>Ga0079037_100000907_pt1 | contig 14583 bp, 16 predicted proteins | sample Mud3Dept4metaG_FD_71479 | JGI IMG/M metagenome (GOLD analysis project Ga0079037, IMG submission 71479) | Freshwater wetland microbial communities from Ohio, USA, analyzing the effect of biotic and abiotic controls - Mud 3 Core 4 Depth 4 metaG | ecosystem: Environmental > Aquatic > Freshwater >... | reverse complement strand
GAGAATAAGAATCCCGATCAGCACAAACCTCGTTGTTTCTTTATTCTTGGGCTTCATGTCCATCTCCTTTTATGTCAATGGCCTGCCATACGGGGAAGCAGGATCCGGCATATCTGAATTACGGCAGGCCCCAAAAGGATGACAAAGAGAGAAGGGAAAATAAAGAGAACCAGGGGGAACAACAACTTGACAGGGAGCTTTGTGGCCACTTCCTCGGCCCGTTGATATCTCCTGATCCTCATGGAGTCCGAGTGGACCCTCAGGGCCTGAGCCACGCTGGTGCCGAACTTGTCCGTTTGGATTAAGAGAGAGACCAGGGCGCTCACGTCTTCCAGATCCGTTCGAAGAGCCAGATTCCTTAATGCGTCACGGCGTTGTTTCCCGGCTCTCAACTCCAGGCTCAACAGTTTGAACTCGTCACTTAACACCCTGTGGCTCAGCCTGATTTCCTCCCCGACACGGCTGACGGCTGCATCCAGGCCTGTCCCGACCTCCAGACAAACGACCATAAGATCCAGGGCATCCGGAAAACCCTTGAGGATCTCCTCCTTTCTCTTGGCAATCCTCCACTTCAGCCAGAGAATAGGCAGATAGAAACCCACGGCGATCAGGACAAAGGAAAAGAGAATAAAGTGAAAGGAGGGCAGGTTCTTGAAAAAGGATAATTTCATCAAGGAGAACATCCCGAAAAATAATACAGCCAGAATGACTTGGACTCCTGAAAAGATGACCGAAACATTCTCTGTCCGATACCCCGCCTTGACAAATCTCTTTTCGAGGGAGGAGCGGTCCCGTTTTCCTTTGAACACGGGGAGATTTCCAAGCGATCCCACGAGGGTCATCACCTGATCTTTGAGTCGATATAGGAAATGAGTGATCTCTTCGGAGCGGATGACTCCTCCGCTCATTCGTTTTATCCGTTTACTCAGCTCCCATCGCTCTTTCCGATAGTGGATGTGGAAAGACACACCTATGCCAAACAGCACGATGGCGATAAAGCTCAACAGGGATATTATGAATTCTGTCTTGATCATGGACCTTCTTACACCTTGATTGTAATCATCCGTTTCATCACGAAAATCCCGATGATCATCATCAGGAGAGCATAAGCGACCATCATTTTCCCCAAGGGATCGCTGAAGAGCGTTTTGACATAGATGGGATTCAGTGCGTAGAGCGCGATGGCGATCACAAAGGGCAGCGCAATCAAGATGATCGAGGACAGCTTTCCCTCGGCAGCCAGGACCCGAATGTGACCTTGCAGTTTAAACCTCTCCTGAATGATATGCGCAATCTTCTCCAGGATCTCAGCCAGATTTCCTCCGGTCTCCCTTTGAAGGATCACCGACATAATGAAGAATCTGAGGTCAGGGCAGTCAACCCGGTTCGGAAGGTTCTTGAGAGCCTCGGGAATCCCCATTCCGAAGTTGATCTCTTGCAGCGTCTTCTCAAATTCGGGCCCGATGGGGTCGCCTAATTCATCGACGACCATCTTCAAGCCGCTGGTAAAGGCATGGCCGGCCTTCAATGCCCTCGCGATCAACTCCATGGCTGCGGGCAACTGTTTCTGAAACCGCTCCATCCTCCGTTTTCTCTTGATGTAAATGCTGAGGAAAGGAACCATCCCCAGGAAGGCGGCAAAGAAGACTACGACCATCCGACTCACGCTGATGATCGAACCGGCCAGAACACCAACAGAAGCCAGCAGGAGCGAGAGGAGGACATAGACCCCCAGGGTATAGTGGGCATCGGCTTGCTGCAGGAAGCGATTCACTCTGTCGGTCCAGCGAAACCCCACCAGCATTTGATTGAACCACCGGACGTCGCTCAGGAGGTTCTTCCGCAGGATATCGATGGTCTCGTTCTCATATTCCTTGGAGGAAAGGATCCTGAGCCGTTTCAGCACCTCTCTTTTTTCCGGGTTCTGCAGGCTTCTCAGGGTAAGATAAGCTCCCTCCATCAGAACGAGCAACACAGCAAAGATACCGACGACTACCCAGAAATCCATAGAGGCCTTTCTCTGTCAAATCTCCTGAATCTTGTCAGAATCGAAAAGATCATAGGGAATGGGGATGTTAAGCCCCCTGAACCGATCAATAAATTTCGGGCGAACCCCCTTTGCCCGGAATCGTCCCCTTACTTTGCCCTCTGCATCGAGTCCCATTTGTTCAAACGAGACGATCTCTTGAAGGAGAATGGTGTCTCCCTCCATCCCTGTGATTTCCTGAAAGCTCGTGATCCTCCGGCTGCCGTCCACCAGGCGGGCAAGATGGATGATGATATTGAGTGCAGAGCTGATATATTTCCTAATAAAGACACTCTGGATGTTGAGCCCGGTCATGGCGGCAAGGGTCTCCAGTCTCATGAGGGCGTCACGGGGGGAGCTGGCATGGATGGTCGAGAGCGACCCGTCGTGCCCGGTGTTCATGGCCTGAAACATGTCGAGGACCTCCCCTCCCCTCACCTCTCCGACAATGATCCGGTCGGGACGCATTCGCAGGCTATTTCGTACCAGGTCCCTCTGAGTCACTTCCCCCTCCCCCTCGATATTGGCAGGCTTCGTTTCCAGACGAACCACATGCTCCTGCTTCAGTTGGAGCTCCGCGGAATCTTCGATCGTGACAATCCGCTCGTTCTCGGGGACGAATCGAGAGAGCACGTTCAGCAGCGTGGTCTTTCCGGTTCCTGTTCCCCCCGAGATCAGGATATTCAATCTGGCCCTAATAATCCCCTTCAACAGTTCTGCAATTTCAGGAGTCAGCGCTTTCAGACGAATGAGGTCTTCTAATTCCAAGGGCTCCACGGAAAATCGGCGGATCGATAGGATGGGGCCGTCGATCGCGAGAGGGGGAATAATAGCATTCACCCGGGAGCCGTCCAGGAGTCTGGCGTCCACCATCGGACACGATTCGTCGATTCTTCGTCCCACGGCAGAGACGATCTTGTCGATGATTCTTCTCAGATGAGTATTGTCCTTGAATCCCGCCTCTGTCAGTTCCAGTTTTCCAAACCGTTCCACATAAATCTGCTTGTGGGTATTGACCAAAATATCGGAGACCGTCGGATCCTGCATGAAGGGTTCCAGAGGTCCCAGGCCCATCACCTCATATTGAATCTCCTTGAAGAGCCTTTCCCGCTCATTGAAATTGAGGGGAATGCTGTTTTTCTCCTCAGCTAAAATCCTCTCAACGAGTTTGCGGATTTCCTGCCTGAGGACGTTTTCTTCGAGCGAGTCGAGGAGAGAGAGATCGATGAGACTGAGCAGCCGGTCGTGGATCCGGGTTTTCAATTCATAATATTCCTTGGTGATGAGGAAGCGATCCAGCTTCCCCTCAAGAGAGATCGTTCCCTCGTTTTTCAAAGGACCTGTTTTGTTCAGTCGGACATTTGTTTCGGCCATGAGGGTCACCCGCCTCTCACCTTCTCAAGCTTGAAGATCTGATTCCAGAAGAGGGTCTTCCCTTTTTCCTTCTGGCTTTTTTCCATGAGCTGAGAGGCCAAACTCCGCAAGTTCTTGCTGACGTCCGCCCCGGGAGCCACCGCCGAAAGGGTCTTTCCCTGATTGATCGCAGACATCGTGGTGGGGTAGTCATTCGGGACGAACCAATAAATCTTTTGATTGACGCCTTCTTCAGCCTCCTTCAGGGAGATCACGGATTTCTTGTCCTGATGGCGGTTGATGATAATCTTGATGATGTCTTTCTGTGGATAGCCGAGTTTCTGGAAGATCCACAAAAGCCTTTTCACATTCGTCAGACATGGGAGGCTCAGAATCGCCACCAGGAAAACGGTTTCTGACATCTCCAGGATTTTCAGAGAAATATCGTCAATGGCCTGCCCTCCGTCGATCACGATGTAATCAAAGACATTCCGCATCACGCCCAGGAGCGCCTCAATGATCTCAGGCGTGGCCACATTGACTCCGTCCAACCCCGTCGGAGAAGGAAGGACATATACCCCGGAAGAATGTTTGTAAAGGATGCTCATCAAATAGGTGGAATCCAGCCGGCTGATATTCCTGGCTACCTCTCCCCAGTTGAAACTCGATTCAATGTTTAGAAAAATCGGGATCTCCCCGAAGAGAAGGTTCATATCGATCAGGGCCACCAGTGGAGATTTCCCTGATTCAGCGAGGCTGGTGGCGAGGTTGACGGCAATGGTCGTGTTTCCCACGCCTCCCTTGCTCCCGACGACATCGATAATTTTCCCCGTTTTCTTTTTCTCGCCGTCAAACTTTGTCTTTTCTTTGCGCTCTTTGAATTTCAAAAGGGCGGCTTTGACCTCGTCCTTTTTGATCGGCTGAGAAAAGAATTCTTTCGCCCCTGCTCTTAGCGCTTGAAGCAGAAGGGGGGGATCAAGGCTGAGGGAGGTCAAAAAGATTTCTCGTATCACACCGGAGTCCTGGATGTTATGAATCAGCGAGAACTCCTTCTGTGGATCCTCCCCTATCTCAAGAATCAGAACATCACAAGGCGAAGGGTTACCCGATTGCTGGAGCTTGAAGTCCTCCATCGAGGAGATGACCTCTTCCAGATCGTCTTTGACCTTCGGCTGCTTGATTTCTAATTGGATCGAAATCACATTTTCGTTCATCGGCATCATTCCTCTATCGAGTCAAAACAGGGATCTTGGCCAGGACCCCAAAGTTTTCTCCGCCTGTTCTGCCCGCAGGTTGATGGTTCGTGCAATCTGGCAGGAAGTAGATCGATTTCCCTGCGTAAGCCGCTGGACTCCCGTCCAGATTCTGCAGGTTGAAACTCTGCACAAAGCTGTCCCAGCGGACTTGACCATCGGGGTGATTCGAAAACCACCTGGATCCTGTCAGAGGGTTGTCCATGACCCACGGTGCATCACTATACGTTGGGTCGTCTACGCCCCCTGTCATCCAGACGATATGGAGGGTCACTGCGCCCGCTACGCTGGCACAGGTGTCCACCGTGTTCCCAGGACAGTCAATGACCGGAAGCATGAGCGTCCATGGGCTCATCCTTCCTGTAGCGGATTCCCAGCATGACCTCATCAGGTCATAGAGCCCGAAGATGTCTCCCCCGCTTGTGGCGATCTGTCGGTTGCGAAGAATGGGGTTTGGGTTTCCTCCTCCACAGACCAGGGGACGAATCGTTGGGAAATTGACGCCGTTAAAGCATGGGTTTTCCTGGGTGAAGTCGCTCCATCCCCCTGTCTCCTGGCCCGGAACCTGCTCTCCCATGGACATCTTTCGGCCGGTGGAACACGTATACTGACCGCTCTCCAAGAGCGTTTCTTTACAGATGGCCAAGGGCTGATCTGCCTCGCCGGGGGTCAATGTCCCGGCAAATCCGATGTAGGCGATGGCTTCTGCTGAAGGTGTGAAGTATTCGTAACCGAAGATTCTGGCAAAAATGGACGTTGCCGGGGTGGCCTGCCTCCTTGTCGTCACCCGGATGGCATTAATAAAATTGACATTCGCATCCAATCCCTCCGGGGAAACATCCCACAGGGAAACGGGTTGGAGCGACGCATTCGGCGTGAATGTTCGAGTTGAAAAACTCCAGTGGCCCCTTTCTACATCTCCTGAATTGCCTCCGCTCCAATTAACGTCCACAGGGGTCCCTTCACTCTGGTTCGCCACGGCGGCCAGATAAGCTATTTGATTCGCAGACTCGTTGACGGACACACCGTCTTCAAGATACAGAAACCGAGCCCCTGCGAGAGAGCCGGCATCTGCGGAATTCTGAAGCTCGTTCCGCACCAGAAAGAGGTGAGCGACATCGATGACTATGGCTGCGACTCCGATAAATCCAAGGAACAGCAGGGCGACCACGACTGCGATCATCCCTCGTTGTTCTCTGAATAGGTTGAATGAATCACAATTCATCTTTCCTCGTTGAATCCCTTCCGGTTACCGCTACTCCATTCTCATCACCGTTGCAGCCATCAGACGAACTCCTCCTGTGAGATCCGTGATGAAATTGGGAATGAGAAAGAAGGTATACGTGTAATCTACCGACACGGTCAGTTCATCTCCAGGGGTGGACCCGTTTCGCGTGACTGTCGTGGCCGCAGCAGCAGGCCCAGCGAAGGTGATCAGGCTGTTGCCCAGATACGTATTCACCACATTGACAATCTCGTCATCCGAAACCGGAGGCACCCTGAAAGCAATTCCTGCCCGTGCCCCCTCCCGGCTGGCGTTGGTGATCATGGCCTTGTCATAGAGGGCCATACTGAATTCAATAATTCCAAAAGCGAGCAAAACGAGAAGGGGCAAAACAAGTGCGAATTCCACAGCTGAAGCGCCGCTTTGGGTTCTCTGTCTCTCGCTCATCGTCTCTCACTGCTATTTCTTCCCTATGTTTTCGATGCTGAGAACATTGGGAGTCGGTGGAGCAGACTTTTCAAAATCCTTCTGGTACGTGTCGACGACTGCCTGCGCTGCTCTCCCGTTGAATCCGGTGACCGGTTCGTTGTTTTTCGCGGCATCAGGGTTCAATCGCTGGCTCGCTCTGGCCTGTCTGAACGAGTTGCCGAAATCGTCCTGCACGCGACTCGATCCGCTCGTGACACAGCTCCCCAAAACGAATACCATCGCTATCAACCCGATGATCGCAAAGGAGTTCTTCATCTTTGTCCCTCCGTTTGATCCCGTTTCAATTATCTGGGCGGCATATGTCCGAAATCTCCCTCGAATCCCCCCTTCTTCGGGACCCCCTTTTTCCCTTCAAGCGTTCCGAGCAGGTAGAATTCAAAATCATCCGGCTCAATATACGCATCGGTCGGCAAGGTCTGCTTGGCCATATCGAGAGGTTTGACGAGGTGAGCGGTGACAATCACAATCAACTCCGTCTCGTTCTTCTTAAATGAACTGCTTCTGAACAGGCTGCCAAGAATAGGAATATCCCCCAGAATGGGGTATTTCGAGACGATTTCTCGAACATCTTCTTTGAGCAGCCCCGCGATGGCAAAACTCTGACCGTCGGCCAGTTCAATGGCCGTGGAGACGCGCCGGGTGTTGAATGAAGGAACGATCAATCCGCCCGCCGTAAAAGAGTTGGTATAGTCGGCATCCGAGACCTCCGGGGCAACCTGCATTCCTATCTTTTTGTTGCCCAGAACGGTGGGAGTGAAATTGAGCCCGATCCCGAACGGCTTGTACTCGATGGTGACCGTGGTTCCGCCTCCCCCTGTGGATTGCGGCACGGGAATCGGAATTTCACCTCCTGCAAGAAAACTGGCCGTTTTTCCGCTTATCGTGATGAGGGTTGGTTCTGCCAGGACTTTTAACAAACCTTCTTCTTTTAAAGCGTCAATAAAGAAGGTCCAGGTCGTACCATCGTCCATGAAACGAAAAATTGCATTGACCGAGTCGGCAACCCTGATCCCTGAGGCTGGGAACCCCGCCGCTGGCAGGGAGGTTAGCTTATTGAGCATGCCGAGGCCCAGCGAAGCGCCACTGCTGCTGATATAGTTGAAGTTGACCCCCAGTCGTCTGAGAAGGCTGCGTGACATTTCTGAAATCCGGACTTCCAACATGACCTGGTGGACCCCTGCGACTTCGAGCAGGTTAATGATTTTCGGCTTCTTCTCTTGGTCTAAGGGCGCATAGGGGCCAGCCAAGGAAAGGACCTGGGAGAGGCTGGCACTGCTGGATACCGTGCCGGCCAGGGTAATATGGTCGTGGGTTGCTGTGATCTTAATCTCCCTCTCATCCGGGAGCAGTTTATGAACCACTTCTTTCAATCTGGAAATATCCGGGGAAACGTCTATATCCACGATGACCGTAACGTTGTTGTCCGTTCCCCAGAGGGTCAGGTTCGTGACCCCGGGTGCTTTTCCCATAAGATAGATTTGATTGGGTGTGAGAACCATGGCGTCGGCTATTTCCGGGGAGACCAGTGAAACTCGTTTGACCGGTTCAGGGCTTTGAAGGATGGTCGACTTGCCAACGGTCAGGCTGAGTTTCTGAGATGATGTGGTCTTAAGAGCAATCCGAGGAGGATCTTCTCCCCAAACGCCAGGGGCGTGAATGAAGCAGCAGGTAAAGAGAATGAGAAGGCAAAGGTAACCTGTTCTTCGTGTTACGACCCGTCTCTTCATTTTATTCACTCCCTTCAAATTTTACTTCATTGACCTTGCTCCCCTTGATCACTTCAACAATGAAGGGTTTCTTCTCTTCCACCTGTAAAACCTCCTTCACGACAGGAACCGGGGGTTTCTGCAAAATAGGGGGTTTGTCTTCCACCCGCTCCTTGACAATGGGCGTGGGCGGCGGTTCCAATACTGGAGGCTTACTTTCAGTCTGTTTTTTTGCAACACCGCTCGTCTCCCTGACCGGCCCTTGCAGAGAATAAGAGGCGAGTAAGGCGGAAAGGGTTGTCCCTGAAGTGAGAACCTTTTCTGTATCACTGGAATTTCGCAGCGCCAGTTGAATCTTCCCCTCGGCAGCAGCCATGGCCAACTTTTCTGCTTCTTCTGGGGTGACTTCCAATGTGATCACTTCCGTACTGGACGCCCTCTCTTCAAACCCCTTCTTCTCCTTCGTGTCTGAACCTGACGCGAGGACGAGTAGGTTTTCCAGAATGGTCTTGCTAACTGGAGTGAACGATTTTCCGGTGGTTAACGTAATGAGCACGTCGACCCGACTTCCTGGCTGAATGAAACCTGAGACCCCTATCACCTTATCCACTTTTACAGCCACAGCTCGCTTTTTGGGGCTGATCACGGCGCCCACGCCTCCGGTCTTCACGTTCTCGGGAGCCAGTCTGGATTCAAATATCGGTTCATTGGCTTTCACAGGGTAGATCAGCACCCGCCCCACGAGAGAAGCGGGATCGGCAAAGAAATCTCCGGGAAGGCTTCGTTTCAAGAAGTCGACCTTTTTGATCATCTCTTTCGTCAGCGTCGTACCCCAGGAAAGATCGACCGCAGCGACAGCCACGGGTTGGGTCTCGACGATGACTTCTTGGCCCTTCGATTTCTTCTGCAGGTAGCTGTATATCATCAGGCTCGTAATCAGAGCGATGATAACGGCCACTCCAACAGGAATAAATGATTTCAGCTTTGCCATGTCAGGCCTCCAACCCCCTCGTTATCATTCGTTTCACTCCATACCCTGCAGGTGGAAAAAAATGTTACCGGGACAATGGCTTACCCACCCCCGACATTCACGTAATGTACTTGGATATGCGCAATCGACAATCCCGGTAATGACCACGGGATATCCACTTCGGGTTTTGTGTAAACAGAGATTGTTTGTGGCGGCGAGGAGTAAGAACTAAGCGTTGGGATCAAGAAAGGGAGAGGTGCCATTTGGTTTTTCGCATGTTATGGCCGAACGCTTCTATTCCGTTGCGAATACATGCCTTGCCTGCTAAGCAGTTTGGATTCGGCATCGTATTCCTGCAGGAATAAGAAACGAGGGTTACGGTTTCAGGACAATCGTTGCAATGTAATCGAATGTCGCTTTTAAGTTTCCCCCTAATAGCGTAACAGCACCGACGATGACAGCTGCGATCAAGGCGACAAGGAGTCCGTACTCCACTGCGCTGGCGCCACGATCATCTGTTAAGAATTTGAATAGTCTCTTCATGAGTATGTGTCTCCTTTCTTATCGGTCAATGAGCAATAATTGTGCCAAGAACATATTGTTTCCGTGAATATGAAAAACATACTGTATTGATGAGGTGTTACACAATTCCCGGGTTGAAACGTCCATATTAACTTATCGTCCGCTCCAAGAAAAAAGATTAATGCTTTTTATGACAAGTGACAAAATTTGCGGTTTTCTTATGTCTTGTAATTGAGCTAGCAATAAGATTAAAACATTTTAATAACTTATAGATTATGAGAGCTTGAGTTGTCGATCTGAAAATAATCACTTTGACTGTTAAAATGGAGGGTTGTACACCAAGATATAGTTGTCTAACCAGTTAATATAAAATATTAAAACATAAGAATGTCTATCAATAATCGAAGTTATGGCAAATATCAGTGCAACTTGACACAAAATTGACTATCAATGGTCAGAATCATTACATGAAACCGGAGCTTGGTTCGTTTTCTTGAACCTGGAGTTCTTTTGGACCGCTCCTGAAATCCCGCCCGGGATAAGTCTAGACAGTTTGATTTCCCTACCCTAGCTGTTGTTTGAAATCAAAGCCTCTTTCTATGAAACCAAACAGTTAAGGTTGAGAGTTAGCACCAAACGGCTTGGCGTCGAGCATGAGGCGCTCTTTTTGGGCTTTTTGAATTGATTGGGAATCCGATATGTTTTGAGTTTCTATCTTTTGGCGGGTATGGTTCTTGCAGAAGATTCAGTTCTGAATCTTTCATGGCATGAGCACCAGAACTGGAGAGTATCGTTATCTCAACGGGGGAAAAGGCGGATGGAAGGTTTTAAACAAGTTGTAATGAAGCATTTTGAGGAGATTGTCGTAGGGGTCATTTTCATTACGGCCTTCATCGGCACCTACTTCATTAAGGAAGTATCACTGATCCTCAATTTTTACTACCTCCCTGTGCTGGTTGGAAGTTATTTTCTGGGGCGTCGAATAGGAATCCTCATCGCGCTCCTCTCCATCCTGGATGTCCTGATCTGTACGATGATCTTTCCTCACCGTTTCTTCACTGACCAGAATCTTTTGCACAGCATTATCAAGCTCTGTTCGTGGAGTCTCTTTCTGTTCCTGGCCAGTATTACCGTCGGGACCCTCTATGAGCAAAACGGACGCAGGCTCGAGGATCTCAAGAATGCCTATATCGGCATCGTGGAAATCCTCGCGAAATACCTCGAATCGACGGACCGATATACAAAAGGCCATTCTGTTCGGGTGGCTGAGTTGGCCATGGAGATCGCCATTGCCATGGAATTACCCCGGCCCCAGGTGGACAACATCCGTGCGGCCGGGTTGCTTCACGATATCGGAAAGATCGAGATCAGCACAGAGGTGCTGGGCAAAGCCGCCGCGCTGACCACAGAGGAGCGGATGGAGATGGATTCACATTCCGTGAGGGGGGCCTACCTTCTCACGACCGTGGGCTCCGTGTTAAAGGAAGTGGTCCCGATTGTGGTTGCACATCACAAGTACTTTATTGACACCATCGAGTCCAATACCGGAGAGGTGCAGAAGACCCCCTTGGGAGCAAGGATTGTGGCGGTGGCCGACGCATTTGACGCAATGACCACCGACCGTCCTTATCGGAAAGGTATGCTTCCGTGGCAAGCACTGGAAGAAATTGTGTCCAAGGCCGGGAAACAGTTTGATCCCGAAGTAGTTGGTGCGTTTAAACGGATCCTCAGCGAACGGATTGAACGATCGTAACATGCCGAATGGGGTCCCTGCCTAAAAAATACGCTCTTGCCCGCACACATCCATAAGAAAAGGCGACCCGAAGGCCGCCTTTTCTTGTTAAAATCAACAGCAGGAAAAATTCTATTTCTCCTCTTTGGTCCCTTTGGCTTTCTTAACCTCTTTTACCTTTTCTGCCTTTTTCGGTTTCTTTACTTCCTTTTCCTCTTTTTTCCCTTTAACCCGCTTTGTTTTCTCATCCGCCTTCTTGGTTGCCGGTTTCTCTGCAGCGCCCTTCTTTTTAGGCGTCACTTTCTTGAGAACTTCTTTGGCCTTCTTCACCGGTGATTTCTTCTTCTCTTCCTCTTCGGAAAGGGTAACCCACTCAATCAGCGAAAGAGGGGCGGCGTCACCTGTACGCCATCCCAACTTGTAGATTCGTGTGTACCCGCCCTGCCGATCTTTAAATCGGGGAACGATCTCCGCAAAAAGTTTCTTGACGATATCTTCGTTCCGAAGAAGGGCGAAGGCCAGTCTTCTCGCGTGGAGGCTGTCTTTCTTCCCCAAGGTCACGATCTTTTCCGCCCATTTTCGAAGTTCCTTGGCCTTCGCAAGAGTGGTCCTCAATCGCTCGTGCTCTATCAGGGACACCAACATATTTCGGAACATCAGAGTTCTATGCTGAGAATGACGGCTCAACTTCCTGCCGGCGACACGGTGCCTCATTCCTTCCTCCTATCCAACCTGTTCTGCTTCCATCTTTTCTTCGGTTCTTCGTGGTTGCCAATTCTCCAGCTTCATCCCCAGGCTAAGTCCCATCTCCGTCAAAATCTCCTTGATTTCATTGAGCGACTTCCGCCCGAAGTTCTTAGTGGCCAGAATTTCTGCCTCTGTTTTCTGGACCAGGTCTCCGATCAGTTTGATATTGGCATGTTTCAGGCAGTTGGCGGATCGAACGGAGAGTTCCAGTTCGTCCACGCTCCGAAAGAGATTTTCATTGAGCCCTTCCGTCTCTTCCTGATCTTTCGCCCCTTCCGTCTCTTCCTCTTCTTCGAAAGTAATGAAAATGGAGAGTTGATCTTTTAGGATCTTGGCCGCATACGCCATGGCCTCTTCCGGATTGAGGCTTCCATCCGTCCAAACTTCCAGGGTCAGCTTGTCGTAGTCCGTAATCTGTCCCACCCGGGCATTGGTCACGGTGTAGTTGACCTTCCTGATGGGAGAAAAGATAGCGTCGATGGGGAGAGTCCCGATCGGCTGGTTTTCTTCCTTGTTCCTTTCCGCCGGGACATATCCCCTCCCCGTCTTGACCACCATCTCCATCGAAAGCTTTGCATCCCGGGTAAGCGTGGCAAGGTGATGATCGGGGTTGAGTATCTCTACGGCATCGCTCGTGATGATATCTCCCGCCTTCAGCTCTTTCGGCCCGTCCGCCTTCACCCGAATGGTTTTGGACCCTTCGGTGTGAAGCTTCAGCCTCACCTCTTTGAGATTGAGGATGATCTCGGTCGCATCCTCCTTCACGCCGGGCACCGTCGAGAATTCGTGGAGCACACCGTCTATCTTGACCGACGTGATCGCTGCGCCTTGAAGTGAAGAAAGGAGAATACGCCGTAGCGAGTTTCCAATGGTGATGCCAAACCCCCGTTCAAAGGGCTCGGCCGTGAACTTTCCATAGAAAGGGGTTAAGGTTTCTTTTTCAGCTTCCAACCGCTTAGGTCGAATCAGATCTTTCCAGCTTTTCTGCTGCATGCTGCCTCCCTCAAAAAGGGTTTAACGCAATTATTTCGAGTAGAGCTCAACGATCAAGTTCTCCTGAATCGGAATGGTAATGTCCTCCCGGGCAGGCGGGGACTTCACATGACCGATCATCTGTTCCTTATCCAATGCCAGCCATTGGGGAACACCACGTCGAGCCACCCCTTCCAAGGCCTCTTGAATACGGACCACCTTCTTGCTTTTCTCTCGAAGTTCGATGACATCCCCCGGCCTCAGGAGATAGGAGGGAATGTTGACCTTCGCCTTGTTAACCAGGAAATGGTTGTGCCGCACCAACTGGCGGGCTTCGTTTCTTGAATTGGCGAAACCCAGTCGATAGACCGCGCTGTCCAATCGCCGTTCCAGGAGAGAGAGAAGCACTTCTCCGGTGATCCCCTTCTGCCGATCGGCTTCCGCAAATACGTTTCGGAACTGATTCTCCAGCACGCCGTACATTCGTTTGACTTTCTGTTTCTCTCGGAGCTGGGCTCCATACGGAGAGAACTTCTTCCGCGCCTGCCCGTGTTGTCCGGGAGGATAGGTCCTCCGGTCTATGGCGCACTTCTCCGTATAACACCTCTCTCCCTTGAGAAAGAGTTTGAGGTTTTCCCTCCGACAAAGCCGACAAACCGATTTCGTGTACCTCGCCAACGTTAACCTCCTTACACCCTCCTCCGTTTCGGGGGACGACATCCATTGTGTGGGATGGGCGTAACATCTTTAATGAGATGGACTTTCAATCCCGCGGCCTGAAGAGATCGCAGCGCTGATTCTCTTCCCGCCCCGGGCCCCTTCACATAAACATCGATGGATCTCATACCATGCTCCATGGCCTTCTTGGCAGCATCTTCGGCTGCCATTTGAGCCGCAAAGGGAGTGCTTTTCCTGGAGCCCTTGAACCCCTGTGTGCCGGAGCTGGACCACGTCACCACATTCCCCTCTTTATCGGTAATGGTGATGATCGTGTTGTTGAACGTCGCCTGAATGTGGGCGACCCCAGACAAAACATTTTTCTTGACTTTCTTTTTCTTTATCCCTGGCCCTTTGTTGGCCATAGTTCCTCCTTTACCCTTTCAGGGACACCTGATTATTCTTTTTCCTTTTTCCTGCCCATGACGGCACGACGCGGTCCTTTTCGCGTCCTGGCATTCGTGTGCGTTCGTTGCCCGTGGACAGGCAGGGACTTACGGTGACGAAGTCCCCGGTAGGAACCGATATCCATGAGGCGCTTGATATCCGTGGCGATCTCTCTCCGGAGATCACCCTCTACCTTGTAATCCTGATCCAGGATGTCACGTAGGCGAACGACCTCGGGCTCGCTCAACTGGTTCACCTTCGTGTTTTTGTCGATATTTGCCTTTTCAAGAATCTTGTTAGCGGAGGGTCTTCCAATCCCAAAAACGTATGTGAGGGCAATTTCGATCCGTTTATTGTTTGGAAGATCAACTCCTGCGATTCGTGCCATGGTTCACTCCTTCAGTAAAGGTTGGAGGCTCGAGGACCGCTTCGCTCGAGGTCTGAGGGAGAATCTTTAACCTCAAGCCTCAAGTCCTGCCTGCAG
>Ga0079037_100000906_pt1 | contig 14586 bp, 9 predicted proteins | sample Mud3Dept4metaG_FD_71479 | JGI IMG/M metagenome (GOLD analysis project Ga0079037, IMG submission 71479) | Freshwater wetland microbial communities from Ohio, USA, analyzing the effect of biotic and abiotic controls - Mud 3 Core 4 Depth 4 metaG | ecosystem: Environmental > Aquatic > Freshwater >... | reverse complement strand
TGAAAAATCGGGATTTGGAGAGGATGTGAATAATATTGTTAATAGTTGTATCCCAACAGCTTTATGGGAAGCAAAGAATCAGATGAATATAAGCTGGTCAAGCCGCGGATATAAATTCGAAGAGTACAGGAGACAGCTGGCAGAATTACTTTCCTCACGGTAGTGGAATAAATGAAGTATTAGTTATGGTTACTGGTCATTCCTGAGCAAGCATAAGCCACTTTTCCGAAAGGCTTGCATGAACAATATTTTTCACTGAAGGCTGACCAACAGGTCCCGGAATTTGATTAGTATAGGAGATATGTATTATTCCGTCTTTCCCTTGAATAATCGCAGGGTAATGACCTCTCACTTCGCTTCCGGGGGTTCCCTCGACCAGGATCTTCCTGTAAGGCCAGGTCTTCCCTTCGTCTTTTGAGAGCCAGACTGACAAGCGGTGCCTTCCCTCTTCAATATCATTATGGACCAGAGCCCAGTTTCCGCTTTTCAGGACTACAACATCCGCAGCAGTTCCCGGATTTGGAATATCCGAATCTTCAACGGTGCTCCAGGTTTTGCCTGTGTCGTTCGAAACACTTTTCATAAGTCGTTTTGGGAGCGGGCCATTATCACGCATGAAGGCAACAATTGAGCTGTCCTTACGCAGGGCCAGAGAAGGCTGAATGGAACCTGCTCCTACGATCGGCTCGCTGAAATGCCAGGTTTCGCCCCAGTCATCCGTGATCGCAATAAGTGAAAAGTCAAATCCGTCTGAGTAAAGAGGCAACAGCATCCTTTTCCCGATAAAAAGTGGTTTATTCCGGCTCTGCCATCCTATTCTCCTCATAAGCGGGAAACCCAGTTCAGTCCGGATTCTTTCACCTTTTTCATTGATATCTGTACCGATGGCAATAAATCTGACACCTCTGGCGATATCAAGATAGTGTTTGAGAGCATTGTCCCATAATTGCTGAGGAATCGGGCTGCTGGTATCCTTACCCAGATAACCGGCAGATTCAAGGTAATCATGATAAGATCCATATTTTCTGTTCAAGGTTTGTACGAACTGATCATTCTTGCCTATCCCGTCCGGCACATTGCCATCGGGTTTAATATGGATCATATCCTGCCATCTCCATTCCGGAGGCCCAGATTCATGCATGTAATTTTCGCTGATCCTGTATTTGAGGATGGATGATTCCCACTGATAGGCTATTACGGTATACCACACAAGCCACAATCTCGACCTGCTGTCAATAAAAAGAACAGGATTGATATCGGGAAAGCCAGGTACATCTGCAAGAATGAATGGCTCGCTCCATTTGCCGGTTTTGTTGTTGTATCGCGATCCCATTATAGCAACGTCGTCAGCCGTACGTTCGCCGCTTCCATGGAACCATGCTACCATCAGGGTATTGTCCGGCAGCTCGACAATGGTGGATCCGTGACAATGCTTTGACTGGAACGGGAAGATGTTTTCGAGAGTCAAAGTATCAGCATTTGTAACCTTATGATCTTTTGATTTTATTTTATCAGGAGAACAGCCCGGGAGAGCAACAACTGCCCACAACAATAACAAACCTGAATATGTTTTCATAAAGCCGATTTTAAATAAAGGTAATAGAAAAACACGATAAAATAGCCCGACTTATTGATAACATTTTGCTGGCCAATATATAGATCTCAAAAAGACATGTTTGATTTTCCTTCAAACTTATTTACTTTTATATGTGAATTGATTATCAGATTATCCTACAATTCATCATAAGACCATGTTTAAGAGAGTACTAAATTGTTTAATGATTTTTATCTTCCTGTCGCAAATTACAATAGCCCGATCCGACAATTCGAATAGCAATAAGATCCTGCTTTCGCCACTTGAGTGGAAGCTGATCGGGATAGATCCGCAGAAGGGCACGATTACTATTCCTGACACTAATGACGAAGGGTGGCTGCCTGTTTCAGTTCCCGGGGATGTTAATGCCTCTCTGCTTGAGCATGGGAAAATTCCTGATCCTCATTATGATACACAGGCAAGGCAATTGTACTTTATAACATCAAAAGAGTGGTGGTATGTTCTGCAGTTTGATGTTCCGGCCGAGTCTTCAAAGAAGCCAGTTCTTGTATTTGAAGGTATTGATGGTACAGCGGATATCTGGTTGAACAATATAAAGCTTGGAGTTGCAAAGAATGCATTTCATCCTTATAAATTCAATGTCACTGATATTCTGAAAGATAGAGGTAACCTCCTATATCTCCGCTTTCAATCTGTTGACGAATTGCTTGGAGGTGAACGCCTGCATGAATTGACAGGATGGGGTTCGCGCCGTGCCTTTTTAAGGAAACCTCAATACAACTTCGGATGGGACTGGTCATTGCCACTGCCATCGATAGGCTTATGCGGCGATGTCTATATTGAAAAAGATGCCACATTTAAACTTGTAAATCATTCAATTCAGGCTTTTAAAAGCGGAAGGGTAGATTTTACGTTTGAAGTAACAGATCCTGCACTAAAGGCGGGATATGTTATTCAGCTTAATGTTAACGGGCATGGTTCTCAGATTAATAAAACTATCAGCCGTGATGCTCACAGATCATATATTTCGTTACAAATTCCCAATCCAAGATTATGGTATCCAAACGGATACGGACATCCGGATCTGTATAATTACACAATCGAACTTGTTGTGGACAGCCGGATTGTTGATTCGAAGGAAGGCAGATTTGGAGTTAGGGAGGTTAAAACGATTGAGAATCCTTTCACAGCCGAAGCCGGTCCGGGATATTCATTTCAGATAGTGGTTAATAATGAACCTGTTTTTTGCAAAGGGTCCAACTGGATCCCGTGTGAAATATGGCCCGGGACCGTAAAACCGGAACAGTATGAGTTTTATCTGCGGAAAGCCAGGAATGCAAATTTCAATATGCTACGTGTTTGGGGAGGCGGTATTTATGAAAAAGATCGGTTTTATGACCTGTGTGATGAGATGGGAATTATGGTCTGGCAGGATTTTATGTTCGCATCTACGGGATATCCCGTTGATACTCTCCGGGATGAGATCATAGCTGAAGCTGATTACCAGATAAAACGACTGAGGAATCATCCTTCAATAACCTTATGGTGTGGCATGAATGAGGATGTTTATTCATGGAGCTACCCGGGCACTTCCGATATAAGCATACAGGCAGACAACGAAACACAGAAGTTAAGGAAGGACAAATGGTATGTAAACCGGAATACCGATGATCCGGTTATTCTTACGATGATCCTGCGGGGAATGGTTTCCAAAAACGGCCTGGGAGTACCATATGTTGAATCGAGCCCGCAATCTCCTTATGACGACGTCGGAAACTGGCCATATTCGGGTAACTCACACATCAGCTGCTGGAAAACAGCATTGTTTGATCCCGACAAGCATCCCGAAAACTGGAGGAAACATTTTGAACAGGTCTGTTCGTTTAATTCGGAATTTTGTATCCAGGGACCGGCAAATGCAAAAACCATAAAAAAATTCATGGCACCTGAAAACCACTGGCCCCCGAATGAAGCGTGGATGTACCATATACAACGAGGGCACCGGAATATACCTCATTATGAGCAAACATTATTTATTGCAGGAGCTGTTTTCGGTGAGATTAACACCCTTCAGAAATACGTAAAATATGGTCAGGCCACACATGTTGAGCAGACCAGGGCCGAATATGAAAGCGCCAGGCGTGACCGCCCCAATAACGGCGGTACTATGAGCTGGATGTACAATGATTGCTGGCCAACAAGCAACTGGTCAATCATCGATTATTACAGGCAGGAAAAGCCTGCATATTATGCAGCAAAACGCGCCTGTGCAACAGTTCTCCCCATTATTTTTGAACGGAACAGGAAAATAGAATTCTTTGTTGGAAATGATACATTGGCTTCCCAGGAAGCAATAGTTGTTTATGGCCAGGAAAAGCTTAACGGAGAAAAGACCTGGTCCAAAACTAAAACCTTTACCGTTCCTAAAAACAGCACTCTAAGATTTGATAGTTTTTTAAAAGACTCTCTCAGGATACCGTATGGAGATTTTATCTTTATAGATGCTGAAATAAACAATAAAAAACTACCACGTGTCATTTATTTCCCTGACGGATGGAAGGATATCCCCTGGCCTGAACGGCCAGGGATAAAACTTGAAATTACCAGACAGGTGAAGGAAGGAGATCACTGGTTATCTGAAGTTAACGTCAGAACAGACAAATTTGCCAGGCTGTGCCATGTATTGCTGAAGTTAAAATATGAAAGCCAGGTCCTGCCGGTCAACAGGGAATTGCGATGTGATTTTTCCGATAATTATTTTGACCTGAGCGCAGGGAGCGAACATGTAATTATAATATCCTCTGCAAAGAAGCTTGCCACAGATGATCTTTATGTTGGACACTGGCTGACGGAGTGGGAGTAATTACCGGAAAGCCATTTGAATTTTGCCGGAATAGCTGTTTGCCAGGATAATATTCCTGTAATAGTCTCCCCATTTGATATCCGGGTAGTCAACCAGATCACTGACATTCAGATGTATCTGGTTCCCGTTCTTTTCTATCCGGCATGCTTTATCTCCATTTCCGCAGACAATCAGTTTACCTGCACCTTTAATATTGAGTCTGTACTCAAATATATTCTCCTTTGTTGCACGAGCAATATTTACCAGTTCGTCAACTGTTTCATTTTCTATACCGTTATAGAAAAAGCTTTTTTTATCATATTGCCATTCTTTCCCTGGTATTTCACGGTAGATTTTATTATCAGAGGTATAAAGCGGCACAATTCCCTCAGGTCCCGATAAATGACCTTCAGGGTAGGTGCTCCAGTATGGTTTTCGTTTCCAGCTTAGCGTATCAAAATCATTATCAAAGACATACTTGATTCCGAATTCCCTTAGATTTCCTTCCGGTATATTTTCAATCCTGTACTGTGAAGAAATTGTACCATCGGGAAAGACCGAAACAGTGAATTCTGCATCCATCTTGCCGGAATAATTACCTTTTAATGATACTATTACTGCATTGTCTCTTCTGTCAAGAGCAAAAGAATTCAATTTCCAGTCCTTGTACAGATCAGTTACCAGATGAGGCGGATAGATAGTCCCATTTCGAAGAATTCTAAGGTTTATATACGGACCGTTAAATTGTTTCTTTCCTGAGGAAGTCTCAAAGCTGGTGAAGAGCCCTGTAGTTCTGTCGATCCTGATTCTCAGATTGTTATTGCATATAATTATATATTCAACTCCTTCTTCTGCCAGTCCGATTGCATCATCTGTCAGAGAAGGACCAGTTGCAAAAGAGGCAGTTTTACCTGATAATGCATAGGAATCTATCAGGTTATCATTTTTATCAGTGATATCGAGATACAGCTGTTCGCCAGAAGGCCATTCATCGATCTCTGCCGTAATATTACCTCTTGAATGCGGAGGAATGTCTGGTACAACTATGCTGTAGGATCTCCCATTCAATCTCAGCTTCATTGTAAGTTCACTGAGGTTTGTAAAGTCGAAGCGATTAAAAACAGGAATTTCAACAGGCTTACCGGAAATGAAATAATAGTCCTGGGTGCGTAATACCCTTACCGGGGAGTATGCTTTTTTTACACTCCAGAATTCAGGTTTCCTTCTCCTCCATGTGTCTGCAATACCCCATTCGCCATAGCCTACAGTATGGCTTTTAAAATCTCCGGGAAGTTCCACAGGCAGCATGAATGTTTCATCTATCATTCCCCAGATGGCACCACCCAGCCCTCCGTCAGATTCAAATACTCTCTGCCACATGGAGTCAAGACTTATTCCCCAGAAATCGCGAATATTGGGATCTTCACTGACGGTTTCGATATTATAGCAGGGTACATGTGCCCACTCATCGAATAGTACAGGCATTTTTTCATGGCCAAAAGAGACGATTGTTATCCCGTACTGGTTCATATTGCCTTTGATCCCGGGGTAATGCATACTCAGAATATCATATGACATGATACTATCCGGAACATTCCCGGGATAGCTGAAAATAACCGGCCGGGTAGGATCATTTGATTTTACCCAGTCATAGGATTTTTTAAAATTGGTACCAAATCTGTTTTCATTGCCAATTGACCAGATGATAACTGAAGGATGGTTACGGTGGTTGGTTACCATTTCCTTCAGCTGGTCAGTATACCTGTCAGTGAATTCAGGGGAACTTTCGGAAGAACCCGGGAGATATTCAGCGGTTCTGTGTGATCCCACAAAACAAACGGCTGTCTCATCCTCGACATAAATACCATATTGATCACAAAGTTCCAGGAATTTTTCACTGGGCGGATAGTGCGATGTCCTTATAAAGTTAATATTTGCCTCTTTGGCCAGTAAAACATCCTTAAGGTCATACTCCGGAGTGGAAAGCCTTCCGAGCAGGGGATGAATATCATGACGGCATGCCCCCCTCAGCTTTATCTGCTTTCCATTGACTAGAAATTTATTTCCGGAAACCTCAATTTCCCTGAAACCGATTGAATAATACTTTTGCCAGGTAACTATTCCGTTTTCGGAGAATATTACTTTCATACGGTAAAGATCCGGATGTTCAGAGTTCCATTTCAGCGGATCAATTATCACATTACTGATTTTAAAGTCTGCTCCCGACACTGCAACTGATGATGTCTGAAGCTCAATCTTCCGGTTTCTGCTATCATAAAGTTCAAGTGCAACCATGCACTCTTCATCTGTTCTGCTTGTCACCCCCTCCACTGTAAGGACGGCATTTTCATACTTATCATCCAGATCGGTTGTAACAGATAAATATTCCGGATAGTTTTCAGGCAGTGCCAAAAGACTGACATTACGAAGTATTCCTCCTATCTGATGTTTTGCATACCCGCTGGCATATGATATTTCATCAGCCATGTCGGTTATTTCCACGATCAATATTGCCTTCTCCCCGGGCTTTACTGAAGAAGTTATATCGCATTCCCAGGCTGTGAAGCCACCTGAATGGTCACGGATGAAGTTACCGTTAACCCAAACCCTAGCATAACTGTAAACTCCTTCAAATCGTATTTTTATCAGTTTCCCTTGATAATCTGAAGGTATCATAAACTCCCTGGTGCAAACGAAAGGCTGATCATGCCTGACCGGAATACCCTGCATCATACATTCTCCAGGAACTTCTACATAAATCCACTGAATAGAGTCCTGATCAGTTTTCGCTATATTTTCATACGGACTTAAACATATACTCCATGTACCATTGAGACTTATTAAAGGTTGAGCAATCCCTTTTACAAAAAGTTCAACTTTGCGGTGGCATGATATGCTTAAAATAATAAAGACTGTGAGAAAGGTGAAACAGAGTCTATTCATATTGAACATTATTAATCAGTTACTATTTTATTTTTGACATTCCTCCTCTGGGATTCTGATCATTGCCTACCAGAAAATATAATATAGAAGGCAAAGAATAAGCAATATACCTGTTGAAAACCACTTAAAAACGGGATCATCATTTCTGAATAATCCGGCAGGCAGCTCCCATGGAGTTTCTTTATCTTCCTTTTTCTTATCAAGAAGCGATACAATTATCATCTGGGCGCTTATTATAAAAAATGATAATGCCATATTATCGAGGAAAGGCATTGCTGGAAAGATCCATTTCAACACCAAGGGAACGGGGAAAGTGATCAGAACAGCAATCCAGGCGGCTTTTGCAGTAGTTCTCTTCCAAAAGATCCCCAGGATGAACATTGCAGTAACACCCGGGCTGATCAATCCTGTATATTCCTGGATAAACTGAAAAACCTGGTTTATCCCGGTAAGCATTGACGCGATTAAGGCAGCTATGGCAACTATTATAATACAGGAGATCCTTCCGGTTTTTACGAGATTCTCTTCCGATATTTTCGGTTTGAAATGAATTTTATAGATATCCATTGAAAAAATGGTCGAAGCACTGTTGATTATTGCTGCCAGGGAGGAAACAATTGCTGCAATCAGGGCTGCAAATACAAATCCCTTTATACCCGAAGGTACAAACCTTTGGAGGAGCCATGGATAAGCCTCATCCGGTTTTGCAATATCAGCAACCAGTACAAAAGCGGCTATACCGGGGAGGACAACTAAAACCGGGATGATCAGTTTAAGATATGCTGCAAAGACCATCCCGCGTTGTGCTTCCTTAAGACTTTTTGCGCCGAGAGCTTTCTGGATAATATACTGATTTGCTCCGAAATAATAAATCCCTGCAATCCATATCCCTCCAATAATCGACCTTATACCCGGCATATACCTGTAATTAAGGTCTGACCGGGGAAGGATCATGTGAAATTTCTCCGGAGCTTTTTGAATCATTTGTGAAAAACCCTCCAGTGGTCCATTTCCTCCGGATACCGTATTCAGGGCAAAATAAGTTGTTGTAACTCCTCCAAGGATAAGAAAGATTACCTGTATAAGATCAGTATTTGCGATCGTTTTTAATCCACCTCCGGCAGTAAGGAAAAGTGAAAAAACTGCCAGCCCGGCAATTGCATATCCAAGTTTTACTCCAAACACGGTTTTTAAGGAGAGTGCACCAAGGTAAAGTATAGACGTAAGGTTGACAAATACAAAGAGAAATAACCAGAATAATGCAAGGACGGTTTTTATCCTGTGGTTATACCTGACCTCCAGGAACTGAGGCATTGTGCAGATCTTTTTAGTAATAAATACAGGCAGGAACCACAGGGCCACCATTATAAGCATTATTGCGGCAAGCCATTCGTAGGATGCAATTGTAATCCCCATTGCGAATCCTGATCCCGACATACCAATAAACTGCTCAGCCGAAATGTTGGCAGCAATTACAGAAGAACCAACCAGGTACCAGGGAAGGGAATTGCCGGCAAAAAAATAACTGTTGGTATCTTTCTTTTTATTGACCCGTCGTGAGGTTATTACCCCGACTCCAATAACAATCACACAATAAATAAGGAACACTGCTATGTCGGCAATGGAGAACATCATCGGGAGGATTTGATTTTCATTTCGAATTCCCTGGCTGCCTCAATGATCGCGGTAAGGTTTTCCCATGGGACCTCAGGTTCAACAATATGTGTCGGACCGACAACTATACCCCCCCTTGATCCGCATTTTTCAAGTCGGGATAGCGTGACATTTTTAACTTCTTCCTTTGTGCCATAAGGAATAAGCTGCTGCGTGCCAAGGGTACCCCAGAATGAAACCCTGCTGCCATAGCTTTGATAAACCTGATCAAATGACATGCACTCAGGCTGGATCGGATTAAGTATGTCAATCCCTGTTTCAATAAGTTTTTCTATGAACGGAATTATATATCCGCACGAGTGATAGAAAATCAGAATATCAGGCTTAATTTCCCTTGCAGCATTGATTACTTTCTTCAATCGTGGCTGAAGCCATTTCTCCCAGGTTTCAGTATCGATCATTATCGATGTCTGTGTGCCGATATCATCACCAAGTGACAGTATATCAAGACCTGACCTGGCATATTCCCGAGCTTTAGCACACGCAAAATCTGTGATTCTATCAAGCAAAATGGTGGCTATTTCATTTTCCATCAGCATATCCATTAACAGCTCTTCCATTGAGCGCAAATACCATGAAGCTTCAAACACGGTCATCTGCATAAATCCGAACGAAGCCAGACCGGCTGAATGTATTAAATCTATTTTCCTGTTAAAATCTTGAAGTTGTGACTCATCTACTGTTGGGAATGGATAACTGATAATTTCTTCCGCACTTGCCCCGCGCAAGGGATGGTGCATTCTTGTCATGTGAAAAGCCAGCTCAGATCCTTTTGAGTGGCCGATTCCATATTCATCAAAGACCGTAGTGGCAGGAAGAACCTCCCTTGGAAAATGCTTCTGACCTTCCGTGAAATTCTTTTTTACAGGTATTTCTATCTTTCTGTGGCTCATACCCAGATAAGTTTCAAAATCAGTATGACCAATACGGTTCTTAAATCCTTCTATCTGGGAGGGACAAAAAGCAAAGTCAACATGTACATTTTCAAAGCCTTCACGCCTCAGACATCTTAATAGGTCCTCTCGTGGCGTTGTCATAAACTGATAAAAAAATTTATGAAATTATATTAAAAGTACCGGTAGTACCAATCCTACAGGGGTGTAATCGTAATGTGTTTAAAAAATATTTCAGCACCTTCGGACTGTATTTGTATCCGTCCCTTCTGGGGTTGTACATCAATTGCATGGTTCACCAAGGTACCGTTCAGATAAATGATAATCTCCCTGCCTTTCACCAAACATTTAATTTTGTTCCATTTTCCGACAGGTTTTTCGATATCGTTTACACCACGGAATCCCTTGATATCTTTCCATTCAGGATCACGTCCGAACCAGTTAATCCTTCCTCCATTTATAGTTACAGTATTACCGGAAGGCTGGTACACATAAGAGCCACCCTGCTTCTCCTGAGCAACGAGGCATGTTAAATAAAAGTTTTTACTGCCATCACCAACAACCAGCAAATCACCTGTTCCTCCCTCAATAATCTGGCATTCAATCGAATGCATCCATATTCCTGAATAACCGCCATCTTTACCGGTTGAATGCAACAGCACACCGCTGTCTCTGGCTTTATCGGTTCTGGGTGCATGAGTAATTTCACCCCATTTGAATTTAACCAGAAGTTCATAGTTTTCAAATTCATCATTTGAGGTTATGCAGCCATATTCCTCACCTGAAATGCGGATCAGGCCATTCTGCACGGTAAATACTTTTTCAGGATCATTATTCCGTCCCCTGTCCTTAATAAAAGTGTACCACCCATCGAGATTCTTGCCGTTGAATAACTTCAAAACGGGTTGTTTAGAATCAATTTTTTGAGAAGCAAAGGGATCAGGAAATCCGGCGAAACCAGTTTCTGCAATGACCAGAAATGAAAATATCAATACCAGGGAATTAAAAATTTGTCTCTTCATCTGTATATTTTTTAATTTTTAATGGTCAGATGGAATAGCCATGAAGAGAAATATTCATTCCGGTTGGTATTTTAAGTATCATGGCTATTTCATAATATTATTTTCTTTATTGAATTTGTCAATGGGGCAGGGTGATTTCTTTTACCGGTCAATGAAGGAACAGATACTAACTGAACTCACTGTAAAGGAATTTATCGGAGGATATAGTATATTTGATAAATATACGATAATAATTAAACATAAAGCGATGAGAAAGATTATTACGTTCGCAGTTTTATTATTGACAGGCTTAATTATTTACATGATTAATGCAGGTCTGATTCTCCAGGAAAGGCCCGAAGTTAAACTAACAGTACTAAGCAGTCTGGAGCGTATTAGCCAGAACCAGGCTCTGTTCGGAGAGCCCCAGGCAGTGATCAAGGCTGCAGGGAATGAAACAGAGTCGTTTCAGGTGGTTGTCGGTGCAGTACAGAAGAGTGTACGGGTTGTTAAGGTTGAAATGTCCGACCTCACCGGAAAAGCAGGGACAATTAACAAGGAGAATATTTCTCTGTACCGTGAAGAATATGCAAGAGTGAGACGCTCTTCACCTTTGGCCCAGTTGCCTCCCGGATTATATACGGATCCTCTTGTGCCTTTCATCAATCCTCAAACGGGTCAGCCTATTGAACCATTCAGCCAATACCGTAAAAAATGGGGAGAACCCTTTATTTCAAGTGGATATGAAATGTATGCTGTGCCATTCGATATCTGGAAAGGCCAGAACCAGCCAATCTGGGTGGATGTTTATATTCCAAAGAACACTCCTGCAGGGGAATATAGGGGTACATTCACTGTTACTCTGGCTGATTTTCCAAGGCAATGGGGATCAAGCCCCGAAACAGTAGTAAATAAATTACATACAGTGCCGGTTACTGTATATGTCTGGAACTTTTCACTTCCCGATGGACCAACGCATCGCAATCATTTCGGTAGTGTTCAGGGTGCTGCCCGGTTGTTTGGTGTTGAAAGGACTTCAGATAAGTTTAAGGAAATAGAAAGAAGTTATTGCCAGATGATGTCTGATCACAGGATAAACCCACCGCTTCCCGCAAGCCTTTTGCCGGAAATGAATGAGGATGGTTCACTTAAGATCACCCCTGAAAGGCACCAGGCTTTGAAGAAGTTCATTGAAGATCTTCATGTGACTGATTTTGAAATCCCGCGCGCACCAATAAAAGATATGACAACGAGCAACCGGGATAAAGCAATTAACTACTACAGGGACTATTACCGGTATGTGAGCGAGAATGGATGGGATAAGCGCGCATATGTTTATATGCTGGATGAACCAAACCTGAAGGAGAATTATGAAACTGTTCTGGCACTTGGTGACCTTGTACATGAAGCAGCACCGCAATTAAGGTGTCTTGTTGTTGAGCAACCCTACAAGCAGGATCCGACCTGGCCCGACATCGATAAGGCCGTCGATATATGGTGCCCTTTGTTCGCTTTTATTGACAGAGATTCAATAAACGGGAAACTTGCACATGGTGATGAGGTCTGGTCCTATACTGCTTTGTCACAGAGAGCTCCGAGATACCATCCGCATTATGATGAGGTTAGGAATTACGACTCACCATACTGGCATATCGATGCTTTTTTAACATCATGGCGTACCCCGACATGGATGAACTATCAATACAGGATCAATGGGTTGCTTTACTGGTCGATGGTCACCATTTCCAGGACACTCCCTGGTGTCATTGATCCCTGGCTGCTGCCGGCATTTTCTGAAAGTGTTAACCAGTATAACGGCGGCGGATACCTCCTGTATCCGGGTATTCCATGCGGGATCGAAGGTCCGGTCTCATGCATACGCCTTAAAGCCTTACGAGACAGTATGGAGGATTATGAATATTTTGCAATTCTTGAGAAGCTTGCCGGGAGGGAGAGTGTACTCAGAATTGTAAATTCAGTTGCACCTGAATGGTGGGCAACAACTGATGATCCTGAAGTAATTTACTCCTCAAGGGAAAAAATTGCCGCTGAAATCATGAAATTGCAGAAATAATTTAGAAAGCAATTATCAAAGGCTTATACTGTCGTTGTTATATTGTGTAAATTTGACATAAGGATTGTAAAGAATTTCATCTGACAAACCAAATATGTATTCCCGGTGCCTGATTTGTCTGATAGCAGTATTTTCACTGGGTGTCGATTCGTTTAACGATTTTAATTCCCATTCATACCATCAGCTATGGGCATTCAATGAAATGCCAGACAGGTTAACAGAGGTAATTTGGGCTGGATCTGAGAAAGCCGTTCAGCCATTCGATCCGGACAGGGTAATTCAAATCGGGGCATTCCGTCTTGAGCCTAATGCGATAGCTTTAAAAGGGAAACTATCGGCTCTTATAGACAAACCTGTGATTATAAGCAAAAAGGACGGATATTATAAAGTACAGTTAACAGGATTTACAAGTCAGGAGGAGATTGAAATGCTCCTTCCCACACTTGGACTTTTTGGAATAAAGAATATTTGGATTATACCTGAAAAGAAACAGAAAGAGGTTATGCCTCAGGTTGTTGTACTGGCTGATACAACCCATAAATTCACAACGTTAAGTTTCGTATTACCTGCTATTGCGGAATTAAAACCTTTTATGTCAAAACCGACTTTTTCATTGCAGGTTGGTGTATTCCACAACCGGGTAAAGGCAATGCGTGCACAGAAAAGAATTACCAGCAAGCTCAATCTGCCGGTCAGAATCATTCAGGAATGGGAGTATTATAAGGTACTTGTTACGGGATTTCTTTCAATGGAAGAAACCTTTATATATTACCCCAGGCTTGCAGACATGGGATACCCCAATATCACCCTGACTGAAGCCTATTAATGATAGTTTTTATGCTTCACAGGTACTCCCTTCAACATTAAAAAAATGTAACATTATATGAGAATAACCTTGAAACTAAATTAAGTCATTATGAATACAGGAAAGAAAATTTCATTAAATTTATCGTGAAGGCAATTTTCATGTCAATGAGCGGTTTTAGTAACTATAAGATTTAAAGTAACTGGAAGTAAAATAAATTTCATTGATTCCGGGTTGGAATAAAATTTCTTTTATTTTGTAATATGTCTAAAATTTAAATGCAATGGAACGTTCAGTAATTATTTTTCTCTTAATGGTTTCAATTGATTTATCAGGACAGAAACTTCAGCCAAATGTTGAATTTACAGGTAATAAAAATCAAGTTCTTATGGTGAGGAAGGAAGCTATGAAAGCTCCGGGGAAATTAACTTCCGGAGAAGCGGTCAAGGCAGGCTGTGATCAGGGAACTTGCTACTTTGAAATTGATTACAAGGGCAGGACGGTTAAGCAGAAAGTCGGGGATGATATTACCCGCCTGACCATTTATGAATATGATTTTGGTGCAGACACTGACCTTGAAATAGTAGTTGTAAACGAATATAAGGGGACCGTTTTCCTTTTTATTTTTTCGTACAGCAAGGGTATAATCCAGAAGCTATTTGAAAAGGAGATAAAGTTAAACAAGGTCATACTTAAGAAAGACTATATTGAATATTATCTGCCAGGAGGAGAGGAATCGATGTGGCATTATTACCTGGGTCAATTCTGGGAAATGACACCTATGAAGTATGATTGAACC
>Ga0079037_100000904_pt1 | contig 14611 bp, 13 predicted proteins | sample Mud3Dept4metaG_FD_71479 | JGI IMG/M metagenome (GOLD analysis project Ga0079037, IMG submission 71479) | Freshwater wetland microbial communities from Ohio, USA, analyzing the effect of biotic and abiotic controls - Mud 3 Core 4 Depth 4 metaG | ecosystem: Environmental > Aquatic > Freshwater >... | reverse complement strand
CGCGTTTTCTCATCGGCCCTGGCCTCGAGACCAGCCCGGATTTCCTTGAGAAGCGAGGAGACGAGCGAGGGTGACGTTTTCGCCATACGCAACCCTAAATTTTAGCACGCCAATTGCGCCCGACACGCCTTCCTGCCTTTTCAACGAGTCAGGCGTGGCGCGGCTTCCGGTCCGAAGTCGGGTCAGGCCAGGACGCCGGAATCGAGTCGCCATCTCAATCCGAACTCATTGAAAAAGAGCGACTTGTCTGCGAGAAAAGGCTCGGCTGGGAGTGTGGCACTCGCGGCAGGGCGACGGAGGTCGGGAGCGGCTCCGGAGCCCGGCGCGCCGACTCCCTCAGCGCCGCTTTCAGCTCGGCGGCAGCCCTCTCGGGGCTGGCGTAGAGCTCCAGGCTTTTCGCGGGCGGAGCGGTCGGATGTTCGAGGAGCGCCCGTCCACACGCCGGCTCGAGGTGGTACGAAACGCGGTCGGCGAGGCGGACGAGTCTCTGCACTTGTCCCCGTTCGGCGCCGGGCACCGCCTTGACGTGGATGTAGCCGCGATAGCCGTGCTGGATTCGAAGAAGCTCGAGGAGCTCCACGAGCCGCGACGCGGCCCGCACCGGGTTCTTCGCGATGCCGGCCATCACGAAGAGGCCGTCGCAGAGGCCCCGTCGGAAGGCAGTCATGAACAGCCGTGCGAGACCCTGTGGGGTCCGGAGGGCGTTCGGAAGAGAGCGTTCGGCCGCCATCGGACAAAAGGAGCAAGCGTAGCGACAGGAGTCGGGAACGAGCAGCGTGAAGACCCGCCGGCCTCCCAGTCCGGGAGCGATGAGGCCGGGCGCGTAACGAAGCGGGTTAACGGCTTCTCCTCGAGACTTGGAACCGATCTGACCGCTGTCAGGTGATGCCGCGTTCATGACATTCCCCTCTGACGTAAGTTAGACGTAAGTAAGTCAAAAGTCAAGGGCTTCTCGGAAACCGTTTTCCGAAGGTCATTGCGGGCCTGGACGGGAGATTGAGATGACGCCGCCGCCGAGAAGGCGCTCCGGGCGCTCGGGGTCGAAGAAGACGGCCGCCTGTCCCGGCGACGCCGCGCGCACGGGCTCGTCGAAACGGAGTCGTCCGCGCCCGCCGTCGAGGAACTGGAGAGTTGCCGCCTGCTCGGGATGACGCGAACGGATCCGTGCGAGGACGCGGCGTGGCGCGCCGTCGCCCCGCCCCTCGATGAGGTTCACCCGGGCGAGCAGGACGTCGTTCGAACGGAGCCTCGCGTCCGGCCCGACGACGATCCGCGCCTCGTCGGGGCGCACCTCGAGGACGTAGAGCGGCTCCCGCGCCGCGACACCGAGACCGCGGCGCTGTCCGACCGTGAAGGGAAACGTCCCGCCGTGCCTCCCGAGGACGGTACCCAGTTCGTCGGTGATCGGGCCCGGACGCCCTCCCGGAAGAGCCGGCAGCGAAAGGCCGAACGACGCCGCCTCTCTCCGGATGAACTCCTCGGGGCCGGCTCCGTTCGGAACGAAACAGATCTCCTGCGAGTCGGGCTTGTCCCAGTTCGGCAGTCCCGCGTCGCGGGCGATCTTCCTCACGTCCGACTTCAGCATCTCGCCCAGCGGGAACCGCGCCCGAAGGAGCTGGGCTGCCGTCAGGTCGTAAAGGAAGTAAGACTGGTCGCGGGAGAGGTCGCGCGCCTTGAGGAGCGTCACGCTGCCCGTCGCCGGGTCGGTTTCGATCCGCGCATAGTGGCCCGTCGCCACGGCCTCGCAGCCGAGCGCGGCCGCGCGCTCGAGCAGCGTCTTGAACTTGAGCTCCGTGTTGCACGTGGTGCACGGGATCGGCGTTTCGCCGTCGAGATAGCCCTGCACGAACGGCCTGACGACCGCCTCCGCAAAGCGTTCCTCGAGATTGAGAACGTAATGCGGGATCCCGATCCGCTCGGCCGCGCGGCGCGCCGTCGAAAGATCGTCCGCGGTGCAGCAGCGCCCCTCGGCCGCGCCGGTCCCGTCGCGGTCGTGGTCCCAGAGGTGCATCGACAGCCCGATCGCCTCCGCCCCCTCCCGCACGAGGAGGAGCGCAGCGACCGAGGAGTCCACCCCTCCCGACATCGCGACCGCGATCCGCATCGAGGATCATTGTAGTCAGTCGGTGCGAGAATCGTTCTCATGAGCCGCCCTCCCCGCCTCGCCGACGACGAGATTCAGAAGCGCCTCGCGGACCGGGTGGCGTGGACGCTCGCGGGAGGAAAGCTCCGGCGGGAGTTCCGGTTCGCCGACTTCTCCGAGGCCTTCGGCTTCATGGCCCGCGCCGCGCTCGTCGCGGAGAAGATGGACCACCACCCCGACTGGTCGAACGTCTGGAACCGGGTCACGGTAGAGCTCTGGACGCACGACGCCGGTGGGATCACCGATCTCGACTTCGAGCTCGCCCAGGCGATGGACCGGTTCGCCGGCCGGTAGACTTTCTCCCGGGGGAATTCTCCATGCGCCCGCGAGTCCTATTCTGCCGGCGGGCCGAGATCATGATTCCGTGGAGTCTGCGTCGCCGCCTGCAAGCCCGGCTGTAGGTATTTCTACAGTGTTGAGGCTCAGCGGACGATCAGTGGTGTCGTTCCGCCTCCGTCTCGACTTCCGGTCATCATTCTAAGATATTTACCTATAGATACTTAATGCAATTACCACGGTTTGGAACCGTCCTGGCACGCTGCGTGAAATCATGCAACCCGAGGTCAGAGGCACGATGTCCCAGAAGAACGTCGAACTCATCGTTGGGAGGCTGGCGACCGACGAAGACTTCCGTCGGCTCTTCCAGACCGACCCCGCCAAGTCCATCAACGAGCTGACGGAGCACGGAATCGAGCTGACGCGTTCGGAGGTAGCCGCGCTGGTCGCGACGGACACGAAGGTCTTCGATCGTGTGGCCGAAGCGCTCGACCCCCGGCTGCAGAAGGCGAGCCTCCGGAGCGGCACATATCCGTCGCCAATCGACCGGAGGACCTCGTGAAGCGCGCCGTGCTCTCCGCTGCCCTCCTCGCGCTCGCGGTCCCGGCGGCCGCCGCCGAACGGCCGATCACGCTTTTCGACGCGACGGCGCTCGCGCTCGGGAAGAACCACGACATCGCGATCGAGCAGCAGTCCTTCCGGATCGCGGGCGCGTCGCTCACGCGGGCCGACGGATCGTACGACCCGGGCTTCAGGCTCGATGCCCGCTACCGTGATCACACCGACGCGCTCAACTCCGCCCTCTCGGGCGCAATCCGCCCGGACCTCGGCCCAAACTACACGAACCTGACGTCCGCGATCTCGCTTTCCCAGCTCCTCCCCACTGGAGGCACCGTGTCCGTCTCGGGCCTCCTCTGGCGCGACACCGCCCTGAGCCAGTTCGCGCTCCTGACGCCGGCCTACACGACCGGCTTCTCGATCGACCTCCGGCAGCCGCTCCTCCAGGGGCTCTCGATCGACCCGGCCCGCCGCGCCATCAGGATCGCGAAGCTGGATAAGGACCGCTCCGTCGCGTCTCTTCGGCGGACCGTCGCCGACACCGTCGCGGCGGTGGAGCGGGCGTACTGGACGCTCGGCGCCACCCGCCGCGTCGTCGCGGTGGCGGAGAAGAGCGTCAACCTCGCCCTCGAGCAGAAGGCGAATACCGACGCGCGGATCGAGGCGGGCGTCCTGCCCGAATCCGATCTCGCGCAGCCCGTGGCGGAAGTCGAGCGGCGGAAGGGCGAGCTTTTTTCGGCGCAGGAGAACGCCCAGCAGGCCGAGCTCCTCCTGAAGTCGCTCGTCCTTTCCGATCCGAACGACGCGCTCTGGAGCGAGACCCTCGTCCCGGCGGACGCCCCCGACACGGCGCGGCGCCCGGTGGACCTCGCGGCCGCCCTCGCGGAGGCGGAAACGCTCCGGCCCGAGCTCAAGGACGTGGCCCTCCAGGTCGAGCGGCAGGACGTCGAGATCGAGGCCGCGAGGGAACGGGTCAAGCCGCAGCTCGACCTCGTGGCCTCCTACGGCCGACGCGGCCTCGCCGGCACGGCGAACCCGAACATCATCTCGCTCGGTGGCGCTCCCATCACGGTTCCCGAGGCGATGGTCGGCGGCCTGAGCCGCTCGTTCGGGACGATTGGCAGCAACGAGTTCCCCGACGCCTTCGTGGGGCTCGCGCTCGCTCTCCCGATCGGCAACCGGACCGCGAAGGCGGACGCCGTCATCGCCGAGGCCCAGAAGCGCCAGCTGACGACCCGCTTCGACCAGACGAGGCAGCGCGTCGCGGTCGAGGTGCGGAACGCCGTCCTCGCCCTCGACACGGCCGCGCAGCGCCTGGAGGCCGCGCGGGCGGGGCGTGCCGCCGCCGAGACGCAGCTCCGTGCCGAGACGGAGCGCTTCGCGGTCGGCCTGTCCACGAACTTTTTCGTCCTGACGCGCCAGAACGATCTGGCGACCGCCGAGGTCACCGAGACCTCCGCTCTGGCCGACTACCGAAAGGCGCTGACGTCGTTCTCCCGCTCGGTCGGCACCCTGCTCGAGGAACGCAGCATCGTCCTGACCGGGGACTCCCCGGCCATACGGGCCGAAGGAGGCTCCCGATGAACCCGAAGATCTTGTCGCTCCCCCGCACGTCCCACGCCGCCGCTCTCCTCGTGCTCCTGCCCCTTGCCCTGGCCTCGGGATGCGGCAGGGACGGCGGCAAGCCCGCTCAGGCCGCTCTGACGCCCGAGCCGGTCCGGGTCACGGCGGCGTCCGTCGTCGAAAAGACTCTCCCGCGCACCCTCGCGGTGACCGGCGCCCTCGTCGGCGACGAGAGCGCCGACGTCGCGGCCGAGCGCGACGGACGGGTGGCCCGCGTCACGGTCGAGCGCGGCTCGATCGTGGAGCGGGGCGCCGTCCTCGCAGAGCTCGACGACCGCGAGGCGAAGGCCACGCTCGAACAGGCGAAAGCGAACCTCGCCTGGGCGACGGCCGAGGTGGCCCGTTACGCCGAGCTTCGCCAGAAGCAGGTCGTCGCAAAGGCGGAGGACCAGAGGAAGGGGATCGACCTCGACCTCGCCCGGGCGTCTTTGACGCTCGCCGAAAACGCCTTCGAGGACTGCACGATCCGCGCGCCGTTCTCAGGGCTGGTGACGGAGAAGAAGATCTCCGAAGGGGCGTTCGTCAAGCGCGGCCAGGCCGTCGCCGGCCTCGTGAAGATCGAACCGCTCCGCGCCGAGCTCGCCATCCCCGAGTCGGCCGTCGGCGCCGTCAAGGTCGGGCAGCAAGTCCGCCTGTCCGTCCAGTCGTTCCCCGACCGCACCTTCGACGGACAGATTGCCTACATCGGCCCCTCGCTTCGCTCCGAGGCCCGGACCCTCGTCGTCGAGGCCCGCGTTCCGAACCCGGGCCGGCTGCTGAAGCCCGGCCTCTTCGCCACGGCCCAAATCGAGCTGCCGACGTCGACGCCCACGATCCTCGCCCCCCGGGCGGCCGTCGTGACCGAGGCCGGCGTCTCGCGCGCCTTCGTCCTCGGCCCCGAAAACGTCTCCGAGCGCCTCGTGGCGCTGGGGGAACGCCGCGGCGACCTCGTGGAGGTCCGCACCGGCCTCGCGGCAGGCGAGCGCGTCGTCCTGAACCCCGACCGCCGCCTCACCGACGGCCTCGTCGTGGCCCGCTGAGGCGAAGGAGACACCCGCCATGCAGGCCCTGGCCCGCCTCTGCGTCCGCCGCCCCGTTTTCGCGTCGGTGCTCATCCTCGCGCTCGTCGTCGTCGGCGGTGTCGGCTACAGCCGCCTCGGCACCGACCGCTATCCGAAGGTCGACTTCCCGACGATCAGCGTCCAGACCCGCCTCGACGGCGCCGCCCCCGAGGAGGTGGAAACCGAGATCACCGACAAGATCGAGGAGGCGGTCAACACGATCGCCGGCATCGACGAGCTGCAGTCGACCTCCGCCGAAGGGATCTCGCAGATCTTCGTGACGTTCATCCTCGAGAAGAACGTCGACGTGGCGGCCCAGGAGGTCCGGGACAAGGTGAATCGCGTCCTCGGCGAACTCCCGCGGGGGGTCGACCCGCCCATCGTCGAGAAGCTCGACCCCGACGCCACGCCGGTCCTCAACGTCGCCCTAACCGGGACGCGGACGCTCCGCGAGACGACGGAGTTCGCCGACAAGGTCTTTCGCCGGCAGATCGAGTCGATCGACGGCGTCGGGCAGGTGACGATCCTCGGCGGCCGCTCCCGGCGGATCAACGTCCTCCTCGACGCCGAGCGGCTCAAGGCGTACGGCCTGACCGCGGTCGACGTCCACCGGACGCTTCAGACCCAGAACGTCAAGATCCCCGGCGGCACGCTCAAGGCGGGCGCCCAGGAGGCTACCGTTCGCGTCTACGGGCGCGTCCTCCATCCGAAGGAGCTGGAGTCGGTCGTCATTGCCGACAGGAACGGCCTGCCGATCCGGATCGGCGACGTGGCCGCCGTCGAGGACGGCGTCGAGGACGCGAAGACCGTCGCAGCCAAGGACGGCGTCCCGACGGTCGTCCTCTCCGTCCGGAAGCAGTCGGGCACCAACACGATCGAGGTCGTCGACCGCGTCAAGGCGCGCCTCGCCGATCTCGCCCCGCAGCTCCCGGCCGGCTACTCGTTCGAGATCGTCCGCGACCAGTCGCAGTTCATCCTCGCGGCCGTCCGCACGGTGCAGGAGCACCTGCTCACAGGCGGGTTTCTCGCCGCTCTGGTCGTCCTCCTCTTCCTCGGAAACCTCCGGTCCACGCTCATCGCGGCGGTCGCGATCCCGACCTCGATCGTCGCGACGTACGCCCTCATGTACGCGATGGGCTTCACGCTCAACGTCCTGACCCTCCTCGCGCTGACGCTCGCCGTCGGGATCGTCATCGACGACGCCATCGTCGTCCTCGAGAACATCTTCCGGTTCATCGAGGAGAAGAAGGTCGCCCCGTTCCAGGCCGCCATCGACGCGACAAAGGAGATCGGCCTCGCCGTCCTCGCGACCACGCTCTCGCTCGTCGCGGTCTTCCTCCCCGTCGCCTTCATGGGCGGCATCGTGGGCCGCTTCATGAACTCCTTCGGCCTGACGATGGCCTTCGCCATCCTCGTCTCGCTCCTCGTCTCGTTCTCCCTGACGCCGATGCTCTCGGCGCGCCTCCTCAGGCGCGACCCGAAGAAGACGGACGGGGGCGGCTCGAAGGAGCGCGGCTTTTACCGCTTCGTCGACCGCTCGTACCTCGCGATGCTGAAGTGGTCGATGGAGCACCGGTGGGCCATCGTCCTCGTCTGCGGCCTCGCTCTCGCCTCCGTGATCCCGCTCTTCATGAAGGTGCCGAAGAACTTCCTCCCCTACGACGACGAGTCGCAGTTCGAGGTGAACTTCCGCGCGCCGGAGGGGACCTCGCTCGAGGCGACCGGCCTCCTCGGCACGCGGATCGCCCGCGACATCCAGCAGCTCCCGGGCGTCGTCTCGACGCTGACGACCGTCGCCGGCGACGCCAAGCGGACGGCGAACGTCGGAAGCGTCTACGTGAAGCTCGCCGGCGTGGAGAAGCGGAAGGAGAGCCAGACGATCGTCATGAACCTGGTCCGGACGAAGGTCCTGCCGAAGTACGCCGACCAGAAGCTCCGAACCGACGTCAGCTACGTCAACGCCTTCTCCGGCGGCGTCAAGAACACCGAGATCATGTATGTCGTCAACGGGCCGGATCTCGCCGAGCTGGCGCGGATCTCCGAGGCGCTCCAGAAGAAGCTCGAGATCGTGCCCGGCGCCGTCGACGTCGACTCCTCCCTCATCTTTGGGAAGCCCGAGATCGGCGTCACCGTCGCCCGCTCGAAGGCCTCGGACCTCGGCGTCTCCGTGGCCGACGTCGCCGAGACGCTCCGCGTCCTCGTCGGGGGCGAGAAGGCGAGCGCCTTCGACGACGGCGGCGAGCAGTACGACGTCTGGCTCCAGGCGCGGCCCGAAGACCGGACCGACCGGTCGACGCTCCGCCGCTTCAACGTCCCGTCGGTCCGCCTCGGGGGCGTCCCCCTGGACGACGTCACGTCCCTCCGGTCGGGCACCGGCCCGTCCGAGATCAACCGCCTGAACCGAAGGCGGCAGGTCACGATCTTCGCGAACATGCTGCCCGGCACCTCGTCGCAAAAGGCCATCGACACGCTCGTCCGCGAGACGAAGGCGATGAACCTCGACCCCGCCTACACGACGCGCTTCATCGGGCGCTCGAAGGAGCAGGGGCGAGCCGCGCAGAACTTCCTTCTGGCGTTCGGCCTCTCCTTCGTCTTCATGTACCTCATCCTCGCGGCGCAGTTCGAGAGCTGGCTCCACCCGGTCACGATTCTCGTGGCCCTGCCGCTCACCGTCCCCTTCGCCCTGCTCTCGATCCTCCTTTTCGGACAGTCGGTCAACATCTTCACGTCACTCGGCATCCTCGTCCTCTTCGGCGTCGTGAAGAAGAACGGCATCCTCCAGGTCGAGTTCGCGAACCAGCTCCGCGAGCGCGGCATGAACCGCGACGCCGCGATCATCGAGGCGAGCCGCGAGCGGCTCCGGCCGATTCTCATGACGACGATGGCCTTCGTCGCGGGGATGCTTCCCCTCGTCGTCTCCTCCGGCCCCGGATCCGGCACCAACCGCGCCATCGGCTCGGTCATCGCGGGCGGGCAGACGCTGGCGCTCCTCCTGACGCTCCTCGCGACGCCGGTCGCCTACTCCCTTTTCGACGACGCTCAGCAGGCGCTCGCCCGCCTCTTCCGGCCCAGGCGAGCCGCCGGGCCATCTCCGCGCGAGGTCACCGTTTCGGCGATCCTCGCCAAGCCGCAGGTGGGGCCATGAGACACAGACCCCTCGTCCTCCTTCTCGCCGCGGCCGTCGCCGCCCCGGCGTGCGGCCGCAAGGAGGACCCCGCCGTCGTCCGCCTGAACGGTCGCCTCGAGGCGCCACTCGTCGATCTCGCGCCGAAGGTCGCGGGCCGGGTCGTCGAGATCCTCGTCCGCGAGGGGGACCGCGTGAAGGCGGGCGACCTCCTCGTGAAGCTCGATCTCGGCGAGACGGCCATCGCGGTCGAGCGCGACAGGCAGGGCGTGCAGTCGGCAGCGGCACGCCTGGAAGACCTGAGGCTCGGCAGCCGGGACGCAGAACTCAGAGGCGCCGAGCAGGAGATCGCCGATCGAAGAGCCGCTGTCGAGCTTGCGAAACCGGAGCTCGAGCGCCAGCAAGCCCTTCTTTCGAAGAAGGTGGGAACTCCTCGCGACGTCGACGTTGCGCGCGCCACCCTGGAACGCGCGCAGGCCAATCTCAGGATGAGCGAAGAAAGGCTGAAACTCCTCCGGGAGGGCTTTCGGAAGTACCAGACCGAACAGGCCCGCGTTGACGTCGACCGCGCGAGGAGCGTCCTCAAGCAGTCCGAGACCGTCGCGAAGGAGAGCGAGATCCGGGCGCCGGCCGACGGCGTCGTCCTTCACCGGATGGCCGAGCCGGGGCTCCTGCTCGGCCCCGGCGTGCCGGCGCTGACGCTCGCGTTCGCGAACCGCCTTTACGTCCGGACCTTCGTCCCCGAGACGCAGCTGGGCCGCGTGAAGCCGGGGCAGCCTGCCGAGGTGACCGTGGACGCCTTCCCCGGAAGACGCTTCCCCGGCCGCGTGACGGAGATGTCCCCGGACGCCGAGTTCACGCCGAAGCCGGTGGAGACCCGCCGGGAGCGCGTGAACCTCGTCTACGCGGCGAAGGTGGACCTCGACGGCGGCTGGAGCGAGCCGCTGGTGCCGGGCCAGCCCGCCGAGGTCACCGTGACCGCCGCCGCGCCGGCGAAATGATCGCCGCGGAGGCTCTCACGCGGCGCTTCGGAACCGTGGAGGCGCTCGCCGGCGTCGACCTCGCCGTCTCCCGCGGGGAGCTCTTCGCACTGATCGGCCCCGACGGCGCCGGGAAGACGACCTTCTTCCGGATCGTCGCGGGGCTCCTCGCCCCGACGAGCGGCACGGTCCGCGTCGCGACAGGCGGCACTCTCGGCATGGTGCCCCAGCGCTTTTCCCTCTACGAGGACCTCACCGTCGACGAAAACCTCCTCCTTCGGGCGAGGATGTACGCGATTCCGGACGCCGAGGCGAGGACGCGCGCGGCCGCGCTCCTCTCCCGCGTCGGGCTCTCCGGCGTCGGCGGGCGGCTCGCGGGCGCGCTCTCGGGCGGAATGAAGCAGAAGCTCTCCCTCGTCGCCGCCCTCCTGACGCGGCCCGATCTCCTCCTTCTCGACGAGCCGACGACCGGGGTCGACCCGGTTTCGCGGCGCGAGTTCTGGCTCCTCCTGAACCAGCTCCACGCCGAGGGGCTCACGATCCTCGTCTCGACGCCGTACATGGACGAGGCCGAGTACGCCGGGCGGATCGGCTTTCTCGACCGCGGCCGCCTCGCCGCGGTCGGGACGCGCGACGAGATCCTCGCCACCTACAGGCGGCCGCTCGTCGAGATCCGGACGGACGACCGCCTCGCCGTCCGGTCGCGGCTCGCCGGGCTTCCGTTCGTCGACGACGTCTCCGTCTTCGGGACGCGACTCCACGCGCGGGGGAAGGAAGAGACAGAAGGTCCTTTCGAAAGTGAGATAACGAAGGCCCTCGAGGGCCTCGTCGCGGCCGATTCCATCCGGCGTGTCTCCCCCACTCTCGAAGACGTCTTCGTCCTCGCGGGTGAAGGGCGGTCGTCCATGGGAGTCCCTTGAACGACGCGGCCGTCACGGTCCGCGGCCTCACGCGCCGCTTCGGCGACGTCGTCGCCGTGCGGGACGTCAGCTTCGACATCCCCCGCGGCAAGGTCTTCGGCTTCCTCGGCCCGAACGGGTCGGGCAAGTCGACGACGATCCGGATGCTCACCGGCCTCCTCCAGCCTTCCGCCGGAACGGTGGCCGGTCTCGGCGGGCTCGACCTCGCCCGCGACACCGAGCGATGGAAGACGCGGCTCGGCTACATGAGCCAGAAGTTCTCCCTCTACCTCGACCTGTCCGTCGACGAGAACCTCCGCTTCTTCGGTGCGGCCTACGGACTCTCGAACGCGCTCCTTTCCGGACGGATCGGAGAGCTCGCCTCCCGGCTCGGCTTCGAACGTCTCCTCGGCGCGCTGACCGAGACGCTCTCGACCGGCTGGCGCCAGCGCGTCGCCCTCGCCGCCTCGCTTCTTCACGAGCCGGAGCTCCTCTTCCTGGACGAGCCGACGGGGGGCGTCGATCCGAAGGGGCGGCGCCTCTTCTGGGACCTGATCTACGAGCTCGCGGCCGGGCGCGGCATGACGGTCCTCGTCACGACGCACTACATGGACGAGGCCGAGCAGTGCGACGGGCTCGCCTTCATCCTGGAGGGCGAGCTGATCGCGCAGGGGACGCCGCACGCCTTGAAGGAGGAGCTTTCCGGGCGCCTCTTCGAGGTGTCCGCCGGCGACAGGCCCTTTGCCGCCCTCGACGCCGTCCGCGGCGAGGCCGCGCTGGAGGACGTCTACCTCTTCGGCACGCGGCTCCGCGCGGTGTCGCGTCCCGGCGCGGGTGACGCCGCGATGCGCCTCCTCTCGCGGACGGGCGCACCCGCCCTCGCCGAGCCCTCCCTCGAGGACGTCTTCGTGTCGCTGGCCCGGCAGCGAGCCGATAGCCGGACGAGGAGCGCGGCATGAAGCGCCTCATCACCCTCGTCTGGAAGGAGTTCGCCCACCTCAGGCGCGACCCGATCACGGTGCGGCTCATCTTCTTCATCCCGATCTTCCAGACGCTCCTCTTCGGCTATGCCATCGATTTCGACGTCAAGCACCTCCCGACCGTCGTCGTGGACGAGAGCCGCTCGTATGAAAGCCGCGAGCTGGTGGCGCGGCTTTCGGCGAGCGATTACTTCCGGATCGTGAAGTTCGTCCCGACCCTGTCCGAGATGGGGCGCGAGCTCGACGCCGCCCGCGCCTCCGTGGGCCTCGTCATCGACCGCGACTTCGGGAAGAACCTGCGGCGCGGCGTCCCCGCGCGGGCTCTCCTCGTCGTGAACGGCTCCGACAACGTCGTCTCGGGACAGGCCGTCGCCGTCGCCTCCGGGATCGCCCGCCAGCTCTCCGCCGGAATCCTGATCCGGAAAGCGGGCTGGAAGGACGACGCCCCGCCGGTCGACCTCCGCGTCCGGGCCTGGTACAACCCGGACCTCCGGACGGCCACCTTCGTCATCCCGGGCCTCCTCGCCCTCATCCTCACCTTCACGCTGATCCCGTTCACCGCCGTCGCGATCGTCCGCGAGCAGGAGCGCGGCACGCTGGAGCAGCTCCAGCTGTCGCCGGTCTCGCGCCTCGGACTCATCGTCGGGAAGATCCTCCCGTTCCTCCTGATCGGCCTCTTCCAGCTGTCGCTCGTGACGGGACTGATGCGCTTCGTCTTCGACATCGAGATCGCCGGCAGCGTCGCCGCCCTCTATGCGGTCGGGGTGGTCTTCATCTTCGCGGTCCTCGGCCTCGGGATGCTCGTCTCCACCGCGGCGAAGACGCAGATGCAGGCGATCCAGCTCTCCTTCTTCTTCATGCTCCCGTTCGTCTTCCTCTCGGGCTACGTCTTCCCGATCGACGGGATGCCGCGGATCTTCCAGCTGATCACCTACCTCGTTCCGGCCCGGTACTTCATCGAGGTGATCCGGGGGATCGTCCTCCGGGGCGCGAGCCTCCTCGAGCTGTGGCGCCCCGTCGCCCTGCTTCTCCTCTACGCGGTCGTCATCGTCGGCGCGGCGGCGCTGAAGTTCCGGAAAAGGGCGGCATGAGACGCCTCCTCGCCCTCGTGAAGAAGGAGTTCCTCCAGCTTTCGCGGGACCGCGTGACGCTCCGGATGATCGTCCTCATCCCGGTGATGCAGACTCTCATCTTCGGACTCGCCATCGACTACGACGTCAAGCGCCTCAGGACCGTCGTCCTCGACGAGGACCGCTCCTTCGAGAGCCGCGAGCTCGTGGCGAAGCTCGCCGCGAGCGACTACTACCGCGTCCTCGGGTCCGTCGGCTCCTTCGACGAGTTGCGGCGCGAGCTGGACGCCGACCGCGCCTCGGTCGGCCTCGTCATCGACCGGGACTACGGGAAGAACCGGCGGAGCGGCCGCACGGCCCGGGCCCTTCTCGTCGTCAACGCCTCGGACACCGTCGTCTCGAGCCAGGCCATGGCCGTCGCGGGCGGCACGGCGATCCAGCTGTCCATCGAGACCCTTGCCCGCCGCGCCGGCTGGCGGGCCGACGCCCTCCCCGTCGACCTCCGGATCCGCGCCTGGTACAACCCGGACCTCCGGACGTCGACGTTCATCGTCCCGGGGCTCCTCGCCATCCTCCTCACGTTCACCCTGATCCAGTTCACCGCCATGGCGATCGTCCGCGAGCGCGAGCGCGGGACGCTCGAGCAGCTGCAGGTCACTCCGTTCACCCGCCTCGAGCTGATCCTCGGCAAGATCCTCCCCTTCCTCCTGATCGGCCTCTTCCAGCTCACGCTCGTCGTCCTCCTGATGCGCTTCGTCTTCGACATCCCGATCGCCGGAAGCCTCGCCGGCCTCTACGCGGCCGGCCTCGTCTTCATCGCCGCCGTTCTCGGCCTCGGGATGCTCGTCTCCACCGTCGCGAAGACGCAGATGCAGGCGATGCAGATGTCGTTCTTCTTCATGCTCCCCTTCGTCTTCCTCTCCGGCTTCGTCTTCCCGATCGGCGGGATGCCTCGCGGCTTCCAGCTCCTGACGTACCTGATCCCGGCGCGCTACTTCATCGAGGTGATCCGCGGCATCGTCCTCCGCGGCGCCGGCCTTGCGGAGCTCTGGCAGCCCGTCGCGGCCCTCGTCGCCTTCACGGTCCTCATCATCGGCGTCGCGGTCTTCCGATTCCGCAAGACGTCGGCGTAGCGTTCCTGCCCGCGTCTTCGATTTCGAGGCTCTCCACCGCCAAGGGGCCCTTGCCGGACGAACACGCAGAGACGGCGCGCTTCTTGAATGCTCCCCCCGGGGTGCAATGATGTGTGTAAAGAAGGGCAACGAACCTCGGCCGCGATGGGGCATCCCGGCGATCCTGCTTCTCTCGATCGTCGCCGGCCGCTCCGCCTCCGGCGAGACGTACACGATCGATCCGGGGAATTCGTCACTCACCGTGCGGGTCTTCAAATCGGGCCTTCTTTCGGCGTTCGGCGACGATCACGTGGTCCGGGCCCCCATCGCCTCCGGGTCGGTGGAGGACGGGTCCCCGCCGAAGGTGGAAATCGCCGTGGAGGCGCGGCGGATGGCGGTGCTCGACCCCCACCTCGCGCCGGCGAAGCGGGCGGAGGTTCAAGAGCGAATGCTGGGGCCGGACGTGCTCGACGTCGACCGGTTCGCGGAGATCCGCTTCAAGTCCACGTCCGTGAAAGCTCTCGCGGCGGGACGCTGGCGCGTGGAGGGGCTCCTGTCGCTGCGCGGCCACAGCGAGCCGGTGTCGTTCGAGGTGGCGCTGGCGAACGGGCGGTTCAGCGGCTCGGCCACGCTGAGCCAGCGCGCCTTCGGCATCCAGCCGATCAGCATCGCGGCCGGCACGGTGAAGGTGAAGAACGAGGTCACGATCGACTTCGAGATCTCGACGCAGCCGGGCGCCGGCGTCAGAACAGCCGGTATTTCAGGAGCCCCCGGACGTTGAAGAGGCCGTCGTTCTGCGCCTCCTG
>Ga0079037_100000903_pt1 | contig 14616 bp, 14 predicted proteins | sample Mud3Dept4metaG_FD_71479 | JGI IMG/M metagenome (GOLD analysis project Ga0079037, IMG submission 71479) | Freshwater wetland microbial communities from Ohio, USA, analyzing the effect of biotic and abiotic controls - Mud 3 Core 4 Depth 4 metaG | ecosystem: Environmental > Aquatic > Freshwater >... | reverse complement strand
CGCAACCCGATTCCTCGCTGCGCTCGGAATGACAGAGGGCTCCGACCAGTGTCGGAGCCCTCCGTACTTCACCGCAGCGCGTTCCCTAGTGCTTCGGCTTCCGCTCCACGTCGGCCTCGTGCACGTAGTCCTCGTCGTGATCCTCGTGGTCGAAGGTCTCGACCTCGTGGTGGTGCAACTCCCGGTTGAGCGTGATCTCGGCGAGGCGCGGCGAGATCATCGGGAAGGTGCGTGCGAACAGCGCATAGGCCAGCAGGAACAGCCCGAGCATCATCGCCGTGGGCGCGAGCTCCGCGACGCCGACGTGGGGGCCCGCCTCCTCGGTGATCGACGGCACGATGAGCAGGAAGCGCTCCAGCCACAGGGCGCTCAGGCTCACCACCGCGATGGCGCCGAGGATGCCCCGGCTCTTCTTCGGCGCCACGCCCAGCAGCGTGGCGAACGGGATCACGAACATGCCGAGCAGCACCGCGCGGGCCACCGGGATCCACGGGCCCCACAGGCGCGAGAAGACGAAGCCGGTCTCCTCGGGCAGGTTGGCGTACCAGATGACCTGGAACTGCGCCCACATCAGGTAGGTCCAGAACACCGAGAAGCCGAAGCAGAGCTTGCCGAGGTCGTGGCGCTGCTTCGGGCTGATGAGGTCCTCGACGTCGAGGTGCTTGCCGGCGTAGATCATGTGCAGGGCGAGCAGCATGTGCGCGCCCAGGAACGAGCCCATGAAGTACCAGCCGCCGAGCAGGTTCGAGAACCAGTGCGGCTGGAGCGCCATGATGCCGTCGAACGCGACCAGCGTGAACACGATGGCGTAGACCACGACGAAGACCGGCGCCAGCACGCGCAGGCGACGCTCGATGCGCTCGAGCGCGCCCTCGCTGCCGTCGAAGTCGCGGGTCCAGCGCTCGGCCAGCGCGCGCCGGCCGCCGGTGGCGGCCGCCTTGGTGGCGGCGAGGTCGGGCGTCAGGTCGGTGCGGACGAGCTTCCAGCCCAGCCAGTAGAGCAGCGAGAGCCCCACGAAGAGCCGGCCGAACATCCACGGCCGCGACAGCCACAGCGCCTTGCCGTGCGGCAGCCCGTGCAGTTCCCCCTGCATGTGACCGTAGATGTGGTCGTAGCCCACCGTGAAGATGAGCACCAGGCCCAGCAGCGACACCGGGGCGAAGAAGACCGCCGCCTCGGCGAGCCGCACCAGCATGCCGGCCCACTTCGCGTTGGTGATCTTGTGCACGGCCGCGAGCGCGAGGCTGCCGCCGCACAGGCCGGTGAAGTACACCCAGTTCACGTGGAACAGGTGCCACGCGCGATGGGCGCTCTCGCCGCGCAGCGACAGCATGAACAGGATGAGTCCCAGCGCCGCGAGCCCGAGGCCCGCGCCGAGGTGGAGCTCGAAGCGCCCGGCGAGCGACGCCTCGGCGAGCCGCTGGCGGAGGTTGCGCGAGGCCATCAGTTCTGCCCTCCCGTCGCGGCCTGGGCCGGAGCGGCCGCCTGCAGCGCACGCACGTGGTTCACGATCGCCCAGCGGTCCGCCTGGTCGGGCAGCTTGTCGCCGTACTTCGGCATGAGGCCGCGGCCGTAGCGGATGATGCTGTACAGGTAGCCGTCGGTGTAGCCGCGCGCCCGGTCCGTCAGGAGCGACGGGACGCCGACCAGCTTGGTGGAGACCGGCCCGTTCCCCGCACCGCCCTGGCCGTGGCAGGTGGCGCAGTAGGTGCCGAAGAGCGTGTCGCCGCGCGCCTCGATGGTGCCGGGGATGCGGGGCATCTCCGGGCCCGGGCGCCGCTCGGTGGCGCCCGGACCCTTCGTCGGGTTGACCAGCCGGTCGGCGACGGTGGCGTCGAAGGCGTAGGCCAGGCTCGCCCCGTCGCCGGTCTCCCAGTCGGCCTCGCCGCCGCCGATGGGCACCGTGCCCTTGACCACGTAGCGCGGCACGTCGACGCGCTGGTAGGGGCTCACCTGCCGGGTGTGGATCATGTGGTCGAACCACGAGATCCGGTACCACAGGTGGTCCGGCGACGGCACCTTGGCGTACCAGAAGTCGCAGGCGCCGAGGGCCAGCGGCAGGAGGGCCGCGAGGAACGCGCGATTACGCAGCGGCATGCTTCACCTCCACCGCGCCGGCCTCGCGCAGCATCTTCTCGACGCCGGCGGCCTCGGCGCCGCCCGCCGGCACGAAGACACCGATGCGGTCGTCGCTGAAGCGCCCGTCGTAGATCACGCCCTTGTTCCGCATCCCGACCGAGAGCAGGAAGGTGCCGAAGAGCGTCGCCAGCGAGCCGATCAGCACGGTGAGCTCGAAGCCGATCACCACGAACGCCGGGATGGCCACGATCGGCTTGCCGCCGACGAGCAGCGGCCAGTCGCGGTTCATCCAGATCTGCATCGCGAACGCGGCCGTGGTGCCCGTCAGGCCGCCGATCAGGGTGAACAGCCGGACCGGGCTCGTGGCGTGCCCGCACGCCTCCTCGAGCTCGTGGTTCGGGTGCGAGTAGTACACGGTCAGCTTCCTGTGGCCCTTCTCGCGCAGCGCCCGGATGGTGTCACAGGCGGCGTCGATGTGCTCGAACGAGGCGAGCACGCCCGGAGTGGCCTTGGCCATCAGTGATGCCCCCCCGCACGCTTGCGCGGCATCGGGATGAACTCCTTGATCTCCTGGATCGCCACCACGGGGAAGTTCTTGGCGAACAGCAGGAACCACATGCCGAACCACCCGAACGAGCCCGCGAGGATGCCCCAGTCGGCCCAGGTGGGATTCATCTGGTCCCAGGCGTACGGGACGTAGTCGTTGGCGAGCGACTGGATGATGACGTAGCGCTCGAACCACATGCCGATGTTGATGAAGATCGAGATGACGAACAGCGACGTCAGGTTCGTGCGGATCTTCCGGAACCACAGCAGCTGCGACAGGAAGGCGTTCGGGATGATCATCGACCAGCCCGCCCACCATCCCGGCCCGAAGGCGCGGCGGAAGAACGTGGTCTGCTCGAAGGTGTTGCCGCTGTACCAGGCCACGAAGTACTCCATCCCGTACGCGTAGAACAGGATGGTGCCCGTGAACAGGGTCAGCTTCGCCATGTTGTCGAAGTGGTAGTCGGTGATCATGTGCTCGAGCTTCAGGTACTTCCGAAGCGGGATGAGCAGCGTGAACACCATGCCGACGCCCGAGTAGATGGCGCCCGCGACGAAGTACGGGGCGAAGATGGTGCCGTGCCAGCCGGGGATCAGCGAGCTGGCGAAGTCCCACGAGACCACCGAGTGCACCGAGAGCACCAGCGGGGCGGCGAGGGCCGCCAGGTACAGGTAGGCGCGCGAGTAGTGGCGCCACTGGTTGTCGGTGCCCTGCCAGTTGAGCGAGAGCAGCGAGTAGACCGTCTTGCGCCAGCCCGTGGCCTTGTCGCGCACGGCGGCGACGTCGGGGATGAGGCCGAAGATGAGGAACGACGTCGACACCGTGAAGTACGTGCCGATGGCGAACACGTCCCACATCAGCGGCGACTTGAAGTTGGGCCAGAGGTAGCGCTGGTTCGGGTACGGCAGCAGCCAGTAGAAGATCCACTGGCGCCCGATGTGGATGATCGGGAAGAGCGCCGCCGTCATGACCGCGAACACCGTCATCGCCTCCGTGGCCCGGTACACCGCGGTGCGCCAGGGCGAGCGGAAGAGGTAGAGGATCGCGCTGATGAGCGTGCCGGCGTGGCCGATGCCGACCCAGAACACGAAGGTCGTGATGAACACCGACCAGAACACGGGCGGCTGGTAGCCGGCGAGGCCCAGGCCTTCCTTGACGATCAGCAGCAGCGTGATCGCGCCGATCAGGAAGAGGCCGACGGCCCCGAACAGCAGCAGGTAGTAGCCCTTCGTCGCTGGCGCCAGCGTCGCGACGACGTCACGCGTGACGTCCGCGTGCGTCTGCGTCGGGGCGTCGTGCACGGCCACGGCCATCAGTGATGCTCCTCGCCGCCCGGGGCGGCGTGCGCGGGCTCGCGGTGCACCACCTTCGCCAGGTAGGTGATCGCCGGCCGCACGTTGATGTCCTCGAGGATGTGGTAGCCCCGCGGATCCTGGGCGACCTGCCGCACGCGGCTGTTCGGGTCGTTCAGGTCGCCGAACACGATGGCGCCCGACGGGCACGCCTGCGCGCAGGCGGTGGTGAGCTCGCCGTCCTTGATCGGCGCGCCGGTGATCTTCGCCGTGTGCTGCGCCCCCCGGATGCGGTGCACGCAGAAGGTGCACTTCTCCATGACGCCGCGCGCGCGCACCACGACGTCGGGGTTCAGCTGCAGCTCGAACGGCGCCACGAACGCCTTCTGCGCGTACGCGTGCCAGTTGAAGTAGCGCACCTTGTACGGGCAGTTGTTGGCGCAGTAGCGCGTGCCGACGCAGCGGTTGTACACCTGGCCGTTGAGGCCGTCCGGGGTGTGGTACGCCGCGTACACCGGGCAGACCGGCTCGCACGGCGCGTTGTCGCAGTGCTGGCAGGGCATCGGGACGAAGCGCGCCTCGACCGGCTCGCCGTCGGTGCCGCCCTCCCAGTAGCGCTCGATGCGGATCCAGCTGAGCTCGCGACCGCGCAGCACCTGGTCCTCGCCCACCCACGGGATGTTGTTCTCGGCGTAGCAGGCCGTGGAGCAGGCCGAGCAGCCGGTGCACTTCCCGAGGTCGATGGTCATGCCCCACATCGGGTGCTCGCCGGCGTAGTTGCCGAGGCGGCGGCCCTTGCCGTCCTCGCGACCCACCTGGCCATCGCGCCAGCCCTGCAGCGCCTCGACCTCGGCCTCGGTGTTGATCTCGTGCCGCGGATGGCCCGCCGCCTTGGCGGCCTCCTCGACGGTGAGCCCCTTCGCCGCGAACGCCACCGGCATCGCCTCGGCGATGCCGCGGCCGAGCTGGCGGGTGTTGCCCTCGGTCTTGGCCACCTTGCGGTAGGCCTGCGGCACGCGCTCGACGGTGACCTTGGTGCCGAGATACGGCATGAACTCGCCCGACGCCGGCCCGAGCAGGTCGAGGTAGTTGGCGCCCCGGCCCTTCGCGTACTCGCCGTACTCCGTGTGGCCGAAGCCCATCGGCACGGCGACCACGTCCGGGCGCAAGCCCGGATAGATGTAGGCGGGCGCCTCGATGCTGCCGTGCGCGGAGGTGACCCGGAGGATCTCGCCCTCCTTCACGTCGAGCTTCGCGGCCGCCTCGGGGTGGAGCTCCACCCACGCGTGCCACGTGATCTTGGTGACCGGGTCCGGCGTCTCCAGCAGCCAGGGCTTGTTGGTGCCGCGGCCGTCGTAGAGCAGCGACGAGGCGTACGGCAGCAGGGTGAATTCGCCCGTGCCCTCGATGGCCGGCGGCTCGACCGACACGGCGCCCGCCACCACGCCCTTCACCGGCGTCAGCGGCTCGGGCACGTACACGCCACCCCGGGCCAGCGCCGCGCGCCAGAACGCCGAGGCGTCCTGGTCCGACGGCCGCGGCATCGCGGCCCAGCGGGCCTTGAGGTACGCCTCCCAGTTCGCCGCGCTGAACTTCGCGAACACGCCCCCGGCCTTCTGCGACGCCGCCAGGAGCACGTCGCCGGGGTGCCGGTTCGGATAGACCGGCTCCATCACCGGCTGCATCAGGCCCCACACGCCGGCGCGCGGGTGCGCGTCGTCCCAGCGCTCGAGCGCGTGCAGGCCCGGGATGATGAGGTCGCACTGCGACGACGTCTCGTCGAGGTAGAGCGACGTACTCACCTTGAACGGCACCTTCGCGAGCGCCTCGCCGAACTTGCCGGCCCGGGGCGCGGCATACACCGGGTTGGCCTCGTGCACGAGCAGGACCTTCACCTGCCCCTCGTCCATGGCCCGCTGCAGCGACGCGAAGGCCGCCTGACCGTCACCGCGGTCGAGGTCGCTGCCGAAGTGCACCGTCTCGGCGATGTTGCCGGCGGCATAGTTGAGCAGGAGCACCGCCGCGCACAGCTCCACCGCGCCCGCGTGCTGGCTGCCGATGCCGCCCGCCACCGCGAGGCTCGGCCTGACGGCCGCGAACTCCTTCGCCAGGCGCGCGATCTCCTCGGCCTTCAGCCCGGTGGCTTCCGCCGCCTGCTCCAGCGACACCCTCGGCGCGCCCTCGGGCGCCGCGATCCCGCGCTCGCCCAGCAGCACCCAGGCCATCGCCAGCGCAAGCAGCGCCTCGGAGCCCGGCGCGATCGCGTGCCACTCGTCGGCGTTCAGGCCCGTCAGCGAGGCGCGCGGCGCGAAGTAGACGTGCTTCGCCATGCCGCCCTCGCGCGAGAACCCGTGCGACTCGGCGAAGCCCCGCTGGTGCTCCACCGTCGGGCCCCAGGCGTCCAGGAAGTCCGCACCGAACGACACGATGTACTTCGCCTTGGCGAAGTCGTGCGACGGCACCTCGTCCCGGCCGAAGACGCGCTTGCTCGCGAGCCGCAGCGGCGTCTGGTCGAACGGCTCCCAGCGGACCAGGCGGCCACCCGCGGCGGACGTCCAGTCGGCGAGGAAGCCCGTGAACGAGCCACGCGGCGCGCCCGACAAGACGGCCAGGCCGGCACCAGCGGCGCCCACCTGCTGCGCCAGCAGCGCGATGGCGTCGTCCCAGGTGATCTGCGTCCAGGTTCCGCCGGAGTTCCGCATCGGGCCCTTCACGCGGCCCGGATTGTAGAGGCCCTGCAGGCCGGCCTGGCCCCGGGCGCACAGCTTGCCCGCATTGACCGGATGCTCGGGGTTGCCCTCGAGCTTCACGGCGCGTCCCTCGCGCGTGCGCACGTGCAGGCCGCAGCCCGCGCTGCACTCCGTGCAGGTGCTCGCATACCACGTGGCGACGCCCGGGACCTGGTCCTCGGACTGCACGAGGTACGGGATCAGCTTCTCGACCTTCTCCGTCGAGCAGCCGGAGAGCACCGCGGCCCCCGCGCTCGTGGTGCCGAGCACGGAGAGGAACCTGCGGCGCGAGACCGACTTCTGGTCGTTATCGGACATTCAATTGCCGCCTAGTAATGGCACGCGGTGCAATCGCGAGTGACCTTCCGCTCGAGGTGGCAGTTGATGCACCACCCCATGTTGTTCACGTCGTTGACCTCCCAGACCTGCGGCATGCGGGCCACGTCGCCGTGGCACGTGGCGCAGGCGTTGGGGCCCATGCCCTTCACGTGACGCTGGTGCGGGAAGTGGACGTGCCGCGCCACGTAGTGGATGCGGACCCACTCCACCGGCTGCTTGGCATTCCACGCGTCCCGAAGCTTGGAGATTTCCTTCTGGTTGGAACTGTCGGCGCCCGCGATGATGAGGTGGCAGCCCATGCACGTCTGCATCGAGGGGATGCCCGGCTCCGACGAGTAGCCCGCCGTGTAGTGGCAGTACTGGCAGGTGATCTGGTACTGCCCGGCGTGGATGTCGTGCCGGAACAGGATCGGCTGCTTCGGCCCCTTGAGGAACGCCGAGTCGCCCGCGGCGATCGTGTAGGCAGGCGGCGCACTCGCCGCCGCCGAGGGGGCCGCAGGGGCCGCCGGATCCTGCTGGGTGGTCGCGCCGGTGAAGCCGCTCAGGACCGCCGCAGCCAGCCCGCTCGCCACCGCCCCGCCGACAAGCAATGCCGACTTCCGCATCATTCGTCCACCAGAGGAGGAGATCCGCCTGCAATCACCGAGGGCGCGCCCCATAGGCGCAACCATCGGACATGTGAAATGTTTCACGAGGGTGGGCGGCTACCCACCTACAGGAAGCGTGGCGAAGCTACAGCCGAAACACCCTTAACACAACGGGCGAGCCACCTTACGCCCCCCCGAAATCCTCCGGGAGGGCCTCCTCGTTACCCCGCCAGCGGCCGTCCGGGTTCCCGGACCGGCGATCGGCCGAGGTCGGCGGCCGTTTCGCCAGGCGGCCGGGCGGGCTCGACGCCCTTTCGCTCCAGAAACCGCACCATCTCGATCCCCATGGCGCGCAGCAGCTTGGCCTCGCGCTGGTCGAGCGTGGCCCGGGACACGACCTCGCGCAGGCTGCGCATGACGTTGTCCTCCTGCCGGGTCTGGAAGAAGTCGATGGCCCACAGCCCCCGGCGCCAGTCGGCGAAGGTCTGATCCAGTTCGTCCACGGTGGCCAGCGGAGCCCGGCGACGGGGTCGCTTGAACGGGCGTTCGTCGCCGCCGGCCGCGGTCCACAGTTCATGGCACATCACCGCGATGGCCTGCGCCAGGTTGAGCGAGGTGTAGGACGGATCGGTGGAGATGGTCACCAGCGTCTGGCAGGCGTCGAGCTCCTCGTTCGTGAGGCCGCTGGCCTCCCGACCCGCCACCAGCGCCACCGGCCCCTCCTCGGCATAGGCGAGCAGCTCCGGCGCCGCCGCCCGTGGGCGCAGGATGCGACGCTTCGCCGCGCGCTCGCGGCCGGTGAGCACCTGCGCGTGCACGCAGTCGGCCATGGCGTCCTCCAGCCGGTCGAACACGCGGATGCGGGAAATGAACTCCGCCGTGTTGTGCGCCATGCCCTCGATGCGATACGCGTCGAGCTCCACCTCGGGCTGCACCACGCGCATGCCGGCCAGGCCGAAGTTGCGGCAGATGCGCACCGCGCTCGCCACGTTGAAGAGATCCTGCGGTGCGATGAGCACCAGGTGCACCGGCAGCGTCATGCGCGTCCCGCCAGCGTCGCGATGCCCGGGCCGTCCAGCCGGAAGGTCCGCCACTCGTCGAGCGCTTGCGCGCCGAGCCGCTCGTAGAAGTCGATCGCGAGCCGGTTCCACGTGAGCGCCGCCCACTCCATGCGCCCGCACTCCGCTGCGAGGGCGGCCTGGGCGAGCGCCCTGAGGAGTGCGCCGCCCATGCCGAGGCGCCGGGCGTCGGGCAGCACGAAGAGGTCCTCGAGGAACAGCGTGGGTCGGGCGAGGAACGACGAGTAGGTGAAGAAGTACAGCGCGTACGCCACCGGACGGCCGTCGAGCTCGCCGAGCAGCAGCTCGTAGCGTGGCGCAGGCCCGAACCCGTCGCGCAGCAGCCGTTCACGGGCGGGCCCATCCGGCGGCGGGAGCTTTTCGTACTCGGCGAGCGCCGTCACGAGCTGCAGCAGCGCCGGGCCGTCGCCGGGGGCGGCCGGCCGCACCTGCAGCGTCACCCGCGAATCTCCACGCCTGCCTGCTGCTCCGTGACGCGGATCGCCTCGAGGTAGTCGGCGTCCTCGCCGAGCATCTTCCGCGCCTCGCCGAAGAGCCGATGGGCCAGGTCGTGTACGGGCCCCTCGACGCCGGTATCGCGCAGCAACTGGGCGGCGATGCCGGCGTCCTTGTGCAACAGCGCGAGGCGGAAGGTGTTGGGAAACAGGCCGGTGAGCACGCGCTCCGGCACGAGGTTCTCGCTCACGAAGGAGCGTCCGCTCGACACGTTGAGCACGTCGAGCGCCGTGCGCGCCGGCACGCCCGCCTTCACGAGCGCCGTGATGCCTTCCGCCACGGCGAGGATGTTCACCGCGAGCAGCGCGTTGTTCACCGCCTTCATCGCGTGCCCGGCGCCCACCGGCCCCATGTGCACGATCGTCCGGCCGAACGCGGCGAGGACGGGCTTCGCCCGCTCGTAGTCGGCCGTCGTGCCACCCACCATGACGGTGAGCGTGCCGGCCTCGGCGCCGTTGGTGCCGCCACTCACCGGCGCGTCGACGAAGGCGATGCCCTCTCCCTCCAGACGCGCGGCGATGCGCCGGGAGGACGCCGGGTCACCCGACGTGCAGTCCGCGAGGAGCGCCCCCCGGCGCAGGCCCGCCAGCAGCCCGTCGGGACCCTCGAGCAGCGCCTCCACCTCGGCGGAGGTGGGCAGGCAGGTGATCACCACGTCGGCGTCGGACGCGGCATCGCGCGGCGTCTCGGCGAGCCGGGCGCCGGTCTGCCGCGCCAGCTCGGCGGCGCGCTCGGTGGTGCGGTTCCACACCACCGTCGGATGCACTGCGGCCACCCGCACAGCCATGGGCCGCCCGATGGCGCCCAGGCCCAGGAATGCGACGCGCATCACCTGGCCCGGCGGAAGGTGAAGGTGCCGCCATCGGCCATCATGTCCATGCGGAGCGTGTCAGGCGTGTAGAAGGTGTAGCTGCGCACCACGTTCAGCTCCCGGGCAAACCGCTCGCCCAGCGAACCGGGCGGGCACATCCTGCGGGTCGTGGCGAGGCCGCGGAACTGCACCTGCCGGTCCCCGGCCCTGTAGGTGGCGAGCATGCGGTTGCAGTCGGCGGTGCCGGTGACGCGACCGTCCGTGGTGAAGGTGAGCACGTAGTTCTTCGGCTCGGTGGGCTCCGCCTTGTCCACGGGCGACTGGGTGTGGAGCCACTCCCAGCTCGTGCCGGCGAGCTGGTCCGTGCCGGTGAGCTCAGGGTCCTCCTTCGGCGTACCGTGCTGTGCCAGCGGGGACGCCGGCGCATCCACCGCCAGGGTGTCGGCCTGGGGCACGGTGGTCACCTCCGCCCCGGCCGGCTTCTCATCGCCGCGCGCCGTGCAGGCGGCCAGGGCCACGACGCCCGCCAGCGCCAGCATGCGAACGGGCATCACGTCTCCTCGGCTCCGGCCCCGGCCGCCTCGGGCTTCCGCTGGCCCAGCTCGCGGTCGAGCATCAGGAGCGCCGGGCGATCGTCGCCGACCATCTTGAGCTGTTCCACCACCAGCTCGGCCGTCTTCTCCTCCTCCACCTGCTCGTTCACGAACCAGTCGAGGAATACCCGCGCCGGGTAGTCCCGCTCCTGCACGGCGAGGTCGTAGAGGTCGTGGATGCTCTTCGTGACCGCCCGCTCGTGGTGCAGCGCCTGCTCGAACACCGAGAGTGGCGCCTCGAACTTCGCCGGCGGGGAGGCGAGCGCCGGCACGGCGACGGCACCGCCCCGGTCGAGGATGTGGTCGAAGATCTTCATGGCATGCGCGTGCTCCTCGCCCGCCTGCATCCGCATCCACTTGGCGAAGCCGGGGAGGTTCCGGCTCTCGAAGTGCGCCGACATGGAGAGGTAGACGAAACTCGAGTAGAACTCGTGCTCGATCTGCTTGTTGAGCGCGTCCTGCATCCGCTGGCTGAGCATGCGGGACTCCTTGGAGTGGGGTTGCTGGTGCGGAATAATAGGCGAACCCCCACGTCCCATGCATTGACCGCATCCGCTCGGGCGGGGTAGCGTTGCCCCGTACCGCATCCGCCGCCCCGGAGTCCCGTGCCGCCCCAGCGCCTCCCGCACCCAGCGTCCCGCGTCGCCCTCGCCCTGCTGGGCGCGGTGCTGGTGCTGTTCATCGTGGGCCCCCTGCTGCGGCTGCTGCTGCAGGCCACCCCGGCCAGCCTCGCCGCCGCACTCGCCGACGGCGAATTGCGTGGGTCCATCGTGCTGACGGTGCTCTGTGCCACTGCCGCCACGCTGCTGGCGCTCGCGCTGGGCATGCCGCTGGGCTACCTGCTGGCGCGCAGCCGCTTCCCCGGCCGGCGGCTGGTGCAGGGCCTGCTCGACCTGCCGGTGGTGGTCCCGCACCCGGTCGCCGGCATCGCGCTGCTGCTGTTCCTGGGACGGAACTCCCCCGTCGGTGGCGCGCTCGGGCGGCTGGGCCTCGAGTTCGTCAGCCACGTGCCGGGCATCGTGGTGGCGATGCTCTTCGTCTCCGCCCCGCTGCTTGCGAGCGCCGCCCGCGAGGCCTTCGGCGCCGTGGACCCTCGGCTCGAGCGCGTGGCGCGGACGCTGGGCGACTCGCCGTGGGGCGCCTTCCGGCGCGTCACGCTGCCGCTGGCGGGCCGCGGCATCCTGGCGGGCGCCATCCTCGCGTGGGCGCGCAGCGTCAGCGAGTTCGGCTCGATCGTGATCCTCACGTACAACCCCAAGGTGGCGAGCGTGCTCATCTTCGACCGCTTCACCGCCTATGGCCTGCCGGCCGCGGTGCCGGCGGCGGTGCTGCTGCTGCTCGTCGCGCTGGTGGTGTTCGCACTGGTCCGCCTCATCGAGCCGCGGGAACGGACATGATCCGCCTCGAGGGCCTGTCGGTGCGTGCCGGTGAGTTCGCGGTGCGCGACATCTCGCTCGACGTGCCCGAGGGCGGCTACGCGCTGGTGATCGGCCCCACGGGGAGCGGCAAGACCACCCTGCTCGAGGCGGTCGCGGGCCACGTGCCGCTGCTTGCCGGACGCGTGCACCTGCAGGGGGCCGACGTCACCGACCTGCCGCCCGAGGCGCGGGGCGTGGGATTCGTGTACCAGCACTACCATCTGTTCCCGCATCTCACCGTACGCGACAACATCGGCTACGGGCTCGCGCGCTCGCGGGACGCGGCGCCGGAGCGCGCGCGGCGCATCGCCGAGGTGGCGGGCCTGCTGGCCATCGAGCATCTGCTCGACCGGAGCATCCGGCGGCTGAGCGGCGGCGAGCAGCAGCGGGTGGCCATCGCGCGGGCGCTCGCGCCGAGGCCGCGGGTTCTGCTGCTCGACGAGCCGCTGGCGGCGGTGGACCCGGCCACCCGCACCATGCTGCGGCGCGAGCTGCGGGCGTTGCACGAGCGCGAGGGCATCACCACGCTGCAGGTGACCCACGACTTCGACGACGCGCTGCGCCTCGGTGACCTCGTGGCCGTGCTCGCCGAGGGGCGCATCGTGCAGGCCGGGCGGCCGGAGGAGGTGTTCCGCTATCCCAACTCGGCCTTCGTGGCGCGCTTCGTGGGCGCGGGCAACGTGCTCGCCGGCGAGGTGCGCCACGCGGGCGAGACCACCGAGGACGGCCGCTTCAAGGCGCGCTTCACCTCGGGCGCGCTCACGGTGGAACTGGTGGCGGAGCGCGACGGCCCGGCCCACGTGGTGATCCGGCCGGAGGACCTGCTCCTGAGCGCCGACCCGCCCCCGACCTCGCTGCGCAACCGGCTGCAGGCGACGGTGGAGCGCCTCGAGCGGCTCGGGCCGGTGACCCAGGTCCACCTCGACGCCGGCCGCCCGCTGGTTGCCGCGATCACCAACCAGACGGCCGAGGAGCTGGGGCTCCGCCCCGGCAGCCCGGTCTGGATCGGCCTAAAGGCCACCGCCATCCTTCTCGTTTGAAACGTCGACCTTCACCCGTGTCCGGAGGCTGTTCCATGCGTCATCGCGCCCTGCCCTCGCTCGCCGCCCTCCTCCTGCTGGCGGCCTGCGGAGGCGAACCCCGTGCGACGGCACGTGCCACCGACTCCACCGTCGCCGCGACCGCCGGCGCGCCCGACCTGCGCATGGTTGCGGTGCTCGGCGACAGCACGTCCACCATCGAGGGACTCGCGTACCACGACGGCGCCCTGTACACCGCCGACTGGGGCACGGGAACCGTGTACCGGATCGACCTTGTGAAGGGCATCAAGACCGTGGGTCGCCTGCCCGTGAAGCCGAACGCCTGGATCCTCGGACTGGCCACCGATGCGGCGGGCAACCTGTACGCGGCCTCGCCGGACGAGGGCGTGATCTGGCGCATCGAGGCTTCCCGGCTCGGCGCGGCCGACTTCGACGTCGCGAAGGACGTCCGTGCCTTCGCCACGGGCGCCAAGGGCGCGAACGGCCTCGCCGTGGCGCCGGACGGGCACGTCTGGATCTCGGGCGGCGACCAGAACGCCGTCTACCACGTCGGGCCCGAAGGCGGGCCGGTGCGGGTGTTCGCGAGCGGCTATGCCATGGCGACGACGGACACCACGATGCCCGTGCGCGCGTACGTCACCAACGGGCTCGGCATCGACGCACGGGGCAACATCTACACGGCCAACACGGGCACGGGCGAGATCACGCGCCTCGAGGTCAAGCCGGGTTACCAGGCCGGCGCGATCGCGCCGATCGCGAAGGACCGCCGGCTGCTCGGCGCCGACGGCATCGTCGCGGAGGGCGACACGCTCTACGTGTCGGCGAACTTCTCCAACACGATCGCGCGCATCGACCCGAACGGCGCGGTGACGGTGCTCGCCACCGACGAGCAGGGCGAGACGTTGCGCTTCCCCGCCGAGATCAAGAAGGTGGGCAACGTGATCTACGTCGCCAACCTCAACTTCCCCGTCGGGCGCAACGCGGGACAGCCGATCAAGGGTGCGTCCATCGCCGCGCTCGTGCTGCCCTGACATGACGGCGTGCCACCCCGCCTGATGCACGTCGACCTCGACGCGTTCTTCGTCGAGGTCTGCCGCCGGCACCACCCGCCGCTGCGGGACGTCGAGCTCCTCGTGGTGGGCGGGCGGCGCGAGTCGCGCGGGGTGGTGCAGTCGGCGTCGTACGGCGCGCGGAAGTTCGGCATCCGGGCCGGCATGCCGATCGCGCGCGCGGTGGCGCTCTGCCCGGCGGCCACCTTCTTCAAGGGCGAGTTCGCCTGGTACCGGGAAGCGTCGCACCAGGTGCGTGCCACGCTCGAGCGCTTCTCCCCCACCGTCGTCATGGCCTCGCTCGACGAGGGCTACCTCGACTTCACCGGCACCGAACGCCTGCACCCGGTGTCGCTCCTGCCGGTGGCGGAAGCGGTGCGCGACGCGGTGCGCGCCGACGCCGGCCTCGACGTGAGCATCGGCATCGGGCCCAACCGGATGGTGGCGAAGCTCGCGTCCGATGCGTCGAAGCCGAAGGGACTCATGGAGGTCCGCGCGGGATGGGAGGAGGGCTTCCTCGCCGGCCTCGAACTGCGCGCGCTGCCCGGCGTGGGACCC
>Ga0079037_100000901_pt1 | contig 14630 bp, 14 predicted proteins | sample Mud3Dept4metaG_FD_71479 | JGI IMG/M metagenome (GOLD analysis project Ga0079037, IMG submission 71479) | Freshwater wetland microbial communities from Ohio, USA, analyzing the effect of biotic and abiotic controls - Mud 3 Core 4 Depth 4 metaG | ecosystem: Environmental > Aquatic > Freshwater >... | reverse complement strand
TCGGATATTGAAACGCGGATGGCAGAACTTTTTCGTGCAAAGTTCACGCCATACAAACAGGTTATCACAATGGATGATGTCCAAAGCGTAATTTCGGTGTTAGGAACACCTGAAGATATTTCTGATAATAAAGAAACCACAGCACGTGACAAGTTCTCTACTCCGGGTTATCACAGGATGTACCGTGATTCCGATCGTCGTATAATTGGAGGAGTATGTGCAGGTATGGGTGCATACTGGAATATAGACCCGTGGATTGTAAGAGTGATCTTTATCATACTTACAATGATGGGAGGAATGGGGCTTTTGATATACCTCATTTTATATATAGTCCTGCCTGAGGCAAAAACTACAGCTCAGAAAATTGAAATGAAAGGAGAACCTGTAAACATTCATAATATCAAAGATGCTGTTAAGAAAGAATTTGATACTGTCAGAAAAAATATGAAGTTGTAACAGGGAAAACCAGGAAGGCCGGTAAAAGAGTGTTAAAACTTAAAAATTATTATTATGGATCTGGAAAACACAAAAGCACAAATGCGCAAAGGAATCCTGGAGTACTGTATTTTGTCAGTATTATCAGGGAGCTCCTGTTATGCCAGCGATATTATCAAAGAATTAAAGGAGGCCAGGGTAATTGTCGTTGAAGGAACATTGTACCCTTTACTGACAAGGCTCAAAAATGCCGGGCTCCTCAGTTACCGATGGGAAGAATCCCAGCAGGGTCCGCCCCGTAAATATTACGAACTCACCACAGAGGGTAAGGAGTATCTTGCCGATCTTGACAGATCATGGGATGAACTTGTTGAATCTGTCAACCTTGTCCGTACGAGATAGTTATTTCTTAACCAATAAAACTAAAAATGATGGAAAAGACAATAAATATAAATCTCGGAGGGACTCTTTTCAAGATTGATGAAGAAGCGTACAGTTTATTGCGTAATTACCTCCAGAATTTGGATCTGAAATTCAGAAATACTCCCGGTGGTAACGAAACACTTGAGGATATTGAATCGCGTATTGCAGAGATATTTCAATCACAGAAAGGGCTGGCAGGAGTAATCTCAAAAGAAAATGTTGAGGCCATGATCTCAATAATAGGGAAACCTGAAGATTTCGGCCAATTTGAAAACGAAGGATCAACATTTCAACATACAGCACGACAAAGGGAAAAAATGTTCAGGAATTCAGCCAATGAAGTGTTCAGGGCAGTAGGCAGAGTTCTCTTTATTATTGTCAGAATATTCCTGATAGTCCTGGGGACTATGCTGGTTTTGACCGGATTCCTTGCACTCCTGTCATTTGTTATGGTATTTATTTTCAAATTCCCTGGTGCTTTTTCCACAGATGGTGCAGTAATAAATCTTAGCTATGTACCGGATTTTCTTAATTATATTATTTCCCCCGGAATAGTACCATGGGTAAAAGCCTTGATAGTCATTATTGTTTCCCTGCCTCTGCTTATGATAATTTACGGAGGGGTAAAGCTGATCTTCTGGTTTAAAGCCCGAGACGGATTTGTCTGGTTAATCGGTCCGGTATTATGGGTTCTGGCTGCTGCAGCTTTGTCAATCATCATGTTCAATGAAGGTGTCAGCCATGTTGAAACAGCAAAATCAATATCAGAGAATTATTTAAAAAGTGTACCTGATACACTTTATATAAGGTCCGGACAAAAAATATCAGATCTTCGTTACGATAATGAGATCTCCATTCCTGATGAGGAATATAATATCTATATTTCTGATGAAAAGAAAGAAGTTTATATACGTACATATCTGGATATTTCTGCCAGTGAAGAACCATCAGTCAAATTAAGAGTAACAAAGCTTTCAGCAGGACGAAGCAAAGCCGATGCTGCTGAAAAAGCAGAGAGGTTACTATATAATTTCCAGATATCGGGGGATACTTTGTTCATAGATGAGTTTTTCAAAATTCCTCCGGACACAAAATGGTCATTTGATGAGGTCAGACTTAATCTTTATATTCCTCAGGGGACAATAATATGCATGGATAAAATTACCGAAAGTCAATTTCATTCAACAGACAATGAGGTTTTTGTTACGGATACAAGAAACAGGTTCTGGATGATGACTGAAGATGGGCTGGAATATCTTGAACCTAACCGCATAACCATTAAATAGCTTCCTGGTTTTTCATTCCTTATATTTTCGATGACATCCGGTACTTTTTCTGTACCGGATTTTTTATGTCCCGGTATCCGGAAGAAAGATTTCAAATTTATTTTTTTATCCATTTGTAAACTATCTGTCAAATCTGATAAATGATTTTCCTCAATATAATCGTATAAAAAAATCGTAATTTGCAGCGAAATAAAAAATAGAGATTTTAACTTTAATAATACTAAAATTATGGCTAATTCAGTTAAAGGGACCAAAACAGAACAAAACCTGTTAAAGGCGTTTGCAGGTGAATCACAGGCACGTAACCGTTACGAGTTTTTTGCAAGTGTAGCCAGGAAAGAAGGCTATGAACAGATTGCAAATATCTTCATGGAAACAGCTCTTCAGGAAAAAGAGCATGCTAAAAGATTTTTTACATTTCTCGAAGGTGGCATGACTGAAATTAAGGCTTCCTATCCGGCCGGAAAAATCGGAACCACAAAAGAGAACCTGAAGGCTGCTGCTGAGGGAGAACATGAAGAGTGGTCCGATATCTACAATAATTTTGAAGAAGTGGCAAGAGCTGAAGGATTCCCGGGAATTGCTACTGCTTACAAAATGATTGCTAAGGTAGAAGCAGAACACGAAAAAAGATATCTGAAACTTTTGCAGAATCTTTCTGAAGATAAAGTCTTCATGAAAAAAGGCAAAGTATGGTGGAAATGCTTAAACTGCGGATATGTTTATGAATCAGAGAAGGCTCTTGAAACTTGTCCTGCCTGTCTCCATCCTAAAGCATTCATGCAGATGAAGGAAGAGAATTATTAAATCAGGGCACCCATAAAAATCAGAATATGAGAGCATTCATCTTTTACGCGTTAAGCATTATTTCGCTTATTGTTGCCCTGGTAATATTTTTTAAATGGCTGGATTTTAAATCAGTTATGTTTCTGACCTTCGGAATTGCAGCAATTTTGCTTTTCAGACAGGGCGTTGTAGAATCAAGGAAGAATTAATTTTTCTGTTTATTTTGGTATTGGCCTCATTCAGAGTGAACTGGGAGTACTTCTTACTGAGAAACCGGAGGATTTCTAAGTTCTAACGGTACATAATTCTTCCGGCCATAAACATTCATAAATGCCGGCCTGATGATCCTTTTTGCTGAGAATGTCAGTTCCTCAATACGGTGAGCACACCAGCCTGATATTCTTGCCATTGCAAAGAGAGGAGTATAAAGCTCTTTTGGTATCCCGATACATGAATAAACAAATCCCGAATAAAAATCGACATTTATACATACGACTTTTGCCGATTGTTCGCCTTTGAATTTCCGGAATACTTCAGGAGTGATCCTTTCCACCAGGGAATAGAGTTCAAACTCATCGGATCGACCTGATTCGATTGCCAGATCCCTTGCTTTTTCTTTTAGCAGGATTGCCCGCGGATCTGAGATAGTATACACTGCATGACCGATACCATAAATGATCCCGGTATGATCGTTAGCCTCTTTTTTAAGTATTTTCAGCAAATAATTTTCAACCTCGTTTTCGTTCTTCCAGTCTTTTACATTTCTCTTGATATCTTCCATCATGTTTAGCACTTTCAGATTTGCTCCACCATGCAATGGTCCTTTTAATGAACCAATAGCAGATGTGACTGCAGAATATATGTCTGTTTCTGTAGAACTTGTAACACGCATTGTAAATGTTGAATTATTACCTCCGCCGTGTTCAGCGTGGAGCACCAGCGACAGGTCTATCAGGTCAGCCTGCAGACGTGAATAGAAGCCTTCTCCTTTTATCAGGTGAAGGAAATTTTCTGCTGTGGTCAGCTTTTCCTGCGGGTGACGTATCGATAATGTCTTTCCCTGGTAAGCATGCCTCAATGCCTGGTATGAATATGCTATTATTGACGGGAATTTTGCAATCAGGTTTAAAGATTGTTTGATCATATTATCAAGGGAGATATCATCTGCTTTTTCATCAAGTATATACAATCCCAGCACCGACCTGGCAAGCATATTAAGGACATCTTTCCCTTTCATCGAAAGAATCATGTCTTTTACAAAATGATCAGGCAATCCCCTGAGAGATGCAAGATGTGAAGTGAATTCTTCCAGCTCGGACTTTGATGGCATTTTACCGGTGAGCAGAAGATATATCGTTTCTTCAAAACCATGCCTCTTTTCCTTCTGAAATCCATGCGTAATATCTTCAATATCAATTCCCCTGTAAAGGAGTCTTCCCGGAACAGCTATCACTTTGCCGTTTTCCTTTTCATAACCTACAACATCTCCTATATTGGTCAGTCCGACCAGAACTCCTGTTCGGTCATTATTCCGAAGACCTCTTTTTACATCATACTTTTCGAACAATTCATTATCAATTCTGCATGACTCTCTTACCGATTCTTCCAGTTGCTTAAAAAATTTATCATTTGTCATCTTTCCTGTTTTTTAATTATTCAATTTCATATTCTTAATAATTTCATCTGCAAATTCCGATGTTCTGAGTAATATTGCCTGCTCCATCAGCCGATGAAAATCGTATGTGACTTTCTTCTCGAGAATAGTTTTTTCAAGTCCATTGTAAATATTCTCAGCCGCCTTTTTCCATCCGATATATTCAAGCATCAGTGCACCTGAAAGAACAACCGATCCCGGATTCACCTTATCCTGTCCGGCATATTGTGGTGCGGTACCGTGAGTAGCTTCAAAAATTGCATGACCTGTTTCGAAATTTATATTGGCACCGGGCGCAATTCCTATTCCCCCGACAATGGCTGCAAGAGCATCAGATATATAATCGCCGTTCAGGTTTAATGTTGCAATTACCGAATATTCTGCCGGACGGGTAAGTATCTGTTGAAGAAAAGCATCTGTTATGACGTCTTTTATTATGATTTTACCATCAGCTGCAGCCTTTGCAAGCATCTCATCAGCTTTTTCCGCTCCATTTTCTTTTGCTATGCGTTTATACTGCTGCCATGTAAAGACATAATCTCCAAATTCTCTTTCTGCAAGTGCATATCCCCAATTCATAAATGCTCCTTCGGTAAACTTCATAATATTACCCTTATGAACGAGCGTAACTGATGGCAGATTTCTTTCAATTGAAAATTTTATTGCCTGTCTTACCAGCCTTTCAGAACCTTCAAGTGAAACAGGCTTAATTCCCAGTGATGAAGTCTCAGGGAAACGTATCTTGTTTACGCCCAATTCTTTAATAAGAAATTCTTTCAGCCTTTTTGTTTCAGGATCCCCATGCATAAATTCAATACCGGCATAAATATCTTCCGTATTTTCTCTGAAAATATGCATATTGACAAGCTCAGGTTTTTTCACCGGACTCGGTACACCTTTAAAATATTTCACAGGTCTGTAACAGGTATAAAGGTCAAGTTCCTGGCGCAATTTAACGTTAAGGGAACGTATTCCTTCGCCGACCGGCGTTGTGAGAGGACCCTTTATTCCCACCAGGTACTCTCTGAAAATATCCAGAGTCTCAGCAGGCATCCAGCTTCCGCTTTGTTCAAATGCTTTACTGCCGGCAAGTACTTCTTTCCATATAATTTTCTTTTTGCCGCAGAATGCTTTATCAACTGCTGCATCAAAGATTCTTACCGCAGCTTTCCAGATATCCGGACCTGTTCCGTCACCCATAATGTAAGGAATGACCGGAAAGTCCGGAACTGACAATTTGCCGTTTACTGATTTTATTTTTTCTCCAGTTATCATCTTAAATTTTTCAACTTTTTCAGAGCTCCATTCTTACATTCTCACTCTCTCATCTTCTTCCCCTCTTCTTCTCCCACTCTCCCATTCTCCTCTTGTCTCCTTCTCCCACTCTCCCCCTCTTCACCTATCGTCTGTTCCATTAAAACAATTACCTGACATAACTTATTTACTGTCTTTTTCTTATGAGATTCAGTGCACTTCCGGCTTTGAACCATTCAATCTGTATTTCGCTGTAAGTATGATTTACCGGGAACTTTTCCTGGTTCCCGTCGGAATGATTCAGAGTAACCATTAATTGTTTTCCTGGGGCAAATTCTTTAAGTCCTGTTATATCAATTATATCATCTTCCCTTAACTTTTTATAATCCTCCTTTTCTGCAAATGTCAGAGTCAGAATTCCTTGCTTTTTAAGATTGGTCTCATGAATCCTGGCAAAAGATTTCACAATTATCGCTTTCACATTCAGAAACCTGGGTTCCATGGCGGCATGTTCGCGCGAAGATCCTTCACCAAAATTCTCCTCCCCGATGACCACTGATCCGATTCCTCTTTTCTTATATTCAAAAGCCACCTCCGGTACCGGAGCATATTTTTTTGTAAGCAGATTTAATATACTATCAGTCTGATTATTAAAAAAATTAATTGCTCCTGTCATATAATTCTGTGAAATATTTTCCAGGTGTCCCCGGTACTTAAGCCATTTCCCTGCCATTGAAATATGGTCAGTAGTGCATTTCCCTTTTACTTTAATCAGAAGATGGAGACCTGTAAAGTCTTTGCCATCCCATTCTTTAAAAGGCATGAGCATTTGTAATCTCTCTGATTTCGGATTCAGATTTATTCCCAATTTGCTTTTCCCCTTCGTTTTTTTCGAAATATCTTTTTTCAATTCACCAAAACCCTCAGGAGGAAGATCGTAGCCTCGTGGTTCTGCCAGGTTGACTAATTTTCCGTCGGTGTTTAACAATGAATCTGTAATAGGATTAAATGTGAGCTTCCCTGCAATGGTTATTGCAGTAACTATCTCCGGTGAAGCAATGAAGGCGTAAGTATTCGGATTTCCATCGGTTCGTTTCGAAAAATTACGATTGAATGAATGAATAATTGTATTGACCCGCTTCTCCGCGGCATTTTTTCTTTCCCACTGTCCAATGCATGGTCCGCAAGCGTTGGCAAAGATTTCTCCACCGATTTCCCTGAAAGAATCGAGATAGCCATCTCTTTCTGCTATCTGCCGTATCAATTCTGATCCTGGTGTAATTTTAAATTCAGCTTTAGCAGTTAATTTCTCTCTTAAAGCATTTTTTACTACTGAAGCTGCCCTTGAGATATCCTCATATGACGAATTTGTACATGATCCTATGAGCCCTGCTGAAACATCTTCCGGCCATTGGTGTCTTGCCGTCTCCTCCTTCATCTTTGAGATTGGAGTGGCAACATCCGGAGAAAATGGTCCATTAATATGTGGTTCTAATTCTGACAGGTTAATCTCTATGTAATTATCAAAATAATTTTCCGGGTCGTTATAAACTTCTGGATCACCTGTCAGGTGTAAGGTGACACCGGAAGCCAGTTTTGCTATCTCCCTTCTTCCTGTTGCAGTAAGGTAATTGCTCATTTTCTTATCGAATCCGAACAATGAGCAGGTAGCCCCCGTCTCAGCGCCCATATTGCAAATTGTTGCTTTAGCAGTTGCTGACAGAGATTCAGCTCCATCTCCGAAATATTCAATGACAGATCCTGTCCCTCCTCTTACCGATAACATGCCTGTGATTTTCAGGATCGCATCTTTTGCAGAGACCCATCCTCTAAGCATCCCTGTCAGTTTTATTCCGATTATCTTCGGGAATTTAAGCTCCCATCCCATACCAGCCATTACATCGACTGCATCAGCGCCGCCAACACCGACAGCAATCATACCCAGTCCTCCTGCAGTTGGTGTATGCGAATCTGTTCCAATCATCATTCCGCCGGGATACGCATAATTTTCGAAGATTATCTGGTGAATGATTCCTGAACCCGGTTCCCAGAAATCAATGTCATAATTTGTGCATGTAGAACTAAGGAAATCATAAACTTCCCTGTTTGAATCAAGGGCATTTTTAAGATCCTTTTTAGCTCCCAGCTTTGCAGTTATTAAATGATCGCAATGAACTGAAGAAGGAACAGCAGAGGTTATCTTACCGGTTAGTATGAACTGTAGAAGTGCCATCTGGGCAGTAGCATCCTGCATTGCTACCCTGTCGGGAATAAAGTTGACATAATCAATCCCTCTTATAAACGGAACTATATTATCCCCGTAGAGATGGCTGTAAAGTATTTTTTCAGTCAGTGAAAGAGGCCGTCTGAGGATATCTTTAATTTGTAATATCCTTAAAGGTAAATCATTATAATATTTTCTGATCCTATCAATATCAGGATTCATATTTGTCCTTAATTAAATGATAAAAACTCATGGCCTGATTTGTCCGTTTCCTTTTACTATCCATTTATAAGTGGTAAGAGCTTCGAGAGCCATTGGTCCACGGGCATGGAGTTTTTGTGTCGATATCCCGATTTCTGCTCCAAGACCAAATTCAGCTCCGTCAGTAAAAGCAGTGGAAGCATTCATATAAACTGCAGAAGCATCGATTATCCTGCAAAATGTGTTAAGTCGTTCAGTATTTTCCGATATGATAGCTTCACTGTGCTTTGAACTGTAAAATGAAATATGTTCGAGAGCTTCTTCAAATGAACAGACAGTTTTTACCGCCATTTTGTATGAAAGAAATTCTGTGCCGAAGGAATTTTTGTCAGCCTTTTCAAGAAGGTTTGCCGGATATTTTCCCTGCAGCGCTCTGAAAGCTTTTTTATCGGCATAGATAATAACATTTGAATTATGACATAAACTGACCAGGTACGACAGATCATCCAGTCGGCTTTCGTGTATAACAAGGCAGTCGAGTGCATTGCAGACACTTACCCTGCGTGTTTTGGCATTATTTATTACTAATCTCCCTTTTTCGGCATCTCCGTATTCATCAAAATAAGTATGGCATATACCTGCCCCTGTCTCAATGACCGGAACAGAGGCATTTTCCCTTATATAATCAATAAGTGACTGGCTCCCCCGGGGAATGATAAGATCAACATATTTGACGGCATTCAGAAGCTGAATCGTTTCCTTCCTTCCCGATGGGAGCAGAGTAACAACATCCTGGGGTATTTTACATTTCAGCAGAACATTTTTTATGATCTTCACAATTGCCCTGTTTGAATTTACAGCATCACTCCCTCCTTTGAGAATACAGACATTTCCTGATTTAAGGCAGAGTGAAAATACATCAAATGTCACATTCGGCCTCGCTTCATAAATGATTCCTATAACTCCGAAAGGAACTGTTTCTTTTGTAATAATGAGCCCGTTGCTTTTTTTATATTCTGAAAGAATCCTTCCGACAGGTGATGGTAAGCCGGCAATATTACGTATATCTGAGGCAATGGACTTTATTCGTTTATGTGTAAGCTGGAGTCGGTCGTAGCATGGATCTCTTTTATCCATGGTGGCGAGGTCCTTTTTATTTTCTGCAACGATAAATGAGATATTAGCCTCAGCTTCATCAGCAAGAAGAAGAAGCACCTGGTTTATTGTATTAACATTCAGGATATTAAGCTTGTCTTTCGCTTTCAGTGCATTTTTAAATAAGGGTATGCAGTTCATACACTCAGTTATTCAGTTTTCTCATTTATCAACAAATAATCATAATGAACCAGAGGTTTCTTCCTTTTTTCACCAAGATATTGCATGGCTTTTTCGGAGTCATACTGTGCCTTGCCCAGACCGATTTGTTTTCCTTTTTCATCAAATATTCTGATAATATCTCCTCTTTTAAAGAACCCTTCAATTTTGTTCACTCCAATCATCAGCAGGCTGGTTGCCTTATCACCCAGCAGAGCATCCCTTGCACCTTTATTGATATGGACTATCCCTCTGGCAAACGTATCTGAATGTGAAAGCCATTTTTTGACTCCGCTTTTTTTTGTAACTGAGTGAGGGAAGTACGTGTATGGTACATCTTTCCCCCTGACTATATCAGTAATTATTGAATCGCGTGTGCCATTTGCAATATAGACGCTTATACCTTCGGATGCTATTTCGCGTGCAATCGAGCATTTTGTTATCATACCTCCCCGGCCAAACTCTGACCTGGAAGTTGTAATGTATTGTCCTGGATTTTGATAATCTGCATCTATTTCTCTTATGAGCTCCGATCCGGCATGGCCAGGAATACCCGAGTAAATACCATCAACATTTGAAAGGATTATCAGCGATCCGCAATCCATCATAGATGATATTAATCCAGATAATTCATCATTATCAGTGAACATAAGTTCGGTTATTGAAATTGTATCATTTTCGTTCACAATTGGAAGCACTTTATTTTCGAGCATTGCAGAGAGGCAGTTTTTCATATTAATATAGTGAAGCCTGTCCCTGAAGCTCTCCTTTGTTGCAAGCAACTGCCCTGCCTGAATGCCATATTTTCCGAACAGAAACTGATAGTTCGACATCAGTTTGACCTGTCCTATTGCAGCCCATATCTGCCTGGCAGAGATAATACTGGTTTTCTTCGAAGGCGACACTTCGTATCTTCCTGCTGCCACTGCTCCTGATGTAATCAATATCACTTCAATCCCCTGCTTGGAGAGTATAGCAATCTCTTCAACAAGGCGAAGCATTCTCCCAGTATTAAGAGAACCATCTCTTTGAGTAATGACATTACTGCCAACCTTAATTGCAATCCTGTTAAATTCAAGTTTTATGTTTTTCAATTTGTTATTTTAAAAGCCAATATTAAAATAAAATGTTGCAAAATTAACAGTATTTGTGAATATATGAAAGCAATTTTTTAATTTTTAATGTAATCTTAAATATCTTAATATTTCTTCTTTTATTTGAAAAATATCACAACTATCATATAATAAGGTTGTTACACAATATCATAAAGATAATTCCCTTAAAATGTTTAGAATTATTAACTTGCATTTTCATTGAAAATAAAAATGTTATCGGCAATTTCGGTCATCAAATGTACTTCTCTGATTATATGAAGACTGATTTATTTTCATTTGAAAAATGGCAACAGAAGTACTGATTATTATATTTATTGCTGCATTGCTTGGATATGTAATCTTACTGCATATTCAGATTGCAAAAAAAAATATATTCATTGAATCGACGATTAACCGTCTTGCGGAAATTGAAAATAACCTGAGCCCTGAAGAAATGAGGAAGTTCCTCCAGGAAATCAGGAAAACACATCATTTCAGTTCCTTCGTTACCGAAAAACTCTTTGAAGAGAAACCGCTGCATTTTCTCCTTGAAAATGAAAAAGATTCAAGAATCTTCATTCATTATACAAAAGAGGAGAAAGATGCCAGAAGTATAATAAATGAAGGATTTCGATTTGCAGATTCATTTTATAAAACAGCGTTGCCTGTATCACACGACAGACTCGATCTCCTTATCAAACATAACAGCAGAAAATCTTTTGGAGATTATCTTATAATATTATGCCTCGGTGATAAAATATTTGACCATTATTCAGATGAACTTGAAAAAAACGGTTTAAAAAATTATTCAGTCGAAAATGTTCTTACCGAAATCCCGCCTTTCAGAAATGAAAACGCCGATATGATCTACCTGCTTCCAAACAGGTTTGTAAAAGGCTATATTAATCATCAGACCGGAGAAATATTCAGTAATCCTGATTATAATCCTTTTTATGATACGCCGGTATTTGAAAAGAATCTGGCAATGATGAAGAGCAGCCAGGCAAACTGAGATTTATTTATTTTATTGAATCTACGGAGATAAAAATGAACGTTTGTCAGTAGGTTTTAAGGATAAATAATTTGTACTTTTATACTACTAAATTTAAAAGAAATGAAAAAGACAATATTATTCATACTGTTAATATGTTTGACAGGTGCAGTTCCTTTAACAGGGCAGAGTTTGCTTAAAAAGGCAGCCGGTGCAATGAAGGATGAGCTTTTCGGTACAAAAAAAGTCAATACCACTGAACCGGAGCCAGCCTGCGCGCGCCCTGATGCCGAACAAATAGTTGGACTCGGAGGCAATCTGAATCTGGGTTATACCGAGACAAATATCAGCGTGATATCAGATGGATCCATTCTTTTGGAAGATCGCATGACGGGTAATAATTTTATCGTAAAAGACGGAAAGACAACAGGCCCTATAAAAGGCGATGACCCAAGATTGGCACCATTTAAAAATATCGGTGATATAAAAACAAACGAAGGAGATCCCTGGGTTCTGAAGTATAAAGAGATTATCAGTAAAGCAGGCGAAAAATACCTGATTACCTTTGCAGGAAAAACTTACGGCCCTTACAGCCTTATCAACGATTTTGCAGTTTCAATGTCGAAGAACAACTTTGCAGCAATGGTTACTGAAAATGTAATTTCTACGGAAGCAGACGGAAAGAGGATGGAAAAAGAGATCGAAAATGCAAAAACTGATCAGGAAAAAATGGAACTGGCAATGCAGTATTCCCAGCAGGTGGCCCAGAAAATGATGGAGGGCGGTGGACCTGAAGCACTGACGCCAAAACTGATCTCAAGCTTGCCGGATACTTATTACGATATGATAAAAGAGGCCGGAGCCACTATCAATGGTACGGCTAAATATGATGACATAATACTGATTTCTTATGACAAGGTATTTGATCTGAAAGGAAATCAGGTTATGACTTTAAAACCCGAACATGCAGGATCAAAGGATCTGCTGATAAATTCGGCAAACACAAAATATGCGGTCAATAAGTACAGGACTCTGATATTTAGCGACGGAACAAGCATTACCGACTTACTTAATGCTAGGCAAATCAAGGTAGACGGTAAAACATATATTGCATATATGTACTATTCCCCGAAAAACAATGCAATCATGCAGTGTAAAATTCCCTGGTAGGATCTTTTATTTGTTTAATTACCTTAGTCAAAGGTGACTAAAGAAAAAACAGGAAGAATTTTTTTTATCCTTTCACTCTTTGCCGGGTTACTGAAATCCGGCACAGCTCAGCCACTGAACTATAATGAAATTTTTGGCAGTGACTGGCAGAAAGCATTAACCTTCATCGAAGAGAATAACTCCTGGATTAAACCAGCTCTGGAAAAATATAATGTGCCTTATTACGAGGCAGTTGCGGTAATCTTTCCGGAACTGGTCAGGTATTCGGCTCTTCGCGATAAAATGGAGATTGCTACCCTGAAAGCTTTGTACAGAAGCCTTGGCGATGACTATGCTGATTTCTCTGTGGGCGTGTTCCAGATTAAACCTTCATTTGCTGAAAAAATACGTGCCGAAGCTCCGGATGCAATGGGGAAAAAAACAAAAAAGTTGTTTAAAAAAAGATCAGCCTATAAAAATGACTGGTCATTCCGGGCATCTATTATCGCTGATCTTGAGAATCCTGAGACAGAGCTGAACTATATAATAGCTTTTTATAAAATCTGTGAATATCGTTTTAAAACTGACTGGAAGGATGAAGATTCGAAGATCAGGTTCCTGGCATCGGCATATAATGCCGGATTCTGGAAAAGTGCTGAGGAGATTGAAAGAATGGCAGATAAAAAATTCTTTAATACAAAGCTTTTTAATACTGAAAATTATTCTTATGCTGACATATCATTAGCGTGGTATCAACAGTATGCGGGAAACCTGCATTGAATACTCAAGCTTGATGTACCAGATCATCGTAATATCTTAATAATCTGCCACCCGCACAGTTGACATGGCAGTAATTTGTTATTTATTAATATCCTTTGGTTACAGGTTTCTTCATGAAATCCCATCAATTTTATTTATCTGTTGGTCAAAATCTATTTCTGTCGAAACTCCTTATTCATGTTCGGAAAAATTTTCTTATTATTCGCATTATCAGTATATTATCTTGATATAAATATTCTTTAGGTCGTGATTTTTAATATTTATCCGATAAATTTGTCATACTTTTTGACGAAATCATACTCTCCATTCATTAAACATCATATCCGGTAAATATTTGTCCTGATTCCTTTGATTAAAAAATCTAAACTGGATTCTTTCGCCCTGTAGATGGGCTTCCGCTGCTTGTACGGCATATTACAATACTCTAACTTTACTTGCTAAAATCAGATTTGAAGTGATGGATTATTTTCAAAATCTAAAATGAAATGAGAATATTAATTCTGACAATATTCTTAATATTTATTTCTCAAATCTGCATTGCTCCTGTTCTTGATTTTGAGGTGAAGATGCTTAAGATCAGGTTATTAATTGACTATGCGGACAGGAGACACCATGAGCTGGAATTCTCAAGATTTCTTACCGATCTGGGTTACAGGGAATCCCTTAACAACTGGTTATCCGTGAACCAGATTGGCTGTTTCGGTGAATGGCAGTTTGCAGAATCGACGTTACGTTTTATCGGTTATAAAAAAATAACCCTTAAAAAATTCAAAGCAAATCCTGATATTTTTCCAAGAGAACTTCAACTGGAAGCAATGAAAGGATTGATAAAGCTCAATCTTAGTTATCTGAGAAATTATAATCACTTTATCGGTGATACAATCAAGGGTGTCGTAATTACAAAATCGGGAATGATTGCAGCATCACATCTGGGAGGCGCTGGAACATTAATGAAATTCCTGAATTCAAACGGCAGGATAAACAGGAAAGATGTTCTTGGAACCTCAATTAATGATTACATGAAGAAATTCAGCAATTA
>Ga0079037_100000900_pt1 | contig 14635 bp, 12 predicted proteins | sample Mud3Dept4metaG_FD_71479 | JGI IMG/M metagenome (GOLD analysis project Ga0079037, IMG submission 71479) | Freshwater wetland microbial communities from Ohio, USA, analyzing the effect of biotic and abiotic controls - Mud 3 Core 4 Depth 4 metaG | ecosystem: Environmental > Aquatic > Freshwater >... | reverse complement strand
CGCCCGAGCAGGTCGTTGGTGCGGACGAACATCTCGCGCGGCGTCAGCCGGAAGCCGTGCAGCGACCGCACGATGCCCTGCAGCTTGCTCATGTAGAGCGCCGCCGAGGTGCCCTTGCCGCTCACGTCACCCACCATCACGGTGAGCTGCTGCGGATCGCCGTTCAGGTAGTCGAAGTAGTCGCCGCCCACCTCGAAGGCCGGCAGCGAGGCCCCCGCCACGTCGAGGCCCTCGACGACGGGGGTGAATTGCGGCAGGGATTCGAGCTGGATGCGCCGGGCGATGTCCAGTTCGTGGCGCAGCCGCTCCTGCTCGGCGAGGTCCTCGTAGAGGAACGCGTTCTCCACGCCAGCCGACACCTGGCGCGACACCGCCCCGAGGAACTGGAAGTCGTCGTCGACGAACGCCGATTCCGAGCGCTTCTCTCCGACGAGGACCACGCCGACGAGCGAGTCGTGCGCGTGGATGGGGAAGAGGTACTGGACGCCCGCGGCGCGCAGCGCGCCGCGCAGCGGCTCGGCGAGGTAGTTCACGGTGATCTCCGATGCGGCTCGCGCCGCCAGCCCCACGATCTGGTCGGCGGCGCGGCTGCACAGCCCCGCCCAGGCGTCGCTGGCGAAGCCGGGCGCGCGGCTGCCGCAATATCGGCGCGACCCATGGACGAAGATCACGCCCGCCTGCTTGAGCGGCATCAGCCGGACCAGCGTGCCGACGAGGCCGTCGGCGAGGCCGTCGAGATCGAGGCGCGTGCCCATGACCGCGGCCAGTTCCGTCGAGGCCCGCTTGTAGTCGTAGGCGGTCCGGTGGAAGCGGCTCGCGATCCAGTGCTGGCCGCCGCGCCCCACCGCGCGGAACAGGAAGGCCAGCCCGATGGCCGCGATCATCAGCAGGCCCTTCTCGAGCCAGAGGCGGTGCGCCTCGGTCGCCGGCTGGTCGAGCACCTCCACCGACGAGCTCGACACCTGGATGTTCGGGACCGACAGTCGGAGCGAGGGCAGGTACGAGAGCACCCAGAGCAGCGCGACGATCGAGAGGGCGCCCCATGTGATCGACGCGATCGAGTACTGCACGCTGCGGCGTACCCGGAGATCGAGATCGAGCAGCCGGTACTTCGCGATGACGTAGGTATAGGCGGCCGGCACGAACACCAGCAGGGCGAAGGCGTAGTAGAGCGACTCGCGCACCTTGCCGAGGATCGCCGCGCCGGAGAGCAGCGCGGCGGCGATGACGGGCAGCGACAGCTTGGCATAGCGCAGCGGGCGCATCATCGCCCGGTCCTCCGGCGTGCGCTCGCCCCGTCCCCGCCACGTGACGTACTGCGTGACGAACAGCATCACGACGAGCCCGGCCGCGAAGATCGCGTTGGGGCTCCGGACGTGATCCCGCATCATGGCCGATGTCGCTGCCATCACGCCGAGGGTAGCGGCCGCGGCCACGGCGTAAGGGAGCCACCGCCCCCACCGGCGCCCGATCATCTCGGTGCGCTCGCGCGGGAAATAGTGTTCGGCGTGGCACCCCAGCGCGAGGCCGAAGTACGCGCAGGCCACGAGCGCGAAGTTCCGCACGGCCACGAACGGCGTGACGATGAAGTCGCGCCGGATGACCACGACGATCAGCACGTACCCGATGACGAGGAAGCTCAGTCCCAGGTAGAGCGCGCCCTTGATGCGCGGGCGCAGCAGGGCCAGGGCGCCGCCGTAGAGGAAGAAGACCAGTCCCGGCAGCACCACGGTCAGCGGCGCGAACTGCACGCCGAAAGCCGCCATCGTGACGTGCAGCGTCAACGGCTCGCCCGCGCGGAGGACGTCGTAGGCAATCGCCCGCCCGATTTGGGAGCGCCGCATGACGAGGTCGGCCGTGGCGGCGTTCTCGAAGCGCTGGCCGTTGATCCGGACGATGAGATCGCCCACGCGCATGCCCGCGCGGTCGGAGGCGCCGCCGCGGATGACCTCGACCACGAGCACCGTGTTGGCGACCTCGCGCACCTGGAAGTCCCTGAGCGCAGCGGGCTCGACCGTCACGGCGACCTTCACGACCCCCTTCGGGCCAGGCCCATGGCGCCGCACGGCCACCACTCGCACCGGGGTCGTCCCGGCCACGGCAGACTGGCGCGCCCGATCGAATCCGGCGAGGGACTCGACCTTCGCATCCCCGATCGCGAAGACGAGGTCGCCCGGTTCGATCGCGGCAGCCTCACCGGCGGGCGGGTCGGTTCCGCCGGGCGGGGCGAGCCGTGACAGGGCATAGACGGGCGACGGCGTGTCGACGAAGAGGTTCTCGTCGGTGGCCGACGTGCCCCAGCGGTAGAAGGTCACGCTGGCGAGGGTCCCGAGGACCCCCGCCAGCCCGAGCACGAGGAGCCGAATCCGCCAGGCAGGCTGCTGCAGGGTGTTCATCGCGTTTCGGGGCGTCCCGCGCCGGGCGGCGCACCTGCCACGGTGACGTTGTCTGGTACATACGAACGGCCCGGCGCGGCGGATCACCGCACCGGGCCGCAGGGGGCCCCCGGCCCTGAAGGGCCGGGGCTCCGAACCCCACCCGCCTAGCGGCGCGGGATCACCAACTGCTGACCCACCTGGATCTTGTCGGGGTCGTTCAGGATGTTGCGGTTGGCCTCGAAGATCTCCATGTAACGGTTCACATTGTCCAGCGCGCTCTTGGCGATCTTCGACAGCGTGTCGCCCGGCTTCACGGTGTAGATGCCGTGAATGTCGTCGCGCTCGGTCCTGATGTCGGCCGCGAGCTCGCCTTCCCAGCCGGGGATCTTCTTGATGTCGTCCCAGAGCATGTCCTTCTGCATCGGGTACGGCGCGGTCCCCTTGATGTGGAGCTTGCCGCCCTGCTCCATGACCTGCACGTCCTTGATGCCGAGCTGTGCTGCGGCGTTGGCGAGGCTGGCGTACTTGGCTGCGAGTGACATGAACACACCCTCCTGGGATGGCCGCCGGGAACGGCCGCGAAGCGGCCCGTCGGCGTGCCCCGTGCACGCCGCGTGGCCGCCGGAATCGGGACGGGCGGGTGCCGGCGGGGCACCGCCCGGAGACGACCACCACGCTGAGGTGCAGCCGAGGCCGCACCGCCCGGGTCGAAGACCCCATTCTATTCCGATCCGGTAAGCTGGAGCGTCATGGTTCGAGCTGCGATCCCGCCCGTTTCCACCTCACGACGCCGTGACCTCGGAGCCTTTGTCCTGCCCGTCGTGGTGCTGTCGACGCTGACCTGCTGGGCCGGTCACCCCGTCGTGCTCCGCGCGCAGGCGGCGTCGTCGCCGGCAAGGCCCGCCGGCACCCAGCCCCGCGCCGAGCCAAAGCCGCAGCCACGCCCGCACGGCACGCGCGTCATGGTGCCGCCGTCGCTGCTGTCGGTCGACGACGGAGACACCGTGGTGGTGAAGTGGCCGGGCGGAGACGTGGAGACCGTGCGCCTGCTGGGCATCGACACGCCCGAGACGCGGCACCTCGAGCACAACCTGCCCTACGGGCAGCCGTTCGGCGCAGCGGCGCGCGCCTTCCTGTCGGGCGTGCTCGCGGCCACCACGGAGGCGGAGCTGCTGCGGAGCCGGACGCTCGACCCCTACGGCCGGACGCTCGGCTACCTCTTCGTGAACAGGCGCAACTACTCGGTCCTCGTGGTGAACGCGCGGCTGGCCGCAGAGAGCATCACCCAGTTCGGCGACAACGGCCTGCCGGCGGAAGCGGCCGATGTCCTGCGGGCGGCGAAGGCGGCGGGGCCGCTGCCGTTCGAATCGCCAGGGGCCTTCCGGGCGCGGATGCGCGAGGTCACGCGCTGGATGAAGGAGCGCGGGATCTACCCGAGCAACTGACCGACACGGTCGAAGAGCATCCGTGCCGTTGCGGCATCGCGCGCTTCGGTGGAGATTCGCAGGAGCGGTTCGGTGTTCGACGCCCGCACGTGGATCCATCCCGCGGGGAGGCGCAGCTTCAGGCCGTCGGTGCGATCGGTGCGCGCATCCGGGAAGGCGGCGTCGAGCGCCTGCATCGCCGCGCCCAGCCGGCCGTGCTCGAAGGGCACCACGCCGGAGCGCCGGGTGTAGCCCGGAAGCGTTGCGGCGAGCGCCGAGAGCGTCTGCCCGGTCTCCGCCATCCGGTCGAGCAGCAGCGCCATGCCCGTGTAGCTGTCGCGGCAGAGGTGCACGGCGGGCAGGATGATGCCGCCGTTGGACCCCTCGCCACCGATGGCGGCCTCGACCGCCAGCATCCCGTCCACTACATGTGCCTCGCCGACCGGCGTCCGGTGGACCTGCCGCCCGTGGCGCCGCGCCACGTCGTCGATCACGTCCGAGGTGGTGAGGTTGACCACGACGTCCCCAGGCAGATGCGGAAGCGTGACGTCCACGGCCAGCGCCAGCACGTCGTCGCTGTCGAGCACGCGGCCCGTCTCGTCGGCCACGGCCAGGCGATCCCCGTCGGGGTCCTGGGCGAAGCCGATATCCGCTCTTGTGCGGCGCACGAGGTCGCTCAGGTCCCCGAGTACTTCGGGCCGCGGCTCGGCCACCCGGGGAAAGGGTTGCGTGGGGTCCACGGCGATCGCCTCGACGTCGCAGCCGAGGTCCTCGCGCAGGAAGTGGGGTGTCACCAGCGAGCCGGCGCCGTTGACCGCGTCGAGCGCCACGCGGAACCGGCGCGCGCGGATTCGTGCGGCATCCACCCGGGCCAGCACACGCTCGAGATGCGGCCGGGCCGCGTCGCGCCGCTCCACGGTCACGCCGCCGATTTCGTCGTTCCGGGCATCCCGGAACGTGCGCTGGTGATAGAGGTCCACCAGCTCGGCACGCTCGTAGTTGTTGAAGAACAGGCCCTGCGCGTTGAACAGCTTGAGGGCGTTGTACTCGGGCGGGTTGTGGGAGGCGGTGATGGCGAGCCCGCCCCGGGCGCGCGTCGCGGCCACGTACACCTGGATCGATGGCGTGGGCAGGACGCCCACCTGCACGACGTCACAGCCGGCGGCGAGCAGGCCGCAGCTCACGGCGTGGGTGAGCATCTCGCCGCTCGCACGCGTGTCGCGGCCGACGACGACACGGCCGCCGCCGACGTAGGTGCCGAAGGCCTGGGCGAAGGCAGCGGCGATCGACGGCGTGAGGAACTCGCCCACGACGCCGCGCACGCCCGACACGCCGACCTTGAGGAGATGCTCGCGGCGCGGGGTCTCAGGCATGGCGGCGCACCTCCTCCAGCAGCGACTCGAACAGGGCCGTGGGCGGTTCGCCGCGCTGCTCGCAGATGACCCGCACGATGGGCTCGGTCTGGCTCACGCGGACGTGGAACCACCGTCCCGGCCACGCCACGCGCAGCCCGTCCACGACGTCGGCGTGGCCGGCGTCTTCCCCGGTGGCGTAGCGAGCGCGCAGCCTCGCGAGCAGGCGCGGCACGCGGGGGGAGGAGAGTGGCACCTCGCCCTTGAGGATGTGGTAGCGCGGGTAGGCGTCCACGAGGTCGGCGAGCGGCCGGCCTCGTTCGAGCATGAGGGTGAGCACCGCGAGCATCGAGGCGATGCCGTCGTAGACGAACCGGAAGCGCGGCATCATCACCGCCCCGGTGCCCTCGCCGGCCACCGCGATCTGGTCCGGCCGGTGCGCGGTGAGCTCGTCCATGGCGGCCTGGCGCCCGACGGGCACCCGCAGCACCCGGCCGCCGTGGTGCAGGGCGATCTCGTCGAGCAGGGCCGTTGTCGACAGGTTCGTGATGACGAGCCGCCCCGGCCCTCGCGCGAGGAGCAGGTCGGCCACGAGCGGCAGCACGAGTTCCTCCGACAGCGCGCGGCCCGTGCCGTCGGCGAGCGCCACCCGGTCGGAGTCCACGTCGAAGAGAAAGCCGGCATCGGCGCCGAGCGGACGCACGATCGGCGCGAGCTGCAGGGCCACGGTGCGGGCGGTCGTCGACGGCTCGTGCGCGAAGGTGACGCCGTGGAGGGCCTCGTTGATCAGCACGAGCGAGAGGCCGAAGCGGTCGATCATCCGGCGGAGGATCAGCGCCGACAACCCGTTGCAGCAGTCGGCCACCACGCGGAAGCGCCGCAGCGCCGGGAGGTCGAAGGCCTCGGCGAGGTCGTCGAGGTAGGCGTCGAGAGCGCCCGCGTCGGTGCGCAGCTGGCCGAGTCGATCCCATGGGACGAACGCCGTGCGCCGCAGGTGGTAGACGTCGAGCAGCTCGTTGGCTTCCGGGGTGGACAGATAGCGGCCGTGGGCGCCGAGGAACTTGAGCGCGTTCCACTCGGCCGCGTTGTGGCTCGCGCCGATCGACACCCCGCCGGCGGCGCTCGTCCGGCGGATCGTGTGTTGGACGACCGGGGTGGAGGCCAGGCCGAGGTCGACGACATCGCGCCCCGAGGCGCGCAGCGCGGCGAGGACCCCTTCGTGGAGCATCACGCTGCTGGCGCGGGGGTCGCGGCCGACGACCACGGGGCCGGGCGCGTCGAGAAACTCCGCGAAGGCCGCGGTGAACTCGATCGCGCACGAGGCGGTGAGCCCGGGGCCCACGATGCCCCGGACGCCGGCGGGAGAGATCCGAAGGGCCCGGCTGGTCATGCGCGGTCGCAGCTTAGCAGAACCTGTCCCCGCGCGGTCCGCAGGACCTGCCCCGTGGCCCAGCGCGCGTGCGGTGCGGTTCTGCCTCAATTTCGCTGGACGCGGGCGAAGACCTGAGCCACCATGGCCCTCACATGGCCTCCTCGCCCGCGCCCCTCGGCGCGCCACGTCGTGGCAACCGCCTGACGCGGGCCTTCGGGAGCCTCGTGCTGCGCGCGATCGGGTTCCACGTCGAGGGGGTGGTTCCCGACCTGCCGAAGGCGGTCGTCGTGGCCGCCCCGCATACCGCCAACCGCGACATCATCGTGGCGCTCGCGGCGAAGGTGAGTCTCGGGGTGCACGTGCACTGGCTGGGCAAGCACACCGTGTTCTGGCCGCCCCTCGGGTGGCTGCTGCGATGGCTCGGCGGTGTGCCGGTCGACCGACGCAGCCCGCAGGCCACCGTGGCGCAGGCCGTGGCGCTGTTTGGGGCCCGCGAGCAGCTGTTCCTCGGCATGGCGCCCGAGGGGACACGCCGCCGGGTGGAACGCTGGAGGACCGGCTTCCACCGCATCGCGACCGGGGCGAAGGTGCCAATCATCCCGCTGGCGCTCGACTACGGCGCGCGGGCGGTTCGCATCGATCCGCCCATCGCGCCCACAGGGGACGTGGCATCCGACGTGGCCGCGCTGCGGCGGCGCTACACGGCCGCGATGGCGAAGTACCCGGACCGTTTTTCCAGCAACGACCGGCCGGGAGCCGGTTCGGATGCAGAATGTGCGAGTGCGGGGCCTGGATCCCATGAGGTCTGAGCGCCGGTGAACGAGGCGGCTTCCGGCTTCCGCTCTCGCGCGCCGAGGTTGGCTGAGGAGAGTCGGAGGGGCGCTGCGCCATCGCTGCCGCACGCTGAGGCGAACACTGAATCGACGGGGGGACGCTGTGACGTGGCAGGACGTGGCGTTCACGGGAATGGGCGCGGTGATGGCGGCGGGGCGCGTGGCGACGCAGGGGTTCGACCGGCTGGTGGCGCGTGGCGCCGCGCTCGGGCCGCGCGACGCGCTCGCCGCGGCGCAACTGGACGGCGTGGTGCGGCATCAGTTGCCGCGCGCCGCCGGCGAGGCACTCGGCACGGCCCTCGATCGACTGCTGCGGGCCGCCGCGGGGGCGCGCGAGGCCGCCGGCCGGCTCGAGGGGCGGTGGGAACAGCTGCTCGCGGTCGCGCTGAGCCGCGCCGGTGTCCCCACGCGGGAGGAGGTGGCGCTGTTGCGCCGGAAGGTCGCCGCGCTCGACGCGCGCCTCTCGGCACTCGCCACCGAGCGGCCGCGGCGCGCGGCACCGCGCGGCCCCGTGCGCCGGCCGTCGCGACCGGCGACGCCCGGGCGCTGACCTCCGCCGACGCGCCCACGTATAATCAACGCGTCTTCATGCGTCCCCCTCGGCTCCCCGCGTGCCGGTCCCGGGCTCTGGCGACCCCGGTTGCCCCCGTTGGACACGCGGCCGGACCCGGGGGTCGGCACCGCTCGGAGGGATCCGGATGACCGAAGGCCGCGGCTGGGGATCGACCGTGCTCGGGTGGTTCATCGTGCGGGACGGGGAGCCGGACGGCTCGACGCCGCCGGCGGAGGCCCCGGCGCTCGAGGGCCTCGAGCCGGTGGCGGGTGCGCCGGTGCCCACCGTGGCGTTCCGCAGTGAGTTGCCGCCCGCCCCGGGCGGGCAGGTGGACTTCGACGGCGTGTTCGATGCCGCGGGCATCGACAAGGACGAGCGGGAGCGCATGGCCCGCGCCGGCGATCTGCTCGGCAGCCTTCCGGCCGACACGCCGGTGGCCATCCGCAAGCAGATCGTCGAGGCGTCGCTGAAGGCCTTCGGGGTCCCCATCGACAAGATCATCGAGACGGGCGTCGAGCAGATTCAGGCGCTCGAGGGCTACATTCGGGCGGGCAGCGCCGACACGCAGACGCTCCTCGAGGAATCGGCACGCCGCATCGCCCAGCACGAAGAGGAGATTCGCCGCATCCGCCAGGTGATGGACGAGCGGGTGCGCGAGCAGCAGGCGGTGACGACGGCCTGCAACGCGCGGAAGCTCGAGGTGCAGCGCGTGCTCGAGTTCTTCGGCCAGGAGGCGGTGGCGCGAGTGGTCCGCGACTCGCCGAAGCTGATCGATCCGTCGGCGCCCGCCGCGGGCGCGTGACCCCGGGCGCGGGGGCGCCCGCGCGTCGCACGACACGACACGAGACGAGGTGAGCAGACGATGGCTGGAGGATTCTTCGGACGGCTGGCGAACCTGTGGCGCGGCTTCCTGTCGCTCTGGATCTCCGACGTGGAGAAGCAGCACCCGGAGATCGCCTACGAGAACGCGCTCAACTCGATGGTGGAGAAGTACTCGAAGCTGAAGACGGCGACGGCCGCGATCATCCGGCGCCGCGAGGAGATCGACGAGCGCTTCAAGCGCGCGGCAGCCTCGCTTGCGCAGACGGAGGCCGAGCTGAACGCGGCGCTCGAGACCAGCCAGGACGACCTGGCCGTGGTGCTGATCCAGAAGAAGAACCAGCTGACGGCCGAGATCGGCGAGCTGAAGGGAGAGCTCGACGCGGCGCAGACCGACGCCCAGTCGGCCAAGACCTCGCTCATCGGCGTGCAGGGCGAGATCCGCAAGCTCAAGACCGAGCGCGACTCCATGCTGGCCAAGATGCAGTCCGCCCAGGCCCGCCTCAAGATACAGGGGATGCTCGACGGCCTGTCGGTGGACGCCGAGGTGAAGGCGCTCGACAACGTCCGCGAGCACATCCGCACGACGATCGCGGAGGCGAACCTCGGGCGCGAGCTGTCGGAGTCGAGCCTCGACGCGCGCCTCGACGCACTGCGCTCGCAGGTGGGTGACGTGCAGGCGCGCCAGCAGCTCGCCGAGATGAAGGCCAAGCGCGCGGCCCAGCAGGCCGCACAGGGCCAGAAGACGCTGTAGGAGACGTCACGCCATGAAGCTCACGCCGTTCGCCAAGCTGTTCATCACCGCGGTCATTCTCGGCGTCATCGGGTACGTCGGCTGGCACTACAAGGGCGCCGACGTCCGTGAGTGGGCGGTCGGTCGCCGCGCGGCCGAGCGGCCGCCGGCCGCCGCGGTGACCGCCGACGACTTCGGCGCCCTGCGCGACGCGCCGGCCGACCCCGGGCGCGACGTCGGCAGCGCAGGCGTCACGACGGCCGCGCTGCCGGGCACCGGCCGCCTCTCGCGTCCGCTCGTCGTCGCCATCAACACCTGGGCGGGCCACGCTCCCGGCATCGTGTTCAACGGCGGCCTCGACGCCTCGTCGATGTCGCTCTACCGGCAGCGGTTCAACCTCGACGTGAAGTTCGTGCTGCTGGAGGACCCGGCCGCCAAGCTCGCCGCGTTCCGCAAGGGCGACGTGGACATCATGTGGAACACGGTGGACAACTGGGCGCGCGAGGCCTCGGTGCTCGCCGAGCAGGGACAGCAGGCCAAGTCGATCCTGATGCAGGACTGGTCCCGCGGCGGCGACGGGATCGTGTCGCTCTCCACGATCACGTCGGTCGAGGACCTGCGTGGGAAGAAGATCGCGTGCACGCAGTTCACGCCGTCGCACTTCCTGCTGCTCTACCTGCTCGCGCAGTCGGGCCTCACGCCCGAGGAGCGCGGCGCGGTGGAGAGAAACATCATCTTCACGCAGGACGCGCCGGCCGCGGCCGCCATGTTCAAGGCGGCGCAGGTGGACGCGGCCGTGACGTGGGAACCGGACCTCTCGGCCTCGGTGGAGGCGCGCGGTGACGCGGCGCACATTCTCGTCTCCACCACGGCGGCGAGCAACATCATCGCCGACACGCTCGTGGCGCGGCAGGACCTGATCGACCGCGCTCCGGAGACCGTGCGCGACTTCGTGGACGGGTGGTTCCAGGGCATCGAGATGATGAAGGCCGACCCGGCGAGCAGCTACGCCCTCGTGGGCCGGGCGCTCAAGCTCGACGCCGAGACGGTGTCGGGGATGCTGTCGGGCCTCAAGCTGACCCCCTTCGCCGACAACGCGCAGTTCTACGGGATCGCCGGCGGCAAGGCGCACTACGAGACGCTGTTCGACACCGCCTTCGTCATCTGGCGCAAGAAGGGCCTCGTGACGCGGCCCGTCGAGGCGAAGAACTGGGCCGACACCCGCTTCCTCCGCGCCCTCGCCCCGAAGTTCCCGGGCCAGCGCGTCGAGGAGACGCCCATCGCGGCCCGCGCGCCCTCCGCGAAGGACCGCGCGATCATCAACAAGGAGATCCAGATTCACTTCACGCCGGGCTCCGACCAGATCATGCCGGGCTCCTACTTCGTGCTCGACTCGCTCGGCGAGACGATGACGTCGTTTGGCGGGACGTACCTGCGCGTCGAGGGCAACACGGATTCGACCGGGTCCCCGACGGCCAACATGACCCTGTCGGAGCGGCGCGCCCTGGCGGTGAAGAACTACATCCTGCAGAACTTCACCGGCATCCAGGCGACGCGGTTCCAGACGATCGGTCGCGGATCCGCCAACCCCGTGGCACCCAACACCACCGAGGCCGGCCGGCAGCTCAACCGCCGCACCGACATCAAGGTGGTGCTGGCCCAGTAGCGTCGCGATGGCCACCCGTCGCGCCGACGCGTTCGAACTCCGCGGCACGCTGCCCAGGGCCACGGGCCTGGCCCTGGGCTTCGTGCTCCCCGTCCTCGTGCTCGGGGGCTGGGCCGTGCTCACCTACGGGGGGCTTGCGCCGCCCGACTTCCTGCCTTCACCGACGGAAGTCGTCAGAGGCACACTGCAACTCTTCATCGATCACGACCTGTGGGGCGCCATCCTCACCTCGACGCGCCGCATCCTGCTGGCGTTCCTCCTCGCCGCCGCCCTCGCGCTGCCGCTCGGCGTGCTGATGGGCGCCTTCGAGCCGGTCAACCGGCTCTTCGAGTCCATCATGGCGCCGCTGCGCTACATGCCGATCTCGGCGTTCATCCCGCTGCTCATCCTGTGGTTCGGGATCTACGAGAAGCAGAAGATCGCCTTCCTCTTCCTCGGCGTGTTCGTGTACCTGCTGCCCGTCGTCGTCACCGCCATCCGGGCCGTGCCGGAGGAACTGGTGCAGACGGCGCTCACGCTCGGGGCCTCGAGGTGGCAGGCCATCCGCACTGTGCTCGTGCCGGCCGCGTTGCCCGAGATCTTCGATTCCTTCCGCGTGATGAACGCCATCTCGTGGACCTACGTCATCCTCGCCGAGGCCGTGAACCCGGAGCACGGGCTCGGTTACATGGTGGAGCTCGCGCGCACGCACCAGAAGGCGTCGTGGAGCTTCGCGGGCCTGCTCGTGATCGGCGGGATCGGGCTGCTGACCGACTTCCTCATCCGATCGGTGTCGGCGGTGCTGTTCCGCTGGCGGGAGAAGAGCGCGTGAGCGACCGACCCCCCGCGCCCTCGCGCGCCGAGTCGGGCACCGTGGCCGTCGCGGTCCGTGCTGGCACGTCGATGGCGGCGGCGCCGAGCTACCGGTACGTGCCCGTGGCCGGCACGCCGCGCCTGCGCGTGTCGGACCTGTCGGTGACCTACGTGGACAGCGCCGGCCGCAAGACCGAGGCCGTGCGCGAGGTCTCCTTCGACATCGCCGACAAGCCGGGCGCCGGTGAGATCGTCGTGTTCCTCGGGCCCTCGGGGAGCGGCAAGTCCACCATCCTCAAGGCGGTGGCCGGGCTGTTGGCCCCTACCGAGGGTGAGATCTTCGTCGACGGGAAGCCCGTTGACGGCGTGGGCCGCGACCGCGGCATGGTGTTCCAGGCCTACACGTCGTTTGGCTGGCTCACCGTGCGCGAGAACGTGGAGTACGGTCTGCGGCTGCAGGGTGTGGCGCGGGCCCAGCGCCGCGCGCTCTCCGACAAGTACCTGAAGGAAGTGGGCCTCGACGAGTTCGCCGACCACTATCCCAAGCAGCTCTCGGGCGGGATGAAGCAGCGTGTGGCGATCGCGCGCACGCTCATCAACCGGCCGCGCATCCTGCTGATGGACGAGCCGTTCGGTGCGCTCGACCCGCAGACGCGCTGGGGGATGCAGGGGCTGCTGCTCGACGTCTCGCGCGCCGAGGACAACACCATCCTCTTCGTCACCCACGACATCACCGAGGCCGTGTACCTGGCCGACACCGTCTACGTGCTGTCGGCCCGCCCCGCGCGCGTCCTCCACCGCGTGGACGTGCCGTTCTTCGCCGAGCGCTCCACGGCGCTGCAGTCCACGACCGAGTTCCGGGAGGTGGAACAGCGGCTGCTGGATCTCCTGTACGCGCCGGCCTGAGACGCGCCGGCGCGCTGCCAGCCCAACGCCGAGCGCCCAGCGCCGAGCGGCCTTGTCCCTTGGCGTCGGCGGCTCGCGATGAGCACACGAGGCGCGGGGCGCCTTGCCCGGGCACTGGCCTCGGGCCGCCCTGAGCCAAGGCGTGAAGCCGCTGTGCGCGGGTGCTGGGCGCCAGGCGCTGGGCTGCCCCTACGCCAGCGCCCGAATGACGTCCGACCGCGTGATGATGTGCGTCTTCTCGGTCTTGAAGTCGCGGACGAGCACCGCCGGGCTCTCCACCGTGATCATCGTCGCCAGTAGTTCCAGGGGCGTGGACACGTCCACGAAGGGGAAGGCCGGCTGCATGATGGCGTCAATCGGCTCGTTTTTCACGTCGGGGTCGCGCACCAGCGCGTCGAAGACGTGCGACTCGCTCAGGGAACCGACGATGCGGCCGTCGAGCGAGATGGGGATCTGCGAGAACTCGCGCTCGCGCATGAGGCGGATCGCCTCCGACACCGGCACGCCGCACGCGAGGGTCACGAGTTCTCCGCGCTGGTCGGACGCGATGAGGTCGCGGGCCGTCATCCCCTTGCGCTCGAGGAACCCCTTTTCGCGCATCCAGTCGTCGTTGTACATCTTGCCCAGGTACCGCGACCCGTGGTCGTGGAAGATCACCACCACCACGTCGTCGGCCGTGAGCCGGTCGGCGAGCTGGAAGAGCCCGGCCAGCGCGGCCCCGGCCGAGTTGCCGGCGAAGATCCCCTCCTCGCGCGCGATGCGCCGCGTCATCACCGCGGCGTCACGGTCGGTCACCTTCTCGAAGCGATCGATGACGGAGAAGTCGACATTGGCCGGAAGGAAGTCCTCGCCGATGCCCTCGGTGATGTAGGGGTAGATCTCGTTCTTGTCGAAGATCCCCGTCTCCTTGAACTTCTTGAACACCGACCCGTAGGTGTCGATGCCCCAGACACACACGCGCGGGTTGCGCTCCTTGAGGTAGCGGCCCACGCCGGAGATCGTGCCGCCGGTGCCGACGCCCACGACCAAGTGGGTGACCCGGCCGTCGGTCTGGTCCCAGATCTCCGGGCCGGTCTGCTCGTAATGGGCGGCGCTGTTCGACAGGTTGTCGTACTGGTTGGCCTTCCAGGCGTTGGGGACCTCGGCGGCCAACCGGCTCGACACCGAGTAGTAGGACCGGGGGTCCTCCGGATCGACGTTCGTGGGGCACACGATCACCTCGGCCCCGAACGCCTTGAGCGCGTCCACCTTCTCCTTCGACTGCTTGTCGGTCGTGGTGAAGATGCACTTGTAGCCCTTGATCGCGGCGGCGATCGCCAGGCCCATCCCCGTGTTGCCCGAGGTGCCTTCGACGATGGTTCCGCCGGGCCGGAGCAGGCCCGCCCGCTCGGCGTCCTCGATCATCCGGACCGCCATGCGGTCCTTGATCGAGTTTCCGGGGTTGAACGTCTCGACCTTGGCCAGCACGTCGGCGGGGGTCACCCGGCGGGTGAGGCGGGAGAGACGCACCATCGGGGTGTCGCCGATGGCCTCGAGGATGTGATTGCAGATCTTCTTCTTGGTCATGAACGCGTCAACCGTTTCCACCGAAATGGTGCCATGATAGGGCATCCTGGGGGGACCGCATGCTCCACGACGAGGAAGGACGCCTGACCGCGCTCCGACGTTACCGCATCCTCGACACCGATCCCGAGCAGGCCTTCGACGACCTGACCCAGCTCGCCTCGCACGTCTGCCAGACGCCGATCGCGCTCATCACGCTCATCGACACCGATCGGCAGTGGATCAAGTCGCGCGTCGGGCTGGA
>Ga0079037_100000897_pt1 | contig 14682 bp, 14 predicted proteins | sample Mud3Dept4metaG_FD_71479 | JGI IMG/M metagenome (GOLD analysis project Ga0079037, IMG submission 71479) | Freshwater wetland microbial communities from Ohio, USA, analyzing the effect of biotic and abiotic controls - Mud 3 Core 4 Depth 4 metaG | ecosystem: Environmental > Aquatic > Freshwater >... | reverse complement strand
GATCCTGGCACCTGCCGGATCGCCCCCGGAGGTCGCGACGTCACCGAGGTCGACCGTGAGCTTCCCGATCGCCAACCTGTAGGTCCGATCCTGCAACGAGACGGGCCGCTCCGTCCGGTCCCCAACCCCACCCGAGAACGGGATCTTCACGACGGTCCCGATCGTGAGCAGGACGGTGAGGACGATCCCCAGCGCGATGAGCCCACCCTGGCCCTCGCCTCGCCGGGCCGTGACGACGAGCGCGACGCCGACCACGATCAGACCGATCGGGAGGAACAGGTCCCAGTCGAGGGTGGCGACGTCGAGCGAGTCGAGCAGCCAGCCGATGCCGAGCAGCACGAGGATCGCACCGAAGAGCAGCCGGCCGAGCGGCCAGCCCCTGGCTCCCGGGGACGGCGGAGGAGGCAGCTCGCTCATCGTCTCGCCGATGCCTGCACGATGATGGCGATCCCGATGGCCACCAGCGCGAGCGGCCAGAGGTACTTCCCGATACGGGGGATGCTGAGGTCCAGCAGCAGGATCACGCCGACGGCGATCAGGGCTCCGCCCGCGACCAGCCGCAACGTCTCGGCGCTCGAGGGCGGGGTGGACCCGAGCGCCTCGCCCGGCCGCTCCTCCGGGATCAGGATCCACGCCACGACGTAGAGCACGAGGCCGCCGCCGCCCGCGAGCGCCAGCACGACGAACGCGATCCGGAGCAGGACCGGGTCGATGCCGAGGTAGCGCCCGAGGCCGGCGCAGACACCGCCGATCACGCGGTCGGTGCTGCGGCGCAGCACCCGCGGTTCGCCCGCGCTCCCCTCGCTCACGGCCACACGCTACGACGGCGTAGGTGCGAGGGCAACGGTCTCAGTCCGAGGGCGCCCCGGACCCGCCGGGCGTCGATCCAGAGGGCGCTTCGAGCGGGTTCCGCTCGATCTCGAGCGCCGGGATCTGGTCGAGGAGCTCCTTGAGCGCGTCGAGCACGGTGGGGCGGTCGTCGGCGAGAACCTTCGGCGCGTACAGCATGACGAGCCGTCCGTGGAGCTCGAGACCCCACCGCTCCCCCTGCTCGAGGAGCCATGAGGTGAGGCCGTCGTCGAGGATCGCGGCGGCGGACCCGGGATCGTCGCACCGAGCATCGTACGAGCGGTCGAATCGCTCCGAGCCGACGGTGACTTCGGGGAGGGCGGGGTGGTCCGGCCCTGCGGTGAGGAATGCCTCGGGCTCGACCACGAGGTGGCGGCTGGCGAGCGGTGCCGCAGTGAGCGCGCAGGTGAAGGCTCGGTCACCGAGAACGCCCTCCACGGCGACCGACGACGTGTAGGTGTAGTCGAACACCTTCACGTCGAGCGCGCCCCACCGGCCGTACATCAGGTCGGTCAGTCGCCCGTCGCTCCCGCGGTCGAACAGGCTCAGCGGGTACGCCGCGATACCGAAGGGGTCCTGCGCCGTCGCTTCGAGCCCGAGGACCTCGGCCGCCGGCCCCGAGATCTCACGCTTCGGCGCCCGTCGCAGCATGTGGTTCGCGACCGCGATCCCAGCGACGAACAGGGCGAGGACCACAGGTCCCGGCAGCACCCTCAGCACCAGCACGGCGAGGACCACCGCGCCGAACAGTGTGAGCAGGCGTTGCCACGGGTTCATCCCGTCGGAGGTATCGGAGGCTTCTCCCTCAGGGCTTAGCATCGGCACCTTCTGGCCCCGCGGCGGGGCCGATGGCGCGGAAGGCGAGTGCGCCCTCGCGGACGTCGACCTCGACCGCGTCGCCGTCACGGATCTCCCCCTCCAGCAGCTTCAGCGCGAGCGGGTCCTGGATCTCGCGCTGGATCAGCCGCTTCAGAGGCCGAGCACCGAACGCCGGGTCGTACCCCTTGTTCGCCAGGTACGCGCGTGCGTCGTCGGAGAGCGTGAGCGTGAGCTTGCGCTCCGCGAGCCGCCGCTGCAGTTGAGCGAGTTGGATGCCCACGATCTCCTCGATCTTCCTGAGGTCCAGCCGCTCGAACAGCACGATCTCGTCGATCCGGTTCACGAACTCCGGGCGGAAGTACCCGCGCACGTCCGCGAGCACGTCCTCCTTGCGCTCCTCGACCGGGACCGATGTGTCCTGCAGCACGGCGCTGCCGAGGTTCGACGTCATGACCACGATCGTGTTCCGGAAGTCCACCGTCCGGCCATGCCCATCGGTGAGCCGTCCGTCGTCGAGGAGCTGGAGAAGGATGTTGAACACGTCGCCGTGCGCCTTCTCGATCTCGTCGAGCAGGATGACCGAGTAGGGACGTCGCCGGACCGCCTCCGTGAGCTGACCTCCCTCCTCGTACCCCACGTACCCGGGCGGTGCGCCGACGAGACGAGAGACCGTATGGCGCTCCTGGTACTCGCTCATGTCCACGCGGACGATCGCCCGCTCGTCGTCGAAGAGGTACTCGGCCAGCGCCCGGGCCAGCTCGGTCTTGCCAACCCCGGTGGGTCCCAGGAACAGGAAGGAACCGATGGGTCGGTCGGGGTCCGACAGACCCGCTCGCGATCGCCGGATCGCGTTCGACACAGCCGCCACGGCCTCGTCCTGGCCGACGACCCGCCGGTGCAGAGCCCCCTCGAGATGGACGAGCTTCTGCAGCTCGCCCTCCATGAGGCGGGCGACCGGGATCCCGGTCCACATCGAGACGACCTCGGCGATGTCCTCCTCGGAGACCTCCTCCTTCAGCATCTTCACGTCGCCCTGGAGCTCGGCGAGGCGCTCGTTCTCCTCCTCCATCAGGCGCTGAAGTTCGACGATCCGGCCGTACCGGAGCTCGGCGGCGCGCTCGAGGTCGCCGTCGCGCTCCGCACGTTCGGCCTCGCCCCGCGCCTCTTCGATCTCGGAATTGAGCGAGCGGATCGCGCCGATCCGCTCCTTCTCCTGCTGCCAGTGCGCTCCCATCCCCGCCGAGCGCTCCTGCAGGTCCGCGAGCTCCTTCTCCAGGCGCGCGAGCCGCTCCTGGGAGGCCGAGTCGGTCTCCTTCCGGAGCGCCGCACGCTCGATCTCGAGCTGCTTGATGCGGCGCTCGACCTCGTCGATCTCGACCGGCATCGAGTCGATCTCGATCCGGAGGCGGCTGGAGGCCTCGTCCACGAGATCGATCGCCTTGTCCGGCAGGAACCGACCGGTCACGTAGCGATCCGACAGCACCGCCGCGGCGACGAGCGCGGGGTCTTGGATCCGGACCCCGTGGTGGACCTCGTAGCGCTCCTTCAAGCCGCGCAGGATCCCGATCGTGTCCTCGACGCTGGGCTCGTCGACCAGCACGGGCTGGAACCGGCGCTCGAGCGCAGCATCCTTCTCGATGCGCTCGCGGTACTCGTCCAACGTGGTCGCGCCGATCGCCCGGAGCTCGCCGCGCGCGAGCATCGGCTTCAGCATGTTGCCGGCGTCCATCGCGCCCTCCGCCGCCCCGGCGCCGACGATCGTGTGGAGCTCGTCGATGAAGGTGATGATCTCGCCCTCGCTCTCGGCGATCTCGCGCAGGACGGCCTTCAGGCGCTCCTCGAACTCCCCGCGGTACTTCGAGCCGGCGACCATCGCTCCGATGTCGAGAGCCACGACGCGCTTGTTCTTGAGGCCCTCTGGGACGTCGCCCGCGACGATCCGTTGGGCGAGACCCTCGACGATGGCGGTCTTACCGACCCCCGGCTCGCCGATCAGGACCGGGTTGTTCTTCGTCCGGCGCGAGAGCACCTGGATCACGCGGCGGACCTCCTCGTCCCGGCCGATCACCGGATCGAGCTTGCCCCGGCGTGCCTGCTCGGTCAGGTCCCGCCCGTACTTCTCGAGCACCTGATACTTCTCCTCCGGGTTCTGATCGGTCACGCGCTGTCGACCCCGCACCTCGGCCAGGGCGCCCAGCAACGCGTCACGTCCGAGGCCAGCCTCGCGCAGGATGTCGGCCGCCGCCGTGTGCCCATCGAGGAGCGCGAGGAGCAGGTGCTCCGTCGAGACGTACTCGTCGGTGAGGGATGCAGCCTCGCGGAACGCCGTGTCCAGCGTTGTCGCGGTGGCTGGCGAGATCGCTACCTCCCCGGCCCCAGGCGTGTACACCCTCGGCAACCGGTCGAGCGCGGCGTCGACACGGTCGCGGAGCGGCTTCGGTGCCGCGCCGAGCCGGTGCAGGAGCGGGTACACGACGCCCTCCGGATCGGAGAGCAGTGCGAAGAGCAGGTGCTCCGGCTCGATCGCCTGATGGCTCCGCGCGAGGGCCTGCTCACGGGCTCCTTCGAGCGCGGCCTGAGACTTCAGGGTCAGCTTGTTGATGTCCATGGGTCCTTCGTGGTCACCCGATCCTCGATCGTCATCCCGTACATCGCGTAGTCGCGAGGCCCGTCCGCCGAAGGCATGAATCCGCGGAGCACGCCTTCGTAGGTGAATCCGCACTTCTCGAGCGACCGGCGCATCGACACGTTCTCGACATCGGTGGTCGCCTGGACGCGGATCGCATCCTGGCGTTCGAACAGGTGCGTGGTCAGCATCCGGACGACCTCCGAGCCGAGACCCCTGCCACGGTCGTTCACGTCGTACAACTCGATCCCGAGCTCGAAGACCCCGGGGGGTGCGGCATCGTCGGGACATCGCGCTTGGATCTCACCTGCGAGGCGCCCCTCCACCTCGATCGCGAAGAGGATCTCCCACGCCGTCCGGGTCCCAGAGAGGGCGAGGCGCCGGCGGCGGACCTCGCTGCGCTCCGCGCCCTCGGATGCGTAACGCGCCAGCACTCGGTCGAACTCCTCGGCACGGAACGGGCGGAGCATCACCCGCTCCCCACGGATCGTCGTCACGAGCCGGACTCCCACGGGAAGACCAGCACGCTGCGGCGCGGGACCAGCTCCCCCGTCCCCCGCCGCCCGGGGACGACGATCGGCCGACGCGAGAGCTGCTCCTCGAGATCACGCACACGGTCGCGCATCCGCTCGAGCTCGAGCTGCATCTGCATGATCCGTTTCACGCCGGCGAGGTTCACGCCCTCGTCCTGCGTCAGCTCCTGGATGGTCAGCAGGCGCTCGATGTCGCGCTGGGAGTAGCGACGCGTGTTCCCAGAGGTCCGCTTGGGGCGCAGCAAGCCCTTGCGCTCGTAGATGCGGAGGGTCTGCGGGTGCACCCCGGCGAGCTCGGCCGCCACGCTGATGATGTAGACGGCGCGCTCCTCCGCTCTCTCGCCCCGCGGTCGATCGTCCATGTCCCCGCTGCCTTCCCTCACGTCCCAGGCTCGAGGCCTCATCCCTCCACGCCGAGCCGCCGACGGGGCGACCCCTTCTCCGCCTCTCGCAGCCTCTGCAGGATCTCCTTCTCCTCCCGAGAGAGCTTCTGCGGAACCTCGACCCGGACGGTTGCGAGCAGGTCGCCCGACCCGCCCTTCTTCCGCGCACCCTTGCCCTTCAGTCGGAAGGTCTTCCCGGAGGGGGTCCCGGCCGGCACCTTCATCGTCACGGACCCGTTCAGCGTCGGGACCTCGACGTTCGCGCCGAGCGCCGCCTCCGGGAATGTCACGGGGACCTCCACGGTGAGATCGTTGCCGCTTCGACCGAAGAAGCGGTGCGGCTTCACGTGCACACGGACGTAGAGGTCACCGGCGGGCGCGCCCGTGGGCCCGGGTTCGCCACGGCTGGCCAGCTTGATCCGTGCGCCGTCCTTCACGCCTGCCGGCACCTGGACCTGGAAGCTCCGGGTGCGCCGTTCGCTCCCGCTACCACGGCACGTCGGGCAGGCTTGCTCGACCGCACGTCCGGTCCCGTTGCATCGGGGACATGGCTGCTCGATCTGGAAGAAGCCCTGGTTCACGCCGATCTCGCCGGTACCCCCGCATTGCGGGCAGGTGACCGGGCTCGTCCCCGCCGCGGCGCCGCTCCCCCCACATGTCGAGCACGGCGCGGGGCCCTGGATGCGGACGGGCACGCGCGTGCCCTCCATCGCCTCTTCGAACGAGACCGTGACATCGGTCTCGAGGTCCGCGCCGCGGACCACCCTCGAGCGACCCTGCGCGCGGCGCCCCCCGCCGAACAGGCCACCGAACAGGTCGCCGAGGTCGCCGAAGCCCACGTCCTCGAACCTCACCCGGCCGCCTGCACCCCCCGGGGCGCCGCCGGGGAACCCAACCGAGCCGAACCCCGACGCGGCCATGTCCCGCACCTGGTCGTAGTGCTTGCGCTTCTCCTCGTCGCCGATCACGTCATAGGCGGCGGAGATCTCCTTGAAACGCTCCTCCGCCTCCGTGCTCCCGGCGTTCGCATCGGGGTGGTACCGCTGCGCGAGCTTCCGATACGCCTTCTTCACCTCGGCCTGGGAGGCGTTCTTGGCGACGCCGAGGACCTGGTAGTAGTCCTTCTCGAACCACTCGCGCTTGACGTCGCCGTTCACGATCTACGCCTCACGATCGCTCGACGCGGACGCTGGCCGGCCGGATGACCGCCCCCTTCAAGCGGTACCCCTGGCGGAAGACCTCCGCGACATGTGGCTCACCGTCGCCCTCGCCCGTCTGCATGAGCGCCTCGTGCTCGGCCGGGTCGAAGGGCTCACCTTCGGCCTCGATCCTCTGTAGGCCCTCGGAGCGGAGCGAGTCGATGAGTTTCGCGTACACGAGCTCGACGCCCTTGTGGAACTTCTCGAAGTCCGGCCGCTGGCCAGCCGCCAGGAGCGCGAGGTCGAACTCGTCGAGCACCTCGAGCAGCCGCACCACGAGCGGCTGCGAGGCCATCTCGACGGCGCGCGTCTGCTCCTTGAGCACCCGCTTGCGGTAGTTGTCGAACTCGGCCTGCAGACGCTGCAGATGGTCGCGGTACTCCTCGGCCTGCCGCTTCGCCTCCGCGAGCTCCTCCTCGAGGTCGTTGGTCGTCTCCGGCGGCAGCTCCGGACGAGGTTCCACGGAGGGGGTGGCCTCCCCCTCCGTGGCGTCCTCGCGGAACCGTCGGCGGTCGACGACCTTCACCTTCGGACGCTCGCGTCCCTCGTCGTCGTCGCTCACGTGGCTTTGACCTCGATCTTCCTCGGCTTGGCCCTCTCGATCTTCGGGACCCCGACGGTGAGGATCCCCTTGTCGAAGCTGGCCTCGACCCTCTCCGTGTCCGCTGTCTGCGGCAGCGTCACGGCACGGGCGAACGACCCGTAGCGCCGCTCGACCCGATGGAAGTCCTCCTCCTTGACCTCGGAGGAGAACTCCCGCTTGCCGGTGATGGTCAGCGTGGAATCCTCCACCGACACCTCCACGTCAGCGGGCTCGATGCCCGGAAGCTCGAGCGTCGCGACGATCTCGTCCTCTGTCTCGTACACGTCCATGGCGGGCATCCACGAGCCTGATGCGCCCGGACGTAGCTGCTCGCCCCCCGTGAACGTCCGGCCGAAGAGCCGGTTCAGCTCGTCCTGGATGGTGACGAGGTCACGGAACGGGTCCCAGCGGACGATCGTGTCCCTCACTGCTGTGCACCTCCTTCATCGACGATCTCGCCCTCGACGACGTCCTCGTCGCCGGCGGGCGATCCTCCGCCTTCACCACCTGCCGCCGCGGCCTGCTGGGCGGCCCCGGCCTGTGCCTGCTGGTACATGGTCTGGCCGATCCCCTGGAACTTCCTCATCAGGACGTCCGTACCGGCCTTGATCTTCTCGATCTCCTCGCCCTTCAGCGCCTCCTTCAGCTCGTCGGAGAGCTTCTTCAGCTCCTCGCGATCGGGCTCGGGGACCTTGTCACCCCACTCTTCGAGCGACTTGTCCACCTGGTAGGCGAGCTGGTCCGCGGCGTTGCGCGCCTCCGCGGTCTCCCTGCGGGCGTGATCCTCTGCCGCGAACTTCTCGGCCTCGACGACCATGCGCTCGATGTCCTCCTTGTTCAGCGCGGTACCGCCGGTGATCGTCATCTGCTGTTCCTTGCCGGTCGCGAGGTCCTTCGCTGAGACGTTCACGATGCCGTTCGCATCGATGTCGAACGCGACCTCGATCTGCGGGATGCCACGGGGCGCCGGCGGCAGGCCCATGAGGTGGAACTTCCCGAGCGAGCGGACACCCGGCGAGTAGACCGTCTCGGCCTCGCCCTGCACGACGTGGATCTCGACCGTCGTCTGGCCGTCGTCGGCGGTCGTGAAGATCTCCGACTTGCGGGTCGGGATCGTGGTGTTCCGCTCGATCAGCTTCGTGAAGATCCCGCCCTTGGTCTCGACGCCCAGCGTGAGCGGCGTGACGTCGAGGAGCAGGATGTCCTTCACGTCGCCCTTCAGCACGCCGGCCTGGATCGCCGCACCGACGGCCACGACCTCGTCGGGGTTCACACCCTTGTGCGGCTCCTTCCCGCCGGTCAGATCGCGGACAAGCTCCTGGATCATCGGCATCCGGGTCGATCCGCCCACCAGGATCACGTGGTCGATCTGGGAGACGTCCTTGCCCCAATCCTTCACCGCGAGCTCGAACGGCTCCCGGCACTTGACGACCAGATCCTCGGTCATCCTCTCGAGCTCCGAGCGCGTGAGCTTCATCTCGAGATGCAGCGGGCCCTCGGCGGTCGCCGTGACGAACGGCAGGTTGATCTGCGCCTCGGCCACCTGCGACAGCTCGATCTTCGCCTTCTCCGCGGCCTCCTTGAGTCGCTGCAGGGCCATCCGGTCGTTCCCAAGATCGACGCCGTGGGCGTTCTTGAACTCCTTGACCATCCAGTCGATGACGCGCTGGTCCCAGTCGTCGCCGCCGAGCTGGGTGTCTCCGTGCGTCGCCTTGACCTCGAAGACGCCCTCGCCGATCTCCAGCAGGGACACGTCGAACGTGCCCCCGCCGAGGTCGAACACCAGGATCGTCTGGTCGTGCTGTTTGTCGAGGCCGTAGGCGAGCGCCGCCGCGGTCGGCTCGTTGATGATGCGCAAGACCTCGAGCCCCGCGATCTGCCCGGCCTCCTTCGTGGCCTGACGCTGGGAGTCGTCGAAGTACGCGGGGACCGTGACGACCGCCTGCGTGACCGTGTCGCCGAGGTAGGCCTCTGCGTCACGCTTCAGCTTCGCCAGGATCTGGGCGGAGACCTCCTGCGGTGTCCAGCGCTTCCCGTCGACATCGATGCCCCAATCCTTCGCGCCCATGTTCCTCTTCACTGACCGCACGGTCCGGTCGGGGTTCGTGATCGACTGGCGCTTCGCGACCTCCCCGACGAGGATCTCGGCGTTCTTGGCGAAGCCCACGACGGACGGCGTCGTACGCGATCCCTCCGTGTTCGGGACGACTACCGGCTCGCCGCCCTCCAGGACGGCCACGACCGAGTTCGTCGTCCCGAGGTCGAGCCCAACTGCTCGTGCCATGAGCTTCCTCCTCAGCCTGTCTCAGTTCGTAGAAAGGATAAAACCTGAGTGCGTGATTATCAACTCTGACGTTCGGACCCCTCCCGTCCCCGGACCACGCGCGAACGGGACGGAGGGGCTAGACTCCGCGCGATGGCCGTCCGAGCCGCCGCCCTCGCCCTGCTCCTCATGTCGGTCGGGGTGCTGTTCACGCGCCGCGTCATCGTGCTCGTGCGCCTGGATCGCCTCGGTCGACCTGTGGACCGGCCCCGCCACCTCGGCAGGCGCGCCGCGCGGGAGGGCTCACACGTGCTCGCCCAGCGCAAGCTCTTCCAGCGCCCCCTTCCAGGGTTGATGCACGCCTTCATCTTCTGGGGCTTCCTGGTCCTGCTGACGACGATCGCCGAGGCGATGGGACAGGCGATCGACCCGGGCTTCGCGCTCCCGCTGATCGGGCGCACCGCGTGGCTGGGCCTCGTCCAGGACGTCTTCGGAGCCCTGGTCCTCGTCGGCGTCGGGATCGCGCTGTGGATCCGACTCGTCCAGCGTCCCGAGCGCTTCGTGGGGAGCCATACCCGCGAGGCGTACCTGATCCTCGCCTGGATCGCCTTGATCGTCCTCACGCTGTTCCTGACGAACGGCGTGCGGATCGCACACGGCATCAACGAGTCGCCGGCCGCGTGGACGCCGATCTCCGGCCTGTTCGCGATCCCGTTCGACGGACCCTCGGCTGCCTCCCAGCAGGCGCTCGAGCAGGTGTTCCTTTGGGTCCACCTGCTGCTGATCTTCGGGTTCCTCGTCTACCTCCCGTACTCCAAGCACCTGCACATCGGAACGAGCTCCCTCAGCGTGTTCCTGTCCAGTACAGAGCCTCGGGGAACGCTCACGGCGCTGCCGATCTCGATGGAGGCGCTCGAGGCGGGCGAGCAGTCCCTGGGAGCAGCGACGATCGCCGACCTGACCCGCAAGGAGCTCCTCGACCTGTACGCGTGCACCGAGTGTGGCCGCTGCCAGAGCGTCTGCCCGGCCTGGAACACCGGCAAGCCGCTCTCCCCGAAGCTCCTCGTGATGGACCTGCGCGACCAGCTCCTCGCGGAGGGGCCTCACATCCTCGAGGCGCGAGCGAGAGGCGGGGCGTACGACGCCCGTGCGCTCGTGCCGGACGTCATCGACGACGAGGTCGTCTGGGCGTGCACGACCTGCGGAGCGTGCATGCAGGAGTGTCCGGTGGACATCGAGCACGTGGACCACATCGTCGACCTGCGCCGGAACCTCGTGATGGCCGAGTCGCGCTTCCCGCAGGAAGCCGGCACGCTCCTTCGGAACCTCGAGACCGTGGGCAACCCCTGGGGGATGCCGCAGGCGCAGCGAGCGGGGTGGGCGGACGGGCTCGACGTCAGCGTGATCGGGGAGGGCGACGCGGCCCCGGAGGTCCTGTACTGGGTGGGGTGCGCGGGCGCGTTCGACGACCGAGCGAAGAAGATCTCCCAGGCGCTCGCGCGTGTGTTTCGGCACGCAGGCGTCTCGTTCGCGATCCTGGGCCCCCGTGAGGTGTGCACCGGCGACCCGGCCAGGCGGATGGGCAACGAGTACCTGTTCCAGACCCTTGCGGAGCAGAACGTCGCGACGATCTCGGACGTCGGCTCGACGACCATCGTGGCGAACTGTCCGCACTGCTTCAACACCCTGCGGAACGAGTATCCGCAGTACGGGGGCTCGTTCGAGGTGCTCCATCACACCGAGCTGCTCGCCGAGCTCGTGTCGGCCGGACGCCTGAGGCCGACCCAGGAGGTTCGGGCGCTCCTCGCCTACCACGACCCCTGCTACCTCGGACGCCACAACGGCGTGTACCGGGAGCCTCGTGCGCTGCTGGAAGCCGTTCCCGGCGTCGAGATGGTCGAGATGCCCCGCCACGGACGCCGGGGGTTCTGCTGCGGGGCGGGAGGCGCCCGGATGTGGATGGAGGAGCGGATCGGCAAGCGCATCAACCAGGAGCGGATGGACGAGGCCGCCTCGACCGACGCCGACACGGTGGGCGTGGCCTGTCCGTACTGCCTCATCATGCTCGACGACGGCGCCCGCTCCCGCGGCGACCTGACCGAGGTCCTCGACGTCGCGCAGATCATCGCTCGCTCCATCCGCGAGGCCGGGGCGCCGCCCCGACCTTCGGTCTAGCCCGTTCCCGCGGCCGCGGTCCGGACGCACGGCGCGCGCTGCTCCCTGCGGGTGGTTCTGCCGGCGGGCTCAGCCTGGAAGCTGCATTCCGGTTCAAGCCAACCGGGGAACCGTCCGAAAGGAAGAACTAGACCGAACGGCCCGGCTTCGGCCATCGGCTGATGCAGACCGAACGGGGAAGAGCACGTGTCATGGGAACGCGCCGTGTGAAGCGGAGGAAGGGGATCGGTGGAGAGGACGGCCATGTTGGAGGAGCCAGCGAGGCTGGGTGACGTCCCCCCCGACGACCCCGTCTCGCGAGAGCGCGCACGCCTCGCGTACGCGATCCACGACGGCCTCACGCAGGTCGTCACCGCGTCGGTCCTCGAGCTCGAGTGGCTCGCACGCCGCGCCGTCGTCGAGCCTCGGGAGATCGAGGCCGTGCTCATCCGGGCGGTCGACGAGCTCCGTAGAGCGCTCGATGAGATCCGCGACATGCTGGCGCGACTGTCGCCGGAGGAACCGAGGAGCGCCGATCGGCTCGAGGACCTCGTGCAGGGGGTGATGGAACGCTGGCACCTCCCCGCCACCTGGTCGATCGACGGTGACGTGCATGCGATCCCGCTCCCCGTGCTCGAGGCCGCTTCCTCGGTGATCCGCGAGAGCGTCGCCAACGCCGCGAAGCACTCTGCCTCCAGAGACGTCTCCGTGCGCGTGCACGTGACGGGGTCGACCCTGGAGGTGGCGATCGAGGATCGCGGGCGCGGGTTCGACCCCGCGAGTGGAGGCCTCGACCACGGTCACCTGGGTCTTGAGATGATGCGCCGCCGAGTCGCCGAGCTGTCCGGCACGCTCGACATCCGATCGTCGCCGGGGCAGGGCACCCGGGTGGTCGCCCGGCTGCCCGTGTCGAACGAAGGAGAAGAGCCGTGAGGATCCTGATCGTCGACGACCACGCGCTCGTCCGCCGAGGGATGGGCCACGTCGTGCGGGAGTGCTTCCCTGAGGCAGAGGTGGTCGAGTCCGCCAACGCGGCCGAGGCCCTGCAGGTGATGGACTCCGCCGACGTCGACGTCGCCCTGGTGGACGTCCGCATGCCTGATGCCGACGGCCTCGAGCTGCTGCACGACATGAAGCAGACCTGGCCGAAGGTCCCGGTCATCATGCTCACGTCCTTCGACCACGCACACTACGTCCGGCGCGCGCTGGCCGAGGGCGCCGCCGGGTACATGCTGAAGGACGCGACCCCGGAGGACCTCGAGCAGGCCATCCAGGTGGCACTCTCTGGCGGAGGCAACGTGCTCTCGCCGCGCGTGGTGCAGAACCTGTTCGAGTCGATGGAGGGTGGCGCGTCGGAGGACGGCCAGACCGCGCTCCGTCCCGCCAGTTCGCTCACGCAGCGAGAGACGGACATCCTGGCGTTGCTGGCGGAAGGCAAGAGCAATCGGGACATCTCGCGCGCGCTCTTCCTCTCGGAGAAGACCGTGAAGGCCCATCTCGCGGCGATCTTCCGCAAGCTGGGGGTCACGAACAGGACGCAGGCCGCGATGGCCGCCGTGTCGATGGGGATCGGGCCGGGCCTGCCGACCATGGACTTCGGGTCGCACGTGAGCGTTCCCGGCCAGAAGCGCTAGGCGGGGGAAGGGCGATGTTCCGAAGGACGGAGGAAGGAACCGACGAGACGTCCACACGCGACGAGAACGCCTACGAGGACAACTGGTACCGGAGCCTCAAGGCGCTCTCGGAGCATCGCGCACTCGAGGACGAGGACGAGGCCGAGCCCGAAGCTGAAGCCGAGCCCGAAGCTGAGGCCGAGGCCGAGGCCGAAGCTGAGGCCGAGCCCGCCTCCGAGTTCCGAGGAGAAGAGCTCACCGAGACGCCGTCCGAGGAACCCACCGCCTGGCCCGGTGCGCCGGTCGCGGTGGCCGCGGAGCCGGTCGCGGAGGTGGCGGAGCCGGTCGCGGAGGTGGAGCCGATCGCCGTCGAGCTGTCCCCGGTGGACCCCGTCGCAGGCGAGCCTGAAGGTGACTGGGCCGAGGGCTCGCGCCTTGAGGAGTGGCCGATCGGATCGGATCGCGCCGGTACCTCGGACGTCTCAGCGGAACCGGAGACGGACGAGGTTCAGGAGCTCAGCGCTCGGGCGGAGAACCTCATCGACCGGCTGCGAACGCTCAGGTACCCCGATGAGTCGGAAGGCCCCTCGGCGGCTGGCAGGCGGCATGAGGGCGAGAGCGACGAGCCCGGATCATCGTCCGACGACCTGAGCACGCGCGCTCAGCAACTCCTCGAGCGGTTGCGGACGTTGCGGAGCCTCGGCGACGAAGGGTAGGACCCACGCCCGACCACCCTGTCGGCCTGGGCTAGGAACCCGGACCGAACTCCTCGAAGAATCGGCTCGCGGTCGGTCCACGCTGGCCCTGGTACTTGCTGCGCGTCCCCTCGGAGCCGTACGGCACGGCGGCGCGCGTCGACAGGTGGAAGAACGAGATCTGCCCGATCTTCATCCCCGCGTAGATCGTGATCGGCAGGTTGGCCACGTTCGACAGCTCGAGCGTGAGGTATCCGTCCCAGCCCGGGTCCACGTACCCCGCCGTCGAGTGGATCAACAGGCCGAGCCGCCCCAAGCTCGATTTGCCCTCGAGCCGCGCGACCAGGTCGTCGGGGATCGCCACGCGCTCGAGCGTGGACCCGAGGACGAACTCCCCTGGATGCAGGATGAACGGCTCCCCGTCGGCCACCTCCACGAGCTCCGTCAGGTCCGGCATCGGCTGCCGCACGTCGATGTACGGGTATCGCGAGTTCGCGAATACGCGGAACTGGGAGTCGACGTGCAGGTCGACCGATGATGGCTGCACACAGGCTTCATCGAACGGGTCGATCACGATCCGGCCCGCGGCGATCTGTTCGCGGATGGTCACGTCGGACAGGATCATCCGCGGCGATGCTACCCGTTCATCGAGGCCGAGACCCAGCGCTCGAGTGCGGCGGCGGCGGCACCCTCGTCGATCGATCGAACGGCGAGCTGCATCCCATGTTCGAGCGAGGACGCGACTCCCGCGACCTCGAGCGCGGCCCCGGCGTTCAGCACGACCACGTCGCGTCTCGGCCCAGGCTCCCCGTCCAAGATCGCGCGAGCGATGCGAGCGGCTTCCTCGGCATCGCCGCCGCGGAGGTCCTCGGGGCTCGAGCGCGGGAGCCCGAGCGCCTGCGGGTCGATGTGCGTTTCGCGCACCTCACCGTCACGGACGTCGTAGACGACCGAGGTCCCCGTCG
>Ga0079037_100000894_pt1 | contig 14699 bp, 16 predicted proteins | sample Mud3Dept4metaG_FD_71479 | JGI IMG/M metagenome (GOLD analysis project Ga0079037, IMG submission 71479) | Freshwater wetland microbial communities from Ohio, USA, analyzing the effect of biotic and abiotic controls - Mud 3 Core 4 Depth 4 metaG | ecosystem: Environmental > Aquatic > Freshwater >... | reverse complement strand
CACCGATGACCGACGAGCAGATCGCCGCCGTGAAGGGCGACGTGCTGCACGTGCCGACCGTGATCGGCGCGGTCGTGCTGACCTACAACCTGCCCGCGCTCGGCACCACGCCCCTCAAGCTCGACGGCGCCGCGATCTCCGACATCTTCCTCGGCAAGATCACCAAGTGGAACGACGCGAAGCTTGCGGCGCTCAACCCGGGCGTGGCGCTGCCGAACACCGACATCATCGTGGTGCACCGGTCGGACGGCTCCGGCACCTCGTTCGTGTTCACCGACTTCCTCACCAAGGTCTCGCCCGAATGGGCGCAGAAGGTGGGCAAGGCGCCGTCGGTGAACTGGCCCATCGGCCTGGGCGGCAAGGGCAACGAGGGCGTGACCCAGCAGGTGAAGCAGTCCGAGGGATCGATCGGCTACGTGGAGCTCATCTACGCGCTGTCGAACCGGCTCGCGTTCGCCGACGTGAAGAACGCCGGTGGCCAATTCGTGACGGCGGACCTCAAGTCGGTCACGGCCGCGGCCGGGAGCGCCGAGTTCCCGCCGGACACCGACTACCGCGTCTCGATCACCAACGCGCCGGGCGCCGACGCCTACCCGATCGCCTCGTTCACCTGGCTGCTGGTCAAGCCGGGCCTCGCCGATCCGGTCAAGGCCAAGCACGTCAACGACTTCCTGAAGTGGATGCTGGCCCCCGAGGCCCAGCGGATCGCGGCGGACATGGACTATGCCCCGCTGCCGGTGTCGCTCATCCAGATGCTCCAGAAGCGCATCGGAGCCTGACCTCGCGGGGCACGAACTCGAAGCGGCCCGCCGGGATTCCCGGTGGGCCGTTTCGGCATTCGGGTGTCACGGATTCTTCACGACGGCCGTGACGTGTTCGTTACATCATGGTGACGTTCCGTTGCGTGGCAAACGCTACGATTCCCGGCCATGACGACCATTCCCGCCGACCTGCGCGCCGCCGTGAGCCCGGGCACCGAGACCGCCCTCGGCCGCCGCAGCCGTGGCGACGTGGCGTTCCGGGCGCTGCTGACGCTGGCAGCGCTGTCGATCCCGGTCCTGCTCGGCTTCCTCGTCTGGGAGTTGTGGACCGGGTCGGCGCTGGCCCGCGCGCGCTTCGGGATGGACTTCGTGACGAGCAGCGCGTGGGATCCGGTGGCCGAGCAGTTCGGGGCGCTGCCGCTGGTGTTCGGCACGGTGGTCTCCTCGCTGCTGGCGCTCCTGATCGCGGTGCCGCTGTCGCTGGGCGTGGCGATCTACCTGACGGAGTTCGCGCCGCGCGCGGTGCGCCAGCCGATCGCCACGATGATCGGGCTGCTGGCCGCCATCCCGAGCGTGGTGTACGGCCTGTGGGGCATCTTCGTCCTGATCCCCTTCCTGCGCAGCACGATCTTCCCTGCGCTCAAGTCGGGCCTGGGTTTCCTGCCGCTGTTCCAGGGCCCCATCTACGGCCCGTCGATGCTGGCGGCGGCGATCATCCTGGCCATCATGGTCATGCCGTACATCATGTCGGTGTCGCGCGAGGTGCTCGAGGCGGTGCCGAGCGGCCAGCGCGAGGCGGCGCTCGGGATGGGCGCCACGCGCTGGGAGGCGGTGCGCACGGCGGTGCTGCCGTACGCGCGCTCGGGCATCTTCGGCGCCATCGTGCTGGGCCTGGGCCGCGCGCTGGGCGAGACGATGGCCGTGACGATGCTGATCGGCAACCGGCACGAGATCGCGGCGTCGCTCTTCGCGCCCGGCTACACCATGGCGGCGGCGATCGCCAACGAGTTCGCCGAGGCGGCGGGGAACCTGCACCTCTCGGCGCTCACCTACGTGGCGTTCACCCTGTTCGTCGTGACCGTGGTGGTGAACGCCGGGGCGCGCCTGCTGATCTGGCGCGTGGCGCGCGGGTCGGGCGCCGGGAGCCGGGCGCTGTGAACCGCACCCAGGCGCGCCGGGTGAAGAGCCAGGTCATGACCGGCGCGGTCATGGCGTGCGTGGTGCTCGCGGTGCTGCCGCTGGTGCTGATCCTGGGCACGCTGATCGTGCGCGGCGCCAGCAGCCTCTCGGTGGACTTCTTCACCAAGATGCCCGTGCCGGCGGGAGAGACCGGTGGCGGCGTGCTCAACGCGATCGTCGGCACGCTGCTGATGGTGGGCACCGCCTCGCTGATCGGCGTGCCGCTCGGCATCGGCGCCGGCATCTACGCGGCCGAGTACCCGGGGAGCCGGCTCACGTGGGTGGTGCGCTTCGTGGCCGACGTGCTCAACGGCACGCCCTCGATCGTCATCGGCGTCTTCGCGTGGACGTGGATCGTGGCGAGCCAGAAGCACTTCTCCGGGTTCGCGGGGGCGGCGGCGCTGGCCATCCTCATGGTGCCGATGGTGATGCGCACCACCGAGGAGATGATCAAGCTGGTGCCCCACTCCCTGCGCGAGGCGGCGCTGGCGCTGGGCTACTCCCGCTGGCGCACCACGCTGCAGGTGGTGCTGATGACGGGCCTGCCGGGCATCGTCACCGGCACCCTGCTCGCGATCGCGCGCGTGGCGGGCGAGACGGCGCCGCTGCTCTTCACGGCCCTCGGCAGCCAGTACCTCGTCACCCGGCTGGCGGAGCCGATGTCGGCGCTGCCGCTGACGGTGTTCGGCTACGCCACCGGTCCCTACGAGGAGTGGCACCGGTACGCGTGGGCCGCGGCGCTGGTGCTGATCCTGCTCGTGTTCGTGCTCAACATCGCCGCGCGGGCGATGGCGGGCCGGGCGAGGGCCGCCAATGGTTGACGTGATGCGGGACCTCCCGCAGGCCGTCGTGCCCGGCGCGGCGACGCCGGCCGCGCTGCCGCGCATGGCCACCGACAAGCTCTCGGCGATGTACGGCAAGTTCACCGCGGTGAAGGGCGTCTCGCTCGACTTCGCGGCCAACCAGGTGCATGCGCTCATCGGGCCCTCGGGCTGCGGGAAGTCCACCTTCCTGCGGACCCTCAACCGGATGCACGAGATCACCGAGGGCGGCTGGGTGACGGGCCGCGTGCTGCTCGACGGCGAGGACATCTACGCGCCGCGGGTCAGTGCCATGGCGCTCCGCCGGCGGGTGGGCATGGTGTTCCAGCGCGCCACGGTGTTCCCCACCATGTCGATCTTCGGGAACGTGGCGGCCGGCCTGAAGGTGGAGCGCCGCACCGACCGCGGCACGCTGGCGGAGCGGGTGGAGCAGGCGCTCCGGCAGGCCGCCCTGTGGGACGAGGTGAAGGACCGGCTGCACAAGAGCGCCACGGCGCTCTCGGGCGGGCAGCAGCAGCGGCTCTGCATCGCCCGCGCGCTGGCCCCGGCACCCGAGGTGGTGCTGCTCGACGAGCCCACCTCCGCGCTCGACCCGATGGCGACGCAGCGCATCGAGGAGCTGGCCTACCAGCTGAAGCGGGACTACACGATCATCATCGTGACCCACAACATGCAGCAGGCCGCGCGCATCTCCGACACCACCAGCTTCTTCTACATGGGGACGATGGTGGAAACCGGCCCCACGCGACAGATCTTCACGGCCCCGGCCGACCCGCAGACCGAGGCCTACATCACCGGACGGTTCGGATGACCCTCGCCCTGTCCCAGACCCCGGCGCCCTACATGGCCACTCCCCGGCCCACGTTCATGCCCCGGTCGGCCCCGGCGCCGGCCACCGCCGAGCCGGCCATCGTGGTGCGCGACTTCGGCTTCAGCTACGGCAAGCGCGAGGTGCTCAAGGGCATCGACCTCGAGGTCCCGCGCAAGGCCGTCACCGCCATCATCGGCCCGTCGGGGTGCGGGAAGTCGACGTTCCTGCGCTCCATCAACCGGCTCAACGACCTGACGCCCGGCGCCACCTATCGCGGCGAGATCGTCCTCGACGGGCGCAACGTGCTGGCGCCGGCCACCGACGTGGTGGACCTCCGCCGCCGCGTGGGCATGGTGTTCCAGCGGCCGAACCCGTTCCCCAAGTCGATCTTCGACAACGTGGCCTACGGCCCCGCGCTCAACGGGCTCGTGGCGCAGCGGGACCTGCCGGACGTGGTGGAGCGCTGCCTGCGCCAGGCGGCGCTGTGGGACGAGGTGAAGGACCGGCTCGACGCGCCCGGCACCTCGCTCTCGGGCGGGCAGCAGCAGCGGCTCTGCATCGCCCGTGCCCTGGGCAACCAGCCCGAGGTGCTGCTGATGGACGAGCCCTGCTCGGCGCTCGACCCGATCGCCACCCAGCGGATCGAGGAGCTGATCCTCCAGCTCCGCCGGGACTACACGATCGTGCTCGTCACGCATAACATGCAGCAGGCGGCGCGGATCTCGGACTTCACGGGGTTCTTCCACGTGGGCGAGCTGGTGGAGTTCGCCACGACGGAGAAGCTCTTCACCAACCCGTCGGAGCCGCGCACCGAGGCCTACATCACCGGGAGATTCGGATGAACTTCGAGTCGGGTCGCCACTTCCACGAGGAGCTGAGCGCCGTGAAGGTCCGCCTCCTGACGATGTCGGGGGAGGCGGAGGCCGCGCTCGGGCTCGCCGTGGAAGCCCTGCTCGAGCGCGACGCCGAGAAGGCGCGCCAGGTGATCCGCAACGACCGGATCATCGACAACATGGAGATGGAGATCGAGGAGCAGTGCATCAACCTGCTCGCCCTCCACCAGCCCATGGCGCGCGACCTCCGCATGCTCACCAGCGCGCTCAAGATCTCCAACGACCTCGAGCGGGTGGGCGACCACGCGGTGAACATCGCCCAGTCGGCCGAGCGGCTCGCGGAGGCGCGGGCCATCACCCCCGAGCCCGAGATCGTGGAGATGGCGCGGCTCTCGCGCGAGATGCTCTCCGACGCCCTCGAGGCGTTCATCCGCGGCGACGCGCAGGCCGGCCGCGACGTGTGCCGCCGGGACGACAAGGTGGACGCGCTGCACCGCTCGGTGTTCCGCATCCTGCTGACGCACATGATGGAGGACCCGCACACCATCGGCACCGGCATGGAGCTCTTCCTGGTGAGCCGGAACCTCGAGCGCATCGCCGACCTGGCCACCAACGTGGGCGAGGACGTGGTGTTCCTGGTCGAGGGCAAGTCGATCAAGCATCACTCGGAGGACCGCGGCGAGGCCCGGTCGTCCCGCAACCTCGTGCCGGAGTGATCGCCACCGGCATCCTCCCCGAGTCCGACCTGAGCGGCGCGCCGCCCGGCGCCCGCGAGCGCTTCGGCGCGATCGACGTGGGCTCCAACTCGGTCCGCCTGCTCGTCGCCGAGTACGACCCCGTCGCCGGCATCTCCGTCATCGATGAAGTGAAGGACCAGCCGCGCCTCGCCAAGGGGCTCGCCGAGACCGGGCGCCTCGACGACGCCGCGGTGGAGCGCGCCATGGTGGCGCTCGCACGCATGAAGACGGTGTGCGAGCGGCGCGGGGTGCGCCGCGTGGCCGCGGTGGCCACCTCGGCCACGCGCGAGGCGGAGAACGGCGGCGAGTTCGTGCGCCGGGTGCGGGAGGAGCTGGGCATCCCGCTCGAGATCATCGACGCGCACACCGAGGCCACGCTCTCCTGGCGCTCGGTGGCGCACCACTTCCAGCTCGACGGCGCCCGCGCGGTGGTGGCCGACATCGGCGGCGGGAGCCTGGAGCTGATCGGCGCGGTGGACGGGCTGGTGGAGGCCACCGCCTCGCTGCCGCTGGGCGCGGTGCGCACCACCGAGACGCACATCGCCGGGCACCGCGACGTGCCGAAGGCCATCGACTCGCTGCGCCGCCACGCGCGGCGCCAGCTGCGCAAGGCGCTGCCCTGGCGGGAGTGGACCGCCCCGGTGCTGATCGGCTCGGGCGGCACCTTCACCAACCTGGGCCGCATGGCGGTGGCGCGGCGCGGGCTGCCCGTGCCGGACAGCATCCACGGCACCCGCGTCACCACCGCCGAGGTGGAGCAGCTGCTGGAGTGGCTCGCCACGCGCACGCCGGAGCAGCGGCGGCACGTGCTGGGCCTCAACATGGAGCGGGCCGACATCATCGTGGCCGGCCTCGCCGTGACGGCCGAGCTGCTCGACCTCGCCGACGCGCGCGAGCTGACGGTGAGCGCCTTCGGCCTGCGCGAGGGCCTGCTGCTGGAGATGGCCGGCGCCACGCCCCAGCTGCCGAGCGACCCGCTGCGCCTGCTGCGCGAGTTCGTGGAGCGCTGCCAGGGCGACCGGCGCCACGTGGAGCACGTCCGGCACCTGGCCCTGCAGCTGTTCGACGAGCTGGGCGGCCTGCTCGAGTGCGAGCCCGGCGACCGCGCCCTGCTCGAGGCGGCGGGCCTGCTGCACGACGTGGGGCAGCTCGTCAGCTACCGCCGGCACCATCGCCACAGCTTCCAGCTCATCATGCACGCCGACCGCCTGCCCTTCGCGCCCCGCGACCGGATGCTGGTGGCGCTGCTGAGCCGCTATCACCGCAAGTCGGGGCCGCGGAAGAAGCACGCGGAGTTCGCCGCGCTGTCGCGCGAGGACCAGGTGCTGGTGCGCCGGCTGGCGGCGCTGCTCCGCGTCGCGGACGGGCTCGATCGCGGGCACACCGGCGTGGTCGAGTCGGTGCGGGTCCACGTCAACGGCGACCGCGTCCTGCTGCAGGCGGTCCCGCGCACGCCGGAGGCCGACCTCTCGCTCGAGTGCTGGGGCGCCACGCGCAAGAGCGATGTGCTGGAGCAGCTGCTCGACCGGAACGTGGTGATCGAGACCGCCTGATGTCGGCTGCAGCGAAGCTGGCCTCGGTGGCGCTGGCCATCTGCCTAGTCAACGTGCCGTTTGGCTGGTGGCGCGCGCGGCTGAGGAAGTTCTCCCCCGCCTGGTTCCTCGCCATCCACGCACCGATCCCGTTCGCCGTCGCGCTCAGGCACCTCGCCGGGCTCGGGTTCCGCTGGGCCACGCTGCCGCTCTTCGTCGGCGCGTACTTCCTCGGGCAGTTCGCCGGGGCGCGCCTCCGGACCCGCGCCTCCTAGCGCTCGCCCCGGTCCCGGAGTCCCTGATGAGCCGTCCCTGGCCCTGGCGCCGCCTCGCCGCCGGCCTCTTCCTGCTGGCCCTCGCCTCGCCGCTCCGGGCACAGGCGCCGGACTCGGTCCTCACCCACGACGAGCGGCTGGACTCGGCCTACATCGCCGAGGTGGAGGACGCGCAGATGCCGCCCAAGGTGCTGCACGCCGAGCCGATCTACATCGACCTCATCCGCGACCTCGGCGCGCGCCGCGGCGAGGCGGAGTGGAACGTGGGGCTCGGGCTCACCGACAACCTCGACTACGACGCGTACGAGATGCTCGTCGAGTACGAGTTCGCGCCCATCGACCGGCTCGGAATCGAGATCGAGATCCCGGCGACGATCTACACGGGCCGGGGCGGCGCGGGAGAAGTCCCGTCCGACCGCATCGAGTCGCTCAAGCTCGCCGCGCAGTGGACCTTCCTGGTCTCGCCCCGGGCCGCCACGTCGCTGGCCCTCGGCTACATCAACGAGCTGAAGTTCGCCGACCTCGACCGCTGGGGCGAGGATCCGTTCCTGCAGGGCAACAAGTTCAACCCGTTCGTGGTGGCGGCGAAGCGCTGGGGCCGCAACGTCCACACGCTGCTCTACACGGGGCCGTCGCAGACCATCATCTTCGACGGGCCGGACGATCCGTTCACGTGGGAAGCGAACTGGAACGTCCACTACATGCTGCCCGGCACGCGCAATTTCCTCGGCGTCGAGTTCAACCAGCGCTTTCGCGAGGGCGACTTCGACATGGTGATCCGCCCGCAGATGCGGATCGGGATCGACGACCACCTCCTCATCGGCGTCGCGACCGGCATCCCGGTGGACCGAGAGGACGAGCGGCTGAGCGTCTTCATGCGCGTGATCTGGGAGCCGGGGCACAAGCTCCCGGAGGCCGTGCTGAAGCACTGATCGTTGCGGGATCGTTGCACTGTCGCGCCACCGTCGTCATGGTGAGCGGCGACATTCGGCAGCGTGACGAGCCCCATCTTCGCGCGTCTCGACGCGCACGATCGCGCGCTCTTCGAGCGATGGGCCATCGGCCCCGATGCGGCGTTGCTGTCGCGGCGGTCGTGGAAGGCCATCACCCATGCCGGCGGCACCACCTGCAGCGTCCTGGCGGCCACGGTCCCGGTGCTCGCCGGGGGCGAGCTGGCCCGGGCGGCCCGCCTCGCCTTCGTGACCCTGGTGGTCTCCCACCTGCTGGTGCAGCTGGTCAAGCGGACGGTGGGGCGGCCGCGCCCCTCGCGCGGCACGTCGGTGGCCGCGCTCATCGCCGAGCCCGACCGGTTCTCCTTCCCCTCCGGCCATTCGGCGGCGGCGATGGCGGTCGCGATGATGTACGCCGTCACCTTCCCGGTGCTGGCGCTGCTGCTGTTCCCCGCGGCGCTGCTGGTGGGGTTCTCCCGCGTCGTACTCGGCGTGCACTACCCGGGCGACGTGATCATCGGCCAGGCGATCGCGATCGCGACCGGCCTGGGCGTGCTGGCACTGATGTAGTCAGTGGTGCGGCACGTGCCTCGCGAACAGCTCGGCGAGCGTCGGCACCGGCGTGCCGAGCTCGGCGAGCATCGCGGGCGCGCCGGAGGTCCCGATGCGGTTGGCGCCCGCCGAGAGCATCCGGAGCGCGACCTCCGCGGAGCGCACGCCACCCGAGGCCTTCACCCCGAACTCGTTTCCCACCGCGCGCCGCATGAGGCGGACGGAGGCCTCGCGCGCCCCGCCCGACGTGATGGTGCCCGTCGAGGTCTTCACGGACCGCGCGCCGGCTTCCACCGCCACCAGGCACGCCTCGACGATCTGGAGCGGCTCGAGCAGGATCGTCTCGAGGATCACCTTCACCGGCACGCCCGGCGCGGCCCCGACCACGGCGGCGATGTCGTCGTGCACGGCCTCCCACTCGCCGCCCTTCGCGCGGCCGATGGCCATCACCATGTCGAGTTCCTCGGCGCCGTCCTCCACCGCCTGGCGGGCCTCGAAGGCCTTCACGGCGGTGGTCGTCGCCCCGTGGGGGAAGCCGACCACCACGACGGTGCGCACGCCCGAGCCCGCCAGTTCCTCGCGCACCAGGCGGGTCCAGCTGCCGTCCACGCACACGCCGGCCACGCCGAGGGCGCGGCCCTCCGCGGCCACCTGGCGGACGTGCGCGGCGGTCGCGTCGGGCGCGAGCACCGTGTGATCGAGGAAGGGCGCCAGGCCCCGTGCTTCGGCGGCGCCGGGCCCGAGCCAGGCGGGCACGACGCCGTGCACCGTACCCGGGTCGTGGGCCTCGACGATGGCGCGGGCCCGCTCAGCGAGCGGTGTCATGGGCGTGTCCGCGCTGGCGGCCGTACGCGCCTGGCCGCCGTCCGCGTTGCGTCAGGCGAACGTTCGGGAATCCCCCTCATCGACTCCATCATCACCCCCATCCCGTTTCGGAAGACCTCGGCGGAACCCGGGCACACCACGCGGCGCACGTCGCGGCAACGGCATGCCGGATCGCAATCGGCTCGCCGGCGAGCACCCCGACGCTACATCGAATGCCGTCGAGGCGGGTCAACTGAACATTACGCCCGCGTAGCCGACCACGCGCTCCTCCTCCCCTGACACCATTCCCGAGTGCCGGTAGTCCACCACGTCGGCCTCGGCGGCGCCGAGCCGCCGCGCGGCCTCGATGGCGACGGCGGCGGGCACCCGGCCGCACATGGTGATGTGCCCGCGACGGCAGACGTCGAGGAGCCCCGCGCCATCGAGCCGAGCCATCACCTCCAGAGCCGCGCGGTCCTTTCGGGCCGCCGCCGCGGCCGGTTCGTAGTGGGTCATGTCCGACGACGCGACGACCAGCACGTCGGTCCGGGCCGCAACGCATGCAGCCAGCGACTCGGCGAAGTCGCGCGTGCGCGGCCAGTCATCCCACGCCACCACGATCGGCACGATCGATGCCGACGGCATCACGACCTGCAGAAAGGGCAGTTCCACCTCGATGGCGTGCTCGACGCGGTGGGCGACCGGGTCGTGACAGGCCAGGTGGCTCCGCTGCATGAGCGCGGCGGCGAACGACGCGTCGATCGGGACGGTGCCGAGCGGTGTGGCGAAGGCCCCGCGGTCCCACAGGCTGGCGCCGGGTGACTCGCAGCAGCCCGAATGGTTGGGGGCGAGGATCACGACGGTCGAGACCGGCGCGAGTCGGCCGAACACCGCTGCGGCGCAAGCGCCGGAATACACCAGGCCGGCATGCGGCACGACCACCGCGCGGCAGCGCCGCCGCTCCCGGGGAACAGCGGCGAGCAGCTCGTCGATCAGCGCTCGCAGCCGGTCCGGGTCGGCGGGATAGAAGTGACCCGCGACCGCCGGAGGCCGGACGTCAATCCTCATCTCCCGACCAGCTCGCCAGGCGCACGGGGAGCTGCCGGTTGCCCCAGTGGCCGGGCGCGTTCTCGAAGACCCCGGCGCAGCGGGTGCCGCAATGGGCGCAGTTCCCGTCGGCGGCGAGGCCCCATGCGGTGATCTCGTGCCAGTCGCGCCCGATGAGGCGCGCCCCGCACGCGTGGCAGTAGGTGGAACCTCCCTCCTGGTCGTGCACGTTGCCGGTGTAGGCGTATCGCAGCCCGTTCGCGCGCGCGATGGCGCGCGCCTTGGCCAGGCTCGCGAAGGGCGTGGGCGCGTGGTTGAGCATCCGCCAGTCGGGATGGAACGCCGTGAAGTGCATCGGCACGTCCGGCCCGAGGGTTTCCGCGACCCACCGGGTCATCGCATCCAGCTCCTCGTCCGAGTCGTTCTCGCCCGGGATGAGCAGCGTGGTGATCTCCAGCCAGGTGTCGGTCTCGTGCCGTACGTACTTCAGCGTCTCGAGCACCGGCGCGAGCTCCCCGGCGCAGACCTCGTGATAGAACCGCTCGCTGAAGGCCTTCAGGTCGATGTTCGCGGCGTCCATCCAGCGATAGAACTCGGCCCGGGGTTCCGCGCTCACGTAGCCGGCCGTCACCGCCACCGACTTCACCCCCCGCGCGCGGCAGGCCTGCGCCACGTCGATCGCGTACTCGTGGAAGATGACGGGGTCGTTGTAGGTGAACGCGACGCTCCGGCAGCCCAGGTCGAGCGCCACCCGCGCGATGTCCTCCGGCGTCGCCTCGTCCGCGAGCGTCTCCATCTCCCGGCTCTTGCTGATGTCCCAGTTCTGGCAGAAGCGACAGGCGAGGTTGCACCCGGCCGTGCCGAAGGAAAGCACCGGCGTGCCCGGCAGGAAGTGGTTGAGCGGCTTCTTCTCGATCGGATCGACGCAGAACCCGCTGGAACGGCCGTAGGTCGTGAGGACGACCTGCCCGTCCTGGCAGGCCCGGACAAAGCACAGTCCGCGCTGGCCGTCGTGCAGCTTGCAGGCGCGGGGGCAGAGATCGCACTGCACCCGGCCGTCGTCGAGACGGTGCCAGTACCTGGTGGCTACGGTGGCGCCGGGCGGGGCGCCCGGAAACGGGGTCGGCATGGGGCGTGACCTCCTGTCCCTGGAATGCTCGTTTCGTGCGCCGTCGCCGGGCCTACCTCCGCCGCAGCAGCTCTCCGATCGCCACCACCACCGCCGCTCCGATGACGATCACCGACACCACCCGCATGCCGCTGGTCCTGAGCATGGCGATGTCGATGACGTCGAGGATCGCGAGCGACGCCAGGACGGCGAGCACCAGCAGCGCCAGCGACGCCGCGACGCGGACCGTGCGATTCATGGGAATGCCTCGTCTCGTGCGGTGGGCGTGCTCGAGGCGGTCGCGGGGCCTGCGGGCGACGCGACGCGCGCCATCCAGCCGGTGCGACCGTCGCCAAGGCGCACCTCGCGGAAGTTGCCTCGTTCCCGACCCGTGCAGGGGAACGAGGCGCCGGTCGCGGCGTGCTCGACGACCCGTGACCATCCGTCCGGCTGCTCGTAGATCGGTATCGCTCCCGGAGCCTCGGCCCGAGGGAGGAGCGGCGGCGGCCCGAGTCGACGCGCGTCCAGCTCCCGTCGCGCCCGGTCCCGATGCGTCCTGCCCGCCGCGACGGCGCGGATCGCCTCCGCGGGCGCGAGTCCGCTTCCCATGCGGGCCAGCATCTCGATGCGCTGCTCGATGGACGGATGCGTGGGGAAGCGCCGGTCCAGCCATCCCGTCGCCGGTCGCGGCGCCACGATGAACGCGTGGGCGATGCTCTCCGCCGACGCCAGCTCGCCCGCCGCCGCGCCGATCTTCGCCAGCGCAAGCGCCAGGCCCTCCGGATCGCGCGTCAGCGTGACCGCGTCGGCATCCGCCAGGAACTCGCGCTGGCGAGCGACGGCCCGCCGCACCCAGTAGGCGATGAACGGCGCGCCGAGGACGATGTAGAACGGCGCGAGCAGGGCGTGCAGGTACCACACCGTCGACACGATCACGAGCCATCGCGGCAGGACGTCGCCCGTGGCGGCGGCGGTGACGGCGTCGTGGGCCAGCAGGAACAGGCCTCCCTGCAGCGAGAGCACCACCATGGTGAGCGCCAGCGGCCCGACCGTGATGCATGCCAGGCCCAGCGTGACGGCGAGCGCGCGCGAGCCGTACCGCACCATCGTGTTCGGCGAGCGAAGCAGCCGCACGAGCGCGCGCGCCGCGAGCGCGGGCCAGCCCACGATCGCCATGAGCGCCGCCACGACGGTGTCGAGCCGAGGGTCCTCGTTGGCGATGTGGGACAGTTCGTGCGCCAGCACGCCATCCAGCTCGCGCCGGTCCAGCAGCTCGATGAGCCCGCGCGACAGCGCGAGGCTCGTGTCCGCGGGGGTGGTGCCCGCGACGAGGGCATTGGGCACCGCCGAGTCGATCAGGCAGAGCTCGGGCCGGGCCACTCCGCGGCCCAGCGACAGGTTCTCCAGCGACCGCCCCACCGCGGGGTAGCGCGCCACGTCCCATGGCTGCACGTGCAGCGAGTGCAGCATCCGCCTCGCGCCGATGCGCCAGACCGCGAACAGTGTCAGGGCCACGCCGATCAGCACCACCACGAGCGAGAGCGTGGTCATGTCGACGAAGGACCGGCCGAGCGCCTCGGCCGAGAAGAGATCGGTGCTGTCGGCGCCGGCGATCGCGGGCAGCGACAGCCTCGACCACCCGTACACCCACACCGTGATGGCCGAGAAGAGGGGCACCAGCATCACCCCGAGCAGGAGCAGCAGCCGGCGGGTCGCGCGGCGGTTATGGGCCACGCGGTCATGGGCCTGCGCCCGATCGGCGAGATCGACCATGGGGTGCCGTCCCGTGGCTCAGGTGGGCGGCCGCGCGGCCGGGGCCCGCTGCATGTGCAGTCGCACTTCCTCGAGCGCGGCGGCGTCGGCCTCGTAGAACTCGGCTCGCTCGAACGCGAACGCGCGCGCGATCACCGCCGTCGGGAACACGCCAAGGCGGTTGTTGTAGGCGAGCACCGTGCGATTGTAGAACTGCCGGGCGAACGCCACCTTGTCTTCCACGTCGGCGAGCTGGTCCTGCAGCGCCCGGAAGTTCTCCGCGGCGCGGAGCTGCGGATAGCGCTCCGAGACGGCCAGCAGCCTGCCCAGCGCGCGCGACACCTCGTCTCCGGCCCTGGCCGAAGCCGCCACGCCCGCCCCCGGCTCGGCGAGCCCGCGCGCACGCGTCACCTCGAGCAGCGACTCGCGCTCGTGCTGCGCGTACGCGCCCACGGCGTCGGCGAGATTCGGCAGCAGGCTGGCCCGACGGCGCAACTGCACGTCCACCGTCGACCAGGCCTCGGTGACCTGGTTGCGGGAGCGCACCAGGGCGTTGTAGCCGGCGAGGCCGGCGAGGACGAGGGCGGCCACGCCGCCGAGGACGAGCGCGGTCAGCATGCATCACCCCCAGTGGCAGATCTCGGGCCGGTGGCGCGACGGCGCCGGCGGCGCCGATCCCCGCGGGTGGCCGACGATGATGGGGGCCACCGCCGTCCAGTCGGGCGACGCCCCCAGTTCCGCCTTCACCTCGGGCCGGTTGAGCCAGCCGTGCGCGAAGCCGATCCAGCAGCTGCCGAGGCCCCGGTCGTGGGCGGCGAGCATGAGGTTCTGGGCCGCGAGGCAGCAATCGACGCTGGCGAACTCGTCCCGGTCCGTCGCGTAGATGACGACCAGGGCGGGCGCGTGGTAGAAGATGTGGAACGCCGGGTCGTCGAGCAGGTGCTTCAGCTCGGCCGGCATCGGCGAGGCGGCCATCGATGCCACGACGAGGCGCTTGGCGCCGTCCGAGTAGCGCTGCAGCGTGGCCGGATCCTCGACGACCGCGAAGCGCCACGACTGGCGATTCAGCGCGCTCGGCGCCTGCACTGCGGCATCCAGCAGCGCCTCCAGCTCGGTGCGCGAGAGTCGCGCGTCCGTGTACGCCCGCACCGACCGCCGTCCCCGGATCGCATCCATGAGTTCCATGGTTCTCCCTCCGGTGCTCACCCAATAATGCGGCGAGAGCCCATGACGGCACGGTGCGACCACCCTGAATGAAGGTTCATCTCCGCCTCAGGGCATCCATCGGCACCAGGCTGCATGATTGACTGCTGCACTTGGCAGGGGGGCTCCCATGCACGACGCGAGCGAGCTGCGGGAACGGATGGTTCGGCACCAGGTCGCCGCCAGGGGCGTCACCGACGAGCGGGTGCTGAATGCGATGCGGTTGGTGCCGCGCGAACTGTTCGTGCCGGAGTATCTGGCGGAGTTCGCCTACGACGACGCTCCCCTTCCGATCCAGGAGGGGCAGACGATCTCCCAGCCCTTCATCGTCGCG
>Ga0079037_100000892_pt1 | contig 14716 bp, 10 predicted proteins | sample Mud3Dept4metaG_FD_71479 | JGI IMG/M metagenome (GOLD analysis project Ga0079037, IMG submission 71479) | Freshwater wetland microbial communities from Ohio, USA, analyzing the effect of biotic and abiotic controls - Mud 3 Core 4 Depth 4 metaG | ecosystem: Environmental > Aquatic > Freshwater >... | reverse complement strand
TAGGGGATAGGGGATGGGGGATAGTCGGAAGGCGGCAAATTGCCGGCATGGTGGCAACGCGATTGCCACGCACTGTCCGCCAGCCACCGTCCCTCTTACTATCCCCTGTCCCCTGTCCCCTATCCCCATGACCATCCTCGGCACCCCGCTCTCCCCCTCCGCCACGCGCCTGCTGCTGCTCGGCGCGGGCGAACTCGGCAAGGAAGTCGCCATCGAGGCCCAGCGCCTCGGCGTCGAGGTGATCGCCGCCGACCGCTACGCGAACGCGCCCGCGATGCAGGTCGCGCACCGCTCGCACGTGCTCAACATGCTCGATCCGGATGCGCTGCGCGCGCTGGTGCTGCGCGAGCAGCCGTCGCTGATCGTGCCGGAGATCGAGGCCATCGCCACGCCGGCGTTGCTCGAGCTCGAGGCTGCAGGGTTCCGCGTCATTCCCACGGCACGAGCCGCGCGGCTCACCATGGACCGCGAGGGCATCCGGCGCCTCGCGGCCGAGCAGCTTGGGCTCGCCACGTCGCCGTATCGCTTTGCCGACTCCCTCGAGGAGTACCGCGCCGCCGTGGCGACGATCGGGTTTCCCTGCGTCGTGAAGCCGGTGATGAGTTCTTCGGGCAAGGGGCAGAGCGTGCTGCGCGGCCAGGATGACGTGATGCCGGCTTGGCACTACGCGCAGGCCGGCGGCCGGGCCGGCGCGGGCCGGGTGATCGTCGAGGGATTCATACAATTCGACTACGAGATCACGCTGCTCACGGTGCGCCACGCGGGCGGCACCAGCTTCTGCGCGCCGATCGGCCACCTGCAGGTGGACGGCGACTATCGCGAGTCCTGGCAGCCACAGCCGATGAGCGCGCAGGCGCTCGCTGCCGCGCAGCACATTGCGCGCTCGGTCACCGACAACCTCGGCGGCGCGGGGATTTTCGGGGTGGAACTGTTCGTGCGGGGCGACGAGGTGTGGTTCAGCGAGGTATCGCCGCGACCGCACGACACGGGTCTGGTGACCCTCGTTTCACAGGACCTCTCGGAGTTCGCGCTGCACGCGCGGGCCATCCTCGGCTTGCCCGTCCCGGCGATTCGCCAGTCGGGACCGGCCGCCTCCTGCGCCGTGCTGCTCGAGGGCGCATCGAGCGACATCCGCTTCCACGGCGTCGAGCGTGCGCTCGAGGAGCCGGACACGCAGCTGCGGCTGTTCGGCAAGCCCGCGGTCGACGGCCGGCGACGCATGGGCGTGACGCTGGCGCTCGGCGACAACGTCGAACAGGCCCGTGACAAGGCGCGCCGGGCCGCGGCGGCGATCGTCTCGGCGGCCGAATTGCGCTGACTCCCGCTCCGCGCGAGATTGCCGTGAACCGATCGCCGGCGTCGGCGAGGCGGGCCGTCCGCGGCGCCTGCCGCCGGTCCGACGCACACGTCAATGATCCCGCGCTCGATATAACTTTATGATTAGCATCCTTTTTTTCATTAATATAAACATTCATCCATTTGTTGACGTGGTGTCAGCGACCGCGCGAAAATGGCGCCATGTCATACATCACCGAGCGCCGGCAGGAGGAGCGCGACCGCCGACGGTCCGAGATCGTCGATGCGGCCGAAGCGCTCTACGCCGAGGTCGGCTGGGACGCCGTGACCATGGAGCGGGTGGCCCGGCGCGCCCGGTTGAGCCGCGCCCTCGTGTACGTGTACTTCCGCGACAAGGCCGACCTGCACCTCGCGCTGGTCGAGCGCGCGCTCGATACGCTGCGCCTGCGCTTCGAGGCGGCCAGCCAGGGCAAGCCAAGCGGCCTCGAGGAGGTCGAGGCGATCGGTCGCACTTACTTCGCGTACGCGCACGAGCTGCCGCACTACTTTGACGCCTGCGCGCGCTTTGAAGCGCGGGCGAGCAGCGAGGGGGTACAGCCGAACGAAGACGCCTGCATGGCCGCGGGCCATCGCGTGCACGAGACGATCGTGGCGTCGCTCAACCGCGGCGTCGCCGACGGCTCGATCCGTGCCGACAACGGCGACCCCTACGTGACGGCCCTCGCTCTCTGGGCGTTCATGCTCGGCGTGATCCAGATCGCGGCGACCAAGTCGGGCCAGCTGGCGCACGAGGGCATCACGGTGCAGCGCCTCCTGGACCACGCCATCGCCATGGCGCTGCGGACACTGCGGCCCTGAGGGCGGAACAGGACATGCAACGCCGCCGACCGCCCCAGGCCTGGCACCGTGTCCCGCAGCTGCTGCTGCCGCTGGTCGGTGCGCTGTCGCTGACGGTGCACGCCGCGGCTCCGCCGCCGGCGCCCTCACCGATGGCGATACCGCCGGTCAATCCGCCGGTCCAGCCAGCCACCGTCGAGGAAGGGCTGCGCGAACTGCTCGACGACGCGCTGGCGGCCAACCTGGAACTGCGCGCCAGTGCGGCCTCGATCCAGCAGCGCGTGGCGGCGCTCGACCAGGCGCGCGCCCGCTACCTCCCTGTGCTCGACATCGCTGCGCGCTACAGCGTCGCGGACGGTGGCCGCACCATCGAGCTTCCCGTCGGTGACCTGCTGAACCCCGTCTACGCGACGCTCGACGAGCTGCTCGTGGCGTCGGGCCAGCCGCCGCGCTTCCCGCGGATCGAGAACCAGAGCATCACGTTCCTGCGCGGCAACGAGCAGGAGACGAAGCTGGTGCTGGAGCAGCCGCTGTACGAGCCGCGCCTCGGCCCGGCCGTCGCCGCGAATCGCGCCGAAGTGGACCGGGCCACGGCGAACCAGGCGGCGCTGCGCTCGCGGGTGATTCGCGACATGCAGCAGGCCTACTACCTGTGGCTGGCCACGCAGCAGGCGGTGCTGGTGCTCGAGGCGACCCGCGAGCTGGCGCAGTCCAACCTTGCGGCGAACGAGAGCCTCTATCGCAACGGCAAGGTCACGCGCGACCTTGTGCTGCGAGCCGAAGCCGACCTGCTCGAGGTCGAGCAGCAGCGCATCGCTGCCGCGAGTCGCGTGCGCATCGCCCAGGGCTACGTCAACCTGCTGCGCGACGCCCCGCTCACCGCGCCGCTGCCGAAAGCGGAGATCGACGCGCCCACCGTCGGGCGTTTCCGCGAGCGCCTGGTCCGCAGGCTTGCGGGCCGGACACCTGACCCGACCGAGCTGCAGCAGCTCGCGACCGGGCGGCGTGCCGAACTCAAGGGTCTCGATGCCGCGATCGCCGGCGGCGAGGCGCGCCAGGACCTGGCCCGCGCCGCGTTCCGGCCACGCCTGCTGCTCGGCGCCGAGGCCGGCATCCAGGGCGACGACTACGGGTTCAGCGAGGACGAGCGTTACGCGCTCGCCTCGGTGATCCTGCGGTGGAACACGTTCCGCGGCGGGGCCGACCGCGCCGCCCTGCTGGAAGCGCGCGCCTTCACCGAGGAGTTGCGGGCAACGCGCGACCTGGCGGCGCAGCGCGTGCGCCTCGAAGTGCAGCAGGCGGTCGAGGACCTCGAGGTGGCCGACGCCTCGCTCGACACCGCGCTCAAGCGAACCGAGGCCGCCGACGGCGCATTGCGCATCGCCGCACGCAAGCGCGACCTCGGCCAGATCAACCAGACGGAATTCATCGACGCGCGGCGCACGATGACCGACGCCCGCCTCAACCTGAATCGCGTGCGTGCCGAGTTCCTCGCGCGCATCGCCGAACTGGAATACGCCGTCGGCGACCCGGGCGCCGCGGACAAGGAGCCCCCGCGATGAGATTCCCCGCCCTCGCCGCGAGCATTGGCGCCGCGGTGGTCCTCGCCGCCTGCGGCGAGGCGCCGGCACCCGAGGCAGGCCCGCAGGCACAGGCGGCACCGGTGCGCACTGCGCCGGCGGAGATCGTCCGGGTCACGGACGCGGTCCGGGCGGCCGGCATCCTCATGCCCCGCGACGAGATGCGACTGTCGTTCAAGGTCGGCGGCGTCCTCGAGAGCATGGCTGTCGAGGCCGGCGACCGCGTGCGGGCCGGACAGACGCTGGCCGTGCTCAAGCGGACCGAGGTGGACGCAGTCGTCGCGCAGGCTGCCGAAGGAGTCGAGAAGGCCCGCCGCGATCTCGAGCGGGCGCGCCAGCTGCGCGCCGACGAAGTGGCCACGCAGGAGCAGGTCGAGGACCTGACGACCGCATACAACGTGGCCCGGTCCAACCTGCAGGCCGCGCAGTTCAACGCGCGCTTCGCCCGCATCGACGCACCGGCGGACGGCGTCGTACTGCAGCGTCTCGCGCGCGCGAACGAACTGGTGCAGGGTGGGCAGCCCGTGCTGGTACTGGGCGCCACCAACGAAGGCTGGATCGTCCGCACCGGGCTCGCCGACCGCGATGCGGTGCGGGTGAACGTGGGCGATGCCGCCACCGTCACGTTCGACGCCTTCCCGGGGCGCGAGTTCGACGGTCACGTGACGCGCGTCGGCTCGAGCGCGGACCCGTTCACGGGCACGTTCGAAGTGGAGATCGACGTCGCGCCCGGCGGGGCCCGCTTCGCGCGCGGCCTGGTCGCGAAGGTCACCATCGCTCTGCAGGGCACCGCGGAGCAGGCGACCAGCACGGTCGTCCCCGTCACCGCCCTCGTCGAGGCGAACGGGCCGGCGGGCACCGTCTTCGTGCTCGACACGGACCAGGGTGTCGCCCGGCGCAGGCAGGTGACGGTCGGCGCGATCATCGGCGAGCGCGTCGTCGTGATCGCGGGGCTCGACCCCGGCGAGCAGGTGATCACCGACGGCGCCGCCTGGCTCACCGACGGCCGCCTCGTGCGCGTCGTCGCCGGCCCGGGCTGAGCAGGCCCAGTGCGCATCTGGAAGTTCAGCGTCGAGCACTGGCAGTTCACGCTGGTGCTGTTCGGACTGCTGATCGCGGTCGGGGTCAACTCGCTGCTCAACATCCCGCGCTCGGAGGATCCCGAGTTCCACGCCCCGATCGCGACCGTGATTGCCGTCTATCCGGGCGCGGACCCGAAGGACATCGAGCAGCTGGTCGTGGATCCGATCGAGGACGCGATCAACGAACTCGACGACATCAAGCGCATCGACAGCCGGTCGCTCGACGGCGTCGGCGTGGTGCAGATCGAGTTCCACTGGGACCAGGATCCGGACGACAAGTACGACGAGGTGATCCGCGAGCTCAACCGGATCCGCAGCCAGCTGCCGGCGGACCTGGCCGCACTCGAGGTGCGCAAGGCGAGCTCGGGACTGGTGAACATCGTGCAGTTCGCGCTGGTGAGCGAGGACGCGGACTACCGCGAGCTCAAGGACCTGGCGGAAGCACTGCGCGATTCGATCGAGACCGTGCCCGGCGTGCGCCGCAGCGAGGTGTGGGCGCTGCCACAGCCCGAGGTCCGCGTCGCGGTGGACCTCGAGCGCATGGGTCGCGCCGGCGTCACGCTCGGCCAGGTCGAGCTCGCGCTGCGCGGCGAGAACGCCGCCATTCCCGGTGGCTCGGTGGACGTCGGGCTGCGCAAGTACAACCTCAAGACGTCCGGCAGCTACGAGACGCTCGAGGAGATCGCCGAGACCGTGGTGGCGAGCCGCGACGGCCGGATCGTCAAGCTGCGCGACGTCGCAGAGGTAGGCTGGAACACCGCGGAGGAACGCTACACCGGCCGGTTCAACGGCCAGCGCGCCGTGTTCGTGACGGCGAACGCCAAGGACCGGGTGGACGTGTTCGCCGTGCGCGACGGCATCTACGAGCGCATCGAGCGCTTCGCCGGCACCCTGCCGGAGAACGTGCGGGTGGAACTCGGTTTCGACCAGTCGCGCAACGTGAAGCACCGGCTCGGCCGGCTCGGCCTCGATTTCGCCATCGCCATCGGCCTCGTGCTGCTCACCCTGCTGCCGCTCGGCCTGCGGGCGTCGCTGGTGGTGATGATCTCGATCCCGCTGTCGCTCGCGATCGGGCTTTCGGCGCTGTACTTCACCGGCTTCTCGCTCAACCAGCTGTCGATCGCGGGCTTCGTGCTGGCGCTCGGCCTGCTGGTGGACGACTCGATCGTCGTGGTCGAGAACATCTCGCGCTACCTGCGCGCCGGCTACACGCGCGTCGAGGCGGCGATCGCGGCGACCGACCAGATCGCACTCGCGGTCCTCGGCTGCACGGTGACGCTGCTGTTTGCGTTCCTGCCGCTGTTGTTCCTGCCGGAGGGCGCGGGCATCTTCATCCGCTCGCTGCCGGCGGCCGTGCTCTACACGGTGCTGGCGTCGCTGTTCGTCGCCTACACGGTGATCCCGTTCCTCGCCAGCCGCGTGCTGAAGCCGGAGGGCGACACGGGCGATGGCGGTCGCGCGTTGAAGGCGCTCACCGGCGCCATCCGCCGCGTGTACGTGCCGGCGCTGAAGCGTGCGCTGGCGCGGCCGCGGCGGACGATGGTCCTGGCCACGGCTTTCGTCGCGGGCTCACTGGCGCTCGTGCCGGTCATCGGCTTCAGCCTGTTCCCGCTGGCCGACATTCCGCAGTTCCGCATCACCATCGAGACACCCGATGGCGCGAGCCTCGCGGACACGGATCGGGCGCTGCGCTTCGTCGAGGAGGAACTCGCCCGGCGTCCCGAGGTGAAGCACTGGTTCGCCAACCTCGGCCGCGGCAATCCGCGCCTCTACTACAACATCTACCCGGAGGAGACGAACGCGAACGTGGCGGAGGTGGCGGCGGAGCTGCATCGCTTCGACCCGAGGCGCAGCCCGCGACTGTACGAGGAACTGCGCGCCGCGTTCGCGGAGTACCCGGGTGCACGCATCATCGTCGAGGGCTATCAGAACGGCCCGCCGATCAACGCGCCGATCGAGGTGGGCATCGCGGGTCCTGACCTCGAGCAGCTGCGCGCGCTCGCGGCACGAGCCGAGGAGATCATCGCTGCGACGCCTGGCACGCGCGACGTGGACAACCCCGGCCGGCGGCTGCGCACCGACCTCGATCTGCGCATCGACCCGCAGAAAGCGGCGATGCTCGGTATCGCGCCGGTCGAGATCGATCGCACGGTGCGCGCGGCGGTCGCCGGACTCGGCGCGGGCAAGTTCCGCGAGCAGGACGGCGACGAGTACGACATCACGCTGCGACTGCCGATGCAGGGCCGGCCGACGCTGGACGTGCTCGACCGCATCGAGGTCGCGTCCATGACCGGGCGGCCCGTGCCCCTGCGCCAGGTCGCGATGCCGGAGTTCTCGGCCGCGGCGAGCCTGATCCAGCGATACAACCGCGAGCGCGAGGTAGTCATCACGGCGCACCCGGAGGCGGGCTTCAACACCGGCAAGGTGACACGGGACGTGTTCCAGCGCCTCGAGGCGCTCGAGCTGCCCGCAGGCTACAGCCTGCGCGCGGGTGGCGAAGTCGAGGCGCGGCAGGAGAGCTTCGGCGGCATCGGCACGGCCGTGCTGGTCGCGATATTCGGCATCCTGGCCGTACTGGTACTCGAGTTCGGCAGCTTCCGCTCCATGCTGATCGTCGCGGGCGTCATTCCGCTCGGTGTGGCGGGCGGCCTGATCGGCCTGCTGATCACCGGCTTCACGCTGTCGTTCACCGCAACGATCGGCCTGGTGGCGCTGATCGGCATCCAGATCAAGAACTCGATCCTGCTGGTGGACTTCAGCAACCAGCTGCGCGAGCAAGGCGTGGCGCTCGACGAAGCGATCGCACGCGCGGGAGAAATCCGCTTCCTGCCGATCCTGCTCACCTCCGCCACGGCGATCGGCGGCCTGATGCCGCTCGCGGTGCAGGGCTCGGGCCTCTACTCGCCGCTCGCCATCGTGATCATCGGCGGACTGGTTTCCTCGACGCTGCTCGGCGGCATCGTGACGCCCGTGATGTACCGGCTGTTGCCGCCGGTCATCGAGCCGAAGGAGCCGGAACAGCGGGACGCGGCACTGGCCTGAGGCCCTTATCCCCTATCCCCTTTCCCCAACAGCTGCTCCGCGTCGAGCCCCAGCCGCTCGATGCTCGCTTTCACACGCGGCCACTCCAGCTGCAGGAAGCGCTGGCGTTCGTCGGTGAGGAGCCGCGCCCGCGCACCCGGCGTGACGAACATGCCGCGGCCGCGGCGCTTCTCGACGAGGCCTTCGTCCACCAGCTGCTGGTAGCCCTTCAGCACGGTGAGCGGATTGAGGGTGAATTCAGCTGCGACGTGCCGAACCGACGGCAACGCATCGCCGTCGGCCAGTGTGCCCTCGAGGATCAGCGCCACGACCTTGTCGCGCAGCTGGCGGTAGATCGGCTGTCTGTCGTTCCAGTGGGCGTCCATGCAGGCTCGGCACCGTGCTGTGCTGCTCTACTGTAGCAGAGCACCCACAGGGCACGGTGGCTCAGTCCATCACAGCCAGCGCGCTGGAGGTGGCCACATCGAGGACCGACGGCGTGATGGCCTGGTGCGCCATCGGCCTCGATGCAACCGAAAGTCCGGCGTAGATCCACACGACCGCTGCCAGCAAAACTGCCAATACCCTGCTGCCCGGACGCATCACCGTCACCCCCTGCCATCGGTTATCTGATCAACGCTGTATTAGTTGACTACAACACCAATACAAATGCAAGCCCCCTTCGTTAGCCAGCCACCGGCATAGCGGCAGATCCCTAGGGGGCCCCTGCGGCACGGGCTGTTACCATTGAAAATCGCTCGAGCAGTGGCCGTACGCACGGCCGCCGTTCGTTGCGGCAACGACAGAACACCAGCGGAGAGATTCCATGAAGACCCCTGTCAACGTCGCGATCACGGGCGCGGCGGGCCAGATCGGCTACGCCCTTGCCTTCCGGGTGGCCTCCGGCCAGATGCTCGGCCCGGACCAGCCCGTCAACCTGCACCTGCTCGAGATCACGCCGGCACTGGGGGCCCTGCAGGGCGTGGTGATGGAACTCAACGACTGCGCATTCCCGACGCTCAACAGGATCGTCGCCACCGACGACGCCAAGGCGGCGTTCAAGGACTGCCACGTCGCGCTGCTCGTCGGCGCCCGGCCACGCGGCCCCGGCATGGAGCGCAAGGATCTGCTGCTGGCCAACGCGCAGATCTTCTCGGCGCAGGGCAAGGCCCTCGACGCGGTCGCGGACCGCAACGTGCGCGTGCTCGTGGTCGGCAACCCGGCCAATACCAACTCGCTGATCGCGATGAAGAATGCGCCGAGCCTCAACCCGCGCAATTTCACCGCAATGGTGCGGCTGGACCACAACCGCGCGCTGTCGCAGCTGGCGGAAAAGACCGGCGTGCACGTCACCGACCTGCGCAAGGTCACCATCTGGGGCAACCACTCGGCGACCCAGTACCCCGACCTGCATCACGCCACGGTGGCGGGCAAGCCCGCGCTCTCGCTGGTGGACGAGGCCTGGTACAAGGAGCAGTTCATCCCGATCGTGCAGCAGCGCGGCGCGGCCATCATCAAGGCGCGCGGCGCGTCGAGCGCGGCCTCGGCCGCATCGTCCGCCATCGACCACATCCACGACTGGGTGAAGGGCAGCCCGGCGGGTGACTGGCTCAGCATGGCCGTGCCGTCGGATGGCAGCTATGGCATCCCCGCCGGCGTCATCTACGGCTTCCCCGTCACCTGCAAGGACGGCGACTACCAGATCGTGCAGGGGCTGGCGATCAACGACTTCAGCCGCGCCAGGATGGACGCGACCTACAAGGAACTGCTCGAGGAGCGCGACGGCGTGAAGGACCTGCTGTAGCGCCCGCCCGAGCTGGCGGGTTGGCAGCGAACGGCGGCCGAACGGCCGCCGTTTTGCTTTCGCGGCGGTACCCGCGCGCGCCAGCGCGGCTATCTCGTTGAATAAGAACACTTACTGCACTGCACAATGAGCGCGGCCGGCGGCGCCCCCCCGACCGCACCACCCGACTGACAGCAAGTCCTTGGCCCGCCTGACAAAAAAGCGGTTGCGGCGGTGCAGCAAAATTCGGCATAGTCGGCCCCCACACGGGGCATGCCGCCCCGCTCCACTGCGAGGTCTGCAGCGGTGATGACATTCGTACTCTGGCTATTGCTCTTCGTCGGCGGCGCGCTGTTCCTCGGGTACCACCGCGTCTCCCTGCGCGCTGCAACCATCGTCAGCGGCATCGCGCTCGTTGCCTACAGCCTGGTCGGCAGCGGCTCGCTGCCCTGGATGGTGCTGCTGTGGGGCGCGTTCATCGCGATGGCATTGCTGAACGTCGATGCGCTGCGCATGCGTTACGTCACCAAGCCGTTCCTGATGGTGTATCGGCGGATGCTGCCGACCATGTCGGACACTGAGCGCGAGGCGCTCGAGGCCGGTACCGTCTGGTGGGACGGCGAGTTGTTCACCGGCAAGCCCGACTGGCCGAAGCTGCTGTCGGCCAAGGCGCCGCAGCTCACGGCCGAGGAGCAGGCGTTCATCGACGGGCCGTGCGAGGAACTGTGCCGCATGCTCGACGAGTGGGACATCACCCACCGCCGCGCGGATCTCCCGCCGCACGTCTGGGACTACCTGAAGAAGCAGGGCTTCTTCGCGATGATCATCCCGAAGAAGTACGGCGGACTCGAGTTCTCGGCCTACGCTCATTCCTGCGTGCTGGTGAAACTCGCCAGTCGCAGCGCCACGTGTTCGTCGACCGTCGCCGTGCCGAACTCGCTCGGCCCGGCCGAGCTGCTGCTGCACTACGGCACCGAGGAGCAGAAGAACCACTACCTGCCGCGGCTCGCACGTGGCGAGGACGTGCCCTGCTTCGCGCTGACCGGCCCGCGGGCAGGCTCCGACGCCGCCTCGATCCCGGACACCGGCGTGGTCTGTCGCGGCACCTACCAGGGCAAGGAAGTCGTCGGCGTCCGTCTCAACTTCCAGAAGCGCTACATCACGCTTGCGCCCATCGCCACCGTCATCGGCCTCGCCTTCAAGCTCCAGGATCCCGACCGGCTCCTCGGCGGCGACAAGACCGACTACGGCATCACCTGCGCGCTGATCCCGCGCCACACGCCGGGCGTCACCATCGGCCGTCGGCACTTCCCTCTCAACGTGCCGTTCCAGAACGGTCCGCTGTCGGGCAAGGACGTGTTCGTGCCGCTCGACGCGATCATCGGCGGCCCGAAGATGGCGGGCCAGGGCTGGCGCATGCTCGTCGAGCAACTCTCCGTCGGCCGCTGCATCTCGCTGCCCTCGAACTCCTGCGGCGGCGCCAAGGCGGGCGTCTATGCCTCGACCGCCTACGCGCGCATCCGCAAGCAGTTCAGCCAGGCGATCGGCAAGTTCGAGGGCGTCGAGGCCGCGCTCACCCGCATGGCGGGCGCCACCTACATCATCGACGCCGCGCGTTCGGTCACCACCGGCGCCATCGATGGCGGCGAAAAGCCCTCGGTGCCGGCGGCGATGCTCAAGTACCACTGCACCGAGCTCGGCCGCAAGGTCGCCAACGACGCGATGGACGTGCAGGGCGGCAAGGGCATCTGCCTGGGCCCGAAGAACTACCTCGGCCGCGGCTACCAGGTGGTGCCGGTCGCGATCACCGTGGAAGGCGCGAACATCCTCACGCGCAGCCTGATGATCCTCGGCCAGGGCGCGATCCGCTGCCACCCCTACGTGCTCAGGGAGATGAACGCCGCCAAGCTCAGGGACAAGGCGCAGAGCCTGCGCGAGTTCGACGCGGCGCTGTTCGGGCACGTCGGCTACACGCTGTCGAACGCGGCGCGCTCGTTCGTGATGGCGACCACGCTGGCGCGGTTCTCCAGCGCGCCGACCGACGGCGCCACGCACCGCTATTACCAGCACATCAACAAGTTCAGCGCGCAGTTCGCGTTCGCCACCGACATGGCGATGCTGACGCTCGGCGGCTACCTGAAGCAGAAAGAGCACCTCTCGGCGCGCCTGGGCGACGTGCTCTCCTCGCTGTACATGGCCTCGATGGTGCTGAAGCACTACGAGAACCAGGGGCGCCCGACGGAAGACCTGCCGCTGGTCGAGTGGAGCTGCCGGACGCTGCTCTACGAGGCCCAGGAACAGCTGCACGGCTTCCTGCGCAACTTCCCGAACCGCTGGGTGGCGGGCCTGATGCGGCTGGTGATCTTCCCGCGCGGCCGCACCTACTTCGCGGCCAGCGACCGGCTGGGACGCAAGATCGTCGAGCCGCTGATGCAGCCGTCCGAGACCCGCGAGCGCCTGTCGCACGGCATCTACAAGACCGTCGAGCCAGGCAACCCGATCGGCCTGCTGCAGGAAGCACTGGAGCTGTCGGTCAGAGCCGAGCCGCTCGAGAAGCGCCTGCGGGTCGAGGGCGTGAAGACCGGCCGCGTCACCGCGCTCGACCTGCCCGGCCAGATCGAGCAGGCACTGGGCGTCGGCCTGCTGGATGCGGCGGAGGCCCAGCTGCTGCGGGACTACGACCGCAAGGTGATGGACATCGTCAACGTCGACGACTTCAGCACCGAGGAGCTGATGGCGGCCGTGCAGGCAGAGCCCGGCACGCCGCACCTGCGCCAGATCGCCTGATCGGCGACGCGCGCTTCCGACCAGCGCCGGACGGCCGCGTGCCGCCCGGCGCTTTTCTTTTGCTACGCTAGCCGGCGTGCAGCCTCCCCGCGAAAGCAACGGCATCGTCTACGAGGTCAATCTCGAGGCCGACGCCGACATCGCCGCGCCGTTCGATACGTGGCTGCGCGACCACATCGCCGACATGCTGCAGTTCGAGGGGTTCCGCTCGGCGGAAATCCTCGACGATGCCTCGGCACCCGCGGGACGCATCCGCCGCATCGTGCAGTACCGGCTGCGCGACCAGGCAGCGCTCGACGATTACCTGGCGCAGCACGCGACGCGCATGCGCGCGCAGGGCGCTGCGCGCTTCGGTGATCGCTTCAGCGCCGAGCGCCGCGTGCTGCCGCACCGCGAGGAATTTGTCCACGGCGCCGTCTCGACCGAGAACTGCCTCAATTGCGGCGAAGTGCTGAGAGGCCAGCACTGCTCGCACTGCGGGCAGCACGCCCAGGTGCGCGTGCTCTCGCTGTGGAGCCTGGTCCGGGACGTGGTCGGCGACCTGCTCGATGCGGACTCGCGCATCTGGCGCACGCTCGTGCCACTGGCATTCCGGCCCGGCCTGCTGACCCAGGACTTCCTGCGTGGCCGCCGCGCGCGCTATACGCCACCGTTCCGCATGTACCTGGTGCTGAGCCTGGTGTTCTTCGTGCTGGCGTCGCTGTCCGACCCGGGCAGCGACGTTGCGCTGCAGCTCGACGAGGACGGCCAGAACATCCAGCTGCGCGCCGGCGGCTCCGGGCCGAAGGCCTCGGCCGAGCCGCCCGACGCGCCGCCTGAGGATGCGGCAAGTGAGCCCGCTGCGGCCCCGCCGGTGCCGGATGCGACCCCTGCGGCGCCCGCGCCACGCGCCGCGCTCGAACCGGACATGCAGAAGCTGGTCGACCAGATCGTCCGTCGCGTGCCGGTGCAGGAGCGCGCGCGGATACGGGCCGAACTGGAGAACGACCTCGCCGCGGCGACGCCGGAGCAACGGGAAGCGACGCGCAAGTTCATGGCCGACCCGTGCGGCGAGGACAGCCTCAAGTTCGACGGCGTGTCGCTCATCGATCCCTACGTGCCGCGGCTGCGGGACGCGTGCCGGAAAATCATGGCTGACCAGCAGAGTTTCGGGCGGGCGCTGTGGGAGAACATCCCGCAGATGATGTTCATCTTCCTGCCGCTGATCGCCGCGGTGATGTCGGTGCTCTACCTGCGCTCGGGGCGCTACTACGTGGAGCACCTGCTGTTCGTGGTGCACTTCCACGCGTTCTTTTTCCTGGCCGGCATCGTCGCGCTGCTGCTCGAGCAGCTGTCCGAAGTTGCAGGCGGGGCCATCGGTATCGGCCTGACGACAGCCCAGGCGGCACTCGGCACCGTGCTGGTGTTCTACGTGCCGTGGTACCTGCTCAAGGCGATGCGCCGCGTCTATGCGCAGAGCTGGTGGAAGACGCTGCCCAAGTTCGGACTGCTCGGCCTCGCCTACTTCGTCAGCCTGGTCTTCACCGGCATCGGGCTGCTGTTCTACACGGCGCTCACGCTGTAAGGCGCAGCGCAGGCGTCAGCCGGCGCGCGCGAGATTGGCGTTGGCGAAGTCCCAGTTGAGCAGCTTGTCGATCACGGCCGCGACGAAGTCAGCGCGACGGTTCTGGTAGTCCAGGTAGTAGGCATGCTCCCAGACGTCGATGGTGAGCAGCGGCGTCACGCCCATGGTCAGCGGCGTGTCCGCATTGCCGGTCTTGAGGATGCGCAGCAGGCCCTTGTCCGCCACCAGCCAAGCCCAGCCGCTGCCGAACTGAGTCATCGCGGCGTTGGCAAATTCCTTCTTGAAGTTGTCGTAGCCGCCGAACGCGGCTTCGACGCCCTGCGCCACCGCGCCTGTCGGTGCACCGCCGCCGCCCGGCCGCAGGCTGTTCCAGAAGAACGTGTGGTTCCAGATCTGCGCGGCGTTGTTGAAGATGCCGACCTTGTCCGCCTTGCCGACGGCGGCCGCAATGACGGCCTCCAGCGGCTGCTCGGCCAGCTCGGTGCCCGCCACCAGCTTGAGCAGGTTGTCGACGTAGGCCTTGTGGTGCTTGCCGTAGTGAAACGACAGCGTTTCCGCGGAGATCACCGGCGCGAGCGCGTCCTGGGCGTAGGGCAACGGCGGCAGTTCGATGTGGTGGCTCATGTCGGGGCTCCTCTGGGACAGGCCGCGCGGGATCGCGGCATCTGGCAATGATCGCTCTTTCGCAGCGCAACAGCGAGCGGATGCCGCGCCGGGGTGGGTCCGGCGGGTATTCTTGCCACGTGGACGCCCGCACCATCCTGCA
>Ga0079037_100000891_pt1 | contig 14717 bp, 13 predicted proteins | sample Mud3Dept4metaG_FD_71479 | JGI IMG/M metagenome (GOLD analysis project Ga0079037, IMG submission 71479) | Freshwater wetland microbial communities from Ohio, USA, analyzing the effect of biotic and abiotic controls - Mud 3 Core 4 Depth 4 metaG | ecosystem: Environmental > Aquatic > Freshwater >... | reverse complement strand
GTGCCGAACCCTTGACCCAGCCAGGCTCCCCCGGCGCAAACGCAATCACCGGGCGATGCAGCTTTTCCTTGACGCGCGCAGCGACGAGGCCGATCACGCCCTGGTGCCAGCCGCCGTTGAAGAGACAGAGCCCGGCCGGCAGTCGCCCCTCGAGCGATGCCACGAGCCGATCGACCTGGGTCAGGGCTTCCTCCTGCATGCGGCCCTCCAGCACGCGGCGGTCGCTGTTCAACTGCGACAGGCGTGCGACGAGTTCGCGGGCCTCGCCCGGATCCGCGGTCAACAGGCATGTGATTCCCAGCGTCATGTCTTCCAGCCGTCCAGCGGCATTGAGGCGCGGACCCGCGTGGAAGCCGAGGTCCTGCGCGATGACTGACTCGAGACTGCGACCGCCGGTCTCGAGCAGCGCCCGCAGACCTGGGGCGCACCTGCCGGCACGAATGCGGCGCAGGCCCTGCGCCACGAGGATGCGGTTGTTCGCGTCCAGCGGGACCACGTCCGCCACCGTCCCGAGGGCGACGAGGTCGAGCAAGTCGGCGGGGTTGGCTTCGACGCCTGAAGGGATCAGTCCCGCATCGCGCATGCGCCGCGTGAGGGCCGCGACGACATAGAACGCGACGCCGACGCCTGCGAGCGCCTTGGACGCAAAGCGCTCGCCGGGCAGGTTCGGGTTCACGATCGCCGCCGCGTCGGGAAGCGCCTGTCCCGGCAGATGGTGGTCCGTGACGAGCACCGGGATGCCGTTGCGCGCTGCTTCAGCCACGCCCTCGAGCGACGCGACCCCGTTGTCCACGGTGACGATCAGGTTCGGCCGCAATGCGACCGCCACGCGCACGATCTCGGGCGTGAGGCCATAACCGAACTTGAAGCGATCGGGCACGAGAAACCCGGGCTCGTTGAATCCCAGGCGACGCAATTGCCGCACGACGAGCGCCGTACTGGTGGCGCCGTCGGCGTCGAAATCACCGATGACCAGCACCTTGCTGCCGTGGCGATGGCACGCGAGCAGGAGGTCCACGGCCGCCTCGACGCCGCCCAGCGAGCTGACAGGGAGCAGCCGCTCGAGGCTCAGGTCCAGCTCCGCGGCGGCACGGATCCCGCGCGCGCCATAGACACGGCGCAACACCGGATGCAGCGATTCCGCAAGGACGCCGACGGCATCGCTCGCGATCGTTCGACGCACGATGCGCCGGCGGATCATGCGAGCACCTCCGACAGGGGACGCTCGTGCCGCCAGATGAACAGGCGTGCCTTGCGGCTCGTGTCGATGACGCGGTCCCCGAGCAGCATCTCGACATGGGATACGTTTCCCGCCCGCAGCGCCGCACGCGCACTCACGAAGCAAGTCGCCTCCGCCGCTGCGAGGCACTGCGTCGCTCCGGACGCCGGTGGTGGCGTTGCCCAGCCAAGCAGCGTCATCGACGGACCCTCTACCGAAGCAGTCGCGAATTCCTCGAATCTTCGGGGCGCTGTGCCGTGGGCGCTCCAAAGGCCCGCAAGCCACGGATCGTCGGTGACGAGCGGCGGGAGTTCCAGACCTGCGGACAGAGTCGCGGTGCCGAAGCCCCAGAGCCACAACGAATTGACGGCGGGCAGTGCGCGCGCCGCGCGCCTTTCGTTGACCGGGTGCTCGTGCAACAGCATCTGCAATTCATTCATGAGGCTCCGCACGCGCGCTCCGTCCGGCCCCGCCGGCATGAGATCGCGCAGGTTCCGACCGGCTGCCTGTGCAGGCTCGACCGAGGCGCAGTCGACCCGGTCCGCGCATTCGACCAGCCACTCGCCCGAGTCGGCGGCATGAAGCCGGAATCCGGTGCCGTCGAGATGCCGGTTGAGGTCGGCCGCCAGCGCCCTGGTTTCGTCGGGATCGAGCAGAAGGCGTTCCGGTGACAGTCGCAGGTGATCGAGCGCAGTGAGCAGGTGGACCGGCCGAGCGCAGGCCCAGGTCCCGTGGGGCAATACGCCATTGCTTGCGGCGTATACGCAAGGGCCGGGCGGAAAGCGATCGAGGAGCCTGGGTTCAACACCCGCGCCGGCGAGCAGCCACTGCCGCCACGCAGGTACGGGAGATGCGCGGCGCTGGCCGCGGGTGGCCAGCCATTCGGCTGCCGGCATCCGAGGCGCCACGCCGCCGTCCGAAGTCACGGCCGACACGGCATCCGACAGCCACGGCAACGCCAGCCGCAAGTGTCTTTGGCCGATGACCCGGGCGCCCCGCATCCAGTATGGTATCCGCATGAAGTTCAACCTCGACAGGCCCTCCACCGCGTTCGTCGTGCGGGCCTACGGACCCGGCGAACTGCGCATTGGCGACCGGTCGTTCGATTCGAGTGTCATCGTCACCGCCACCGCCCTGATCGAGCACTGGCGGCCACGCCGCCTCGAGGATCTCGCCCCTGCGGACCTGCTCCCGATCTTCGACCTGCAGCCGGAAGTGCTGCTGATCGGCTCGGGCCTGCGGCAGAGATTCCCGGACCGCGCCATCCTCGCCGCCCTGTACGAATCCAGGGTCGGGTTCGAGATCATGGACACCGGGGCCGCCTGCCGCACCTACAACGTGCTCGTCGCGGAAGGACGCAGCGTTGCCGCCGCGCTGATCGTCGAAGCCGTCTAGCTCAGGCCCTGCAGCAGCGGCACGAACGTGGCCGGCCCGAGCACTTCCCGCTCGAAGGTTTCGCCGCGACGGGTCACGCGCAGCAGCTGCTGCTCCCGGTCCGGGCCGACGGGCATGATCAGCCGGCCACCGTTGCCAAGCTGGTCGAGCAGCGCCGCCGGGATCGCCGTCGCGGCGGCGGCCACGATGATCCCGTCGTACGGCGCGTACGGTGGCCAGCCCTCGAATCCGTCCCCGTGCCGCATGTACACGTTGGAGATCCGCAGGTCCCGCAACACGCGCCGCGCGCGCAGCTGCAGCGCGGCGATCCGCTCCACGCTGTAGAGCGTGAAGACCAGCGGTGCGAGGACCGCCGTCTGGTAGCCGCAACCCGTTCCGACCTCGAGCACCTTGCGCGGAGACGTGCCCTCGAGCAACGCCTCGGTCATGCGGGCGACGATGTACGGCTGCGAAATCGTCTGCCCGTGCCCGATCGGCAGCGCCGTGTCCTCGTACGCGCGGCTCGCGAGCGCCTCGTCCACGAACAGGTGGCGCGGCACGTTGCGGATGCGCTCGAGCACCTGGGGATTGGCGATGCCCTGCTCCCGCAGGCGCGCGATGAGCCGGTCGCGAGTCCGCGCCGAGGTCATGCCGATGCCGGTCATCCGTGGGTTGCTCACGACGGGGCTCGCATTCAGGGCTCGCGCCCGCGCAGCCACTCGTCCACGTCCGCGAGCGCGGAATGGCGAGTCAGGTCCACCTGCAGGGGCGTGACGGACACGTAGCGACCGGCGACGGCGGCAAAGTCCGTGCCCTCGCCGGCATCGGCCCCTTCGCCCGCGGGTCCCACCCAGTAGACCGGCCGGCCGCGCGGATCGGCCACTTGCACGACGGACTCGGATCGATGGCGGTGGCCAAGCCGCGTGACCTTGAAGCCCGCCAGCTGCTCGTACGGCAGGTCCGGCACATTGACGTTCAGGATCATCGAGGCGTGCAAGGGGCTGCGCATGAGACGCATGACGAGCTCGCTGGCCACCCGCGCCGCCGTCGCGAAGTGGTAGCCATCGCGCAGCACCAGTGACACTGCCATCGTGGGAAGTCCGAGGAAGCGGCCCTCGACCGCGGCCGCCACCGTGCCCGAATAGAGCACGTCGTCGCCGAGGTTCGCGCCGTCGTTGATGCCCGAGACCACCATGTCGTGCTCGAAATCGAACAGTCCGGAGATCGCGAGGTGCACGCAGTCCGTCGGCGTGCCGTTGACGTAATACATCCGGTCGCCATAGGGAAGTACCCGGAGGGGAACATCCAGGGTGAGCGAATTGCTCGCGCCGCTCCGATTGCGATCCGGCGCCACGACGGTCACGTCCGCCAGCGGGCGCAACGCGTCCGCGAGGCGCTGCAGACCCTCAGCACGATAGCCGTCGTCGTTGCTGACCAGGATTCTCAAGTGGGGAACCGTGCCGGAATTCGGCGAACTATACTGGAACACATGTCCGAAGACGACGAGCGCGCTTTCCGTGAGGCCATGAACGAGGTGCGGCCGCTGCCCGCTTCTGCGCATCGGCCCGCGACACCGAAACCCCGCCCCGTCGCACGGTTCACTCGCGCGGAACAACAGGAAGTCCTGCGCGAGAGCCTCCTGCCGCCTGAGGACCCCTCCATCCTCGACACCGGCGAGGAACTGGTGTTTCGCCGCCCCGGAATCCGCGAGGACGTGCTGCGCCGGTTGCGCCGTGGCCAGTTCCTGGTGGAAGCGGAGATCGACCTGCATGGGCTTGGTCGCCACGCGGCGCACGAGGCGCTGCGCGACTTCATCGGCGACGCGGCGGACCGCGGCCTGCGTTGCGTGCGGGTCATCCACGGTAAGGGCCGGGGATCGGGTCCGCGCGGCCCGGTCCTGAAGCACGTCGTGAACCATTGGCTGCGCAGGATGCACGTCGTGGTCGCGTTCGCCTCTGCGCGCCCCGTCGACGGCGGCACCGGCGCGGCGTACGTGCTGCTCGCGCCGGCTCGACGCTAGTCCTCTCCGCCGTCCGCCGCATCCCACGCGTCGAACAGGACCTCGTGGAGCACGGCCGTGGCGAACGTGCCGCGCGGCAGTTCGAACGCCAGCGTGAGGTCGCCGTCCCCGACCTGCCACTCCAGGCATCGCACTGGCAGTCGGAGGCTGCGCCGCTCATGCTCGAGACCGGCGGATTCGAGGAGTGCCCGCAGACCAGGCTCGCACGCCACGACACCCTCCTCGATCCGCAGTGCTTCGCCCGAGGCCGGCGAGGCATTGCGTCCCCAGAGCGGGCCACTCGGGTGGACGTCCAGTCTTTGGCAGCGCTCCTGCAAGGTGGCGTCGATTGCGTCCGCGAGGAAGAAGCTGCGGCGGCCATCGAGCATGACCGCCTCGCCCGGAAGCAGTTGATCCCAGTCACCGCGACGCACGCGGTCGGCCAGCACGTCGTTGAAGAGCCTGCTGCGCGCCGCCGAGAGCGCAAAGCTCCGCTGCGCGCGATCGCGCGGTGCCGAACCCCGCTGGGCCCAGTCGCGGGCGCGAGCCAGGTTGGCGCCGTCGCGGCCGAAGCGCTGCGGACCGAAGTAATTCGGGACGCCTGCCGCAGCGATCTGCAGCATGCGTGCGCCGATGTCGGCTGGATCGCCGACGAGATCCCGGACACGGATCCGGAATCGGTTGCCACGGTGCGAACCCGGGCGGAGCTTGCGTCCGTGACGGGCCGCCGCGAGGACCCGGAACCCGGCTCCGGAATATTCGAGGCATGGGTCTACCGGGGCCGCGACCGGCCACGGCACGGAAAAGGATTGCCTCGTGACCGCGTGCCGGTCCTTCTGGCCGCTGTAACCGACGTCGCGAGGGTGAACGCCGGCGGCGCGAGCGAGTTGCGCGGCCACCCAACCCGTGTTGGCCCCGCGCTTTTCGACCAGCAGCAGCAAGTGCCCGCCCGCGCCGTCCGGCTCGAAACCGATCTGTTCCTCGACCTGGAAGTCCTCGGGCTCGACGCGAATGCGCCCGGTCGCTGGTGGGCGCCCGTGCGCCGTCGGGACATCCACTCGTTCAGTGCCCGTGCGAATTGTTGTCCGCGTGCGCGAGCAGGACGATCGCGTGGCACGCAAGCCCTTCGGCACGGCCCAGCGCGCCGACACCCTCGCAGGTCGTCGCCTTCACATTGATCCGGTCGGCGCTCACCAGGAGGTCGGCGGCGACGTTGGAGCGCATCTGTGCGCGATGAACCCCCAGCCGCGGGCTCTCGGCCAGCACCGTCACGTCAGCATTCACCACGCGCCAGCGGTGCTGGTCCAGCAGGTGGGCGCAATGCCGCAGGAAGTGCCGGCTGTCGGCCCCCTTCCATTTCGGATCCGTGTCCGGGAAGTGCTGGCCAATGTCGCCAACGCCCATGGCGCCGAGCAACGCGTCGCATAGCGCGTGCAGGAGCACGTCGCCGTCCGAGTGCGCAACTACGCCTCGATGATGCGGAATCTTCACGCCACCCAGCATCACGTGATCGCCGGGCCCGAACGCGTGCACGTCGAAGCCGTATCCAATCCGCATGGTTACTTACTCCCTCGACCGGAGAATCGCCGCAGCCAGGGCGCCGTCCTCCGGATTCGTGATTTTTATGTTGTCCCCGCGCCCCTTCACGAGCATTGGCCTCAAACCCAGGGCTTCGACCGCCGAGGCCTCGTCCGTCACGGCGCGCTCGCGCTCGAGGCACAAGGCCAGCGCGCGCCTGAGCAACCCGTACCGGAACATTTGTGGCGTCAATGCCCGCCACAGACCCTCGCGCGCCACTGTTCCGTGGCTCCGGGCGTGATCGCCCTCTCGTTTCAGGGTATCACTGACGGGAACCGCAAGCAGCCCACCGACCGGGTCATTACGTGTCGCGGTGACCAGACGGCGCAGGTCCTGACGGTGCAGGCACGGGCGCGCGGCGTCGTGCACGATCACCCAGTCCATGTCGCGAGCCCGGGGCGCAAGGGCGTCCAGGGCGTTTCTCACCGAGATTTCGCGCCGGGCGCCCCCGGTGCAGCTGCTGACCCGGGGGTCTACCGCCTCGGGAAGACGGCGCCAGCGGCGATCGCCCGGGGCCACGACGACGATGATCCCGTCGATGGACGATTCCGCGAGCAGGGCGCCGACGGACCACGACAGGACCGGGCGGCCGAGCAGGCTCGCGTATTGCTTGGGAGCCGCGCCGCCGTATCGCTCGCCACGGCCTGCCGCAGGCACCACGGCCCAGCGGCGCACCGTCAACTTCATCTCTTTTCGGCCTGGGCCGTCCGGCGTTCCGTTTCGGTCGCCGGTTCCGCCGCGGACGGCGCCGGTTGGACCACCTGGAAGAACGTCTCGTTTGAGCCGATCATGCCGAGATCGGTGCGCGCACGCTCCTCGATCGCAGTGCGACCTTCCTTGAGGTCGCGAACCTCGGCGGCGAGGGTGCGATTGCGCTCCTGCAACCGCGCATTCTCTTCCTGCTGCGTCTCGATCGCCTGCTCGGTGCGCCAGACGTCCCGCATTCCGTTGGGCGACACCCACAACCGGTACTGCAGCGCCAGGAGCGCGACCAGCAGGAGACCCGCGATGATCCGGAGTGTCATGCTCAGCGCGCCGGCGGTGTCACGGGAAAAGCGTCACGGCCCGCATAGCTCGCATCACGGCCGAGTTCGGCTTCGATGCGCAGCAACTGGTTGTACTTGGCAATGCGATCGGATCGGCACAACGAGCCGGTCTTGATCTGCGTGGCGCGCGTGGCCACCGCGATGTCGGCGATCGTGCTGTCCTCGGTCTCGCCAGAGCGGTGGGACACGACCGAGGTGTACCCCGCCTCGGCGGCCATGTCGATGGCCGCCAGCGTCTCCGTGAGCGTGCCGATCTGGTTCGGCTTGATCAGGATCGAGTTGGCAATGCCGCGCGCGATGCCCTCGCGCAGGATCTTCGTGTTGGTGACGAAGAGATCGTCGCCCACGATCTGCACCCTGCGGCCCAATCGCTGGGTGAGGATGGACCAACCGGCCCAGTCCGCCTCCGCCATGCCATCCTCGACGGTGATGATCGGGAAGCGGTCCACGAGTCCCGTGAGGTAGTCCACGAACTGCGCCGAGGTGAACTTGCGGCCCTCGGACTCGAGGTGGTAGATGCCATCCTCGTAGAACTCCGAGGCCGCGGCGTCGAGCCCCAGGTAGACGTCACGACCGGGCTTGTACCCGGCGCGTTCGATCGCCTGCAGGATGGTCTCCAGCGCCGCTTCGTTCGACGGCAGGTTCGGCGCAAAGCCGCCCTCGTCACCCACCGCGGTGGCGAGCCCGCGCTCGTGCAGCACCTTCTTCAAGGTGTGGAAGATTTCGGCACCGTAGCGCAGCGCCTCCGCGAAATTCGGCGCGCCGACCGGCAGCACCATGAATTCCTGGATGTCCACGCTGTTGTCCGCGTGCGCGCCGCCGTTGATGATGTTCATCATCGGCACGGGCATGACCTTCGGCCCCGCGCCGCCGATGAGCCGGTAGAGGCCCTGCCCCGATGCCCTGGCCGCGGCGTGGGCCGACGCGAGCGAGACCGCAAGGATCGCATTGGCGCCGAGTCGCGACTTCGTGTCCGTCCCGTCGAGCTCGATCATGCGCGCGTCCAGGCCGGCCTGGTCGCGCACGTCGTGACCGAGCAGCGCGCTGCGGATCTCGCCATTGGCGTTGGCGACCGCCTTCAGGACACCCTTGCCGAGGTAGCGGGACTTGTCCCCGTCCCGCAGCTCCACCGCCTCGCGCGTGCCAGTCGACGCGCCCGACGGGACGGCCGCGCGGCCCATCACGCCACCCTCGACGAACACGTCTGCTTCCACCGTAGGATTGCCGCGGGAATCCACGATCTCGCGGGCCTTGATGTCGACGATCCGGGTCATAGTGTCGATTCCTCGTAGGGCCGCGATTTCACCGCGGCATCGATTTCCTTCATCACCGTGAGCAGGGAACGCATGCGGTCGAGCGGCCAGGCGTTCGGGCCGTCCGACAGCGCCTTCGCCGGCTCCGGGTGGGTTTCCATGAACACGCCGGCGACGCCCGCGGCAACTGCCGCCCGCGCGAGCACCGGCACGAATTCGCGCTGCCCGCCCGATGCGCTGCCCTGCCCCCCGGGCAGCTGCACCGAATGGGTAGCGTCGAATACGACCGGGCAGCCCGTGTCGCGCATCACGGCGAGCCCGCGCATGTCGGTCACCAGGTTGTTGTAGCCGAAGCTGAAGCCTCGCTCGCAGACCATGATGTGCTCATTGCCGGTGGAACGCGCCTTCTCGACGACGTTACGCATCTCCCAGGGCGACAGGAACTGGCCCTTCTTGATATTGACCGGCTTGCCCTGCGACGCGGCACTCAGGATGAAGTTGGTCTGGCGGCAAAGGAACGCGGGTGTCTGCAGGACGTCGACCACCGCGGCCACCTCCGCCATCGGTGTGTCCTCGTGCACGTCGGTCAGCACCGGGACGCCGATCTGCCGGCGCACCTCAGCCAGGATGCGCAGACCCGCCTCGAGCCCCGGACCGCGGAAGCTGCCCTGCGATGAGCGATTCGCCTTGTCGTAGGAAGCCTTGAAGACGTAGGGAATGCCGAGGTCGCGGGTGATCTCCTTCATCCGCCCGGCCACGTCGATCACGAGCGCCTCGCTCTCGATGACGCAGGGCCCCGCGATCAGGAAGAACGGCCGCTCGGCCCCGACGTCGAATCCGCAGAGCTTCATGCGCCTGCCGCGGCCGGCAGCTCTGCCGCCCGGTGATCGCGCGCTGCGCGGACAAAGCCCGTGAAGAGCGGGTGACCGTCGCGCGGAGTGGAACGAAACTCGGGGTGGTACTGGCTGGCCACGAAGAACGGGTGCTGTGGCAGCTCCACGATCTCGACGAGCCCGTCGCGCGAGAAGCCGGAGAAGCGCAGTCCCGCGTTCATCAGTTTCTGCAGGTAGGTGTTGTTGAACTCGTAGCGGTGGCGGTGCCGCTCGCGGATGACGTCCGCGCCGTAGACGGCATGCGCGAGCGAGCCGTGCGAGACCCGCACTTCCTGGGCGCCCAGGCGCATGGTGCCGCCGAGGTTCGAGTGGTCGTCGCGCGCCTCGACCGTGCCCTTCTGGTCCTGCCACTCGGTGATGAGCGCGATCACCGGGTGCGGCGTCGTGCGGTTGAACTCGGTGCTGTGCGCGCCCTCGAGGCCTGCCACGTTGCGCGCGTATTCGATGATGGCGAGCTGCATGCCGAGGCAGATGCCGAGATAGGGCACGCCGTGCTCGCGAGCGTAGCGCACGGCCAGGATCTTGCCCTCGATCCCGCGCTCACCGAAGCCGCCGGGGACCAGGATGGCGTCCATGCCCCTCAGGCAGTCGGTGCCGTGCTTCTCGACGTCGGTCGCCTCGATGAAGTTAAGCTTGACGCGGGTGCGCGTGCGAAGCCCGGCGTGCATCAGCGCCTCGCACAGCGAGATGTAGGCGTCCTTGAGGTTGACGTACTTGCCGACCATCGCGATGTCGACCGTCAGGTCCGGGCTGCCTTTCGCCGCCACCACCTGCTGCCACTCCCTCAGGTCCGCCGGCGGGGCGCCGATGCCGAGCTTCTCGCAGACGATGGCGTCGAGCGACTGCTCGTGCAGCAGCATCGGGATCTTGTAGATGTCGTCGGCGTCGACCGCGGAGAACACCGCGCGCTCCTCGACGTTGGTGAAGAGCGCGATCTTGCGCCGCTGCTCGGGCGGCAGGGGGTCCTTGCAGCGGCACAGCAGCACGTCGGGCTGGATACCGATCGAGCGTAGCTCCTTGACCGAGTGCTGCGTGGGCTTGGTTTTGATCTCGCCAGAGGTCGCGATGTAGGGGATCAGGGTGAGGTGCATGTAGAGCACGTTGTTGTGCCCCATCTCGACGCCGAGTTGGCGGATCGCTTCGAGGAACGGCAGCGACTCGATGTCGCCCACCGTGCCGCCGATCTCGACCATGCAGACGTCGGCGTCACCCGCGCCCATGCGGATGCAGTGCTTGATCTCGTCGGTGATGTGCGGGATCACCTGCACGGTGGCGCCGAGGTAATCGCCTCGCCGCTCCTTGGCGATGACGTTCTCGTAGATGCGGCCGGTGGTGAAGTTGCTGCTCCGGCCGGTGGTCGTGCGTACGAAGCGCTCGTAGTGGCCGAGATCGAGGTCCGTCTCGGTTCCGTCGTCGGTGACGAACACCTCGCCGTGCTGGAACGGGCTCATCGTGCCCGGGTCCACGTTGATGTACGGGTCGAGCTTGACGAGCGTGACCTTGAGGCCACGCGCCTCGAGGATGGCCCCCAGGGATGCGGCGGCAATGCCCTTCCCCAGCGAGGAAACGACGCCGCCGGTCACGCAGATGAATTTCGTCATGGGAGCCACCGTCGCAGGAGAAGCACGACGGGAGGACAGTCTATCGGAACGCCCCCTTCCCGGCCACCTCGGCGGGCCCCATCGCCTCGCTCTCCGTCAGCGCCGGACGTCCCTCCCACGCGATCCGCCACGACGGTTCGCCCGCACCGGCCGCGTACGACGCTCCATACGCAATATCACCGATTGCGGCGATCTCTTCGCCAGCGCGGACGAGCGGCAACTGCTCGCGACGCCACGGCAGGATGCCGCGCTCCTGCAGCCATTTTCGCAGCGGACGCCGATGAGCGGACCCGGCCGGCCGGAAGACCTCGCCGCCCGTCCGCGAGTCGACCCGCAGGACCGAGGGAAGTCCCTCGCGTCGCAACCCCACGCCGGTCGCCGGTTTCAGCGTCAGTCGCCCCAGCGAGCCAAGATCGAACGCAGACTCGACCGGCCAGCTCCCGCCCGCGATCGTCGCAGCGTCCTCGGCCGCTCCGAGCGCGTGGAGATGGTGTCGATAACGATGAACGACGGCGCCGGGCCAGTTCACTCGAGGCACGCGGTCGTCCGCGGCTTCGAGCATGTCGTGTCTGAGCGCGGCCAGCGTGCGCTCCGATGGAACGGGTAAACCGAGTTGGCGCAGCCATGCACGCAGGACCAGCCGCTGCCGCGCGTCGGGCAACCGGACGAGCGCGTCCAGCGACAGGGTGGCTCCACGCGCGACCGACTCCAGGTCGGCCTGCGCGATTGTGGACTCGACCTCGAGCGCTTCGGTGGCGTGCCTGGCCACCCGGGCGACGGTGCGGGCCGCTGCCGGCCAGCGGTGTCGGACGGCCGGCAGGATCTCCATCCTCAGGTAATTGCGGTCGAACCGCGGATCGAGATTCGACGGATCCTCGAGCCACGCCAGACCTTCGTGCTCGCCCCACGCACGAAGCCCCTCGCGTGTGAATCCGAGCAGGGGCCGTGCATGCCAGCCGGAGCCGAACGGTGCCACGCGCGGCATGCCGGCGACCGCGCGGAGTCCTCCGCCGCGCAGCCACTGCAGCAGGATGCCTTCGATCTGGTCGTCCGCGTGATGAGCCGTGACCAGCACCTCGTGGTCGCCGAGCCCCCGCGACAAGGCCGTGTACCGCGCCGATCGCGCGGCGGCCTCGGGACTCTCGCCGGGTGCCGGGCGCGCGTCCACGCTCACTTGCGCGTACGGCACCGCAAGGCGGTCGCACAGGGCGGCGCAGGCTCGCGCCCACTGCGGGGCATCGGCGTGCAGGCCGTGATCCACGTGAATCGCACGCAGCGGCGGCATGGATGCGACATCGCGGATCCGTGCCAGAGCCGCGAGCAGCACGGTGGAGTCGAGGCCACCACTCAGCGCGACGCACAGCCCTGCGGGCGCCGGGGCCAGCCCCCGGAGGCAATCCTCGACCGCTACGAACAATCGCTCCGGAGTGAAGGCCACCGGGGATCAGCTGGCGCGATACACGCCCTGCGCTCGCAAGCGGGCGTAGCGCTGGTTGAGCAACTCGTCCTCCGGCAGCTGCCCGACGTCGCGCAGGTGCTTGAGCAGCGCCTCCTTGAGGCCGTCGGCCATCGCCTGTGGATCCCGGTGCGCGCCACCCAGCGGCTCCCTCACCACCTCGTCCACCACGCCGAACTTGCTCAGGCGCTCGGCGGTGATGCCCATGGCGTCCGCCGCGATTTCCTTTTTGTCGGCGCTCTTCCACAGGATCGACGCGCAGCCTTCCGGCGAGATCACGGAGTAGACGCTGTACTGGAGCATGATGAGCCGGTCGCACACGCCGATGGCGAGCGCTCCGCCCGAGCCGCCCTCGCCGATCACCGCGGTCACGACGGGTACCCGCAGCGTAGACATCTCGAAGAGATTGCGCGCAATGGCCTCGCTCTGGTTGCGCTCCTCGGAACCGACCCCGGGGTAGGCGCCCGGCGTGTCGATGAGCGTCACGAGCGGGATGCGGAAGCGCTCGGCCATCTTCATCAACCTGAGCGCCTTGCGGTAGCCCTCGGGCTTCGGCATTCCGTAGTTGCGCCGGACGCGCTCTTTCGTGTCGCGGCCTTTCTGGTGGCCGATGAGCATGATGGGGCGGCCGTCGAGGCGCGCGAGGCCACCGACGATTGCATGGTCGTCGGCATACATGCGGTCGCCGTGCAACTCGTGGAACTCGTCGCAGATGGCGGCCGCGTAGTCGAGCGTGTACGGGCGGAGGGGGTGCCGCGCGAGCTGGGCCACCTGCCAGGGCGTCAGGTTCGCGAAAATGCTGGTGGTGAGCGCCCTGCTCTTCGCGCGCAGGCGCGCGATCTCCTCGCCGATGTTCACCTCGGCGTCGGACGAGACGAACCTGAGTTCGTCGATCTTCGCCTCGAGTTCGGCGATGGGCTGCTCGAATTCCAGGAAGCTCAGGGGCATGGGGGCGGAGGATGCCCTGCGGGAGGGGGTAGTGGCTAGGGGGCGGCAGGAAAGGGGATAGGGGTTAGGGGATAGGGGGGTAGTGAAGAGGCGGACTTCACGCGACTCAGGACAGCCCACCCACGTCAGAGGTTCGTTTCGACACTATCCCCTAACCCCTATCCCCTATTCGGCCCGCGGACCGTAGATCACCTCGACGCCATCGCGCCCCACGAGTTGCCCGAGCCGCTCTACCAGTTCCCGCGACGGCCGCACGGTCCACTCCTCGCCGAACTGCAGATAGGCCGCGGCGTCCTCGCGCCGGTAACGGATCGCGACCGAGCAACGGCCACCCTTGCTCGGCCGCAGCGCCTGCTCGATGGCGTTTACGAGCTTGCGTGCGTCGCCGTTGGACCCGGCATCCGGCCAGCGCAGGACCAGTCGCCGCGCGTATTGCTCGCGCGCCTGGTCCACGTCGAGGATGCGCTTGGCCGACAGCCGCCAGTCTTCGATGAAATCGTCCCAGCGCAGGCCGCCCTCCACCACCAGGATCGCGTCCTTCGCCACCAGCGCGCGGAACTGCTGGTAGACGTCCTCGAACATGGTCACCTCGAGCCGGCCGCTGCGATCGTCAAGTACGAAGCTCGTTCGCCCGCCACGCTTGCGCACCTCGAGCACGAGACCGGCCACGGTGACAGTGCGGCCCGGGCCGCGCCAGCCGCCCTCGTTCGTGCCCACCGGGCGCGCGCCGCCCACGTCGGCGATGCGGCCACTCGTGATCGGCCGCAACTCCTTCTCGTACTCGGTGATCGGATGGCCAGTGAGGTACAGGCCGAGCGTCTCGCGCTCGCCCGCGAGGCGCACCGCTTCGCTCCACTCGGGCAGGCTCTCGCGCAGCTCCGCAGGGTGCTCTTCAGCGCGGACCGCGGGCTCGGCCAATCCGAAGAGATCGTCCTGGCCGGCGGCCTGCGCTCGCGAGCTCTGGTCCGCCGCCTGCATGGCCGCCGGCAACTGGTGCATCAGCGTCGCGCGGTTGTCGCCGAGCGAGTCCATCGCGCCGGAGCGCACCAGTGCCTCCAGGACGCGGCGGTTGACGCGATTCAGGTCGAGCCGGCGGCAGAGATCGCGGATGCCGCGGAACCGGCCGCCCGACGCGCGTTCGGCCAGCATGTTCTCGACCGCCGCGTGTCCCACGCCTTTGATGGCCCCCAGGCCGTAGCGGATCGATTTCGACCCGGACACGGTGAACATGTACTGGGACTCGTTCACGTCCGGCGGCTCGACCACGAGTCCCATCCGGTTGCACTCGTCAATGATCGTCACGACCTTGTCGGTCTTGTCCATGTCCGAGGACAGCACGGCCGCCATGAA
>Ga0079037_100000889_pt1 | contig 14765 bp, 10 predicted proteins | sample Mud3Dept4metaG_FD_71479 | JGI IMG/M metagenome (GOLD analysis project Ga0079037, IMG submission 71479) | Freshwater wetland microbial communities from Ohio, USA, analyzing the effect of biotic and abiotic controls - Mud 3 Core 4 Depth 4 metaG | ecosystem: Environmental > Aquatic > Freshwater >... | reverse complement strand
GATCTCTTCCTGCAGGTGCGTGACGAAGTAGTGATCGAAGGCCGCGTGGTAGTACTCGATCAATGCGACGGTCGAGGGCGCTGCCGGCGGCGGGACGCTCGCGTCGGCAGTGAAGTACACCGGCAACTCGTAGGCGCCGTCGCTGGTCTGGAAGTACAGCGACAGCGAGCGCGAGCCCGCCGACGCGGTCTGCACGGCGAGGGACACGACGCAGGCCTCGCCGGGCGCGAGCTCGGCCCCGCCGACGCACGCGCCGGAGCGGATCAGTTCGGTGCTGTTCGGATAGACGCCCGACACCGAGAGCGGCCCGTTGCCGTTGTTGGCGAAGGTCACCTGCTTCACCGCCGACGGGTGGCCGACGCCGATGGTGCCGAGGTCCACCCGCGATGGCAGCGAACAGCTGTAGCCGAAGTTCTGGCCCGTGGCCGGCCCGTAGAGGCAGCGGCAACCGCGCAGGTCGTCCTGCTGCACGGCGGTGAGCAGGTTGTACTTGGTGTCGGGTGGCCCGGCCATCAGGGCCGTCGGGACATTGGAGTGCGCGAGCCCCACGGCGTGGCCCCACTCGTGCGCGGCGGTACGGGTCATCGCCCGGTCGCTGGTCACGTTGTCGACGGAAAGGATGATGTCCGAGTCGACGAGTTCGTCGAAGCCGCTCCCGCCCGACTGGTACCACGCGTAGGTGATCCCCGCGACGCCCGCCTTGAGCGTGCCCCAGCCCACGATGTTCTCGAAGTCGGGCTGCGGGCCGAACGGGGAGGTGACGTGGTTGTTCGGCGGGGTCGAGGTCTCGCCGTCGTAGACGAACGTGATGCCGCAGGACTGCTGCCAGGTCTCGAGCGACGACCGGACCTTGGCGATCGTCCCCGCGCGGTCCGACGCGAACGGCTCCGGGGCGTTCGCGTGGTTGTACTTCCAGCGCAGCGAACCCGGCCAGCGCGCCTCGGCGCCGAACAGGAAGCGGTACTTCGGGACCGGCCGCGCCGGCTCGCCCGCGCCGGTCGGCAGCGGCAGGAACTGGTAGTCGGGAGTCTCGTCGGCGGTCGCGGCGTGCGCCGGCGCGGCGACGACGAGCGCGAGCGCGGCAGCGGCAACAACAGGAGGGATCATGGTCATCGGCTCTGTCGCGGTCGATTCCAGGGGCGAAACATAGCACCAACGCGACCCCGCCGGAGCGAAGCGGGGCAGCAGGGGCTCAACGCGGCGCCCCGGCGGCAATCCACGCGCCGAGCACCGCGCGCTCCGCGTCCGTCATCGCGGTGAGGTTGCCGATCGGCATCGCCTTCGTCGTCACCGTCTGCTCGCCGATCCTCGCCGCCGCGGCGACGATGCGCTCGGGCGTATCCAGCATCACGCCCTTCGGTGCGCTGGAGAAGCCCTGCTGCGACGGGCGCTCGGCATGGCAGGACGCGCAGCGCTCGGCGACGATCGACTGCACGCGCGCGAACGACGGCGCCTCGCCCGCGGCCGGCCGCGCGGGCGCGATGGCGACGGCGATCGCCAGCGTCGCGACGAGCGCGAGCGCCGGGATCGCCCAGACGGTACGGCCGCGATGGCGCAGGTTGAAGAAGTGGCGCGCGAAGGCCGCGACGAGCAGGATCGCGACCAGCACCAGCCACGCGCGCGGGTGCCCCCAGGTCATCGGGTAGTGGCTGCTGATCATCGCGAACAGCACCGGCAGCGTGAAGTAGTTGTTGTGCACCGAGCGCTGCTTGCCGCGACGCCCGTGGAGCGGGTCGGGCGGCTCGCCGCGCTCCTTCGCCCGCACCAGTTCGCGCTGCGACGGGATGATCACGTGCGCGACGTTCGCGACCATCATCGTGCCGAGCATCGCGCCGACCTGGACGAACATCGCGCGACCGGGGAACACGTGCGACAGGCCCCAGGCGACCAGCGTCACGAACGCGACCATGACCGCGGCGATCAGCGGCTCGCGGTCGAGGCCGGCGCGCTTGCACAGCGCGTCGTAGAACAGCCAGCCGCCCCCGAGCAGCGCGACCGAGATCGCGATCGCCTGCCACGGCGCGAGATCGGCGACCGCGGGGTCGATCATGTAGGCGCGCGCGTTCGCGTAGTACTGCACGACGAAGAGCGCGAAGCCGGACAGCCAGGTCGCGTAGGCCTCCCACTTGAACCAGTGCAGTGGCGCGGGCAGCGTCACCGGCGCGACGCGGTACTTCTGCACGTGGTAGAAGCCGCCGCCGTGCACCGCCCACAGCTCGCCGCCGACGCCCTCGTCCGCGTCGCGCGGGTCCCGCGGCGCGCGGAGGCTGTTGTCCAGCCAGACGAAGTAGAACGACGCGCCGATCCAGGCGATGCCCGTGATCAGGTGCACCCAGCGGATCAGCAGGTTCAGCCAGTCGAGCGCGTAGGCTTCCATGCCCGCCACGTGCCGCCGCCGCTCAGGAACCGCGGTACGTCGACCACGACCACGGCGACACCAGCAGCGGCACGTGGTAGTGCGCGGACGCGTCCGCGACGCCGAAGTCGATCACGACCTCGTCGACGAACGGCGGGTCCGGCAGCGGCGTGCCGCGGCGCCGGAAGTAGTCGCCGGCGCGGAACACCAGCCGGTAGCGCCCCGCGGTGAACGCATCGCCCGCGAGCAGCGGCGCGTCGCAGCGGCCGTCGGCGTTGGTCGACGCATCGCCGACGAGCACGTAGCGCTCGCCGACGTTCCGGTAGAGGGTTATCGCGACCGCCGCCGCGGGCGCGCCGTGGGCGGTGTCGAGGACGTGTGTGGTCAGGCGGCCCATGGCTCGTCGCGGGTTGGCGTCGTGTGCGGCGCATTGTATGCTCGGCGCGCCCCGGGCGCACCGCGCGCCGCATTCTCCGCCATGATCCCCTTCGAACCCGGCTACCCCCGCGACCTCGCGGGCTACGGCGAGCATCCGCCGCACCCGCGCTGGCCGGGCGGCGCGCGCATCGCGCTGCAGTTCGTGCTGAACTACGAGGAAGGCGCCGAGGCGAGCGTCCTCCACGGCGACGAGGCCTCGGAGACGTTCCTCTCCGAGATCGTCGGCGCGCAGGCCTTCCGCGCCCGGCACATGAGCATGGAGTCGCTCTACGAGTACGGCTCGCGCGCCGGCGTGTGGCGCCTCTTGCGCCTGTTCCGCGAGCGCGAGGTGCCGCTCACCGTGTTCGGCGTGGCGATGGCGATGCTGCGGCACCCGCGGGTGGTCGAGGCGTTCCTGCGCGACGGGCACGAGATCGCGAGCCACGGCTTTCGCTGGGTGAGCTACCAGCACGCCGACGTCGCGGCCGAGCGCGAGCACCTCGAGCGCGCGGTCGAGGCGATTCGCGCGCTCACCGGCCGCGCGCCGGAGGGCTGGTATACGGGCCGCGACAGCCCGAATACGCGACGCCTCGTCGTCGAGCACGGCGGCTTCGTCTACGACGCCGACTCCTACGCCGACGACCTGCCCTACTGGGTCGAGGTCGATTGCTCCCGCGGGCGCGTGCCGCACCTCGTCGTCCCGTACACGCTCGACACCAACGACATGCGCTTCGCGACGCCACAGGGCTTCAACAGCGGCGACCAGTTCCACGCGTACCTGCGCGACGCGTTCGACACGCTCTATGCGGAGGGCGATCCCGCGGGAACGAACGCGCCCAAGATGCTCTCGATCGGCCTGCACTGCCGCCTCGCGGGTCGGCCGGCGCGACTTGCGGCGCTCGCGCGCTTCCTCGACCACGTCCGCGCCCACGAGGGCGTCTGGTGCGCGCGGCGCATCGACATCGCGCGGCACTGGATCGCCACCCACCCGTTCGTCCCGGGAGCCCGCGCATGACGCTGGCCGAGCTGAACGCGATGGACCGCGCCGGGTTCGTGGCGGCGCTGGGCGGCGTCTTCGAGCACTCGCCCTGGGTCGCCGAGCGCGCGTTCGCGGCGCGGCCCTTCGCAAGCGTCGAGGCGCTGCACCGGGCGATGGCCGGCGCGATGCACGGGGCCTCCGCCGACGAGAAGCTCGCGCTGATCCGGGCGCACCCCGAGCTCGCCGGCCGCGCGATGGTGCGCGACGAGCTGACCGCCGACTCGTCCGCCGAGCAGTCGGGAGCGGGCCTCACGCGGTGCTCGCCCGCGGAGTTCGCGCGCCTCACGGACCTCAACGCCCGCTACAACGCGAAGTTCGGCTTCCCGTTCATCCTCGCGGTCAAGGGCTACGACCGCGCCGGAGTGATCGCCGAGTTCGCGCGCCGTGTCGAGCGGGACGCGGATGCCGAGTTCGCCGAGGCGCTCGCCCAGATCGCGCGCATCACCCGGTTCCGGCTCGCCGAGAAGTTGCCGGACGACGCGTAGACGGCGGGCGCAGGCCGGCCTACCATCGCGTGCGACGCCCACTCGAGGACCCCGGCCCATGGCCAAGAGCGAAACGACGACGAGGCCCCGCAAGCGCGCCTCCACGAAGCGCGCGAGCCCGCGCGCGCAGGTCCCGCCTCCGGCGGACGCGGTGGCGGACGACTCCGGCCTGATCGGCATGGCCCGTCAGGTGCGCTCCTGGTCCGACTCGGTGCTGGGCATCGCCGGCGCCGCGGCCGACGCCTCGATCGGCGCCGCGAAGGCGCTGCTAGTGCGTCCCGAGCAGCGCGCGACGCTCGAGAAGGCCGGCTCGCTGCTGAAGAACATGCGCGAAACCGCCGGGCTGTCGCTGCGCGAGGTGGGAGACGCGATCAACCTCAAGGACCCGACGCTGCTCGAGCTCGTCGAGGGCGGCAAGGTGGCGCTGCCCTTCGAGGTGATCCTGCGGCTCGCGTCGGTGCTCGGGCGCAACGATCCGATCTCGTTCGTGATGCGCTTCACGCGATCGTACAACCCGGACACCTGGCACACCCTCGAGCGGCTCGGCATCGGCCGGCTCGCGGTGCAGGCCGGACGCGAGCGCGAGTTCGCCAACGTGTACCGGGCGAGCGACGCGGCGCGACGCCTCGACGACGAGGAGTTCGCCGCGGTGCTGGGATTCGTCAAGGCGGCCTTCGAACTCGCGCTCACCTTCCACGCCCGGGCCCCGTCGTCGCCGCCGGTCGCGCCGCCCGCACGCCGCAGGAAGTAGCCCCCGCACGCCGCCGGACGCGGCGCCCGCGGCCGGTGACGACCGGCGGCTCGCCCAGCTTGCCGATCGAGTCGCGGTAGTCGCGCGGACAGCGCACGTTGATCGGAAAGCGCGGCAGCCGCTCCACCGTCTCGCAAGCGGACCTTTCCGGTCTTGGCGTCGACGTCCCGCATGAGCGCGACGTGGAAGGCGGTCAGCACCTGGCAGCGGCCGATCAGGAAGGCGGTACCGCCGGCGCGAACGGGCTACGCCCCGATCTCGGCCGGCGTGTAGCACGCCATCTGTACTCTCCAGCACCCTCCCCTGTCCTCTGACCTTGCCGGGAAGCTGCGGTCACGGCATGAAGAGTGCTTCCACGGTCTACTTGAGACCACGGGAGAGCGGACATGACGGCGGCTATGCACGGATGCCGTGGAGGAATCCGATGATCGGCAGACCTGTTGCCGGATCTCGACAAGCCGGCGGCGCGACGCTCACCATCATCGCCGTCGTCGTCTTGCTGGTCCTCGCCTATCTTGGTTATCGGGCCCACGGCTTCTATCGCGAGACCGTGGCGCCCTTCGTCGCGGACGCTTCGAACGTGGTCTCCAGCGTGGCAAGCGCTGCACGGAGCCTCAATCCCTACAAGGTGACGAAGGATCCGGACGAGGTCGCGCAATCGCTGCGGTCGTCGTTCGGGATCGCTCCGCCCGAAGGTTACGTTGGCGCGTTTGCATTCAGCGTCGAGCTGCTCGGAGAGAAGCACATGCAGCTCATGGCGCTGATTCCGAAGGGCGTGAACCCCTCCGACATCTTCGAGGGCGGCCGCGGCGAGATTCGATTCAGTCCCGGCGCGTCCACGATCTTCCTCGCGGCGCATTCCAGGCGCAGCGATCGCAGCGAGGTGCGCGATGCCATCGCCAGCATGACGGGAGGCGACGGACAGACAGAGCCTTTGCGGCCGGTCTTCATCGAGGCGGCTGGCAGGAAGGTCGCCGCGTACCGCGGGGCGACGCAAAGCTATGGTGCTTGGAACACGGTCGTCTTCGTCTTCCTCGACGAGGGGCGCTTGTTCTACGCTGCCGGGCCCAAGGCCTCGTTCGACGAGCAGGCCCTCGTGCGCGCATTGACGGCGCTGGTGTCTGCGCATCCGGCCAACGAGCTCATGTACCAGCATCAGAAAGCGGACGCGATCGCCGCCCCGAGTTCCGACCCGTGCGGCATCCCGGGTGTTGGCGGCGACTTCGACGTCGTGGTCGTGAGCGTCCGACGGGGATCGATCCCGCTCGACGTTGCGCTCGACCAGAGCGGCTACGACGTGGCCCGCGAAGACGTCGTCGTCGGCACGACGCCGAAGCCGATCGTGCTCGTCCTCATGGGTCATGACCCGATCGTCTGGAACGTCGGGCGGACCGAAGGCGCGCGCATCGCGGGCGTGCTTGCGGAAGGCATGTATCGCCAGGCCGTGATCGGCCTGCCGAAGTCGACGCCGCTGTCGACGTACTCGACGTCGGACGGTCCGAACGCATGCCAGCACTTCCTGGCCGAAAAGCCCGACAGCAGTGAATACCGCGCGGTGCAGCGCAGGATCAGGGAGCTCTTCGGTCGCGGCATCGGCACGTTCATGAACAGGAAGGCCGGCGGCCGCTTTCTGGTGGGCGAAGTGAACGGCGATGTCGCGTACTCGCCGGACGTGACGCTGAACAAGGTCGCCCTGGGCGACAGCGTGCTGCCCGGAGGGACCCGGGGCATCGAGCGGCTCCTGAAGCAACAGGCCATCCGGCCGGCAACCGACGAGGAGATCGCCGCCTGGGTAAAGGGTGCGGCGCAGCGGCTCGGACAGCCGGCGGACCAGTACCGGGGCCGCATCAACTGGCGGTTGCGCAAGGACGACACCTACGTGGTCCAGAAGCCCTTCGACCTTCCCGCGGGCCTGGCCGGTGCCAACGCTCGCACGTTCATCCTGCCGGTCGGCGCGCAGCGGCCGGGCGGGCCGCAGGGACACTGCACGTTCCTGCAAATGGAGAACTTCCAGTGCTACGGCGTGGGCTGCGGCTGACCCAGGAGCTCCGGCGGCGAGTGCCGGGGACTTCGATGCGCGCCTGTCGCTTCGGAGCATCGACGTGATCACGAGCCCGGCCACCCGGGTACCGGGGCCTTCGGGATCGCCGGGCAAGAACGGCGTAACGCTGCTGGCAGCCGTTCTCATCGCCAGCCCGCTGCTGCAATGGCTCTACCTGACGGGGCTCTCGCACTTCACTCTGCTGGAACCGCCATTTACAAGATCGCGCGGGCTCGTGCTCGCGATGCAGCTGTTCTTCGCGCCCGGGAACGTGCTCGCGGTCGCACTCGGCGTCGGCTTGATGCGCAGAAGCGAGTGGTCGCGGCGCATCGCCCGGGTCGTGTTCCTGTTCGCCGCCAGCGTTGTCGCGCTACAAATCGCCCATCAGGCCGCATCCTGGAGATTCGACTCGAACACACTGCTGGCCGGCACGACGCTCGTCTTGTCCGCCGCGTACTTCAGGTACTTCGGCCGCCCGCACGTACGGCAGCAATTCCGAGGGCGACTGCAAACGGCAGGCCCGGAACAAGCCGCGCCGGCGGCGACCGTTGCGGTGACAGCGCAGACGAAGAACCCACGCGACGTCACCGCCGGCGCGTGTGTCGAGATCCTGCTCGGCATCGCAGCCATCGCGGTGCTTTGGCGCCTGCACGACATTCTCGGCGCGACGGCGTTGCTGGACGTGGGGGCAGGACCAGGCGTCGCCGACGCGGACGGGCTCCTGAAGACGTTCGTGTTCGTCTGCCTCGCGCTGCTGCTGTCGCCGCACGTACTGACGACGGCTGCCAGCATCGGCATCCTGTTCGGCCGCGCTACCGCTACGAGCCTCGCGCGCCGCCACTCGCTGATCGCGTGCTGGTCGGTGATCGGTTGCCTCCTGCTCACGGCCTGGCTGGTTGCACGGCCAGGACTAGCGTTCGACACGCACAGCGCCCGCATTCTGGTTGCATTCTGCGTCGTCTCCCTGGTCTGGCACGTGCGCCTGCTCTACGTCCTCGCGCGGACGCGGCGGCCCGCAGACGCCGAGCCGGCGCGAAGGAACACGACGCGATGAGGACCGCGCTTGCGCGCGGGCGAGGCAGGCGCGCTTTCGTGGCGGCGGGACTTGTGCTTGCTGCCGCAGTCGGACTGGCGGCGTGCGAACGCGTCGCCGACGTCGTGGCGTCGGACGTGCCGCCACCGCGCAGCTTCATGCGCGGCGGTGTGTGGTTCCCCGCGGCGACCGGGTACTGGTTTCACCAGTACGCCGAGATCGAGGAGCTGACCGCGCTCCTGGGCGACCTCGACTTCGTGTGCGCTACCGTGCCTCCGACCGACGGCAACGCCGGCGCCGGGCGCCTGCGCTGCGAGCGCAGCTTCAGGTTGCCCGGGGGAATACTATCGCGTACGGACAGCGCCGAATTCAGCTTCCACCGCAACGGCGCGGTCGCGTCCGCCGAGTCTGCTTGCCGGTACGCGTTCTTCGATTCCGCGAAACTGTCCGGCGCATGCCAACCGTTCGCGGCTCCGGGCGCGGTCTATCCGAGCGCGGAGACCTTCGCGCGGGTGGTCGACGCGATGCTGCGCCCGGGGGCAATCCAGCAGCCGGTCAGCGTGCACCGTCTGCAAGCGGTGCCACCCGCGCCGCTGCGGGACGCCAACGACGCCGTCGAACTGCTCACGCGTTGGCGGTTCGATTGCGACGTTCCCAAGGAGCGTTACGGCGCTGGCTTTCGTGGCAGGATCGGCGAGGTCACCGACTTGCGCTGCCGGCAGTACAGTCTGCGCACGCCCGGGCGCGCGCCGCAAAGCCAGCATGTCGTCGTTCGCTACGATTCCGTGGACCTCGCGGTGCTGGGCCTTGAAGTGCGGCTCGACGATGCGACGGCCACGCTGCCGCAGGCGAGTCACACGCGCAGGGACGGGAGCGCTCGCGCAGGCGGGAGCGGCGGCTCCGCGCTGCCGCCCCTGCTGCTGGAAACCCGCTCCGGCGACAGGTTCGAGGTACCCATTCGGGCAGTGGGAACCGGGTCGCGCCAGGCGACACGCGACGGCTTCGCAGCGCTGACACCTGCTTCACAGCGCGAGTTGTTGCAGGCCTACCTCGACAAGCTGGCGTTGCAGTGGGGTGCCGCGCCGGAGCGGCTGTCAAGTCTCACCCCCGCAGCACTCGAATGGTACGGCGCGGAAGCGCTGCCGCATCTCGAGGAACTGCTGTCGGACGAGCGGCCCGTACTCGGCGCCGCCCTGCTGAAGTACCTGTGCTTCGAAGCGACGGCGCGCAGCGAAGCGCGGCTGGACCATGCACCGCGCTCGGAGCGACCGTGGGACCCCATGCGGGCATGCCTCGATCGCAGGCGCGTCGCTCTGCCCGCGAGCCTCGCGACGATGGACCAGGCGCTGGCGGGCGACCTGCGCGCCCTGGAGGCGAGCGATGCCCGCATGTTGAACGCGTTCCTGGACTTCAGGCGCGACGTCTTCTACGTCGCCGCACTGGGTCCGGACGCGAAGGAGGCGCGCCGCGCGCTCGAGGCGGTCGTCGCCAGCAAGGACGGCCTGTCGCCGGACCTGCGGGAACTCGTCGCCGCAGCCCTGGCTGGGCCGGAGCAGCGTGGCGTGGCCGTTGCGGACACCCCGGCGCGAACGCCGGAGCTGCGCCGCTCTCCCGGGCAGTTGGCGCCGCCGCCCGCGCGATCACCGGCCGACCGGTAGCTGCGCGCCCAAGGAGTCGGGAGTCCGCGGCACGCGGCACGGCCCGCGGGCACGGCGACAGCGGCAACCGCCCCCCCAGTAGCCTTGGGCCGGCTACGACCGCTTGCAGTGCGCCGGATCTCCGAGCAGCTTCTTCACGATACCGGCGTGCTCGCTCGGCTCGAGGCGAATCAGCTTGCCGCGCGACAGCAGGAACACGTACGTGGAGCCTTCACGCAGATGCTGCGCGGGCAAACGCGTCGACAGCTCGAGCCTCAGGGTCGCGTTCGCCGCCGTGGCCTTGATCACCTGATCGACTCGCACGGTCAGCTCGTAGAGCCTTTGCGAATCGGACGTCGCGGCATCGGTCGATCGATCCTTCATCGCGACGATCGTTCCCGCGAAGGCCGAGTCGACCGAACAGATGACCTCCCCGAGGTGCTGTGCAGACGTGAATCCCGGATGCAAGGCCGCGAGGACTGCGCAGGCCAGCGTCACGACCCACCGCCGCCCCCACCCGCGGACTCGTGCGGCTAACATGACTATCCGCCGGGAGAGGTCGCGGCGCTGAGCGTTGCGTCGCTTCCCGCTGCCGCCGCCCTCCGCGCCGCGCGCCTGCGCATGATGAGGTACGCCGCCGGGATCACGAACATCGACAGGAGCGGCGCGGTCACCATGCCGCCGATCATCGGCGCCGCGATGCGCTGCGTGATCTCCGAGCCCGTGCCCGTCTCCCACAGGATCGGCATGAGCCCGATCACCGTCGTCGCCACCGTCATCGCCTTCGGCCGCACGCGCAGCACCGCGCCTTCGCGGATCGCCTCGAGCAGCGCGCCGACGTCGTCCTCGCCGCGCGCGAGCCGCTCCTCCCACGCCTGCTTGAGGTAGACGAGCATCACGATGCCGAACTCCGCGGTGACGCCGGCGAGGCCGATGAAGCCCACGGCGCTCGCGATCGACACGTTGTGGTCGAGCGCATGGAGCAGCCACACGCCGCCGATCACCGAGAACGGCAGGATCGCCATGACCAGGAACGCCTCGTCCAGGCGGCGGAACGTGAGGTAGAGCATCACCAGGATGATCGCGAGCATCGCGGGAACCACGACCTTGAGGCGCTCGGTCGCGCGCTCGAGGTACTCGTACTGGCCCGACCACGCGATCGAATAGCCGGCCGGCAGCTTCACCTGGCCGGCGACCGCCTGCTGCATCGCCCGCACGGATCCGGAGAGGTCGCGCCCGCGGATGTCGACGTACACCCAGCCGGACGGCCGGGCGTTCTCGCTGCGCACCATCGGCGGACCGTCGCTCACGCGCACTGTGGCGACGTCGCCCAGCCGGATCTGCGCGCCGCGCGCGGTGACGATCGGCAGCTCGCGGAGCTTGCCGATCGAGTCGCGGAAGTCGCGCGGATAGCGCACGTTGATCGGGAAGCGCTGCAACCCCTCGACGGTCTCGCCGATGTTCTCGCCGCCGATCGCCGCCGCGACCACCGCCTGCACGTCGTCGACCGCCAGCCCGTAGCGCGCCGCGGCGCGGCGGTCGACGGCGACGTCGATGTAGCGCCCGCCGGTCAGGCGCTCGGCGAGCGCCGAGGACACCCCGGGCACCTTCTTCACCACGTGCTCGATCTCCGCGGCCACCCGGTCGATCTCGGCGAGGCTCGGACCCGACACCTTGATGCCGACCGGGCTCTTGATGCCGGTCGCCAGCATGTCGATGCGGTTCCTGATCGGCGGCACCCAGACGTTGGCGAGGCCCGGCACCTGCACCGCCGCGTCGAGCTCCTCGACCAGCTTCTGCGACGTCATGCCCGGGCGCCACTGGTCGCGCGGCTTGAACTGGATCACCGTCTCGAACATCTCGAGCGGCGCCGGATCGGTCGCGGTCTCGGCGCGTCCGGCCTTGCCGAACACGCGCGCGACCTCCGGCACCGCCTTGATCATGCGGTCGGTCTGCTGCAGGAGCTCGGCGGCCTTGCCGGCCGACAGCCCCGGTAGCGCGGTCGGCATGTAGAGCAGGTCGCCCTCGTCGAGCGGCGGCATGAACTCGCCACCGAGCTTCGACGCCGGCCACAGCGTCGCGGCGGCGAGCGCGACGGCGAGCATGATCGTGAGCCAGGGCGCCTTCAGCACGCCCTCGAGCAACGGCCGGTAGACGGCGATCAGCAGGCGGTTGACCGGATTGCGCCGCTCGGCGGGGACGCGGCCGCGGATCAGGTAGCCCATCAGCACCGGCACCAGCGTGACCGAGATGCCGGCGGCCGCGGCCATCGCGTAGCTCTTGGTGAACGCGAGGGGCGCGAACAGGCGCCCCTCCTGCGCCTCCAGCGCGAACACCGGGACGAACGAGATCGTGACGATCAGCAGCGACGAGAACAGCGCCGGGCCCACCTCGACTGCCGCGTCGGTGATGACCCGCCAGCGCGCCTCGCCCTCGAGCGTCGCGCCGGGGTGCGCATCCTGCCAGGCCTCGAGGCGGCGGTGCGCGTTCTCGACCATCACCACGGCGGCGTCGACCATCTCGCCGATCGCGATCGCGATGCCGCCGAGCGACACGATGTTGGCCGTGATGCCCTGGTAGTACATCACGATGTACGCGACGAGCACCCCGAGCGGCAGCGCGACGATCGCCACGAACGCGCTGCGCAGGTGAAACAGGAACACGAGGCAGATCAGCGCGACGATCGCGAACTGCTCGATCAGCGTGTTCTCCACCGTCGCGAGCGAGCGCTTGATCAGCTCCGAGCGGTCGTACACCGGCACGACCTCGACCCCTGCGGGCAGCCCCGGCTTCAGCTGCTCGAGCTTGGCCTTGACCGCGTCGATCGTCGCGAGCGCGTTCTTGCCGCTCCTCATCACGATGATGCCGCCGGCGACCTCGCCTTCGCCGTCCAGCTCCGCGATGCCGCGGCGCATCTCCGGGCCGACCTGCACGCGCGCGACGTCGGCGAGCCGCACCGCCACGCCGGTCTCGGACACCTGGAGCGGAGTGTCGCGGAAGTCGTCGAGCGACTTCAGGTACCCGCTCGAGCGCACCATGAACTCGGCCTCGCCGAGCTCCAGCACCGAGCCGCCGACCTCCGCGTTCGACTTGCGGATCGCCTCGACGACCTGCTCCTGCGTGATGCCGTAGGCGCGCAGCCGGTCCGGGTCGAGCACCACCTGGTACTGGCGTACCATGCCGCCGACGGTCGCCACCTCGGCGACGTTGGGCACGCTCTTCAGCTCGTAGCGCAGGAACCAGTCCTGCAGCGCGCGCAGCTCCGCGAGGTCGTGCCGCCCCGAGCGGTCGACGAGCGCGTACTGGTAGATCCAGCCCACGCCGGTCGCGTCCGGCCCGATCGAGGCCTTCGCCTGCGGCGGCAGGCGCGTCTGCACCTGGTTCAGGTACTCGAGCACGCGCGAGCGCGCCCAGTAGAGGTCCGTACCGTCCTCGAACAGCACGTAGACGAACGAGTCGCCGAAGAACGAGTAGCCGCGCACCGCCTTCGCGCCCGGCACCGACATCATCGTCGTCGTCAGCGGATACGTGACCTGGTTCTCGACGATCTGCGGCGCCTGCCCCGGATACGTGGTGCGGATGATCACCTGCACGTCGGAGAGGTCGGGTATCGCGTCGACCGGCGTGCGCCACACCGCCCACATGCCCCACGCGGCGATCCCCAGCGACGCGAGGACCACGAGGAAGCGGTTGGCGACCGACCAGCGGATCAGGTGGGCGATCACGGCCTGCCTCCGCCCGCACCCTGCGCCGGCGCGCCCGCGGCGGACGGCGCGATCGACCACAGCGCGAACTCTCCCTTGGGCGTGATCGAGAACTCGAAGTCGACCCGGGCGCCCTCCTTCACGGTCGCGGGCACGCCGCCCGGCGGCGCCTTGAAGCCCATCGTCATCGCGCCCATGCCGGCGCTCTCGACCGGTCCGTGCTCGATGAACACCTCGCCGCCGTCGACGTCGCGCACGACTCCCGCACCCTTGTGCCTGGCCATGCCCGGTGCCGCACCGCCGCCGGCGGCAGGCAGGCCGGCGTCGTTCATGCGTGCGAGCACGCCCTTGAGGCTCGCCTCGGAGTCGATCAGGAACTGTCCCGACGCGACCACCCGCTGGCCGGCCGAGATGCCCCGAGCGATCTCGGTCTGGTCGCCGGACTCGCGGCCCACCTCGACCTCCACCGGCGCGAACCTGCCGTCGCCCGCGGCGACGATCACGACGTTGCGCTTGCCGGTGCGGATCACCGCCTCCGAGGGCACGAGCACCGCCGGTTTCGCCGCCGGGCCGCGGAAGCTCGCGTTGGCGAACATGCCGGGCTTCAGCGCCCCGCCGGGATTCGCCAGCACGATGCGCGCCCGCACCGTGCGCGTCGCGACGTTGACCTCGGGCAGCAGCGCCTCCACCCTGCCGTTGAATGCGCGCTCGGGGAACGCCGTCGCGCGCACCTCGACCGGCATGCCGATGGCGATCTGCCCGGCCTGCGCTTCGGGCACCTCGGCGATCAGCCATACGCTGCCGAGCCCGGCGATGCGGACCAGGTTCGTGCCCGGCATCACCGCCATGCCGTCGCGGGCGCCGATCTCCCAGACGATGCCGCCCTGCGGCGCCGTGACCGTCACGCGACCCGACGTGCGGCCCTCGCGCTCGATGCGCGCGATCTCGTCCTCCGGCATGCCGAGCAGCTTCAGCCGGTTGCGCGCGGCCTCCGCGAGCGCGGCGACGCCCGGTTGCGACGAGCCCTTCAGCGCGAGGAACTCCTCCTGCGCCGCCACCCACTCGGGCACGAACAGGTCGGCGATCGGCTGCCCGGCGCGCACCGCGTCGAACGTCGCGCGCACGTGCAGCTTTTCGACGAAGCCCTGGACGCGCGCCTGCACGCCGGTGATCGAGCGCTCGTCGACCGCGATGGCGCCGACCGCGGCGATGCCGGTCGCGAGCGATCCCTCGCGCGCCTCGGCGGTGCGCACGCCGAAGTTCTGGGCGAGGCGCGGGCTCACCCTGACGGTGCCCTCGTCG
>Ga0079037_100000888_pt1 | contig 14766 bp, 11 predicted proteins | sample Mud3Dept4metaG_FD_71479 | JGI IMG/M metagenome (GOLD analysis project Ga0079037, IMG submission 71479) | Freshwater wetland microbial communities from Ohio, USA, analyzing the effect of biotic and abiotic controls - Mud 3 Core 4 Depth 4 metaG | ecosystem: Environmental > Aquatic > Freshwater >... | reverse complement strand
TCCACGCACTCTGGTGTGCCTCTGCGGTAGACCGTGATGGCCATGCCGATGAGTGCGTCAAAGATGCTGATGGGTGATGGCTTGTACTGCGCCATGTCGAGGAACTTCTTGTAGAGCACGCTCGCCTGCGCAGAATATTTCATCACTTCCTTGAGCCGGTCATAATCAAACTTCTTGCCGGTGATATCCTCCAGCCACTTGATCAGCTCTTTGAGCTCCATGACACAATACTTGATTATCTCCGCGCGCGCCTTCTGGTTCATGATCCATTCAGGCGTGTCGAAGACGAACATGGGGACCTTCTGTTTCCGCGAGAGCACCTGGAACCACTTGGTAAGCGTGAAACACTGCGCGTTGCAGGACATGAGCAGATCCGGCTCGGGAATCCCGCCGGTCGCGCTCTTTCCCGTCTGCCTGAATCCAAGATCCGTCCGCGCATACGCGCAGAGGTGGCTCGTGTAACCGAGGTTTTCCGTCGCAAGCGAGAGTTCCGTACCCATGCGCTGCGTGAGGCAGGCGACCGCGTGATTTTCAGGATATATGGGGACCACATCGTGAGCGACAAAAAGCTCGACAGGCGATATGGCCGTGGTGTAGCCCACGCGTTTCCCCAGTTCGTGGGCGTGAAAGGCCTCGTCCATATATTCTTTCGTGATCTTCTTGGAAAGATCCTTCGAATTCATTTTCTCGCTCATAGCGTGCCCCCTTTCAACGATTCGAAGAACGCCTGGAGTCTCGTCCTCACGTGGGACAACGAGAGCGTCTGGTACTCCGTCTCCAGTGTGTGAATCGGGATGCCCTCCTTCTTGATCGCCTTCTTCAGGTCAGGAAGGTCATACTCCTCTGACTCGCAGAACTCGATGTGCACGTAAATGATCGCCTTGGCATCGTACTTCTTGTAGAGGGCCTTCAGGTCCTCGACATTCTTGAACACATCGTCATGGATCGGGGAGTAGAATCCGCGCTTGAAGTGGCGCGCGGTGATACCATCGAGCGGAGCCACGCTCTCGTCAATCACCCCATCGAGATAGCGGGTGCCTGTCACGAGCGTGTCCATCACCACGTTCAGTTTGATCTCGTCGAACAGGTCGTAAACCTCCAGAGGGTCGCAGGTGATACCCGTCAGAATCACGGGCAGGTATCCATTGCCCTCCCGTATTGTGAGGTTCTCCCGTATCTTCTTCAGCGTCTGGTTCATCTCCTTCTTGTCGACCTGCATGGAAAGCTTGATGAGCGAGAAGAGTTCCTTGTTCGAGAGCGTTGCGGGCGCCTTCCTCTTGATGTCGTACAGCTCCTTGAGGAGCCTCTTGTTCTCGTTGTGCAGTTTGATCGATTCCTTCAGGTCGCTATCGGCGAGGCTTTTCTTCGACCACTCGGAGAGCGAGGAGATCATCCTCTCGGTCTCTTCCCTCACCCAGTAACGGGCGCTTTCACGGTCCACCTGGCGGGGCAGGAGAATGCTCTCAACGTAGCGGTCGGGGAAGTTTATGCGCCAGATGTCGCACATGTGCTGCGTGGTGTCGCACACCTGCGGCAGCACAAACCCGTCGAAAAGGTCTCGTTCATAACTGAGTACCAGCTCCAGGTTGCTACGGGCCAGAGAACAGGCATTGTCAGGGAGGAGGCTCGGGGCCTTCTTGAGCGGCCTATGCGTGCCAAGGAGTGTGACCGGGAGCATGTCAAACGCGTAGATGACCTCTTCCGGCACGTCGGCAAGCGTGCTTCCCACCACCTTTTTCCCTGTCTGCTTTTTCCAGTCGCGAATGGAGACCCAGGGTTCCCGTGCGTATTCTATAACTTTATCAAAGGTAAGGTTTTCCCACATATGCCCCCCGGTTCCTATGTGAAAATTTTTACTTAATGTCATAAGCTACCGTTACCATACGCCCTTGTCAAGGATTTTTGTGTCGCTTCAATTCCCCTTATATGGCGCGGTCTTTGCGCTGCCGTGGGGTGTAATTTTTGTATGCAAACGGGCGGGCGATCCGGCAGGGGTTCCACAAACTGGACGACTCGTGTGTATACTATAGCCCGGAGGTAAATACGACAGCCATAAGCTTCACTCTGCGGGCCTTACGCCACCGGAACTATCGGCTTTTCTTCGGAGGACAGGGCATATCCCTCGTGGGCACCTGGATGCAGCAGGTTGCGTTGGGTTGGCTGGTCTACCGCCTGACCAACTCGGCTTTTCTCCTCGGCTTTGTCGGTTTTGCCGGGCAGCTTCCAACGTTCATACTGGCCTCTTTCGCCGGGGTGCTCGCGGACCGGTGGAACCGCCTGCGCCTGCTCATCGTCATTCAGACATTGTCCGCGATACAGGCATCGGTCCTGGCCCTGCTCACCCTCACAGGCCACATAGCGGTCTGGCATATCATCGTGCTGAGCGCCTGTATGGGCGTCATAACCGCCTTCGACGTGCCAACACGGCAATCGCTCATCAGTGAAATGCTCGACACCAAGGAGGACCTCGGAAATGCCATCGCCCTCAACTCCTTCATGTTCAACGGGGCAAGGCTCATAGGACCTGCAGTTGCGGGTATGCTCCTCACGGTAGTGAGCGAAGGGGTCTGCTTTCTTCTCAACGCCCTTAGTTTCGCCGCGGTCATCGGAGCGCTGGCAGCCATGCGCATTCCCCTCCTGAGCAGGAAAGCTTCGCCCCAGAATATGCTTCACGGTCTAAAGGAGGGGTACCGCTACGTCTTCGGGTTTGCGCCAATCAGATATATCATCGTCAACCTTGCGCTGCTCTCCCTCACGGGCATCTCCTACCCTGTATTGATGCCCATATTCGCGAGAGACATACTTCAGGGCGGCCCCCATACGCTCGGGTTTCTCGTGTCCAGCGCAGGGATCGGTGCCCTGATCAGCGCGCTTTACCTGGCCTCGCGCGGAAGCGTCATCGGCCTTGGAAGGATCATTGTCGCTACCATGGGCATTTGCGGGCTCAGTCTCATCTTCTTCTCTTTCTCTCGCCATGTCGCTTTCTCCCTCCTGATGATGCTCTGTGCCGGTTTCGGCGTCATGTCGGTCATCACCTCCAGCAACACCATCCTGCAGACCATTACCGACGAGGACAAGAGGGGACGGGTCATGAGCCTTTACACGATGGCATTCATCGGCATGACACCCTTCGGGAGCCTCCTCATGGGCGCGCTGGCGAGCAAGATCGGGGCGCCGCACGCAGTCACCGTGGCCGGTATCTGCTGCATCATCTCCTCGTACGTCTTCATGAGCAGGCTGCCCATCTTCAGAAAAACGATCCGGCCGGTCTATCTCGACAAGGGCATCATACGGGAGCAGCCATACCACACCGACTCGTGACAAACGTTCTCTGGTCTTGATTTTTTCTTCCATCGCGTGTTCCAATTGTCCGATGTCGCGCGCCAAAGATTGGATAGGCCTTTCCAGAGCCGGCCTGGGCGATGCCGGGCAGAGAAACGCGCTCCTTGTCTCCCTGTCCCAGGGACTCGTCGCCTTTTCAATGCACTTCGTCAGCATCTTTGTGCCCTTCTACGTCTTCAAGATCAGCCCGTACGGCACCAAAGAGACGCTCATGTGGATCGGCGTCATCCTCGGGACAAGCGGTATTTGCACCGCCCTCACCTCTCCCATCTGGGGCTCGCTGAGCCACCGGTTCAGCGCAAAAGCGCTCTACCTGCGCAGCATGGCAGCACACTCGATCATATTCTTCTGCATTGCCTTCACCACGAACATACATCTCCTTTTCCTGCTCAAGGCGCTGCAAGGGATATTCGGGGGCGCATCCACCATCGGCCTCATACTCGTCTCGGCTTCTTCGACGAAAGAAAAAATACCTGCAAATCTCGGCATGTTTCAGTCGTGGCTGACTATGGGGCAGCTCCTGGGGCCTCCTCTCGGCACCTTCGCCGCAGCCATACTTGGCTACAAGGCCGCGTTCCTGAGTGGCTCGGCGTTGCTCTTTATCACCTTCCTCTTCTGCGTGCTTTTCGTGACCGATACGCCGCGCGCGCGGCACGAAGAAAAGGCACAGCCGGTCGCAACCTCCCGGTGGTCTCTTGATTCGCGTATTCTCATAGGGTGGTTCGTCTGTTTCATAATTCAAATCCAGTTGATGTTCCTTCCCAGCGTGCTTCCCACACTGCTCGACACCTTCGGAGTGCACGGGGCGCCGGCCCTGAAGATGGCCGGCATCGTGGTTATGTGTTATACGGCTGCGTCCGTCTTCTCCACGTACACGTGGGGCCGTCTTGTGGGCAAATTCGGCCTTTTCAAGTTGCTCACCTTTCTTCTGCTCATGGGCGTCCTGTTCCAGTCCCTGCTTGCCTTCACCACGGATGTGCTCAACTTCACCGTCATTCGCATGATCCAGACCGGCTTCGTTGCAGCCATCATCCCGCTCATCATTGCAATATTCGCCCGCGAACAGAGGGGCGGCATCATTGGATTCATGAACGCGTCCCGTTTTACCGGAAATGCTGTCGGGCCGTTCCTCGCCACGTGGCTATTCGCGTTTGCAGACTTCCAAACGCTCTGCCTGTTGATCGCTCTTTTCACCGCGTTCGCGTTTGTAGGGTTCAGAACAGTATTCCGGACAGACCCCTTCATGGCCCGCATGACAAAGGGCTCCGACCCTTGACACTAGGGCTCCCATACCGCATACTGTATCCTCATGAAACGGTACACAATCCGTCGCGATGTTTCCGGGTACAAAGAGGTCATAGATTACCAGAAGGAGCTGAACGAAGAGCAGCTCAACGTGGTCATGGCAGAGCCCGGCCCCATCATGGTGATTGCGGGTGCGGGCAGCGGCAAGACCAGGGTCGTCACCTACCGGGTCGCCCGGCTACTGGAAAAAGGCACCTCTCCGAACAACATCCTCCTGCTCACCTTCACCAACAAGGCGGCCCGGGAGATGCTCCATCGGGTCGAACACCTCATCAAGATAGACACGCGGTACATCTGGGGCGGCACGTTCCACCACATCGGCAACATGATCCTGAGGCAGAACAGCAAGCGGGTCGGGTACCAGGGACATTTCACCATCCTCGACAACGAAGACGCGAAAGACCTCATCGAGGTCGTGATGCGCGACGCAAAGATCGACCGCAAAGAGAGACGATTCCCGAAGGGGCAAGTCCTCAAAGAGGTGTTCAGTTACGCGATTAACACGATGGAGCCCCTTGAAGAAAGCGTGAAGGAGAAGTTCCCCTGGTTTATGGAGATCTTTGATCAGATTGAGCTCGTGCACAGGTTGTACCAGGAGAAGAAGAAGCTCACCAACGCGATGGACTTCGACGATCTCCTCTTTTACTGGCATAAGCTGCTGGCGGAGGATGAAGCACTGAGGCAGTTCTACGCCGGCACATTCACCCAGATCCTCGTCGACGAGTACCAGGACACAAACAAGATACAGGCCGAAATAGTCGACTTCATGGGAACCATCAACCGGAACGTGACGGTCGTGGGCGACGACGCACAGAGCATCTATTCATTCAGGGGCGCCAACTTTCAGAACATTCTCGAATTCCCCGAGCGATACCCTGAAGCCCGCATCTTCAAACTGGAAACAAATTACCGGAGCACGCCTGAAATTCTTGGCCTGGCCAACGATTCCATCTCGCACAACGTGAAGCAGTTTGCCAAGAACCTTCGCGCGGTGAAGCGCGAGGGGCCCCAACCGGTGCTCACTCCCATGCGCGATGTGTTGCAGCAGGCTGAGTTCGTTGCGCAGAGGATGCTTGAGCTGAGAGACGAGGGGATTCCGCTGGACCAGATGGCAGTGCTCTACCGCGCCCATTACCACTGTATGGAACTCCAGATGGAATTGACGCGCAGGGACATACCCTTCGAGGTGCGCAGCGGGCTGCGCTTCTTTGAACAGGCGCATATCAAGGATGTTGTCGCTCACATGCGCGTATTGGCAAACCCGACGGACGAGATTTCCTGGAAACGCATATTGAAGATGGTTCCGCGTATCGGCAAGAAAACAGCGGATCGCGTGTACGATTACCTGAAGACGGCAGATGACCCGATCGAGCTTTTCGCCTCAAAGAAAATAGGCGAGCAGATCAAGAACGTCCCTCCCGAAAATCTTGAGACCTGGGCAAGACTCTTCAAGGAGCTGAGCGGCCTCAAGGAGCATGAAGCACTATCTGACATGATCTCTTCCGTCCTGAAGCACGGGTACGCAGACTACCTGAAGTTCACCTACCCGAATTATGACGCGCGGCTCGAGGACCTTACCCAACTGATGAACTTCTCAACCAAGTACCAGTCTCTCGTCACGTTCTTGAGTGAACTCTCCCTCATGAGCGGCGTGAGCGGAGAAGAGGTCGTTGCAGCGGGCGACGACGACGAGCGGGTCGTGCTCAGCACAATTCATCAGGCAAAGGGGCTGGAGTGGAAGGTCGTCTTCATCATCTGGTGCGCTGAGGGCAGGTTCCCCAACCCTAAGGCGATCGAGGAGGGTGCGCTCGAGGAGGAGCGCCGGCTTTTCTACGTGGCGACCACGCGCGCCATGGACCACCTCTACCTGAGCTACCCGCTTGCTATCTTTGACAAGCAGATCGGGCTCGTCATCCTGAAGCCCTCACGCTTCGTTGGTGAACTCAAGTCGGGCCATTACGAAGAATGGCAAGTCTCGGACTTCTAGTGTTTGGTGTTATGTGCTGCGTCTTTAGGTGCAAGAGTTGGGATGTAACCTGTCGGACTGTGCAAGACTATCTCCATCCTTTTTCCTGAAATATTCACATTGTGAGCTACTCCAGGTCATGCTGCATTAGAAGTGGCGACGCACATCTCAACCGTCACGATGCTCGTTTCTTCTTCTTGACAGGTACGTCCCCTTATCTTACAATTCACAACAGCTCACCAACAGGGAGTGAGCAATCGTAAGAACCGGAAGGGAAATGAATCTACCGGGACTGACCCAGAAGAGATTCTCGTAGATAAAGGCATCAAGACGTTGTTACGGAAACCGCGACCCAGGGGGACCGCCCTCAGCACTGCTCATGAGGGTGTGTTCTCTTTCTCATGCGAGCGGGGAGCGACGACAGTTTCGCCGGAGTAGGAGCCCCACATGCTTCGGGTAAAGAGCCCTCAGGACCTCGGCGCGGCTATTGTCTTTATAGTGATCGGTCTGGCCGGACTTTATGCCGGCAAGGACCTTTCTTTTGGAACAGCCTCGCACATGGGCCCCGGTTTCTTTCCCACCTGGATCAACTTCCTGATCCTCGCCATCGGCGTTGGTGTTGGGCTGAAAGCGTTGGCGATCGAAGGGCCCCGGATCGAACCATTCCAGTTACGCCCGATTCTCTTCATCGTTGCGGCTATCGTGATTTTTGGCTTACTGATAAATGGAGTCGGCATGGCGCTGTCCGCGATAGTCATGACGATCTTCGCGGCTTACGCGCGGCGCGGCGTGAGGGTGACCGAAACAATCCTGCTTGCCGCAGGGCTCGCAGTTTTCAGCGTGATCGTGTTTGTCTACGTGCTTGGACAGGCGGTGCCCGCCTGGTGGGGTCGGTAAGATGGAGATTAACCTTTTTCACAATCTGGCAATTGGCTTCGGCGCGGCGGCCTCATTCAGTAATATTGGTTTTGCCCTCATCGGCTGTCTCGTAGGCACACTCATCGGGGTGCTGCCCGGCATCGGGCCGGTCGCGACCATTGCCATGTTGTTGCCGATCACCTTTGGCCTCGGCCCGCTAGCGTCGCTCATCATGCTCGCGGGCATCTTTTACGGTGCGCAGTATGGCGGATCAACTACGTCGATCCTGGTGAATATGCCCGGCGAGGTATCATCAATCGTAACGTGCATCGACGGCCACCAGATGGCCCGACAGGGACGTGCCGGTGCAGCCCTCGCGATAGCCGCCCTGGGGTCTTTTTTCGCCGGTTGTTTCGCCACGGTTTTCGTCGCCGCCTTCGGGCCGCCGTTAGCGGCCGTTGCCCAACAATTCAACTCGCCCGACTATTTCTCATTGATGGTCCTGGGTCTCGTCACTGCGGTGGTGCTTGCCCACGGATCGGTCATCAAGGCTGTGGGTATGGTTCTTGTCGGTTTGCTCTTCGGCCTGGTCGGAACGGATGTCAACAGCGGGACCACGCGCTACACCCTGGGCATTTCGGATCTGTGGGACGGCATCGACTTTCTTCCGTTGGTCATCGGAATGTTCGGCATCGTCGAAATTATCAATAACCTGGAACAGCCGACCCTGCCCCGGTCGGCAGCCAGCACCAGATTCAGGGAGCTTTGGCCGAGCAAGAATGACTTCAAGGAATCCTGGCGGGCGGTGCTGCGCGGCACCGGTCTGGGTTCGATCCTCGGCATATTGCCGGGCGGCGGCGCGGTCCTGGCCTCATTCGCAAGCTATACCCTTGAGAAGAAAGTCGCTAAAGACCCGAGCCGGTTCGGCAAGGGAGCCATCGAAGGCGTGGCTGGGCCGGAAGCTGCCAACAACGCGGCCGCACAGACCTCCTTCATTCCTTTGCTCACCCTGGGATTGCCATCCAATGCAGTGATGGCCCTGATGATGGGAGCGATGATCATTCAGGGCATCCAGCCGGGCGCTGCCGTGATGAACACCCGTCCGGACCTCTTCTGGGGACTGGTTGCCAGCATGTGGATCGGCAATGGGATGCTGCTGGTGATCAACCTTCCGTTAATCGGCATTTGGGTCCGGCTGCTCGCCCTGCCCTATCGTCTCCTCTACCCGGCAATTCTGCTCTTCTGCGTTATCGGTGTCTATGCGACCAACCCGAATGTGACCCAACTGATGCTCACCGCCCTTTTCGCCGTGTTCGGTTACATCCTCATGAAGTTCGGGTGCGAGCCCGCGCCGTTGATTTTGGGGTTCATTCTCGGCCCGCTTATGGAGGAGAACCTTCGACGCGCCCTGATCCTCTCGCGCGGCGATCCGATGGTCTTCATTCAGAGGCCGATTTCGGCCATCCTGCTGGCCATCACAGCCGTCATCATCGCCTTGATCGTATTGCCGCAGATTAGAAGAACCCGTGAGAAAGCATTCCAGGAATGAAGTTATATTACTAACATTAAAAGGAGGGAGTCTATGAAACTCAGGTCGAAATGGTTGTTCTATTCTTTTTCGCTGGCCATGTTTCTGGCAGCACTGGTGGGGTCGCTACCGGGCACTGCGTGCGCCCAGCAGTATCCGAGCCAGGATATTCGCCTTATCTGTGCCTTTCCTCCGGGCAGCGGGGCTGACGTGCTCGTTCGCTACTTTGGCGAAAAGCTCCGTCCCATCGCAAACCGGACGATCATCGTTGAGAACAAGGCCGGGGCCCAGAGCAATATCGCGACTGAATACACTGCAAGGGCAAAGCCGGATGGCTACACCATCTATGTCCATGCGGCCAGCACCGTAGCGGCAAGCATGCATCTGTTTAAAAAGCCGCCCGTCGACGTGACCAAAGCGCTCCAGATCGCGGCGACGATCAACCAGCAACCGTTCATGATGGTGGTTGATGCGAAGAGTCCCTACAAGACCGTCGCCGACGTGACCGCCGCCATGAAACAGAAAGGGCCGAAGGCCAGCTACGCAACGTCGGCTCCCAATGGCACACTGATGGGCGAGGTCTATAAGGCCAGGACCGGGGTCCAGGCGCTGGAGATAAACTATAAGACCGCCGCGGATTCCCTGAATGAAATGCTCAGCGGCAGAACTGACTACGGCATGATGGACCCCCAATACTCGATGGCCCAGGCGCGGGAAGGACGACTGCGAGTTCTTGCCGTCAGCAGCGGTAGACGGCTGCAGGCGAGCCCGGATATCCCCACCATGAATGAATCAGGAGTTCGCATGGACCTGACCGGGTGGTGGGCTGCCATGGTGCCTGCCGGGACGCCTAAACCGATCGTCGCCAAGATAAACGAGTGGTTCGTTCAGATTGTGAAGACGGATGAAACAAAGAAGTTTCTGAACAGTTACGGTGGCGATCCCTTCATCATTTCACCTGACGAAGCCCAGGCGCTTTTCGAGAAAACGGAGAAAGAATGGGGAGAGTATATCAAGTTGGCCAAGATCGAGCCGAAAGGCTGATGTGGATCGGCAATTCTGCCCTTCTGCGTCATCGGTGTGCAGGCCACCAACTAAAAAAGGGAGGGAGTCTATGAAACTAAGACCAAAGTCGTTCTTGCGTTCCTTTGCGTTGACCATGGCACTGGCCGCACTAGTGGGGGCCTTACCGGGCGCCGCCAGCGCTCAGGAGTACCCGAGCCAGGATATTCGCCTTGTCTGTGCCTTTCCCCCAGGCAGTGGCGCCGACGTGATCGTCCGGTATTTTGGCGAAAAGCTCCGTCCCGTAGCAAACCGGACAGTCATCGTTGAGAACAAGGCCGGGGCCGCGGGCAATATCGCGACCGAATACGTCGCGAGGGCAAAGCCGGATGGCTACACCATTTACGTCCATGCGGCCAGTGCGGTGGCTGCAAACATGCATCTATTTAAGAAGCCGCCCGTCGACGTGAGCAAGACGATCCAGATCGCGGCGACGATCAACCAGCAGCCGTTCATGCTGGTGGTCAGTGCGAAGAGTCCCTACAAGACCGTGGCCGAACTGACCGCTGCGATGAAGCAGAAAGGGACAAAAGCCAGCTACGCAACGTCCGCCCCCAATGGCACCGTCCTGGGTGAGATCTATAAGGTCAGGACGGGGGTCCAGGCCATCGAGGTAAGTTACAAGTCCGCCCAGGATTCCCTGAATGAAATGCTCAGCGGCAAAATCGACTACGGCGCGCTGGACCCCGGATATACGATGTCTCAGGTGCGGGAAGGACGGCTGCGAGTCCTTGCCGTAAGCAGCGGCAAACGGTTGCAGGCAAACCCGGAATACCCGACAATGACTGAATCAGGAGTTCCCATGGACCTGACCGGGTGGTGGGCCGCGATGGTGCCTGCCGGGACGCCGAAACCGATCGTCACCAAGATAAACCAGTGGTTCGTTCAGATTGTGAAGACGGATGAAACGAAGAAGTACCTGAACAACTATGGAGGCGATCCCTTTATCATTTCACCTGAAGAAGGCCAGGAGCTTTTCCTGAGGACGATCAAAGAGTGGGGAGAGTACGTCAAGGTGGCAAATATCGAGCCGAAAGGGTGATGTGGGTCGGCGATGAAATCATAGTACATTGTTAGAAAAAGGGGGGGGCTATGAAACTGAAAGCGAAATCGTTGGTGTATTCCGTTGCGCTGGCCATGGTCCTGGCAGCACTTGGGGCGTTACCGGGCGCCGCGTACGCTCAGCAGTATCCGAGCCAGGATATTCGCCTTGTCTGTGCCTTTCCCCCGGGCAGCGGCGCCGACGTGCTGGTTCGCTACTTTGGCGAAAAGCTCCGTCCCATCGCAAACCGGACGATCATCGTTGAGAACAAGGCCGGGGCCGGGGGCAATATCGCGACCGAATATACTGCAAGGGCAAAGCCGGACGGCCATACCATCTACGTCCACGCGGCAAGTGGAGTGGCGGCAAATGTGCATATATTCAAGAAACCGCCCGTCGACGTGAGCAAGACGATCCTGATCGCGGCCACGATCAACCGGCAACCGTTCATGATGGTGGTTGATGCGAAGAGTCCCTACAAGACTGTGGCCGACGTGACCGCTGCCATGAAACAGAAAGGGGCAAAGGCCAACTACGCAACGTCGGCTCCTACCGGCACCGTTATGGGCGAGATCTATAAGGCCCGGACCGGCGTCCAGGCCCTGGAGATAAACTACAAGACTGCCCAGGATTGCCTGAACGAACTGCTCAGCGGCAAAACCGACTACGGCATGATGGACCCCCAATTCTCGCTGGCCCAGGTGCGGGAAGGACGGCTGCGAGTCCTTGCCATCAGTACCGAGAAACGGCTGCAGGCGACCCCGGAATATCCCACAATGACTGAATTAGGAGTTCCCATGGACATTACCGGGTGGTTCGCCGCAATGGTGCCTGCCGGCACGCCGAAACCGATCGTCACCAAGATAAACCAGTGGTTCACTCAGATTGTGAAGACGGATGAAACGAAGAAGTTCCTGAACAGCTACGGTGGCGATCCCTTCATCGTTTCACCCGAAGAAGGCCAGGCGCTCTTCCTTAAATCAATCAAGGACTGGGAAGAGTATGTGCGGATCGCCAAGATCGAACCGAGAGGCTGAGCAGGGGCAACCGGACAATGGGTTCGCCAAGACCTCCATGACGCTATCGTAGTGGGCCAGATACACGTCCTCAAGAAGTTTGTCACCCTAACCGCGTTGGCCTCCGGTCGCATCGATATGGTTGCCCGTGATCCATCGTGCATCGTCCGAGGCGAGCCACGCAACCACATCAGCTATGTCCCTTGTTTCCCCCATTCTGCCGAGCGCAGTATTCCCCGTGATTTCAGCGACCATGTTCGGGTTGCTCCGCAGCTGTCGGGCAATCATGTCCGTAGCAACAGCGCCGGGAGCAACCGAGTTTACGGTAATACCCCGAGGGCCCAGCTGCTGCGCAAGGACCATCGTGAACTTCTCAATGGCGCCCTTGGTCATGGTGTAGACGATCTTCACGGGACGAGCCACACGCACCAACCCCGAAGAAAGGTTGATAATTCTCCCGTTGTCGCGGATGCGTCTGAGTGCCCTCTGCGTCAGGAAGAAAGGGCCTCTGACGTTGGTATGGAATACTTCTTCGAATACTTCCGGTGTCATTTCCTCTATGTGACCGGTGCGATCGACTCCGGCGTTGTTGACGAGTATGTCAAAGCGCGCCTCACCGGTCTCGTCGATGAGCAGCTTGTCGAGGGCAGCGAACAGCCTGTCTAACTCATCCATGGAACCATCCAGTCGTGCCCCCACGCTGAATGCCCGCCCACCAGCGTCCGTAATTGTCTTCACCGTATCGGCCGCACCCGAAGCAGTCGATCCATAATGGACTGCTACCAGTGCACCATCGCGGCCAAGCCGTTGGGCAATAGCTCTGCCGATGCCGCGGCTCGCGCCTGTCACCAATGCTACTTTTCCCGTCAACACCATGGTCGCCTCCTTGATCCGTTCCCGCTCATTCTACCACCTTCGGAGTCAGCCCTTCAACGGAACGTCCACACTCCATTTACCGTAGAAAGCTCACGAGGGGATAAGCTCAAAGTTAAGAATAAGGATTTTGACCGCAGTCGCCCAGGCCACACCTCGATGTCTTCATTTGTCCCAATCTCAGTCCGTTATTTGCTTGACAAACAATTTCCTCGATAGTAAAAGTAGTCATGCCCAATACAGAACAGCGTTCCATATATGGCACACTGTCGATTGTGGAGTCGGGTAAAAGAATCTGCCGGGATCACGAGATTTGGTCAACGGGATTCTTTACAGGCCCTGCAGGCAACATTTCATCACAATTCTAAAGGGGTGGTGGTCAAATGAAAATCATTGGCGTTGATATGTGGCCGGTCAGCATTGCCTTCAAGCGGAAAGTCAAGACAGCCTTTCGTGGCATGGCGAGGGATGAAGGTGCCAGCGAAGACAACGTAGTCATCAGGATATATACCGACGAAGGGGTCTCAGGACTGGGCGAAGCAGGGACGTGGGGGGTCTATTACTGCGGGGAGAGCCAGGAGTCGGTCATGGCTGCCATAGGAAACTACCTGTTCCGCGAAGTACTAGAAGGAGAGAATCCCTTCAATATAGACCTGATCCACAAGAAAATGGATGAGGCAGTGCTACGAAATCCTGTTGCCAAATCAGCCATCGATTTCGCGCTTTACGATATCATGGGTAAGAGCCTGAACGTACCCGTATATCAGCTCATAGGAGGATGCTACGCGGACAAGTTTCCGACGGTGGCAGCGGTTCTCGGCATAGACACGCCTGAGACGATGGCAAAGGTTGCCAGGGACGCGCTCGCAGGCCTGGGGCCGGAGGGTCGTCTGTTCAAGATAAAGCTCGCGCTGGAATATCTGAAGGACGTTAAGCGTGTGGAGGCTATCCGGGAAGCAGTCGGGCCCGAGCACTATCTCTTGCTCGACTGCAACGGATCACTGAAAGTAAAGGAGGCTATTCATTTCGGCCAGAAAGTCGAGGCGTTTTCCCCGGTATTTCTTGAACAGCCGGTGGACTATGATGACCTGGAGGGCCTCGCTGAAGTAAAGAGAAACGTGCCCATACCGGTAGGGGCTTGTGAATGCGCCCTGACCATCGAGGACATGATGCGGGTAATCAGAATGGATGCCGCTGATTTCTTCAATTTCAAGATCGACCGCCTGGGAGGAATCTACAAGGGGAAGCAGGCAGTCGGCATGATCAACGCTGCCGGGAAATGGACGCTGCTGTCGGGACAGGTAAGTGTGGGCATTGCAGCCACGGCGCGAAGTCACTTCGCTGCAGCAACGTGCTCCATGTTCCGTGCTGTTGCCTCAGGTGTTTCCGGCGTATTCACGATCTATCCGGCTTCTTACCCGGAATATACCGAGGTGGAGAAAGTCCTGATCGGCGGGCCCAAAGTCGAAAGAGGGTATGCCGGCATTCCACCGGGTCCCGGGCTTGGTATTGAGCTGAACGAGAAGGCCCTCGAGAAATTCCTGACCCCGGGGAAGAGTCGCGTGCTTGTGGGAAAGGAGGGTTAGCCGGAGCACGCGGTCAGAGGAAGCGGAACAAGAGAACGCACGAGCGATTGCCACAATGGCGGTAAGCTCGCGTTCAGGAGGTAAACAGACATGATAGGCCCATCACTGAAAGAGAGAGACAGGAGATGGTCCAACATCAGGCGTGAGCTGCGGGAGAATGGCCTGCAAGGGCTCCTGATTGTAAGTGA
>Ga0079037_100000886_pt1 | contig 14769 bp, 9 predicted proteins | sample Mud3Dept4metaG_FD_71479 | JGI IMG/M metagenome (GOLD analysis project Ga0079037, IMG submission 71479) | Freshwater wetland microbial communities from Ohio, USA, analyzing the effect of biotic and abiotic controls - Mud 3 Core 4 Depth 4 metaG | ecosystem: Environmental > Aquatic > Freshwater >... | reverse complement strand
TGCCGCCACAGCCGTCGGCGACCGCGAGCGGGGTCTCGGTCAGGGCCCGAACCTGCCAGCGGCCCGGCGCGCCGGGGAGGCGCGCCACCGAGCCCCGGCTCAGCACGACGACCGGGCAAACGGTGCCCTCGTGATCCCCGAGCCCCCAGCCCGGCCGCGCGCCGAGGCGGCCGAAGTAGTAGGAGTTGGCGTCGTCGAGCAGCGCCGGATCGGCGGGGTCGTGGCGGGCGCGCGGCGCCAGGTTCAGCCCAGGCTCCACCCAGAGCTGCGCGCGCGGCTCGGCGGCGAGGGCCCGTCCGAGTCGGTCCATCGCCACGCGACGCGCCGGTCCCCCGGTCGTCTCGAGCGCGCGCGCCACGCCGAACGACACCAGCACCAGCGCCGCGGCCCAGGCCGCGGCGCGAACGGCCGGACGGGGGTGGCGCGCGAGGTGCCCGGCGCCGGCTCCCGCCGCGAGCGCCAGGCCGGCCCACGCCGGCAGCGCGTACCAGGGCAGCTTCGAGGCCGAGGCCGAGAGCAGCGCGACCATGGCGAGCGGCCAAGCGAGCAGCGCCGCCGCGACCGCCAGCTCGGCGGTCTCGCGGCGCCGCCAGGCGGCGAAGAGCGCGACCGCCACCGGCAGCGGCAGCAGCAGCGCCCAGCCGAAGTCCGCGACCGCCAGCTCCAGGTATCTGGAGGCGGGCTCGAGGTGGCCGGGGTCGACGCCCGTGCGGGCGCGCTGGACGAGGTCGAATCCGATCAGGCGTTGGGCCGCGTCGGGCACGCCGGCTGCCATCAGGGCACCGATCCAGGCCGCGAGCACTCCGGCGCCGACCGCGGCCAGCGCGGCGGCGCGCCCCAGGGCGCGCCGCGGCGACTTCCCGGCGGCGGCGGCGAGCACGAGCTCGGCCGCGAGGACCGTCGCCGCCAGCAGCGCCGCCGCCACCACGCTCTTGACCAGCGCCGCCGCGCCGGCGAGCGCGAGCGTGATGCGGAACGTCCGCGGCCGGTCGCGGCGCAGGCTCTCGATCCAGGCCGCCGCGGCGGCCACGACGAGCAGGACGAGGAGGGCGTCGAAGGTGGCGCCGCGCAGGGCGTGGCGGCCGAGCGCGGTGGGCGTGGAGACGTAGAGCAGCGCCGCCACGGCGCCCGCCAGCGGATGGCTCCAGCGCGCGCCGAGCGCGAACAGGAGCAGGGCGGTGGCGAGGCCCGCGGCGGCCGCGGGCAGGCGCGCGGCGAGCTCGTCGCCGCCCAGCGTCGCGAGACTCGCCTCGAGCAGCAGCAGCCCGAGCGGCGGCTTGTCCACGTAGGGCTCGCCGCCCAGCCGCCAGGGCGGCGGTCCGCCGGCGGCGCGCGTCTCGGCGACCACGGCCGCGTAGCGGGCCTCGTCGCCCAGGAGGCTGCCGGCGCCGAGACGGTGGAAGAGCAGGTACGCCGCGAGCGCGGCGACCCCGGCCGCGAGCAGGACGACTCCCGCGCGGGCGGGGAGCCCGGTCCGGACGCGCTCGCGAAGCGCTTCGCGCACGGTCGCATGCTAGCCCGCGGGACGCGCTGGCGCGGCTGCGGCTCGATTGGGGAGCCGCGCCGATTCCGCTATCCTTGACGATCCCGCCGATGGCCGCCCCCGCCGCGCTCCGCCCGCTCGGCTCCGCCGATCCCGCAGCCGTCACTCCGGCGCAACCGGAGTTCGACGCCGGCCGGACGCCGCCCGAGGTCCTCTACCTGGCGCTGCCCACCAGCGACGTCTGCAACTACCGCTGCCGGCACTGCCACATCTGGTTGCAGCAGGAGCGTCCGCGGCCGCTGCCGCGGACGCGGCGCCTGGAGCTGGTGGCGGAGTTCGCGCGCCTGTCGCCCGGCGGCACGGTCGTGCTGCCGGGCGGGGAGGTGACGCTCGACTGGGCCGAGCTGTTCGCGGTGGCGGGCGCCTGCCGGGAGGCGGCGCTCCCGCTCTTCGTGCTGACCAACGGCGCGCGCATCGACTCGGAGCGGGCGGCGCGCGACCTGGTCACCTCGGGCGTCAGCCACGTCGCGGTCTCGCTCGACAGCCACCGGCCCGAGCTGCACGCCTACACGCGCGGCGTCGCGACCGCTTTCGAGGAGACCACGGGCGCGATCCGGCTCCTGGCCGCGGCGCGCGACGAGGTCGCGCCGCAGGTCAAGGTGCAGACCGCCTGCGTGCTGTTCCGCGACAACCTCGGCGAGTTCTCCGACTACGTCGAGTTCTGCCGGAGCCTGGGCGCGCAGCACGTGGACTTCCAGCTGCTCGCGCGCACCTTCGCCAACGCCAGCCGCGATCGCGATCCGTTCTTCGAGAAGCACTTCTGGCACACGCCGGAGCAGAAGGCGGAGGCCCGGCGCCTGCTCGCCGAGCTGGTCGAGCGCTGGGGCGACGATCCGCTGGTGGTCAAGACCCGCGCCGACCTGCCCTGGATGCTCTCCTACGTGGACGATCCCGACTTCCGCACCGAGCGCCCGGTGTGCGGCTCGCACCACCGCAACCTGCATGTCGACGCCGAGGGCAACGTCGCGCTCTGCTTCAACACCGCGGCGATCCTCGCCCGGCCCTACGTCGGCAACGCCGCGGCGAGCCCGCTCGTCGAGCTGTGGACCGGTGCCAAGGCGGCCGAGGACCGGCACACGATGGACGCGTGCACGCTCAACTGCGGGGCCCTGAACTGCCACCGGCGGAGGTCGGCCGGGGCGTGACGGTCGCGCGCGGAGAGGCGGGCGCCCCGGGCGCGCCGCCGCTGGCGCCGGGCTCGCCGGTGGCCGCCGAGGTCGAGCGCCTGCTCGCCCTCGCCCTGGACGGCACCGGCAAGCGCGCCTTCCTCGAAGCGGCGGACCGGGCGCGGCTCGCGATCGCGGACGGCTTCGAGCAGGAAGGTCGTCGGCCGGTCGCCGCTCGTCTCCTCGCCCTGCGCGTGGTCAACCTGGCGGTCGCCCGTCACCACTTCCACCACCGGCACACGACGCTCGCCTCGCGGCCCTTCCAGCTCATGCTGGACCCGGTCAACAACTGCCACCTCTCCTGCCCGGGCTGCCTGCACACCTCGAATCCGGCGTTCGCCGCCACCTTCGACTGGCCGGGCGGGCGGCTCGACATGGCCGACTACGAGCGTTTCCTGGCCGAGCACGGACCGCTCGCCATGGGGCTCGTGCTCTACAACTGGGGCGAGCCGCTGCTCGACAAGCGCACGCCCGAGCTGATCCGCCGCGCCAAGCGGTTGCTGCTCCATGTCTGCCTGTCGACCAACTTCTCGGTGCGCTTCGACGTCGAGGCGCTGGTCGGCTCCGGGCTCAACTTCCTCTTCCTGTCGATCGACGGCGCCACCCAGGCCACCTACGGGAAGTTCCGGCGTGGCGGCGACCTCGACCTCTGCCTCGACAACGTGCGCCGCGTCCTCGAGGCGCGGCGGCGGCTGGGCACCGGTCCGCCCTTCGTGCTCTGGCGCTACCTGACCTTCGAGCACAACCTGCACGAGGTCGAGCCGGCGATGGCCCTGGCGCGCGAGCTGGGCGTGGACCAGTTCTCGGTCACCACGCCGTTCGCGGTGGACTGGGACGACCCGCAGGTGCGCGCCGCGCGCTCGCCGCTCGAGGGCACCTACGTGCTGCGCCAGGACGCCCGCTTCAAGGGTCCGCTCGACGACGACCGCACGGCCGGGCTCGACGAGGCCGCGATCGAAGCCGAGTTCGCGCGCCCGTGGCGCGAGCGGCTGGACGGCTCCGCGGCAGCGCTCGACGAGCCGAGCCGCGCCGCCTCCCCGGCCTGCGCCTGGCTCTATCAGAACCTCACCCTGGACGCGCGCGCGCGGCTCTTCCCGTGCTGCATGGCGCCCGAGGTCGGACGCCACAAGGTCTACGGCCCGCTGCCCGCGGCGCCGGGCGCCTTCAACGTCCCGGACCTGCGCCGCTCGCGGCTGGCGTTCGCCGACCGGACCGCATTCGAGGCCGACCACGCGCGCTCGGGCGACGCGGCGCCGCCCTATTGCGCGGTGTGCACCGAGAAGCCCGAGCTGACCTACACGCTCGAGCGCGACGTGCGCCGCGACCTGCGCCTCGCCGACGCGCGCGGCTCGCTCCCGGACGACCTGGTCCGGCGCCTGACCGAGTGGCCGGCGTCGCGATGAGGGTGCGCGCCGCCCGGCAACGGCCGGCGATCGCGCTCGGCGCGGGCGCTGCGCTCGGCCTCCTGGCCGGGCTCGGAGCGCTCGCGGGCTGCGCGCGTCCGGCGCCGCCGCCGCGCGCGGTCGTGGTGGTCGACCTCGACACGCTGCGCGCCGACCGGCTGGGCGTCTACGGCAATCCGCGCCCCACCTCGCCCCACCTCGACGCCTTCGCGCGCGGCGCGACGCGCTTCGACGCGGCCTTCGCGCAGGCCCCGTACACGCTGCCCTCGCAGGTCTCGATCGTCACCTCGCTCTATCCCCACAGCCACGGCGTGGTGCGCGAGAAGGACCGCATGGGCCAGCAGGCAACCACCCTCGCGGAGGCCTTCCGCGCCGCGGGTTGGCGCACGGCCGCCTTCGTGGACGGCGGCTACGTCAGCGCACCCTTCGGCTTCGACCAGGGCTTCGAGACCTTCGTCGACTTCCAGCGCGCCGGCGTGGGCGCGAGCGAGGCGAAGATCGCGGCCTGGCTCGCCGAGCGGCGCGACGAGCCGTTCCTGCTCTTCGTCCACACCTACGACACGCACACGCCGTACGCCCCTCCCGAGCCGTTCCGGAGCCGGTTCGCCGCGATGGTGCCGGCGCCGAGCCCGGGCTTCGAGCCGACCTCCGAGGCGCTGGAGGCGATCCGCGCCTCGCAGTGGACGCCGCCGCTCCGGCGGCTCGCGCCGCGCGACCTCGACTACGCCCTGGCCCTCTACGACGGCGAGATCGCCTTCGTCGACGCCTGGTTCGGCCGCCTGATGCGCCAGCTCGAGGAGACGGGCCTGGCCGGGCGCGCGGTGGTGGCGGTGATCTCCGACCACGGCGAGGAGTTCCAGGAGCACGGCTCGCTGCTGCACGAGAAGCTCTACGCCACCGTGACGCGCGTGCCCTGGCTGATCCGGACCCCGGGGGGCGTCGCGGGACAGGTGGTGAGCGAGCCGGTCGAGACGGTGGACCTGATGCCGACCCTGCTCGAGCTCGCCGGCGTGCCGTTGCCGCCGGGGCTCGAGGGACGCTCGCTCGCGGAGACGGTGCGCCGCGGCGCGACGCCCGGACCGCGCCCCGGTCTCGCCCACTCCCCGTTCTGGGGCGAGCAGCGGGCGCTGGTCGAGGGCGACCTGCACCTCGTGCTGACCCTGGACCGGGCGCGGATCGAGCTCTACGACCATCGTGCCGACCCGCTCGAGCAGGTCGATCTCGCCGGCGCGCGGCCGCGCGAGGCCGAGCGGCTCGTGCGCGCGATGCGCGCCCGCGTCGCGGCGCTGCCCGGCCGGAGCGTGGCGAGCAGCGTGTCCGGGTTGCCGCCGGAGGTCGAGGCGACGCTGCGCGCCCTGGGCTACCTGCGATGAGGGACCCGGGTCGTTCCCCGCGGCTCGCCTCCGGCGTGTGCGCCCTCGCGCTGGCGGCCCTGGCGGTGGGCGCGGGGTGCTCGCGCCGGGAGGCGTCCGCGCCCGCGGCCTGGCGCTGGATCGAGCGGCCGCCGGTCCATGCCCTGGCCGCCTCGGAGCTGCGCGAGGTGGACTGCGCGCGGCGCTGGGAGTTCCCCGACGGTCAGCTCGGCGCCGGCCTCGAGCTGGTGGAGGGCGCGCGGATCGATTCGCCGGGCGGCGGGCTGACGGTGCGCGGCGGAAACCTGGCGCCGCGTCTGGCGGTCACCGCCGCGCTGCCGGCGCAGCAGGCCGAGGCGCTGCGCGTCGTGGTCGGGGGCGTGCGGCGCGGCCAGGTCACGGTGCGCTGGCGCGGCGCGGCGGGCACGCCCGCCGGGGAGCTCGCCCTCCATCGCTCGGCCGGCACGGGCGCCGTGCGCGACCGCTTCCTGTTCGACCTGCGCGCCGAGGACCGCGGCCGGGGACCGCTGCGGCTCGAGATCCTGCCGACCTCGGCCGCGGGGGAGATCGTCACCGTCGCCGAGATCTGCATCGGGCGCGTCGCCTCCGGCGGCGCCCGCCTCGCCGCGGTCGCCGGCGTCCCCTGGAAGGTGCGGGTCGGCGACGACACGCGCGACGCCCTCGTGGTACCGGCGGCGGGCGCGGTCGAGCGGGCCGGCCAGCTGCAGGCCGGGTCGCGCCTGGAGTTCGGCGTGGCGATCGTCGCCGGCGGCGCCGCCGCGCTGCGCGTGACGGTCGAGGCGCGCGGCGGTGCGGCCGCGCCGCGCACGCTCTTCGAGCGCCACCTGGAGGGCGCGGCGGCGGCGCGCGCCTGGATCGACCTCGCCGCCGACCTCGGCGCCGAGTCGCCGGGTCCGGCCGAGCTCGCGCTGCGCGTCGAGCCCGAGTCGCCGAGCGCGGACTTCGTCGCCGCGGTCTCCTCGCCGCGCGTCTCGGCCCGGGGTCGTCCCGATCCCCGTCCGAACCTGGTGCTGATTTCGATCGACACCCTGCGCGCGGACCGGCTCTCGCTCTACGGCTACGAGCGGCCGACCTCCCCGCACCTGGACGCCTGGGCGCGCGAGCACGCGGTCGTCTTCCGGCGCGCGGTGGCGCCCTCGAGCTGGACCCTGCCCTCCCACTTCTCGCTCTTCACCGGCGTGGACGGCTTCGCCCATCCCGCCAACCACGACTCGATCGCGCTCGACGCCACCGCCTACCGGTTCCTGGCCGAGGAGCTGCAGGCGGCGGGCTACCGCACGCGCGCGATCACCGGCGGCGCCTTCCTCTCGCCGGACTACGGCCTCGCACGCGGCTTCGAGAGCTACGTCTCGTGGGCGGAGCGCGAGCGCTGGAACGAAGAGCTCGAGGCGCACCTGGCGCGCGCCGGCGAGCTGCTCGACGCGCCGCCCGGGGAGCCGTTCTTCCTCTTCTTCCACACCTACGAGGTGCACACGCCCAACCCGCCGCGGGAGCCCTGGTTCACGCGCTTCCACGGCGCCGCGGACGAGCGCGTGGTGGACCTCGGCCGGCCGGCGGCGCCCAGCCCCGCGAAGGGCTTCCTGGGCGGCGGACGCTACGTCCTGCGCACGCCGGGCCGCGCCGAGCCCGAGGAGCCGGGGCCGGCGGACGCGGCCCTGCCGAGCGACGCCTACGACAGCGCGGTCGCCTTCGTCGACGACCGGCTGGCGCCGCTGCTCGAGCGCCTGGTGCGCCCCCCCTACGCGGGACGCACGGTGGTGGCGGTGGTCTCCGACCACGGCGAGTCGCTGGGCGAGGAGGGCCGGGCCGGACACAACTTCCTGACCCTCGACAACCTGCTCGTGCCGCTCGTGCTGGTGGTGCCGGGAGAAAGCGCGCGCGGGCGCGAGGTGGCCGCCCAGGTCCGCCTCCACGACCTCTACGCGACCCTGCTCGAGTACGCCGGACTGGCGGTGCCCGAGGGCGTGGACGCGCGCTCGCTCGCGGCGCTCGCCCGCGGCGCGGAGGAGCGCGGCCGCCTCGCCCTGAGCTACGTCGCGACCACCAACTACGGGATGAGCCTGATCACGCCCGACGGACTCAAGCTCGAGTGGCGCAACAGCCCGTGGCGGGCGCTCGCCGGCGTCTTCGACTGGTCGCGCGTCGAGGACCTGCGCGAGCGGCGGCTGGCGGAGCCCCCGCCCGGCCCGGAGGCGGCGCGCTGGCGCCAGCGGATCCAGGACGCCTACGCGCAGCGCGCGCCGGGCCTCCGGCTCGAGGTGAGCCAGCGCGGATCCGCCGAGGTCGGCGTCGAGGTGGTCACCGAGCTGATCGACCCGGTGACCGTCAAGACGCCGGGGGCGGACTCGATCCCGATCGACTGGCTGGACGTGGGACGGCTGCGCGCCGCGCTGCCTGCGGGGCGCGCGCTGCGCCTGCACTTCGAGCGCATCGCGCGGCGCGAGCTCGCGGTCGCCGTCGCGCTCACCTGGCCGGGTTGCGCGGAGCCGGCGCGCGAGGCGCTCCACGGCACGCCCGAGCAGCTGCGCGCCGCGCGCGTCGTGCGCGTTGCGGCCCCGGCGTGCGCGGGCGGCGACGGGGCCGGCCCGGTCGAGATCCGGCTGCTCTGGCAGGGGCCGGTGCCGTCCTCCGCCTGGCGGCCCGCCGACGAGGAGCTGCAGGAGAGCCTGCGCGCGCTGGGCTATCTGAACTGACGGGAGTCGAGCCACGATGCCGACCATCGACGACAACCTCCGCCTCTGGGGCTCGGAGTACGACTGGCACGACCGCGGCGAGGAGTGGTCCGAGGTCTGGGGCGGCAGCCGCTCGCAGTGGCTGGGCTCGATCCTGCCGCGCCTCCGCGCCTTCCTGCCGGCCCGGCGCGCGCTCGAGATCGGCTGCGGCCACGGCCGCTGGTCGCGCCAGCTGCGACCCTGGTGCAGCGAGCTGGTGCTGCTCGACCTGGCGCCGGCCTGCGTCGCGGCCTGCCGGGAGCTGTTCCGGGGCGACCCCGCGGTGCGCGTCGCGGCGACCGACGGCCGCAGCCTCCCCGGGGTCGGGGACGGCGAGGTCGAGCTCGCCTTCAGCTTCGACTCGCTCGTCCACGCCGAGCTCGACGTGCTCGCCGGCTACGCGCGCGAGCTGGCGCGGACCCTGGCTCCCGACGGGGTCGCCTTCCTCCATCACTCCAACTTCGGCGCCGTCCTCGCCGCGCGGCCCGGCGCCCAGAACCGCCACTGGCGCGGCGAGTCGGCGAGCGCCGAGGCGTTCGTCGAATGCTGCCGTTCCGCCGGTCTCCGGTGCCCTGTCCAAGAGGTCGTGGACTGGGGTGGAGTGGACGCCTGCGACGCTTTCTCGGTGGTCACCCGGCCGGGCTCCAGGTGGGACCGTGACCCCGTCCGGCGCTCGAACCCGTTCTTCATGGGGGAGGCCCAGAGCCTGGCGGTGCGCTCCGCCCTCTACGGCTGGCCCGGGGCGGACGAGGTCGACGGTGCTCCCGGCGGCCCGGGACGCGGGACGGCGGGGAGCGGCGGCGGGGCGGGTTGACGAATCGGGAGAGCGGTGGCAATGTCGCCCCGACTTTCCGCTCTTGAACGGTAGGAATTGGCACAGCTAGGAAACTGCCCGGGCGGAAGACGGGCGTAAATCGATACGACGCGGTCACAAAGGAGAAGAGAGGAAATGAAGAACAAGGTCCTGTTGGTCCTCGCGGCGGCGGTGCTCCTGAGCGCCGGCGCGGCCCTCGCCCAGAACACGCTGACCGTGAACAACACGGCGGCCCTGGGCGGCACGACGTTCGGCATGGACATCTCGGTCGCGGCGGGCGCCACCAACTCGGTGTACGTCCAGAGCGATCATCCGAACGCCGAGACCCACCTGCTCATGCGCCTGCGCATGAACCTGGTCGCCGCCACCGCGCCGATCTCCGGCGCCGGCCGCAACGTGCGCTTCCTGCGCGTGTTCGACCAGGCGGCGAACCGCTTCCACACGATCCTGTTCGCCCAGCGGCAGCAGACCGGCAACTGGCGCCTCGCGGCCTGGAGCTTCGACACGGTCGCCAACGCCTACGTCTTCGCCGGCGGCCACTTCCTGTCGGCCTACGCCACGAACCTCGACATCCAGGAGGAGTGCGACTGGACGCCGGGCACCGGCAACGGCATCCTGACCTGCACCCGCGTCGGCTCGGCCTTCACCTTCAACAACGCGGCGCTCAACAACAACTTCGTCGCCGACTCGATCAGCACCGGTCTGTTCGACTTCGACGGTTACAACTCGGTCGGTCACGTCTACTTCGACGAGTACGAGTTCTACCGCTGAGCCGGCGGCGGGCTGAAGCCCGTCGCTCCAACGAGGCCGGTCGCCTGCGGGCGGCCGGCCTCTTCGTTTGTGCGGGAGCGGCGCGCGCTCAGAGCGCGGCGCGACGGCGGAAGCTCTCCCAGAGCTCCCGATTGGGCATCGCCGGCGAGAGCCGGTGGCCGGCCCAGTGCGCGAACAGAAGGCGCCAGCCCTCGTCCCAGCGCCCGGAGCCGCGCAGGCGCCAGGCGCCGGCCTCGCGCTCGATGCGGCCGACCGCGGGCCAGCAGGTCGAGCAGGCGTCGGGCACCAGCTCGTGGGCGGCGGCCAGGCGCAGCCCGGCGCGATCGGCGTAGAGATTCAGGAAGGGCTGCTCGGCGTTGGGCACCAGCCGGTCGCGCCAGTCCGCGCCGAGATCGCCGAACGCGGACTCCATGCGCGCGGCGTCGAGGACCCCGCGTCGTCCGATCAGCAGGCCGGCGTTGAAGCCGCGCCCGCGGCCGGCGGCGGCCAGCGCATCGCGCAACGGTCCGGGGCGGTAGACCTGGTCCGGGTCGGTGTCGAAGTGGACGAGGTCGGGCGAGACCCGCTCCACCGCGTCCGCGAGCTCGGCCAGGGGCGAGAGGGCGAGGACGTCGGAGTCGAGCAGGAAGAAGCGCTCGAAGGGACCGTTGAACGCGGCGAGCTTGCGGAAGCCGCGGGCCGCGAACTCGTCGTCGGGGTAGAAGCGGCGGCCGAGCCGGTGCAGCGCCTCGGTCTCGGGGTGCTCCAGGTAGCCGTGTCCCGCCGCCGCGAGCCGCCGGCCGAGCGCGGCCTGGCGCTCGTCGTAGGGAACGACCAGCAGCGGCAGGCCGGGCGCGAACTCGCGCAGGCTCTCGAGCAACGCCAGCGCCCAATCGAGGACGAGGTCGTTGGCGAGGCAGTAGACGCCCCAGCGCTGCGTCGTCACCAGAGGTCGTGCTGCCGCAGGAAGCCGCGCCGGCGCGCGAAGGCGACGTCGAGCTGCGCGAGCGCGGCGTCGACCGGGCGCAGGATGTAGCCGGCGATGTCGTAGATCTCGTAGCCGCGCGCCGCCATGAACTCGATCACCTCGCGCAGGACCGGCAGGTCGGGGAGGAACGGGTAGAGCGAGGTCTCGAGCACCAGCAGCTCGGTGCGGCCGAAGATCGAGGGGCAGCCGGCGAGCACCTCGAGCTCGAAGCCCTGGACGTCGATCTTGATCAGGTCGGGCACGCGCCCGCCCGCCTCGGCCAGCAGGTCGTCGAGAGGCCGCACGCGCGCCGGGCGCTGCTCGCCGCTCGCCATGCGCTCCGGCTCGGGATGCGGCAGGAACGAGGAGCCCTCGAGGTCGGGCCAGATGGTCTGGATCCGGGTCTCGTCGCGCGGGCCGGCGGCGCACTCGACCCAGGACACGCCCGGCAGGCGCCGGCAGAGCTCGTCGAGCGGCGCCCGCATCTCGGGCTGCGGCTCGACCAGCAGGAAGTCGGCGCGCGGAAAGACCTCCTTGGCCATCTCCGTCCAGCGGCCGCGGTTGGCGCCGACATCGACCACGTAGGAGGGGTCGAAGCCGAGGCCGCGCACGAACTCGAGGAACGGACGCATGTCGGAGAAGCGCCGCTCGAGAGGGGGTCGGGGTTCGCTCATGGGCGTGTCTCCGCCGGCAGGGGCAGGGAGGTCACTGCAGGTAGCCGAGGGCGCCGAGCTTGCGGCGCAGCTCGGGGTCGTCGTGGGCGGGGTCGGTGCCGCCGGGACCGACGTCGCCCTGCCAGGCGAGCTCGGCGACGAACGACGGCTCGGGCGCGGCGCCGCGCCGGCGGACCAGCGCGAGGGCGCCGTCGCGGCGCACGATCACCAGCCTCCCGCCCGCGCGCAGCGCCGCCAGCTCGACCGGCGCCTCGATCGCGCTCGCCGCGCCGGGGGGGCCGGGCGCCTCGAAACGAAGCGGCGCGAGCTCCGCGCCCGGCAGGCGCAGGAGCAGCACGCGCTCCCGGCCCGCGGCGCCGCCGGGCACGACCAGCCCCGCGCCCTCCTGCCAGCGCGCGCCGTCGTCCGGCGCGGAGAGCCACTTGACCCGGTCGGCGGCGAGCCAGGGCGCGGCGATGCGCAGCTCGCCGGTCGCGGCCGGCAGCCGGAGGCGCAGGCCCGATGCGCCGCCCAGCCAGCGCAGCGCGTCGCGCTCCAGGCGCTCGCGGTCGGCGCGCTCGCCGAGCCGGTCGGCGAGCTCGGCCGGGTCCGCGCGCAGGTCGAAGAGGCGGTCGCGGCTCGCGCGTCCGGCCGCGACGCCGTCCCAGAAGAGGAACTTCTCGCGCCCGTCGGTCCGCACCGAGAGGCCGACTCCGCTCGAGTAGGTGAGCGCCGTGCGCACGCCCGGGGTTTCGCGCTGCTCGAGCAGCGGCACCAGGGAGCGTCCGTCGAGGCCCTCCGGGACCGGCGCACCGGCCACCTCGAGCACGGTGGGCAGGATGTCGACCAGCCGGACCTGGTCCGCCCGCCGCGATCCCGCGGCGCGCCCGTCGGGGAGCGCGACCACCAGCGGCACGTGCGTGTTGTCCTCGTAGAGGAAGCCGTGCCCGGCGAGATCGTGCTCGCCGAGCGATTCGCCGTGGTCCGAGGTGACGATCACCAGCGTCGTCTCCTCGAGGCCCTTCTCGCGCAGGCGCTCGAGGATGCGGCCGACGTGCTCGTCGGCGGAGGCGACGCCGCTGTCGTAGAGGTCGAAGAGCAGGGGCGCCGCGTCGGGCGGCAGGGGCGAGCGCTCGTTCGACTTGCGGGGCGGGAAGCGCATGAAGCGGTAGCGCGCCTCGCGCCGCCCGGAGGGCGTCGCCCCGGCCTCCTCGACCTCCTCGGACAGGACCCACCAGTCCGGCGCGAACCGGCTCCAGCGCGAGAACCAGGGCTGGTGGGGCCTGAGCGGCGGGTGCACGTCGTAGGTGTGGAAGAAGAGGAAGAACGGACGGTCGCGCTCCTCGTCGAGCGCGGCGAGCGCGCGCGCGGTGCCGTCCTCGATCTCCTGCGGCCCGCTCCAGACCCCGCTCCAGTAGCGATAGCGGTCGAATCCCCGGTGCAGTCCGTAGCGCGGATCGAGGAAGCCGGCGCCGGTGATCGCCTCGGTGCGATAGCCGGCCGCGCGCAACAGCTCGGCCAGGACCGGCACGGTCGGCGAGAGCGCCTCGGTGTGGACGGCGCCGTGCCGGAACGCCTCGAGCGAGGTGAAGATCGAGGAGTGGGAGGGCAGCGTCCAGGTCGCCTGCGCCACGGCGTCGTCGAACACGACCGCCCGCCGCGCGGCCCACTGCGCGAGTCGAGGCGTCGTGGGCCGCGGATTGCCGTAGAGCGACATGCGGTCGGCGCGCAGCGTGTCGATCGAGACCAGCACGACGTTGGGGCGTGCGGCCCGGCGCCGGGGCTCGAGCAGGCGGACCTCCGACCAGACCGGCAGGACCGCGCCGTGCCGGTCGTCGGCGCCGAGCGTGGCGAGCAGGCGGAGCGAGCCGCCGGCGCGGGGCACGTCGCCGGGCAGGAGCCGGAGCTCGTGCCAGCGCTCCGCCTCGGCCGGCGCGACGTCGTGGCGGGCGAGGATCCGCTCGCCGGAGCGGATCTCGAACGCGACCGGCGCCGCGGGCCGTCCCCAGACGCCGAAGGAGGCGGCGAGGATCGTGCCCGCGGGCGAGGCCGGCACGGCCACGTCCAGTCCGTCCCGTGCCGGCGCCAGGCGCACGTCGCGCACCTCGTGGTCGAGCTCCAGGCGCCAGGGCCGCGCCGAGGCGCCCGCGAGCAGCTCGGCATCGACCTCGTCGTGCAGCCAGCGCACGACGCCGAGGCAGGGGCGCGCGGTCGGGCTGCGCAGGATGCGGACCCGGATCGCGTCGCCCTCGGCGCGCGCCGGCACGTCTTCGAGATCGAAGCGGAAGCGGTCGCGTGCGGTGCCCAGGGCGTGGCTTCGGAAGATCCGCTTCTGCCACGGCGGAGCGCCGCGCGCGGGGGTCCAGGTGAGCTCGACGTAGAGCGCCTCCATGTCGTGCGCCACGATCTCGGCGGCGCTCGCCTCGAGCGCGCTCCGGGCCGCGCTCGAGTCGAGCCGCAGCTCGTGCGCGCCCGCGGCGACGCACAGGCCCCGGGCCAGCGGCTCGCCGCCGGTCACGCGCCACGCGGGGTCGACCGCCCCGTTCGCGAAGCTCGACTCGCCGAGCACGACGGTGCGCTCGAAGCGGGCGCGCTCCAGCACCTCGGCGGGCGGCTCCGCGATCAGTGCGTTGACCGGGCCGCCGCGCGGTGCGACGCCCGGCGCGCAGGCCGCGAGCGTGGCGAGCGCGACCAGCGACAGGGCGAGCGACGAGAGGTGCGGGGCGCGCGTCCGCGGGCGCCGGGGCACGGAGCGGCCGCGACGGACGGTGATGAAGGCCATTCGTTGTGACACTATCAAAGCGATCCTGCGGCGTGCCGGTGCGCGGGCGTCGGCGCGGGACGCGAGACCATCCAGCGTGAGCCGACCCGAGATCTCGGTCATCGTCCCGACGCGGCGCGGCGGTGAGCTCCTGCTCGACGTGGTGCGCCGCGTGCGCGAACAGCGCCTCGCCCGGGAGTTCGAGCTGCTGCTCGTCGACTCGGGCTCGCCCGAGGCCGAGCTGTCGCGCCTCGAGGCGGCGGGGGCCCGCGTCGAGCGGGTCGAGCCGGGCTCGTTCGACCACGGTCTGACGCGCGATCACGGCGCCGGTCTCGCCCGGGGCGAGGTGCTCGTCTTCCTCAACCAGGATGCGCTGCCGGTCGGCGACCTCTGGCTCGAGCGATTGACCGAGCCGCTCTTCTCGCCCGGCGCGCCGGCGGCGGTGCAGGGCGGGATCCTCGAGCTGCCGGCCGCCGAGCTCGCGCGCCGGGGCCGGCGCCGGTTCTTCTGGGACTCCTGCGGTCCGCGCTTCTACTTCACACGCGAGAGCGAGGGCTGGATCGCGCGCCACGCCGGCATCGGCTTCTCGACCCTCAACTGCGCGTTGCGACGCGAGGTCTGGAGCCGG
>Ga0079037_100000885_pt1 | contig 14770 bp, 12 predicted proteins | sample Mud3Dept4metaG_FD_71479 | JGI IMG/M metagenome (GOLD analysis project Ga0079037, IMG submission 71479) | Freshwater wetland microbial communities from Ohio, USA, analyzing the effect of biotic and abiotic controls - Mud 3 Core 4 Depth 4 metaG | ecosystem: Environmental > Aquatic > Freshwater >... | reverse complement strand
GCGGTCCTGGCCAACGAAGACGCGGCCGCCCGCAACAACGTGGCCGGGGCCGAACAGATCAAGACCCTTCCCCGGACTTTGACCCTGCTCTCCGCCCAGGCGCCTAAGGCGATCGCGGAAGGAGGGAGATGATCATGGCCAGGAAAAAAGGATCTTATTCCGGCAAAATATTGCGCCTCGATCTCTCGTCGGGAAAGGTGGAGAAACAGGACCTGGATCTGGAATTTGCCCACAAATACATCGGCGGCCGGGGCTTTGGGTCCAGGATTCTTTATGACGAAGTACCCCCTGAAGTAGGGGCGCTGGATCCCGCCAACCGTCTGATCTTCACGCCGGGGGCTTTGTTCGGGACGGCCGTTCCCGCCGCCAGCCGGACGACCGCCACCGCCAAATCCCCCACTACGGACATGTTCGGGGACGGCCACTCCTCGGGACATTGGGGTTCCCTTTTGAAATCCGCCGGGTACGATCAGCTCATCATCCATGGCGCGGCCGAAAAACCCGTCTATCTCTGGATTGACAACGACAAGGTGGAGATTCGGGATGCCGGGCATCTTTGGGGCAAGTCCAACATGGAGACGAACGAGGCCCTTCTTGAAGCCCATGGAAGCAGGGAAATCGGGACTCTCTCCATCGGCCCCGCCGGCGAAAAGAAAGTCCGCCTGGCCTGCATCTTTTCCGACGGCATCATGGGCACGTTCGCCCGGACCGGGATCGGCGCCGTCATGGGCTCGAAGAACCTGAAAGCCGTGGCCACCCGCGGCACCGGAGATGTGGGGATCGCCGACATCGCCGCTTTCAAGAAGGCCTACCAGGACTACCTGCAGGTCATCTCTGTCGACCCGTATGTTCCTCCGGCCACCAAGTACGGCACCTGCCGGTTCATGTACCACCGGGTGAAATTCGGGATTCACGGGGCCAAGAACTGGCGTTTGGGGGACTTCGACTGGAAACCCCTGGACCCGGAAGTTTTTCGCGGCGATTACCAGGTCAAGGCCAGCGCCTGCCCCATGTGCCCGGTCCGTTGCCGTCGCGAATACCGGATCCCCGCGGGAAAGTACGCGGGAACCGTCACCAAGCTGGAGTGGGAAACCATCGCCCGCTGCCTGACCTGCGGCGTGAACGATCCGGAAGCGGTGATTTATTTCAGCCACCTGTGCAACCAGTACGGGCTGGACGTGGAAGGCATGGGCGATACCATCGCCTTTGCCATGGAATGCTTCGAAAAGGGGTTGATCTCCGAAAAGGAAACCGAAGGCTTAAACCTTGCATTCGGCAACTCCGACGCCCTCATGGAGATTACCCGCAGAATCGCCTACCGCGAAGGCCTTGGGGATCTTCTCGCCGAGGGAACGCTCCGCGCCGCCCGGGCCATCGGCAAGGGGGCGGAGAAATATGCCATGCAGGTAAAAGGTTCCGAAATGTCTGCCGGAGACCCGCGGGGTATGCCCGTCCGCGCCGTCTCTTATGCCACCAGCACCCGCGGCTCCGACCATCTTCGCTCCAATCCCTACGTGGAGGAGCTGATCACGCCCGAAGAAGGGCTTCAGCATTTCGGCAGCAGGGAAGCGGCCGACATTTTCCAGGGCATCAAGGGGAAAGGGAAGCTGCTCGCCTGGAGCGAGAACTTCGTCACCATCGGGGACCTTCTCGGGCTCTGCAAATTCGCCTACTACCGTTCCGCAACCTTCGGCTACCTCCGCCGCAAGGGCGTGGAGCTGGCGACGCGGTTTTACAACGCCTGCAACGGGACCCGGCTCTCCGAGGAAGAAATGCTGCAGGCGGGCGAGCGGGCCTTCAACCTGGAAAAGGCCTTCAATGTGCGCGAAGGCGCGGGGAGGGAAAAGGACATCATTCCCGAACGTTTCTTCAAGGAAGCCCTGGCCGGCGGCGGTCCCAGCAACGGGGCCGTGGTGGACCGGGAGAAGTTCGACCTGATTCTCGATGAATACTACGCCAGCCGGGGCTGGAATGAAAAGACCGGCCTCCCGAAGAAAGAAACCTTAGAAAAGCTCGGTTTGGGCGATATCGCCGCAGACCTGGGAAGACGGAAGCGCTTAGGATAAAAAAAGCTTCGCAAATGCATCGTAAGGGCGAGCGGACGCTCGCCCGAAAATGGGCGTCCGGCCGGACGTCCCTACAAACGAAACCTCGGCTTGAAAGGCGATATCACGCGGACGCGCACAGATTATCCTAAGGCCTGGCCATGATCGTTCGTTTGAAGCTTTTCTCCCCTCTCTCCGACGCCGCCGGGGCGAGCGAACTTAGGCTCGCCCTGGAGGAGCCGGCCACGCTGCAAACCGTCATCGAAACCCTCGTCTTCCGCTTCGGCGAAAAAATGAGGCGGCATTTATACGACCTCGACAACCGAATCATCCCTTCCTGGGCGGTTTTCCTGAACCACGAAATCATCCCCTTGAACCGGCCCGATGCTCTCCGAACAAAGATCGCCGCCGGAGACGAGTTGTCGTTCATCCTCAACATCGCCGGAGGCTGATATGAGCGAAGTTAAAATCCCTTACGGGGAAAAGCAGCTTTCTTTTGAAATTCCCCGGAAAAACCTGGCTCTCGTTTTCGACCCCCCTTTCCCCTCCCCGCTCAGGGACCTTCCGGGCAAGATCACGCAAGCTCTGGAATCGCCCGTCTCCGGGCCTTCCTTTTCAAGACAGCTGGGGAAAAGGGGAAAGGTCGTTATCCTCATTGACAACTTCGCCCGCCTGACCCCGGCCGGGCAGATTCTGCAGCCGGTCCTTAAAACCATCGAGAAAGCGGGGGCCCACGCGGAAATCCTCGTGGCCAGCGGCGGTCTCAGGGAAATGAACGAGGCGGAGTTGAAAAGGAAGCTCGGCGATGAAATCCTGCAAAGCGGCCTCCCGATCACTCAGAGCCGGTGCAAAGATTCCTGGGATTTCGAATTCATCGGGTTGACGACTCTGGGGACCCCCCTCAACGTTCACCGCAAGCTCCTCCAGGCGGATCTTTCCCTTGCCGTAACCATGACCCAGGCCACCCTCTGGGGTTACGGCGGAGGCGGGTCCATGGTTCTCCCCGGGGTCTCCTCTTACGAGACCATCGAGTGGAACCACCGCTTGACCACCGGCCGTTTCTCGGGCCTCGGGTACGAGCCGCCCCGCAACACCATGCGGCAGGATATCGAGGAGGCAGCCCGCCTTTCCGGGCTTTGCATGTCCCTGCTCGTTGTTCTTAGCCCGGATCTGCAGATCATCGAAGTCACAGCCGGCGAGACCATCGCCGCCCACCGAGCCTCGGTGAAAAAATACGATCGCCGCTACACGGTGGATAAGACCTTAATCCCCCGGGGAGGTTTTGACGTCGCGATCAGCGGTTCCTTCCCGGGCGATCGTTTCTTCGCCCACTCCTGCTGGGCGGCGGCAAACTTAGATTTCTTCACGAAGGACGGAGGAACCATCATTTTGGCGACGCCCGCCCCTGGCGGCCTGGCTCATTACGCCTACGCCAAGGATTACATGCCGCCTGACCGGGAATCCTTTCGCCGTCTTTTCGACGATATGTTCCACGGCAAACAGCCTTTCTGGCACGCCTGCCTCTGGCTCCCGGTCCTGCAGACGCTTCAAAAAAAGGAAATCATCGTGGTTACAGAGGAGAAAAACCTCCCGGCCTTCAAGCAGGTGAAGCTCCCGGCAGTCCCGCGGATGGAAGAAGCGCTGCGGCTGGCCCTGAAAAGGCAGGGGCCGAAGGCCAAGGTAGGAGTTTTCCCTTATGGAAAGTGGGTTTTGCCCAAGGGGCTCAACTCGAGGATTTGACCGCAGAGAACGCAGAGGTTTAATGAATTTGAAAGAAAGGGAGGCCCAAAAAAAGGGGCCTCCCTTTTTCTTCATGCCAAAGTGCCTTTCGCTCGATATGAATCCGGCGTCTTTACTGTTTCTTCGTGGAGGATGCCGGGGTTTTGGAGGACAAACCGGATTCTTTCGCCTCCGGTTCTCTGATTGTCTGGGGTTTTTTACCGGACGCGTCTCCGTACAAAATTTCCTGCAGTTCCTGGATCAGGCGCTTGTCCTGCTTGGCTGGGGGTTTGGCCAGTTCCTGGGCGAGCATCTCTTCCCCTAACTGATTCACATCCTTCACCGGTTCGCTGGATTTCCTTTTGGGAACCATCGTTTCTCTCGCCTTTTCTTCATTGACCGCTCCCCCGCTTTTTACCATCCCCGAAGGATTGTCGGTAAAAACAATGTTCCCATCCTTGTCTTTATATTTATAAATCTGCGCGAAGCAGTCCGATCCGCAGAAAAAAATAAAAACCGCCGCGAAAACCCAAAAGGCCATGATCCACCTCCCGCTTCCTTTTTACCAAATATCAGGATCGGCATTTTTTGAATTTTCTTTAATTTTTTCGTGGGGATTGGCGGTTTCTTTGAACTTACGATCCGGCAGAGTCTCGGGGCAAGGTGCTCGGGAGAGGAAAATCAACGAGGGGGAGGCGGAATCAACAGTTCCGCCTCCCCTTAAGGGTTTTATTTCTTGTACATTCCCAACTGGGTCACAATCTTCTTGAGCTCTTCGGATTCTTTACGGACTGCCTTTTCGCAATCGGAGGAGTTCAGGTACGTTGTCGCCATGTCATATTTTTTCAAGACTTCCTGATATTCGGGGTCATCCAGCGATTTCTTAAATGCATCCTGAATCTTCTGCACGATCGGCTGCGGCAGGGCTTTCGGCCCCATGATCTCCAGGGGAGACGGGAAGACCATGTCGATCCCCAATTCCTTCAGGGTCGGAACGTCCGGGTACCGGGCGGACCGCGTCGCCGTGTAAACTACCAGCAGGCGGAATTTACCCGCATCCACAAGAGGACCCCAGCTCGTGGAGTCGGAAACCGAATCCACGTGGCCGCCCAGCAAAGCGGAGTTGCACTCCGCGCCTCCCTTGTAGGGCACATGGGTCATCTTCATCCCGGTCAGGAAAGAAATCTGTTCCATGGCCAGGTGCGGTCCCGTCCCAACGCCCGTGGTTCCATAGCTCACCTTGTCCGGGTTGGCCTTTACGTGCTTCACAAAGTCCTGAAAAGTCTTCCAGGGCGAATCCGCTTTCACGACAAATCCGTAAAGATAGCCGGTGTACCGCATGATGTGATTCACGTCGTCAATGGGGTTGAAATTGCATTTGCCCATGTGCCAGGAAATCGTTACGGTCGTGCTGGCCATGATCCCGACCGTATAGCCGTCCGCCGGTTTGGCGATGACTAAATTGGGTCCCACAGTCCCGCCTCCCCCTCCCTTGTTCTCCACGATGACGGGCTGGTTGAAATACTTCTTGGCCGCCGCCGCCAGCACCCGGCCCGTAATATCCGTAGACCCTCCGGCCGGATAAGGCACAACCAAGGTGATCGGCTTGGCAGGAAATTCCGCCGCCAACGCGGGAAATCCTCCGGGGAGACAAAAACAAAGAAGCCCTGTCAATCCAAGAATCCGAATTAAGGTTCGGGACATTTTCTCTCCTTTCAAAATCCGTTCTCGGTTTCCTGCGCCTTCTACCGTTTCGAAGATCTTTTTGCCTTGGTCTGTTTTTGAACCGTCTTCTGGGGTTGAACTTCCTGGATCTGGGCAGCCGGCTGCGCCGGGGCGTCGAAGAGCTTCATCTTCAGCTCGATGTTGTCCTGGATCCAGTGCTCGTCCCACCACTCGATGGGGTTGATGAAGACGCCTTGGATCATCATGGCATAGTGCAGGTGGTCTCCGCCGGCCATCCCGGTCATGCCGCTGCGCCCGATGACCTCGCCCCGCTTGACTTCCTTCTTCGTCTCCGTCTCGATGCGGCTCAGGTGGGAATACATGCTGAACAACCCGCAGCCGTGATCGATCACCACCGTTTCCCCATAAATGCCCAGCGGCCCGGCATAGGCGACCCTTCCCGAATTGGCCGCCGGCACCGGGCTCTGCCCCAGGGAAGCCAGGTCCACCCCGAGATGCGTCTGGCGGTCGATTTGCTTGCCGTTGTAAAAGTACGTGCGGTCCTGGGCGTAAGAGGCCATCGGCTTGGCGTTCGGCAACCGCAGGAAGGTTCCCGACCAGAGCGGCTGGGGGACCGTCTCCTGGCAGATTTTTTTGACCTGCTGGTGATCGATCTCCCGCTGTTTCTGATTCAGATAGAGGAAAATCTCGACCGGGGAGCCTTTCAAATTGGGATCCCGCTCGGTGAAATAAGGAAGGATGTTCTTCAAGAACCCGTCAGAAACCTGGATCTCGTCCTTTCTGAAGGCCTTGGCCTTGATGATCGGCCGAAAGCCGGCCTTGACCCGGTTTCCGGGGTGATCTTCTGCCGCCACGGAAAACGACACGTCCCGCGGGGAGTCATGGGGAAGGGCGAAATAGGCCAGGTACCGATCCTTGCCGATCGAAAGGCCGGGGAAGAAGAGTTCTCCCACCTGCACCCCGCTCTTGGCAAGTTCTTTGGAGGCGGTGTACGTGACCAACCCTGCTCCTCCCAGGTTCACGTAGTGCTGCGCCCCGAGAACACTCACCTGGGGAGGTTTGGTGTCGATCACCACCGGTTTTTCTAGGGAGACCTGGTTACCCTGGTTCCAGGAGTAATCCCAGGCCGTGATGCGGATCTGCGCCTCTCCATCCTTCAATCCCTTGGGAAGCGGCAGCATGGAGACGGTCTTCTCAACTGCCGGCGTCCCCTTGGGGAATTTTTCGGAAAGGATGGAAATCGCCCTGCCTTCCTGGACGATATCCAATTTGACTTCGGCGACCCCGCTCTTCGGGTCCTCCACCCGAAAAGAAAGCTTCTGGGTAATGTAGCGGGACTCGGAGGCAACCTTGATTACCGGCTTTTCCCCTTCGAATTTCACCAGGAAAATATACCCCCCCGCTCCTACCAGGATCGCGGCCAATCCAAAGATCATGATCCACAAAACTCTCTTCATAAAAATTTCCTTCCTGAAAAATATATGGACATCCGTTTAAAGGCAAATCGATGCGGGAGATCGCATCAAAGGCTTTTCATACCGAAATGAGGCGGATATAATAATATTCCATAGGCGCTCTGGGGTGTCAAGATTTGATAAATTCTTGGCTCCCTTTCCAAATATAAGAAACTCTATAGTTTCTAAGATCCTATCGGGGCGGGAGGCCCGCATCGCGCTTCGCGAAATCAAAAGGTGACGGTCTTTAACCGGGACCGGGCGGAGGCCGCAGGCTTTTCGTCTCTCTTTGCGGAAAGCTTGCGGGTTTCTTCTGAGAAAGCTGAAATCCAGGCCGGTGCTTCCGCGAACCGCGCCGCCACCTCCGCGCCCAGTCCAAGTTTTCGCCTCAAAAAAACAAATGCTGAAGGTGAGGCGATTTTATAAATTCGAAGGTCCGGATGAAAATTGATCTTTCCAAAATAATGACCCTGGGGAGCGGGTTGCTCAGGCCCGAGGGGGTCATGGCCGCGGATGACGGGACCGTTTATGCCTCCGATGGAAGGGGCTGCTGTTCCCGAACTTCCCAAGGCGGGCAAACAATCTTCTTCGGCGATTTGGGCGGGATACCGAACGGGATTTGCCTCGACAAAGAAGGCAACTGCGTCGTCGCCAATATCGGCAGCGGCCGGCTCCAGTCCTTATCTCCTCAAGGAACCCCCAAAGTTCTTATGACCGAGGCGGACGGGAAACGGATGTCCACTCCGAACTTCCCGTTCATCGACTCCCGGGACCGAATCTGGGTCTCCAACTCCACCGCCCATGAGGAGCTGAACGACGCCCTCCAGAGAGTCATCCCGGACGGCTGCGTGGTTCTTATCCGGGGCGGGGAGCCGCACATCGTAGCCGAGGGAATCTGCTTTGCGAACGGCTTGACCCTCGACGCCGCCGAAAAAAATCTTTACGTCGCGGAGACCATGAAAAGGAGAATTCTGCGCTATGCCGTCTGCGGAGACGGCTCCTTATCCGGCCCCGAAGTCTACGGGCCGGCTTTCCTCGGCCGGTTGGGCTTTCCCGACGGGATCGCCTTCGACGAGGCGGGAAATCTGTGGATCACTTTTCCCATGGGGAATGCCGTCGGGTACCTCACCCCCCGGCAGGAACTGGTCATGGCCATAGAAGACCCGGAAGGTCTGGTTCTCAGGCGCCCGAGCAACATCTGCTTCGGGTGGGAGGGAAGGAAGACGGCTTTCATCGGCAGCCTGGAGGGCACGAACATTCCTTATTTTCAAACCCCTTGGCCGGGCCTGAGGCTCATCCACCAAACCTGATAGCCCCAAACCATTGCGGAGGTTCCCTTATTGCCTTGGGCGCTACGCTCTGACCGTTATAATACGTGATGCGTAAAAAGTCGGCAAACCGATGGTTTCGTAAAAAGCTCCGGATGCAAGGCGCGCAAAAACGGAGGAGTGAGGGCACTTAGGGGTGCGCCGCAGCCACGAGGTTGCAGCGCAATCCCGCTCCGAGCGGGACAGATGGACTTTTTACGAGACCATCATAAGCGATTTCCCATATTAGGGAGGACTCCGTGCTCGCTGTACCCGCCTTGCGCCTGCAAGTTTTAAATGACGTCCCGGTTAATCCGCGGGGCGACTATGTTCTTTACTGGATGATCGCTAACCGGCGGACGACCTGGAATTTCTCCCTGGATGAAGCTATTTCCTGGGCGGAAAAATTGAACAGGCCGCTCTTGGTGCTGGAAGCTCTGCGATCCGCATATCCCTGGGCAAGCGACCGCCTGCATAAATTCATCATCGATGGTATGGCGGACAACGCCGATAACCTTCGGAGGTCTGGGATCACTTACTATCCCTATTTGGAGCGGAAGCCAGGAGAAGGCCGGGGTCTTCTCGAGACCCTGGCCCGCAAGGCCTGCCTGGTGGTCACGGACTCCTTCCCCGATTTTTTCCTTCCGCGCATGGTCGCGGCGGCGGCCCGCAAAATCATGGTCCGACTCATTGCGGTTGATTCCAACGGCCTCTTGCCTCTGCGGGCTTCCGATCGCCCCTACCCAACGGCCTATGCGTTTCGCCGCATCATCCAAAAGAACATCGGCGCTCACTTGTCCGCCTTTCCCGAGCCGGAACCTTTTTCCCGAATTCATCTGCCCCTGCTGAAAGCGGTTCCTGCCCCCGCTGCTGAGAAATGGCCGCCTTTGCCTGTGGCAACCCTCAAATCGCCCGCATCTTTTATCTCCGCCTTGCCGATCGACCACGGCGTCAAGGCGGCTGAGGAAAAGGGGGGGAGCCAAGCGGCTCAGGCCAGATGGAATCGTTTCCTAAAAAAAGGGCTGTCCCATTATCTCGAATATCGCAACGAACCCGAAACCGAGGGAACCAGCGGACTTTCTCCCTACCTCCACTTCGGGCACCTATCGGCCCATCAGATTTTTAAAGAACTGATGGACCGTGAGGGTTGGTCAGCTTCGAACCTTCCGCAAAAGGCCACCGGCTCCCGCGGCTGGTGGGGCGTGAGCCAAGGGGCGGAGATGTTTTTGGACCAGCTGATCACCTGGAGGGAGCTGGGTTACAATATGTGCGCCTTCCGCGAGGATTACGATCGCTACGAATCCCTTCCTCCCTGGGCCCAGAAAACCCTTGCGGACCACGCCGCGGACCGAAGACCTTACGGTTATCGTTTGGAGCAATTCGAGTCAGGGAAAACCCACGATCCCTTATGGAACGCCGCCCAGGGACAGCTTTTACGGGAAGGATGCCTTCACAATTATCTGCGGATGATCTGGGGAAAGAAGATTCTGGAATGGTCGGAGACCCCGCAGGAGGCGCTTAAAATCATGATCGAATTGAACAACAAATACGCCCTGGACGGCCGGGACCCCAATTCCTACAGCGGGATCTTCTGGGTCCTCGGCCGCTATGACCGCCCCTGGGGCCCCGAACGTCCCATTTTTGGAAAAATCAGATATATGAGTTCGGAAAACACGGCCCGAAAAATCAGAGTCAGGGATTTCATCCGAAAATACGCCCCTTGAAAATGGATGAAAACATCGGGATCAAAAAAGGAGGGTCTTCGCTTCATGATCGATCAAGAGCGACTAACGAAACAGTTCCTGGATTTCGTGCGGGTTGACTCTCCATTTTTTGCCGAAGCTCCTTTTGGGGAAATTTTGGGAGAAGAGTTGACCAAGCTTGGTCTCTCCTGGGATAACGATCGGACAGGCCAAAACGGGGCGGGAAATCTTCTGGCCCTCCTGCCGAGAAGCACCCCTGGAATTCCTCCAATCCTCCTGGGCATGCACCTGGACACGGTTGAACCCGGACAGGGAATCAAGCCGCGCCTGGAGAACGGGATAATCCGCAGCGACGGGAGGACCATCCTGGGGGCGGACAACAAGGCGGCCATTGCCTGCACCCTGGAGGCTATCCGCTGCCTCAAGGCCGACCGTCCTCCTCACGGGGACGTGGAATTCCTTTTCACCTGGGGGGAAGAGCGGGGGCACTGCGGGGCAAAAGCCTTTGATTATTCCCGGGTCCGCGCGAAAGTCGGTTTTGTTCCCGACGGAGGGGGCCTGCTCGGGACCATTATCACCCGGGCCCCCTACTACGAATCGATCCATGCGGTCTTTCAAGGTCGCGCCGCCCATGCGGGCATTTCCCCGGAAAAAGGAATTAACGCCATCGTGTTGGCCGGCCGGGCGCTGGCCCGCATCTCCCTCGGGCGGCTGGACGAGGAAACCACCGCGAATTTCGGGCTGATCAAAGGCGGATCGGGCCGCAACACCGTTCCCGAGCGGGTCGAAATGGAAGGCGAGGCCCGCAGCCTGGATCCTGCCAAACTGCGAACGCAGGTCGAAAAAATGAGGGAGGGTTTTGAATCCTCGGCTCGGGAAATCGGGGGAAGAGCCTTCTTCAGCGTGAAGAGGGAATACGATGGGTACCGAATCGGCGAAAGCGATCCTCCGGTGCGGATCGCCGTGGCCGCCTCCGAAGCCGTCGGTCTTTCCCCCGTCATCACCTCTACCTGCGGGGGAAGCGATGCCAATGAGCTCAACGCCAATGGGATCGCCGCGGTCGTCTTGGGGATGGGCGGCGGCGGGTATCACACTTTCGAGGAACATATTTCCGTAGACGAGCTGGTGAAATGCGCCGAGTGGATCAAAGCTCTCGTCACCGAAACGGCAAAACGGTTTCCGCCCGAAACCCCAATTCATCCCTCCCCCACGGCAGAGGGATGAGCAGGTAACGCCTTCTACGTCCTGGAAAAGAGAATCTCCGGGAGGATGGTTTCGTAAAAAGCTCTCCCGCCACTAATCGTAGCCGTTTATTTCCCGCCCCGTGGTACCGCCAAGTGGGCCTGAAAGTTTTTACGAAACTATCCGATATCCTTCAGCGCCTTTTCCATCCGCTCCATTCCCTTCTCGATCGCCTCGTAGGAGGTGGCGTAGGAAATGCGGACATACCCTTCGGCCGTCGTTCCGAAGGCATCCCCGGGCACCACGGCTACGCCTGCTTTTTCAAAGAGATATTTCGCGAACTCGTCCGAGGTCCGGCCAAATTTCCTGATGTTCGGGAAGACATAAAAAGCCCCTCGGGGCCGGACGAATGGGATCTTCATCCGATCCAGACCGGACATTACGAGGCGCCGCCGCCGGTCGAACTCGGCCACCATGGCGTGCATGCTCTCCTGCGGTCCGTTCAGCGCCGCCTCGGCCCCCACCTGGACGAAGGTATTGGGACAGCTAACGATGTGCTGGTGGAGTTTGAGCGATTCGGCCAGGACGTCCCGGGGGGCAACCAGGTAGCCGATCCGCCAGCCGTCCATGGCATAAGCCTTGGAAAAGCTTCCGATGAGAAGGGTCCGCTCTTTCATCCCCGGCTCTTTCATAATCGGATGATGCTTCACCCCGTCGTAGATCATGGCGTCGTAAATGTCGTCGGCCAGAACCATGAAATCGTGTTTCCCCGCCAGATTCGCGATCTCCTTCAGATCCTTCTCCTCGAATACTTGCCCGGTCGGGTTATGAGGCGAGTTCAGGATCAGGAGCTTGGTCTTTTCGGTGAGATGCTTCTCCACGTCTCTCGCCTTCAGGAGAAACCTGTCCTCTTCCCGCAAGGGAACGGAAACAGGGTTCCCAAGACCCATGGAAGCGTACCCTTCATAGTAGACGTACATCGGCTGGGGAACAAGAACTTCGTCCCCGGGATTCAGGACGCTCAGGATTCCGATGTAGACGGCCTCCGCCGCCCCGACGGTGACGAGAACCTCCTCCGGCCGAACCGCGAGGCCGTAGTCCCGGTTCAAGCGGCGGGCAATGGCCTCCCGAACCTCGATTCTGCCGGCGCTCGCCGTGTAGTGGACCAGCCCCCGGTCCAAAGCTTCCCGGGCCGCTTCCTTTATGTGTTCCGGCGTGTCAAAATCAGGCCGGCCGATCGAAAAATTGACAATATCAATCCCCTTCCTCTCCGCCTCATCGACCTTTGCGGTGACCTCCCGGATTTTCGAAAGGCGCACCCGTTGAATTCTTTCCGCTGTCCTTTGACTCTGCATCCTCTCATCTCCTTAAAATCCGCAAAAATATTTTTTTGGATTTAATTTTTGTCCCTAAAATTTCCCTAAACTTCCGGCTTCAGCATGAGCTTACTTTTTTCCCGCAACCAATTTGGTGGCGGATCAAATTGTTACCCCGGGCAATAGAGCCGGCGTCGAGGGGTTAATTGCCAATTCCCCGGCAGGCATCAAACAGGTGACACATGACGAAATGGCTCGGTTCCACCTCGGCCCAAAGCGGTTCTCTTTGGGAACAGATTTCCAGCGCTTTGAAACATCGCGGATGAAAGCGGCAGCCCCGCGGAGGGTTCACCGGGCTGGGCACATCTCCCTTGAGCACGATCCGTTTCTTCTTTTGGTCGGGGTCCAGGATGGGCACGGCCGACAAAAGCGCCTGGGTGTAAGGGTGGAGGGGCTTCGCCAGGAGCTTTTTGTTAGACGCTAACTCGATCACCTTTCCCAAATACATCACTGCGATCCGGTCGCTCACATGATTGACCACGGAGAGATCATGCGCGATTAGAATATATGAAAGGTTGAATTCCGCTTTCAGATCACCCAGAAGGTTGATTACCTGGGCCTGGATGGAAACGTCCAGGGCGCTCACCGGTTCGTCGCAGATGATTATTTTGGGCCGGAGGATCAGGGCCCGCGCGATCCCGATGCGCTGCCGCTGGCCGCCGGAAAATTCGTGGGGAAAGCACCGCATCTTCTCCCGGTGGATCCCCACTTTGTCCAGGATGGCCGCCACCCGGTCCGGGATCTCGCTGCCCGAAGCCAGGCCGTGGGTCTTCAGAGCATCCCCCACGATGTGTTCGATCGTGAGCCGGGGATTGAGCGAGGAATACGGGTCCTGGAAGATGATCTGCATCTCCGCCCGCAATTTTTTTAGTTCTGCGCCCTTCAACGCGGTGACGTCTTTCCCCTCGAAGAGGATCTCTCCGGCCGTCGGCTCAAGAAGATGGAGGACCGTGCGGCCCAGAGTCGACTTCCCGCACCCCGACTCCCCCACCAGCCCCAGCGTCTCGCCCCGCGCCACCTCGAAGCTGACGCCGTCCACGGCAAAGACCCGCTCCCGGGGGCTAAAAACTTTCGTCCTCTTCAGGAGGAAGTGTTTCTTCAAATCGCGGATCCTGAGAAGCGGCGCCGGATTCATCCCGTTTTCCCCATTCCCCGTCCGCGATCGCAGGCTACCCGGTGCCCCGCCCCCACTTCGCGCAGTTCGGGCCGGGCGAGCTTGCAGGCTTCCGTCGCCTCGGCGCAGCGGGGGTGAAAATCGCATCCGGGAGGCAGATCATAAAGACTCGGGACCATCCCGGGGATCTCCGGCAGCCGCGTCTGCTCCGCTTCCAGCCGGGGGACCGAAGCGAGAAGTTGGCGGGTGTAGGGATGCAGCGGGTTGTGAAAGATGGCGCGAACCGGGGCTTCTTCTACGATCCGGCCGCAGTACATGACGATCACGCGCTGGGCCACCTCGGCGATGACCCCGAGGTTATGGGTGATCATCATGATGCTCATGTTGATCTTCCGCTGGAGGTCGAGCATGAGCTCAAGGATCTGCGCCTGCACCGTCACGTCCAGTGCCGTCGTCGGCTCATCGGCGATAAGGAGGGCGGGGTTGCAGCTCAGGGCCATGGCGATCATCACCCGCTGGCGCATCCCCCCGCTCAGCTGGTGCGGGTATTCTTGCATCCGCCGGCGGGGATCGGGGAGACCAACCAGATCGATCATCTCCACCGCCCGTTCTTGCGCCTGGCGGACGTTCACGTTCTGATGCAGAAGAATGGTCTCCATGATCTGGTTGCCGATGGTAAATACGGGATTGAGAGAGGTCATGGGTTCCTGAAAAATCATGGAAATCCGATTGCCGCGGATCCGGCGTATTTCGTCCCTCTGCAAACGGAGAAGATCCCGGCTTTCGAAGATGGCCCGTCCCCTGATAAGTTCCCCGGGCGGCATGGGAATCAATTGCAGAAGCGCCATGGCGCTTACACTTTTCCCGCAGCCGGACTCCCCAACAATTCCCAGGGTTTCCCCCGCGTTCACCTGGAAGGAGACCCCGTCCACGGCTCGCACTGTTCCGGCGAGGATGTGGAAATATATGCGCAGGTCTTCGACGGTTAGCAACCGACCCATGTTACACCTGTTCTCGCGATCTCGGCTCCAAGGCATCCCGAAGCCAGTCGGCGGCCACATTGATACAGGCCACAAGCAACATCAACGCCAGACCGGGGAAGATGGACGCCCACCAGCTCCCGGAAAAGAGAACCTGATATCCCCGGGCAATCGCCAGCCCGATCGAGGGGGTGGTAACGGGGA
>Ga0079037_100000884_pt1 | contig 14771 bp, 8 predicted proteins | sample Mud3Dept4metaG_FD_71479 | JGI IMG/M metagenome (GOLD analysis project Ga0079037, IMG submission 71479) | Freshwater wetland microbial communities from Ohio, USA, analyzing the effect of biotic and abiotic controls - Mud 3 Core 4 Depth 4 metaG | ecosystem: Environmental > Aquatic > Freshwater >... | reverse complement strand
CGGCGGCGGCGCCGGCCGCCGACGTCCAGCAGCAGGTCGATCAGGCACGGCGCCAGGCGGAGGATGCCCAGCGTCAGGCGGAGCTCGCGCAGCGGCAGGCCGAGCAGGCGAAACGCCAGGCCGAGATGCAGCAGCGGCAGGAGCAGCAGAAGCGCGAGATGGAGCAGCGCCGGCAGGCCCACGAGCAACAGATGCCGAAGCGCGAGCCGGCGCCGCCGGCGGCCGGTGCCGACGACGCCGCGCGTCAGGCCGAGCAGGCGAAGCGCCAGGCGGAGGCCGAGGCGCGCCAGGCGCAGCTCAAGCAGCAGATGGAACAGCGCCAGCAGGCGCTCGAGGCACAGCGCAGGGCAGCGCAGGAGCAGGCGGCGGCGCGTGAGCGTGCGGCACCGCGCGCATCGGCGGATGCCGGTGCCGGCGCGCCGTCGGCCGAGCAGGGCGGTCTCTCCGCGGAGGACGTGCAGCGTCGCGAGGCCGAGATGGCCCGGCTGCGCGCACAGCGGGAGGCCTGGGTGGCGGAGCAGCAGGAGGCCTGGATGGCGGAGCAGCGGGAGGCCTGGATGGCCCAGCAGCGTGAGGCGTGGATGGCCGAGCAGCGTCGGCGCCTGGGTCAGCAGATGGACCGCGCCATCGACCGGATGCCCGAGCCGCCCATGTTCGGGACCGAGGAGCCCGTGCTGCCGCCGTCGGCATCCCGGGGCGGGCCGCCGGCCGGCACACCCGGCTGGGGTGATCCGCGCATGGAGCCGTCGACGGGCTACCCCGGCTACGGCCGGGGTTCCGGCTATGGCCCCGCACCCTACCGCGGCGAGGTGAGGGACAGCCACGATCGTTCCTACGGCTGGGGCCCGGATTACGGCCCCGGACCCTATCCCGGTTACGGCGCTCCGACGTACGGCCGCTGAGCGGGATTCGCCCCGGTGCCGCCTGGCACCGGGGCCCTCATGCCCCTCGAGGTCGGTCGGTGGGCGCGCCGAGCAGGCGCGCTGCCGACGCCTTGTCGAGCCAGCGCCACGGCAGCGGGATCAGCGCCGGGACCCGCTCGCGATACCGACGGTAGCGCTCGCCGTGGTACTCGATGAGCTTGCGCTCCTCGAGTCGCAGCCCGATGACGACATAGGCCGTGGCCAGGACCGCGGCCACCAGGCGCGCGGCGTCCATGTCGCGAGTCCAGAGCAGCACCAGGCCGAGGCTGTACCAGGGGTGGCGGACGAAGCGGTGCAGCGGCGACAGGTGCAGGCGCTCCTGGTCCTCGACACGCCGCTCGCGGTCGCGCCACTGCCGCAGGCCGAGGAACTCGCTGCCGTCGTAGTCCCGGAGCGTCGACAGCAGGCCGACCACCGCCAGCGCGGCGAGCCCGTCGGCGACCCACCGCCAGCCCCCGCTCCAGCGCCACAGCGCAGGTCCGGGGTACATCAGCGTCCAGGCTAGCAGGGGCGCGACCAGCAGCAGCGCGAGGGCGTTGAAGGCGAGCCGGTAGGCCGGCACCGACTCAGGCCAGCGCGCTGCGACCATGCGCTTCACCGCCAGCGAGGCGAGCGCCGAGTGCAGGGCGAAGTAGGCGATCCAGCAGGCCGCGAGGAACGCGAGCTCTTTCATCCGCAACTCCTAACCGCAGAGGCGCGGAGGAAGCCAGATCAACAACCATCGCCGAATCCCACGCCTCGGGTCCATGCCTCCCAAAGCCCAAGTCGTCGCTCTCGCCTGCGCCTCGGCGGCTCACCCTGACGCTTCCACGTTCATCGCGGTCGCGCCGGCGCGTCAGAATCCGCGCGCCTCGCGCACCTGTTCGTAGGCCTCCCGGATCTCCCGGGTCTTCTGCGCGGCGAGCCGCATCATCTCCTCGGGCAGACCCTTCGACACCAGCTTGTCCGGGTGGTGCTGGCTCGTCAGTCTCCGGTAGGCCTTCTTTATCGTCTCGGGATCGTCCCGCTCGGAAACCCCCAGCACCGCGTAGGCATCGGCGAGCGCGCCCCGCCGCGCCGCTGCGCGGCCTTCCGCACGCGTGCGCGCGAAATCCCGCTCCGCGCGGGTGCGCTCGACGATGCGCCGGAAGACGAATTCCGGCACGCCGAGGTGACGGCAGATGTGCAGCAGCACCCCCTCCTCCGCCGAGTCCAGGGCGTCGTCCGCGTAGGCGGCCTGGACCTGGATCTCGACGAACATCTGGATCAGGGTGTACCGGCGATGGCACTCCTGGCGAAACTGGTCCAGGACGGCATCCAGGGCAAAGTCGGGCTGCTTGCCCTGGTTGAAGAGGTCGATCGCGGCGCGCCGCAGCTCGGGGGCGAGATCCATCTCGGCCATCACCGCCTCGGCGAGGCGGATCTCGTCCGGGCTGACCCGGCCGTCGGCCTTGGCGATGCGCCCCATCACCGCAAACGTGGCGGCGAAGAATGCCGTCTGTACGCGCTCGCGGTCGCCGGGCTCGAGCGCGGGCTCGGCGCTGCCCTTCAGGCCGCGATCGAAGCCGTGGCCCAGCGCCGCCCCCAGCAGGGCGCCCAACGGCCCCCCCAGCGCGAAGCCGAAGGCGCCCCCGACCAGCTTGCCCCACCAGCCCATGTGCGACGTCCCGCCGCGACCGCCTGCCGCGGCCCGCGGCCGGCAGTGTAGCAGCGGCTATTTGCCGTGCAGGTATTCCTCGTCCCGGAACGAGCAGACCCATTCGGGCCGCAGTCCGATCATCACCGACATGAGGAAGCCGTTCAGGAAGGCCTCCGGGAAGAGCATCAGCGGCAGGAAGGGCAGGAAGCCCTGGTGGAGATCGGCGAGGCTCAGCGCCTCGGTTCCCACGAGCACCCAGACCGCGAGATAGCCGGCCGCCAGCACGGCGATCCCGCCGGCGACGAAGGCGTTGATGAACACGTAGACGAAGAAGTGCTTGGGCAGCGCGGAACGCACCAGCACCAGCAGGCTCTGGGTGAGCGTCGCCGGCAGCAGCACATCGAGCAGGGCGTTGACCGGCAACCCGCTCCAGCCGCTGAGGCCGGCGAGCGCCACGCCGACGAGCGCGACGGTGCCGGCAAGCACCGCAAGGGACCAGCCGAGCATGAGCGTTACGGTCGTCATGCCCAGCAGGTGGAACTCGAGCCCGGGCAGCACCGCGGTGCGCATGGCCCACAGGATCATCAGGGCGACCGCCGCGCCGGCGAGCAGGTGCAGCCGCGGGCTGCTGCGAAGGGTCCGCCACGGCGCCAGCCAGACGGCGAGCCCGAGGGCGAGCGCGTAGGCGACCCAGAACGCGCGACGCGCGCCCACGCTCAACAGATCACCGGTCAGCTCCATGGGACAGTCACCCGAGCGGGTCTCGGTCGGTTCTAAAGGCCCCGACGGTAGCACAGCGCTCAAGCGCGAAGACCCGCAGCCGACAACGGTAGGGCAGGTGGCGCGTGGTGAGCGCCGCGGGGAGTGAAGCGATGTGGACCCTGTACGACATGGCGAGCGGGGAGATCATCGAAATCTCGGCCGAGCCTCGGCAGCCGGCTTCCCGGCCTTTGCCACTCTATGCCCCCGGCGCCGGGCCCTCCCTCTGTCCACTGACGGTTGCCAGCGCGCCGTCGTCGCGCCGGTTGCCACGCGAGGTCGTTCTCGCGGGCGCGACCGGGCAACCCTGGCGGGACGACTGACGTCGCTCCGCCACAGAGGCGGGGAGACACAGGGGCAGAAAGGCAGGCTCGATCTGCTCCGTGCCTCCGTGCTCACGAATCCAGGCTGAGCGGCTCTTCCCGCGGTTCCGCCGCCCGGTGACGCGCGGCGGGGCGGGCGACGCGGCCGTCAGGCGGCGGGGGTCGTCCAGATCACCCAGCCATCGCACACCTCGACGGCTACGGGCTCGAGCGCATCGCCGGCGCAGGGGCCGTGCACGCACCGGCCGTCCGTCGGTGCGAACAGCGCGCCGTGCAGCGCGCACTGGATGAACCGGCCGTCCGGATCGAGAAACTGGTGCGCGCGCCACTCCAGCGGCGCCTCGGTGTGAGGGCACTGGTTGCGGTAGCCGTGGACGCGGTCGCCGTGCCGCACCACGAAACAGGGGAGGTCGGTGCAATCGGGCAGGGGGAGCTGGAAACCCCGCGAGCCGGGGTCGCCGAGCTCATCCAGCCGACACAGCGCCAGCGTCGAGCCGGCCGGTCGGCCGAGGCCCTGCAGCCCCGCCAGACCGCACTTCCTGCCGGCCAGCCGGGACGCCTCGCGCAGGGTCGCGGCGACGCTGAGCCCGCGCAGCGTGCCGTCGATGCAGGCCGCATTGAACGCGTCCCCCGCGCCGAGCGTGTCCAGCAGGCGCAGCGGCGGGAAGGCGGGGCTGTGGTGGAGGCTTCCCTCCCCGTCGATCGCCCAGGCGCCGTCGGCGCCCCAGGCGCAGCAGACGACCTGACCTGAGCGGCGCGGCAGGGAGCGCAGGAAGCCCTGCGCGTCGGCGAACCCGCGGTGCCGGGCATAGGCGCGCGAGAACAGCAGCAGCTCCGGCAGCCCCAGCAGCGCCTCGATGCCGTCGCGGGGCTTCTCGACCTCCAGCGAGCAGCGCGTGCCGAACTCGCGCGCCCGCTCGAGCATGAGGCCGAGTGCCGGGACGTTGCGTCCCTCGAAGTGGACCCAGTCGAGACCCTGTAGCGGCACGGCAGCGAAGTCCTCCGCGGACAGCTCCGGCAGATCGCGGTAGTGCACGATCGTGCGGCTGCCGGTCGCGCGGCTCAGGACGACGTGGGAGACGGGCGTGCGCCCACCCGAGCAGCTCACCCGCCGGCTGGTGTCGATGTGCTCCCGCGCCGCGGCAGCGAGCAGCAGCCGGCTGTCCGCATCGTCGCCCAGGGTGCCGATCCAGCTGACGCCGTGGCCGAGCTGGGCGAGCACGGCGAGCGAGTTGGTGCAGTTGCCGCCGCGCCGGTGGTGGCGTTCGAGGGCGCGGACCTCGTCGTCCTCGGCGGGGTAGCGATCGACGACGCTGACGACGTCGAGAGTTGCGATGCCGGCGCCGAGGATGCGCACGCTGCGGCCAGCCGGATCAGCCGGGGACGCCGCCTCGGAAGATGTTGCGCAGGCGTGAGCCCGGCTTGGCGGGCTCGGCCTCGCCGCTCGCGGGCGGGTCGGTGCCGGTCGTTCGCGCGGCCGCCGGCTCGCCGCCGGCGGGTGTGCCGTTGCCGCCGCGCAGCCGGCCCATCTCGCGGCGCAGGTTGTCGATCTCGCGGTGCGCATCCTCGAGGGAGTCCTCGAGCGAGTGCCGTGCCTCGTCAGCCTCGCGAAGCTCGCGCTGGCGCTCGCCGAGGGCGCGGCGCAGGCCGGCGAGGTCCTGCCGCTGGGCCTCCTGCGCGAGCACGCTCGTGCTGTCGACCTGCTGGGCATCGGCGAGGGCGCGCCGCATCCGCTCGACCTCGCCCCGCATGTGCGTGACGTCGCGGCTCGCCTGTTCGCGCACCATCGCCAGCTCCGTGCGCAGGGACTCGAGCTCGTCGCCGCGGCCCTCCAGCATCGGCTCCAGCTGCTTCACGTAGGTCTGCATGACCTGCCGCAGCTCGTTCGCCTCCCTGGCCAGCGCCTGGGCCTCCTGGCGGGCCTGGTCGCGCGCATAACGCGTCTGCTCGAGCTCCTGGCGCAGGTCGTTGACCTGGGCGCGCAGCTCGACGTCAGAGCCCTCCCAGGTGATGGTGACCGGCTCGCGCGACGACGGCCTGGAGCGCGTCCGGATCTCCTCGAGCTCGGTCTCGAACTGCTCCCGCTCGTTGCGGTGGTTGATCGTGGCCTCGCGCAGCTGACCGATCACGTCCTCGAGCTGCTCGCGCAGCGCCCGCTTCTGGCTCTGCAGGCTTTCTGCGCTCGCCCGCAGCTCCCGGACCTCCTGGCTGAGCTGGCCGACGCGCTCGTCGGCCGCCTCCTTGGCGAGGCGCTCGGAGTGCCGGTCGGCCTCGTGGCCCGCGGCAGCGCCGTCCTGGGCCGAGATCCGTGTGCGCAGCATCTCGAACGCGGCCGCCAGCGCGTCGCGGTCGGCCTCCAGCGCCTTCACCTCGGCGCGCAGGGACTCGGCATCCTGCCGGGTCGCTGCGAGCGCGGCCGCTGTCGTCGCGGCATCCGCGTCGGCTGCCTCGCGGTCACGCCTGAGACTTTCGAGCTGCGTGGCCAGGTCCCTAACCTCGGTGTCGCGCGCCTCCAGACGGTGCGCCGCTTCGTCGGCCCGCGCACCCGCGGCCGCCAGCTGCCGGGCGACCTCGTCGCGTGCCCGTTCGAGCTCGGCGAGCTGCTCCCGCAGCCCACCAGCGGCCTGCTCCGCATTCTGGCGCAGCGCCCCGAGCTCTGCCACCACCCCGTCGCGTTCCCCGGACAACGCCTCGCGCTCCGCAGCGAGCCGGGCGGCCTCCTCGCGGGCGGTCGCGAGGTCGGCCTGCAGCGCCGCGAGCCGCGCCGTCGCCTGCGCCTCTGCGTCGGTGCCCGAGGTCCGAGCCTCCTCGAGCGCCGCAAGCAGGCGCTGGCGCTCCTGCTCGAGCCCGTCCCGCTCCGACTGGAGCGCGCCAATCCGCTGTGTCTCGCCCGTCCGCGCGGACTCGAGGTCAGCGGCCTGGGCGGCGTGTGCCGCCTGCAGGGTGTCCAGCGCCCGCCGCAGCTGATGGCCTTCCTGCCGCGCCGCGCCGAGCGCCTCTTCGAGCGCCGACAGGCCGCCCTGCGCCACGTCCTGCGTGTGGCGCAACTCCGCCAGCGCGTCCTCGGCCCGGCGCCGCGACTGTTCGCTCTCTGCGAGGCGCGCCGCGAGCGTGGCCGCCGCGGCGTCGGCCTGCGCGCGGATGGCCGCCGTCTCGTCCGCCGCCGCCGCGCGGGCCGTCTCCGCCGCAGCCAGGGTATCGCGCAGCCGGTGCAGTTCCTCAGCATGCGCCGTTCCGACCGCCGTCAGGCGCTGATCGGCCTCGCTGGCGGCCCGGGCGCGGTCGTCCCGCAGCTTGTCGAGCTTGGTGCGGATCCGGTCGCGCTCCCGGGTCGTCGTCTCGAGCTGCCTGCCGAGGGCGGACACCTCGCCGCGGGCCTCCGCGAGATCGCCCTCCAGGCGCGCCAGCGCTGCCGTCCGCTCGGCCGCGGCGACGTCGCGCTCGTGGACCGACTGCGCCAGGGCCTCGCGGACCTCGGCAAGCTCCATGCCGAGCGTCTCGATGGCGGCCGCCTTCTCGGCCGAAGCGTCCTCGCGCTCGCGAAGCGACCGGTCGCGTGCCTCCCGGGTCTGCTCGAGGTCGGTCTGGAGCCGTTCGAGCACCGCCGCGTGCTCGACGGCGGCACCATCCCGCTCGCGGACGGCCTGCTGGTGGGTCTCCCGGGCCTGGGCCAGCTCGTCCCGCAGACCAGCCAGTGCCGCGGCCTGCGCCGTGACGGCTGCGTCGCGCTCGCCCAGCTCGTGCGCGTGCGCCTGGCGTGCCGCATCGAGTGCTGCGACGACCTGCCGGTGGTCGCTCCGCACGGCCTCGAGCTGGGCCGCCAGCGAGTTGCGTTCGGTGTCGACGGCAGCGAGGCGCTCGGCGAGGGCCGACGCCTCGGAGCCGGTGCCGTCGAGCTCGGCGCGCAGCGCGGCAGTCTGTTCGCGGGCGCCGTCCAGCTCGCGCCGCAGCCCCTGCAGCTCCGTCGCGCGATGCGCGCGCTCGGCCTCGAGGGTGCGGGAAACCTCCTCGAGGGTGCGGGAAACCTCTGTGCGCTCGGCCCGCGCCGCCTGCAGCTCGTCACCGAGCTGGGCGGCCTGCTGGCGCGCCGCCTCGAGCTCCGCCTGGAGTGCCGCGAGCGACCTCGCTCCCTCGCTCTTGAGGCCGTCGAAGGCATCGACCGCCGCGGCGTGCGTCGTGCGCAGCGCGTCGAGCTCCTGCTGAAGCGCGCTCGCTTCGTTGCGTGCCCCGTCGCGCGCTTCGCGCGCGGCGGCGGCGTCGGCCGCGAGGGCATCGTGGCGCTGGCGCAGCTCCCCGAGCTCGGCCTCGAGGTGATGTCGGTCTGCCGCGAGGCTCGCCAGGCGATCGGCAAAGTCCCGCCCCGACTGTTCGCTGGCGGCGCGCAGCGCGGCCAGCTCTGCCTGCAGCGCCTCGCGCGCCGTGCTCTGCTCCGCGATGGCCGTCTCGAGCTCGGCCGCCGCGCGACCGTGGTCGGCAGCCTGCTCGGCCAACCGCGATTCGAGCGCCGCCTTCTCGCCGCGCAGGGCCTCGGCCGCCTGGGTGAGGCGCGCCGTTTCGTCGCGGGCCTCGGCGAGCGACGCCTCGACGCCCGACAGCGCCGTCGCAGCGGCGGCCTCTGCCCGGGCGGCGGACTGCTGCAGCGCCGCGAGCGAGTCGCTCAGTCCCTCGCGCTCGGCCTCCTCGGCGTGCAGGCGGTCAAGGAGCTCGCGGGTGCGGGCCTTGCTCTTGTCCCTGAGGGTGGTCACCGCCTCGGTCAGCGAGTCGCGCTCGATCTGCAGAATGCCGAGACGGTCGTGCAGCGCGTCCGCCGCGGCACGCACCTCGGCGAGCGCCTGCGCCTGCGCCGCCGCTTCGGCCGCCTCGCGCTCGCGCGCCGCCCGCATCGCGCCGAGCTCGCCGTCCAGGGCGTCGCGCTGCGCGGCGGTTTCCGCGAGCCGGGCGTCGAGCCCGCGGATGGCATCCTCGTGCCGCGTCGTCCGATCGGTGAGATCGGCCACGAGCCGTGCCTGCTCGGCCTCGTGGGCGGCGATCCGCTCGGCCAGTTCAGCCGCTTCCTGCGCGTGCTGGCGATCCTGGTCAGCCAGCTGCGCCGTCAGTCGGCCACGCTCGGCGGCGAGCGTCTCGAGACGGGCCTGGAGCTCGGCCTCGCCCTGCGTCGCCTGGGCGCGCAGCTCGGCGAGGGCCGCGGCGACGCCGTCGCGCTCCGCAATGGCGGCGTCACGCTCCTGCTCGAGCCCGCCAACGCGTGCGCGCAGCTCCGCCTCCGCACGCGCGGCCCGGTCCTTCAGCTCGGCCAGTTGGGCCGCGACGGCGTCGCGGTCGGCGGCGGTACCGTCCCGTTCGCGACCGAGCTCGGCGAGCCGGGCCTGTAGCTCGGCCTCGCTCTGGGTCGCCTGGGCGTGCAGCGTCGCGAGGTCGGCGGCGGTACCGTCCCGTTCACGACCGAGCTCGGCGAGCCGGGCATGTAGCTCGGCCTCGCTCTGGGTCGCCTGAGCGCGCAGCGTCGCGAGGTCGGCCGCGATCCGGTCACGCTCGTGCTGCAGCGCGGCCAGCCGCTGGTCGAGGTCCTGCACCTGGGCCGCGCCTGCCGCCTGGCGTGCTGCCAGCTCGTCGCTCAGGCCCGCGCGTTCGCTTTCCAGCGCGCCGATCCGCCCCGCCGCTCCTGCCAGCGCGTCGCGCGCCTCTGCCAGCTCCCGCGAGAGGCGACCGATCTCCGCCTGGGCCTCGTCCTGGGCCTGCTGCAGGGATTCGCGGGCGGCCGCGACCTGCTCCTGCTCGGCGGTCTGCGCGGCCAGCCGTTCCTGGGCGGTGCGCAACGCCTGGTCGCTCTCGGCACGGTGTGCGGCGAGCTCGGCGGCGAGCCGGTCGCGCTCGGCCCGCAGCGCCGACTGCGTCGCCTGCAGCTCCGCGAGCGACTGCTGGATCTTGCTCTGGCGCTCGATTTCGTGCGCCCGTTCGCTCTCGGCGGCACGCAGCTGTCCCGCGAGCCGGTCGCGCTCCGCCGTGGCATCGGCGAGCGCGCTTCGCACCTGCCCGAGCTCCGCAGCGACGGCGTCCAGACGCTCGTTGAGGATGGCGATGTCGCGGGCCGCCTGCTCCTGGAGTACGCCGCGTTCCGCCGCCGCGCGCTCGCGCTCCTCGCGCAGCGTGTCGGCAGCGGTGGCGCCGCGCTCGGCCTCGGCCTTCAGGCTTTCGAGCTGCGCCTGAACCGTGGCGAGCTGCCGGGTGGCCTGCTGCTTCTCCTGCTCGAGGGTCGCGATGCGCTGGCGCGCCTTCTCCACGAGCTGGCGGGCGGCGAGCAGCTCCTGCGGTCGGCTGCCCGTGTCCGCCGCCGGTGCGGCGGCACGCTTGTCAGTGGGTGGGGCCGCCGCCTTCGCGGCGGGCGTCGCCTTGGCCGGCGCCGCCGCGCCGAGCTGCTCCACGACCACCTGGTCGGACGGCACCGAGACCATGCCGTCCTGCAGCACGCTGACGTCATATCCGCGGTCGGTCAGCAGGAAGGCGGCCGCCGAGCTGCGCCCGGCAGTGTCGCTGTAGACGACATAATGGAAGTCCGGGTTCAGCGTGCCGCAATGCTCGCGCAGCAGCTCGACCGGCAGGTTGATCGCCTCCGGAATGTGGCCTGCGGCGTGCTCGTCCGGGCTGCGGACGTCGAGCCACCGGCCGCCGTCCGCCACACGCAGCGCCGCTTTGGCATACGTCTGGAACCGGGAGACCGGCTCGCGGATGAGGTCGTTGAAGTCCTGGCGGCTCAGCCGCAGCAGAAGTCCGTTGCTGAGCATCACCACGCCGCAATTGCGCGGCCTGCCGGACAGCAGCGCCTCCTCGCCGAAGCTGTCGCCCGGTCCGAGCTGGGCCAGCTCGACCGGCGGTCGACCGTCGCCGATGTCGCGGGTCACCACGGCGCGGCCGGCGCTGATCATGAAGAACCAGTCGCCCTCCGTGCCCTGCTCGACGATCTGGTCGCCGATCGAGACCTCGACGCGGTCCACTCGGCGCATGACGCCCTGGATGTTGCCGGGGGGCAACCGCTGCATGACCTTGGAGGCGAGCAGCTGCGCCATCCAGTCGCTCTCGGCGCCGAAGTCGGCGAACTCGCTGACCTCGTAGTCGATCTCCTGCTTGGTCGTCAGCAGGTCGTTGAGGCGCTTGCTGTCGATCCGCAGGAATGTGGCCTTGGTGACCGCGCGTGCGGAGTACTTGCGGGGGATCTGCGGGCCCAGCGGGAAACGGGCAGGATCGGTGCCGCCGCGGACACGCTCCACTGGCTTCTCTCCCGCGAGCAGCGTGACCTCGCCGCTCAGCAGGTAGACGTGGTGCGGTGCAGTGTCGGCCTGTCGGAACAGGTAGCCGCCGGCCTCGGCGTGCTCGACGCTGACCGGCTCGAGCAGCGCCGTCAGCTGCTCGTCCTTCAGGGTGCTCAGGGGCACCAGCGTCTTGGCCTGGGCGAATTCGCGTTGGCCGGCCTTGATGGGCATTGGCGGCGGGTCCGTGACTCCTGGCGGGCGGCTCGTCTCGCTCCTGCAGAGCACCTCTACCGACCACCCACGCCAGGGCCACAGACGGGGCCCCGGTCCGGTCGGCGTAGGGTTATCGGACCACCGATGGGAAACTCAAGCCTGCCAGGGCCAATTCTTGCCCGGCCCCGTCACGAACCCGGCATTGCGGCCCTCAGGTCGTCGCTCGCCGGCGACGAGCCGAGCCAGATGCGCAGCAGCAGGCCGCAAGATCCACACCCGGAATCTCGCCGCGAAGCGGGCCCTTGATCCCGACGCGGGTGGTCCTGCGGCCGGGCTCGCCGTCGAGCTCGACGCCGTCGCCCTCGTGCAGAGTCTCGGACATCGCGTCGAGTGTGCCCGGACGCGGAAAATAGCGGGTCTGCGCGCACGCGGGTTGATTTGCGCCGAGCAATCTATGCTATTTTCAACGCGGTTTCACACCACAAGAGGGAGTCCACCGAATGGCCGCGAAGAAAGCCGCCGCGAAGCCGGCGCCGAAAAAGCCGAAGCCGATCACCGACAAGCAGACGAAGGCACAGATCATCACCAGCATCGCCGAAACCACGGGCCTGGCGAAGAAGGACGTCGTGGGCGTGTTTGCCGCGCTCGGCCAGCTCATCGGCGGGCACGTTCAGAAAAAGGGTTCGGGTGAGTTCGTCATCCCCGACACCGGCGTGAAGATCCGTCGCGTCGTGCGCCCTGCCCGCAAGGCCCGCATGGGGCGCAACCCGGCCACGGGCGAGGAGATGAAGATCGCTGCGAAGCCGGCCTCGACCGTCGTCAAGGTGACGGCGCTCAAGGTGCTGAAGGAGCAGGTCTAAGGCCGTCGAGAACGCCGACGCCGCGGTGAGCCGCGGCGTCGGGTGATGCCAGGAGGACGTGGCCGATAACGCGCCACGCCCTTTTCGTCTGCGTCAGTAGGGACGCGGGCGGGGCCCAGGCCCGTAGCCCGGCGCACCGCCGGGGCCGCCCGGACCGCCGCGCCGCAGCGCATTGCGGAAGTAGTCACGGTAGTAGACGAGTGCGCTGCTGCCGTTGGCCACGACGTCGAAGACCTTCCAGCCCTCGTTGCCGCGGTACAGCCGGAAGTCGAGCTCGGACGGATACCCCTGGGGCCCGCGCACCGCCACCGACAGCGTGACCTCTTCGCCGCGCTGCCCGCTGCGACGCGCCGGCAGGAAGTCGATCTCCTGCTTGTCGTAGGCGGACAGGTGCTGCGCCATCGCCGTCAGGAACATGTCCCGCAGCTTGGCCTCCAGCTTCTGCCGCTGCTCGTCGTCCATCTGCCGGTACATGCCGCCCGCTGCAGTGCGGGCCATGTAGGCGAAATCGAAGTAGGTCGCGATCTCGTCGTCGAGGAACTTGGCGACGCGTGCGGCGTCCGGCTTCGGGTCCTGCTTGAGGAAGCCGACCAGCTTGTTCATGCCGTCGCGCAGCACGGCAGCCGGGTTCTGCTCGCCCGGCTGGGCCTGCCGCGGCACGCCGTAGTAATAGGTGCGTTGCCCCTGCATCGAGTCGGGACCGTAACCGAAGCTCGGGCTCGGGCCGGGCCCGTACGGCATGGCCTGCGCGGTTCCCGCGGCCAGCAGTGCGCCGCTCAGGATGATGGACCATCTCATCGTCGTGTCTCTCCTCGTGATGGTTGATCGTGCGGTTGGCGAGCGGCACTCAGGCCGCGGCGCGCAGCAGAGTGCCTCCGGGAGGGGGCAAAATCAATCGGGCGAAACCCAGGCTCAGCGGCTGGTCAGCCGGCGGTAGATGTCGGACACCTTGTGCGGCAGCTTGCCCACGTCGTCGATCACGATGTAGTTGGCGGGTCCGTACATGTGGGGGAGGTAGTCGCGGGCGTCCCTGTCGATGGTGATGCAGAAGGGGTGGATGCCCGCCCGCCGCGCCTCCAGCAGGGCCATGCGGGTGTCCTCGATGCCGTAGGGGCCGCGGTAGACGTCGAAATAGTCGTCGGGACGGCCGTCGGACAGGGTCACCAGCACCTTGGTGCGCGCCTCCACCCCCCCCAGCAGCCGGCTGAGGTGGCGGATCGCGAACCCCATCCGCGTGTACTCCTGCGGGCGGATGCCGGAGATCCGCGCCCGCACCTCCTCCGTGTAGCGCTCGTCGAAGGTCTTGATGCGAAACAGCTCGCAGCGCTTGCGGGTGATGCCGGAGAAGCCGTAGATCGCGTAGCGGTCGCCCAGCCGCTCGAGGGCCTCGCACAGCAGGATGAGCGCCTCCCGCTCGGCCTCGTTGATCCAGCCGCGCGTGCTCCCGCTCATGTCGACCATGAAGGCGACGGCGATGTTGCGGTCGGCGCGCTGCAGGCGCACGAACAGGCGGTCGCTCATCTCGCGGCCGTCGCGGGCGTCCGCGAGCGCCTCGACCAGCGCGTCGATGTCCACCTCGTCGCCGTAGCCCTGGCGCTTGAGCAGGCGCGGCTCCTCGCGCATGGCCTCGAAGACCTTGCGAAGGTGTCGGACCAGGGCGATGTGGCGGTCCATCGTCTGCCGGTAGAAGTCGTCGTGCACCGGCTTGACGTCCTTCTCCCGCATCACGCACCAGTTCTTGCGGTAGTGCTGCCGGCCGTGGTCCCACTCGGGGTAGAACTGGGCTCCCTCCTCGTGGTACGTGCCCTGCCAGACCGCGTCGGGGTCGACGGGCTGCTCCTGATAGAGGCTCGGGTCGTACTCGCCATCGCCCGCCGGCACCAGGTACTCCGGCGGGATCTCGCCGAAGTCGAGGTGGACCGAGATCATCAGCTGCTTGACGTCGTCGGGCGGGGCGATGGGCAGCCCGTCCAGCGTGACCTCGAAGTCCAGCCCTCCTTCCTGTTCTTCGGGGCGGGCCGAGAACTCGGGCTTGTCCGCGTCCCGCCGGCCGCCGGCCGGCTCGTCGCGGTGCGATCTGAGCTCGTCGGCCAGCTGGGCGAGCTTGACGCGCAGGCGCGCCTTCTCCTTCTCCAGCCGGGCCGCGCGGCACGCCGCCACTGCGTCGGGCTCGAGCCTTCCCTGGTAGCACCAGGCTACGAAGTCCGGCAGGGCGTAGGCGGCGTCCAGCAGCCCGAGGCTGTCCTCGACCCGGGCGCCACTGCCTGCCAGGGGAGCGGTCAGCTGCGCCCAGCCCGGCGGCAGGGACTCGCCCCGCAGGGCGCGCAGCCGTTCCATCTCGCGGTGCAGGCCCGGCAGCTCGCGGCCGATGCAGGCGGTCAGGCGCACGGTCTCGAGACCGTGCAGCTGGCGCAGCGCCCGCTCAGGGTCGGCGTAGCCGGCGCAGGCGGCGGGGAGGTCGACCCGCAGCGTGCCGAAGCGGACCTGGGCCCAGAGCATCGCGCAGGTCGCCTTGGCGAGCTTGAAGTTGTCGGCGGCGGTCTCGAGCGCCGCGATGATCGCCGGCAGGAACAGCCGCTCGGTGTCGGTGTGGGCGTGCTCGCCCTGCTGGAGCTTCAGCTTGCGCCCGGCCAGCCCCAGCACGAAGTTGCCGAGCACGCCGGCGACGTCCTCGAACAGGACGTCCGCGGCGTTGGCGTGCCGGGACTGCATGAAGCCGTCGGCGTTCTCGACGAAGCGCAGGGCAGGGTAGAGGCCCAGCCGGTCGTAGCTGTCGCAGAGCTGGACCGCCCAGGCCTCGATCACGCGCGGGTCCATCCGCCCCATCA
>Ga0079037_100000883_pt1 | contig 14773 bp, 15 predicted proteins | sample Mud3Dept4metaG_FD_71479 | JGI IMG/M metagenome (GOLD analysis project Ga0079037, IMG submission 71479) | Freshwater wetland microbial communities from Ohio, USA, analyzing the effect of biotic and abiotic controls - Mud 3 Core 4 Depth 4 metaG | ecosystem: Environmental > Aquatic > Freshwater >... | reverse complement strand
CTGGCGCGCCCGGAGAGATTCGAACTCCCGACCACCTGGTTCGTAGCCAGGTACTCTATCCAACTGAGCTACGGGCGCTTTGAGGACGCGGGATTCTGCGGATTCGCCCCTCCGTTGTCAACGCGCCCGCCCCTGGCCACGGACCGGTTGTGCCCGCTGCGCCCCGCGAGAATCATTAGGGCCGCCTGCCTTCAACCGACCGTCTCGGCAATCGGAGCAGCGCCATGCCCTGGCTCGACAAGATCCCCCTGCCCTTCCTCGCCCTGGTCGCCCTGCTGCTGGGTCTCGCGCCCTTCGTCCCCGAGCCGCACCTGTGGGAGAAGCTGAAGATGCTGGCAGGGGGAACGTTGTCCCGACCGATCGACATCTTCGATCTCCTGCTGCACGCCACCCCGGTGGTCGTGCTGGTGCTGAAGCTGATCCGGCTGGCGACGCGAAAAGACAACCTGGGCACCTGAGCCCGCAGCACGCGTGCGGGAACGTGCCGCGCAGGCTCGAGCCGGAAGTACCGGGGAATCTGACGGCGGTCGGGCGCCCTCATGCAACCGGTCGACGAACCGAATGGCCGGGCCGTATCCGTGCCGGGCTAGACTTGGCGTGTGCACGACGAGGGCCGACACGGGCGAGGTTGCGGCAATGACAGCGCAATGGTTCTACAGCGCCGACGGGGACCGCCGGACCGGCCCCGTCGCCAAGGACGAGATCGAGCGCCTGCTGACGCGCGGTGAGCTCGCCCCCAGCACCCTGGTCTGGACGAACACGATGGCCGACTGGCGACGTGCCGCGGACGTCGCGGAGCTGAACTGGACACGGCCCGCGACACAGCCGCCGCCCCTGCCGGCGACCACGCCGCCGACCGCTCCGGCCGTCACCGGCTCCCGCTCGACGGAGCGAGACAGGCCGGAGCGTCTCGAGATCCGACCGCGACGCCACCGCAACGCCCTCCTGCTCGCGGCGGGAGCCCTTTTCTTCGGTGCCGGTGGCGCGGCGATGATCCAATGGCCCGACGCAGAAACGGACCAGTGGTGGGGCCTTGCGAGTCTGGCGTTCGCCGTCCTGTGCCTATACGCCGCCGGTCGGCTCTGGCGCCGCAAGACCAGCATGGTCCTGACGCCCGAGGGCCTCGAGCAGATCACGATCTACGGCTCCGCGGCGGTGCCCTGGGGGGATGTGGAAAAGGTCGGCTCCCTGGCCTACCTCGGCCAGAAGCTGATTGGGGTGAGACTCAGGACCTACGACGCCTATCTCGCCAACCTGTCGCCCGAGCTCGCGGGCGCTCTCACCAAGGCCATGCCACTGTTGCGCGTCGCCGCCACCGGCGTGTCCATGCTGCCCGGCTCTCAGCTCCTCACGCTCTGGTCGCGGCTGGACGGTGTGACCGATCCAGGTGAGGCCCTCAATGGCTTCGGCAAGGTTGGCGACCTTGCCGGGTTGCTCGTGGCGTCGCGGAACATGCTCGGCTACGACGTCACGTTCGGCTGGGCGGACTTCGACCGGCCCGTCGCCCAGCTGGTCCAGCTGCTCGAGCAGTATCGGTCGGCGGCGGGAACGCAGGCCTAGCCCCGATGGCGCGCGGGCCAAAGTGGGCAGAGACTTGACGACCAACGCCATCCGGCGCTCGGCCCCCCGCGCCCTGGTCGCGCTCTACCTGGCCGTTGCCGCGCCGACGCTGGCGGCGACGCCCAGCGCCCCGGCACAGGCCCCGTCGGTCGACGAGACCGTCTACACGCTGCGTCCCGTGGGCTGGGTCAGGAAGGCCGACGGCACCACCACGATCGAGATCGACGACCACTATCGGCCCGCGCTGCTCGGCGTCGATCAGCTCGACGCCCTCTGGGTGTTGTACTGGTTCGACCGCCACGACACGCCGGAGGGGCGCTCCGTCCTGCAGGTCCACCCGCGCGGCGACCCGGAGCAGCCGCTGCGCGGCGTGTTCGCGACGCGCTCGCCGTTCCGGCCCAACCTCATAGCGCTCAGCCGCGTGCGGGTCCTCGCGGTGCGGGGCAACGTCATCGAGATCGACGGCATCGACGCCTACCCGGACACGCCGGTGCTCGACCTGAAGCCTTAGAAACCGTTTCCGGGAGCAGCGCGCGGGGGTCCTGGCCGGCACGAGGTGCCAATCGATGCCCTCAGAACCCGCCGCCGGTGCGGAACCCGCCACCACCCCCGCCGAGGCCGCCGCCACCACCGCCCCCGTGGCCGCCGCCCCATCCCCCGCCGAAGCCGCCCCGGCCCCGACCCATGCCGCCCCGCTCCAGCTCGCCGAGGATGTCCCCGAGCCCGCCACCCCACACCGTGCCCCGGCCAAAACCACCAGAACCGAAACCCGGGTCGGAGTACTGCGGCTGATAGCGCTGCTGCTCCTGCAGCACCCGCCAGAGGGTGCGCCGGTCGAGCATCCCGTTGACGAAGTTGCTGATCATGAGGGCGACCAGCGCGCCGTCACCGAACATCGACCCGGTGCGGTCGAACCGGCTGCGCTTGAAGTCCGCGCGCAGGGACTCGATCTCACCGAGCCGGCGGCCGTGCTGCTCGATCGCCTCCTTAAGGCTCGCAGAGGAGGCGGCAAGCGTCTGAAGGTCCGCGTGGCGCTTCAGAATGCGGCTGACGATCACATCGTCGTCCGGGAACGGCGTTGCCATCGCCTCCTGGCGCAACCGCGCAAGGTCCTCCCGCTGCAGCTCGTCAGCGAGGTAGCTCACGGCAGTGCGCATGTGCTCGTCCTCCCCCGCCGCAAAGGCCGCCTTGTCCTGCAACAGCCGCTGGTGCTGCGCCTCCTCCTCGTCGAGGCGCCGGTCGATGCCGTCGAGCTGGGCCTGCTGCGCCGCCAGCTGTTCCTCGAGCGCCGGGATGCCGTCAGTCGCCCGGGCAGCCGTGTCGAGGTCGCGCAGCGACTGGAATTCCGCCTCGGCGGCCGCCGCGAGTCCCTCGGCGTGCCCGCGCAGCCGCTCCGGGATCTCGCTGAGACGGGCGTAGTTGGCGCGGGCGTCGGCAAAGCCGATCAGCCTCGCCACCCTGCCGTCGAGCCATCGCGCCAGGAACCCCGCGCGGTACCCGGGAAGGCCGAAATCGCGGCTCCACAGGTACATGAAGAACGGATCGTTGCGGTACGACTCGCCCTTCTGCTCCTTTTCCTCTTCGCTGCGCGATGCCTTCTCCGCCGCGTGCCGGGCGGTGCGCTCCGCCTCGTGCGCTTGCTCGCGCTGCGCCCGGTACGCCGGATCGGCATCCAGCCGCGCCTGGGTTCGCGCCTCGGCCCCATCGACCGCCTTCACCGCCGCATCGACCTTCGCCGCCGACACCGCCCGCTCCTGCTCCCGGTCGCCGATCGCAGCGGCGGCTACCGCGATGCGCCGGTCCAGCTCCTCGGCGGCATCCCGGCGCTGCTCCAGCAGCGCAACCACCTGCCGCTCCGCGTCGTCTAGGTGCTGCAGGAGCCCGTCGCTGGCCAGGACGTCGACTCGCACCCGCGCCAGCTCCCGATAGTCCTGAACCTGTGCCTGCTGCTGCTCGGTGCGCTGCGCATTCAGCCCGGCGATTTCCTGCTCTATCTGACTGACCGTGCGGCGCTCCGCGATGAGCGCTTCATCGATGGAGGACAACGTCTGCTGGCCGGAGATCATGGGACGCACCTACCAATGCGTGATGGCGCCGCCGGTGGTCGGCATCTCGTAGTCCGGCACGAGGACTCCACGCCGCTTGTGGCCGAAGCGGTCCTTCTGGATGATGCCGTCGTCCTTCTTGTCGCTGGCCACGGCATTGAAGGTGCTCTCATCCACCCGCAGCCCCCACTGCTTCACGCGCTCCGTCTTGCCCGTCTCCTCGTTAAGTATGGGCACCGCCACCGCGCTGCCGCGGGCATCGAGCGCCTCGACGACGATGTAGTAGTTGCGTGCCCCGACATTGACGTCCGGGATGCGCCAGACCCCGGTGTGCTCGCCAGGGCGGTTGACGATGCGCAACCGGTACTCCTGCCCCAGCCGGGTGCGCAGGTCATCGAGGGAGCCGAGGGCCTCCCTGGCCGCCGCCGCGTCCTCGTTCCGCAGGGCGGCCTTGCCCGCGGCCAGGTATTGCCCGGCGGCGGCACGGGCGTCGTCGGATGCCGCAATCTCGAGCACCTCGCCGTGCACGGCCTCGATCCGCCGGGGCAGGTCCGCGGTCGGGGCAACGACGGTGAAGTAGTGGACGCCCACCGCCACCAGCGCTGCCGCGAGGCCGCCCAACACCCACTTGCCCCAGCGCGCGCGGCTGACATAGAGCAGCGCGAGCCGCCTGCCGATCCCGTCTGCCGGCGGCTTGTAGACGAAGCGCTCCTCCTTGAGCGCGGCCACCCCCTGCTCGATGACGTGGTCAGGGACCGCGAGCCCCTGCGCCGCGTAGATCTTGCGCAGCCGCTCCTTGAGGTCTTCCTCGCGCCCCTCGGCGTCGAGCTCGCGCTGCAGCAGCCGCTCGCGCCGCCGGATCGTGTCGACGATATCCATCGCCAGCATGATCTCGTCCAGGGGCTGCCCGGCCCCCGAATCGGCCGGCGGGGGGCCGGCGGCCGACGCTTCCGCGGTCACTGCACCGACACCTCGAGGCCCTTCCCCTGTTCTGCGAGCTTCGCCATCCTGCGCTTGCCGTCCTCGACCGCGTCACGGATCTCCTTGGCGTTCGCCGTGCTCTGCTTGCGCATCTCCTCGATGATCTCGTGGGACCTGGTCTGCCAGGTCACCACCGAATCGACGAGCTTCTTGACCGCGTCCGCCCGTACCGTGGGTCCGTAGCCGGCCTTGACCGCCGCCTCCTGGACCTTGCCACCGATCTCGGCCAGGACCTCGAGCGATTGGCTCACCCCTTCCTTCATCGCCTCCACGGTTCGCGTGCCTTCGTTCAGCCCGAACATGCCGGTGAACGAGGCCGTCAATGCCGTCAGCACGACCTCGTTGGTGCTGAAGAAGCTGACGGCCTGCGCATAGACGCGCTCCTTGGCATTGGTGGTTTGCACGAGGCGCGCCATGACCACCTCGGAGGTGTTGTAGCTGATCGTCAGGTTGTCGGAGAGGTCCTTGGCGATCTGGTAGCGCTTCTCTTCGTTCTGCAACGCCCGGATCTTCTCGTCGCGGGCCATCTCGAGCTTCGCGCGCTCGGCCAGGTCCTCGCCGGCGTAGGCTTCGACCGTCTTCATCGCCTGCTCCAGCGCGGTCTTCGCGCCGCCCAGCCCGGCCTCGGCCTTCTTCAGCACCTCGAACGCCAGTACCTCGGACTGCTTCAGCGCACCGCGGAAATCCCGGTAGGCTTCGAGAATCCTGGCCTCCCGCTGGATCTGATCCTGGGTCGAGCTGGTCACATCCAGATAGGTTTCCTTGATCTTGCCGAAACGCGTCGCGATGTCGCCGCGGGTGACCTTCATCCAGACGTTGCCGATCCGCTCAAAGGTGTCGATGCGCCCGTCCTCGATCTGATCCACCATCGACTTGGCATCGTCGCGGATGCTGCTGAAGGCGCTCGTGATCTCCTCGTAGCGCGCGCCGATCTCCATAGCCTGCACCTGCTCCCGCACGACGTCGTTGAACAGGGAGGCCTGGTTGAGCGTGCGGCTGATCGCGACCACCCGCTCATGATCGAGATCGGAGATCTGGTTGAGCAGGGCGGTGATCGGTGCCTCCTGCCCGCGGGTCTCCGGGAGCAGGCCGAGGTCGTGCAGGCCGTTCATGGCCTTATCGAGGTACTGCATCGGGGACGCCAGCGTAGTCATGAGTCCTCCTTACGTCGTCTTTGGTTGTCCAGCCCGGGCAGCATGGCGTCCCTTCAAGGAACGCCGACCGGTCGAGGAAGCCCGTCGTCCCCGCCGATCGGCTGCCCGAGGGCGACAGGATCACGAGCGAGGAAACGCGCGTTGCTTCGAACAGCAGCCCCGCAAACGCCCGCCCGCCGGGCAAGCGCCCTGCCAGCGGGCGAGCCGGCGCAGCCGCTACTTGGCGAACACCTTCTTTAGCAGGCCGATGATGGCCATCAGGACGCCACCGCCGACGCCGCCGCCCGCGATGCTGCTGACGATCCCGGCAAGGTCCATGCCGCCAGCCGCCGCCGCGCCACCAACGCCCAGCATGCCGAGCAGCTGCCCCCCGATGCCGCCACCCAGGATCCCTGCGATCGTGTTGCCGACCGTTCCCAGGGACAGATTCTTCAGCAGCGCACCGACGACATTGCCGCCAACCGCGCCGCTTACCAGCTGAATGATCAGACTCAGCAAACCTTCCACCTCGCATCCCCCTTGTATCTATGAACGATCGACATAGTCGGCGCTCGTCCGCTGCGCCCCATGCCCTGCCTCACCTCCCGTTCGACGAGTACCTGCCTCGGTCCTCAGTCGAGCAGTTCCTTCGGGATGTTGCCGCCGTTCGCCGCGAGCTGCTTCAGCACCTGCTTGTGCAGCCACACGTTCATCTTTGCGGAATCGCCCATCAGCTCGGCGGGACAGCCCAGCTCCGTGGCCAGTTCCTTCCGCGCCGCCAGGCTGCTGTCGAGATCGAGCAGCTTCAGCAGATCGACGATCGATGTCTTCCAGTTCAGTTTCTGCGGGCTCGCGCCCGCGAGCCCCTCCAGCTTCGTCATCACGTCCACGACGGTCAGCGGCGGCGGCGGGGCGGCCGGCACCGCGGCCACGTCCGGCGGAGGTGCCGCTTCCGGCTGCGGCGCCGAAGCCGTCGCGGCAGGCGAAATGGGTTTTGCCTCGGCAGTGGCGAAGCCGAGACTGCTCAGAATCTTGCTGAAGAAGCTCATTCCTTTTGTTCCTCGCGGCAGGGCGGAGACAGGTCACCAGACTGAGTCTAGTCGACGCCTCGGCGCCCGGTCAGGGACCCGACGTCACCTCCGGGCCCCCGATCTCCGCGTCCTCGACCGGATCCCAGCTGTCGTCGGGATCGTATTCGGTCATCGCGGCCACGAGCTTCTCGGTGTCGGCCCCGAGGTCCTTCTCGAACACGATCCCCTGCTGGTTGACCACGAAGGTCTTGATGCCGGCGTTGCCGTAGTCGGCGGGCCAGGCCACGAAGGCGAAACCGGCGGTCATCCTGCCGTCCGCAACGTAGCTCCTGGCGCCACCGGGCATCTGCTTGCCCTGCGCCTTGAGCATGCGGTAGAGGTAGCCGTGAAACGGCACGGGCTTGCTCGTGTCCGCGTCGCCGTAGCCCTCCTTGACCGCCGCCGCGACGAGCTCGCCCAACGGGCTCGGCGCCTCGTTCGCCGCGGCCGGCCAGTAGAGTCCGTCCCGCTGACCCTTGGTGCTGACCATCCGCTGCGCATACTGGCGCACGCCTGAGCGCGTCGGATCGGCCACCGCGTAGGCCTCCTGTGCCTCCACGAAATCCCGCATGACCTCGATGGCATACAGCTCGTTGCGGCCGATCCGGCGGTTGACGATCTCCTCCTTGCCCGCGGCGCCGTCGAAGCGCCAGCCGGCCTCGTCCTTCACCAGCGGCGTGGGAACCGGCCATTCGTCGTCGCCGACACTCAAGTTGACCCGGTCGGGACCCTCGTACTCGATCACCGTGCGCGCACGCACGGCCTCGACGAACTGCTCCAGGGCGTTGCGATCGGCCACCGGGTCACCGGACGAGTACAGGTCCTCGCTGCCGGGCCCGAGGATGGCGCCGAGCGCAGCGGTGTCGCCGGCCGCGATGGCGGAAACCATGGCGTCCATCGCCGCGCCGATGCCCGGGAAGTGGCGGTGGGCGTCGGCAGCCCCAGCCGCCCCCGCCTGGACGGCGACGGCGAGAATGCCGGCGACGATGAAGGATTTTCGGTTCGTGGCGTCAGACATGTCGGTCACTCCTGATCAGGGGAATACGTGCGTCGCATTGCACCGTCCGGTCGCGCCGCCCCTCAGCGGCTTCGCTTGCCTCCGCCACGGCCACCACCGCCGCCGCCCTTCCCCCGGCTGGACGCGCCGCGCTGGCTGGCCTTGCGCTCCATCTTGCTGCTGCCGCGCGACTCGAAGGCACTGCCCTTCTTTGCCTGCGGGGCCCGGCTGACCGATCGCGTCGGCGCCTTCGCCTTCGCCTGCGGTCGTGCCGAGGAGGCCACCTTGCCGCGGCTCGACGCGCCGCGCTCGCTCGCCTTGCGGTCGAGGCCGCTGCTGTCGCGCGACTGGAAGGCCGTGCCCTTGCCCGTCTGCGGCGCCCGGCTGACCTCTCGCGTCGACGGCTTGGGTTTCTGGGCGGGACGCGCTTCACGGGTCGCGGGGCGCTGCGCTGGACGCGTATCGGGCTTCGGCCGCTCCGCCGGTCGTGCGGCGATGCCGGGCCGATCCTTGTCGCCGCCGCCGACGCCGGGGCGGTCGGGTCGCTGCGCCGGACGTGTCGCGATGTCCGGCCGCTCGCCGTCGCCGCCACCGATACCGGGCCGATCCGGTCGCTGCGCCGGGCGGGTGGCGATGGCAGGCCGGTCGGGCCGCGCCAGATCCGGGCGGTCCGGCGGACGCGGCCTGCGACCGGGACGGTCGCCACCGCCGACACCAGGCCGGCCCGGCCGCTGGTCCAGCTTTGCGGGCAAGGTGGTCGCAACCCCGGGGTGGCGCGCAGCGACGTTCGGCAGGTCCTTGTACCTCACCCCACCGCGGTGCTCGGGCCGGTGCTCGAAGGTGCGGGCCTGTTTCTTCCATTCCTTCCGGTCGATGTTGACGCAGCGGCCGATGCAGACGTCGCCGTTGATGTTGGTGTCGCCGCGCCAGCGGTTCCAGTCACCGCTGCCATACCGCGGCCCGCGCCAGTTGTCGTCCCAGTAGCCGGGGCCGTGGTGCCAGACGTGATGGCGGTACCCCCAGCCGTCGTACCAGTCGTCGTCATCGTCGTCCCACATGATGGCCGCGGTCAGCAGCCCGCCGACGAGCGCGCCGGCCCCGAAGCTCACCCACTGATCCGTCGCCGAGGTCGTGTACACCGGCTGCTGGTAGACGCTCGGGTAGTACTGCGTCGCGGGCGCCGGCGTGCCGTAGACCTGGGCAGGGTCATACGTCGGCACGTAGACGACCTGCGGGTCGGCCGTCTCGACGATGATCGTCTCGTTCTCGACGACGACCTTCTGCTGCGGCGTGTCCTTCAGCGCCCCCGTCTGCTGCGCCGCGTTGCGCAGGCGCTGGGCCGCGTCCATCACGTCGCTTTCCTGCGCGAGGAAGGCGTCTCCCAGGTCCTGGGTCCAGTCCAGGTTGTCGTTCATCCGCTTGAGCACGTCCGGGAACATGACCAGCGTCTTGACGCTGGGGTCCCAGGGCTCCTCGCGCAGCGCGGTGTCGAGCGCCTCGTCCTTGAGGTCGGGGTTCTTCTTGAGCCAGCGACTCGCCTGGACGATCTCGAGCGGGTAGGTGGCGGACATGAGCACCTGGGCAAGCAGGGCGTCCGGGTAGAGCGCGATCGGCGCCACCATCTGCTCGATCTGCTCCTGCGAGAAGACCGGCTGCTCTGCCGGCGCGGCCGCCTCCGTCGATGTCGCCGCCGAGGCCGGCGCCACGGTCTCCGCCATCGGTGCTCCGTGCGACGACAGCATCGCCAGGGCGACGCCCGTCAACACCCATAACCGCCTGCGTCCCATACACCCTCCTTCCGCTGTCAGTGTCACTGCCCCGGCACCCGGGGCCGGCCGCCAGTTGCCGCCGGCAAGTCGGCCAGCCAGCGGGTCGGGCTTGTGAGCCCGAATGCCTGCAGGCTACTAGAAGAATGTTCGTGTCGTCGAATTGTCAGCCACCCGACAATTCCCGACGCGCCGGCCGGTCCGCTCTGGCACCCGTGGATCAGGTGTCGGCGGCTTTACACGTCACGGGCCAGGCATTGCCGGCGGAGCGCTCCTCGACCAGCGCTCCTTCCGGCTCACAGCCTTGCCTCAGTCCGGCCTCGTCCAGGACGGCGATGCGGCGAAAGCCGACCTCGATGAGGCCGCGCGCCCGCAGCCGGGCCAGCAGCGCATTGAGCGTCTGCCGGGACACCCCGACCATCGTCGCGAGATCGGTCTGCGAAACCGTCAGTGTGACGGACCCGCTGGCCGGCATGTCGCGCCGCCGAAGCTCCGCGAGATCGGCGAGGCGCGTGCAGAGCCAGCCTTCCCGCCCGAGGCGCTGGCCCTGCGCCATGTAGCGGAAGAGGAATGCGTAGCGATCCACGAGCAGACTGGCGAAGGCGCGGTAGGAGCGCGGATCGTCGGTGATGATGCGCTCGAACTCGGCCACTGGGAGCAGGAGGGTCCGTGCCGCCGACTCGGCGATGACGCTGCCGATGCTGGGCGCGCCGGAATGGACCCCGTGATCACCGAACCAGAAGCCGGCTTCGCCGATGTGGACGAGGACCTCGTCGGCGTCGCCGACGTGGCAGACGACGTGGACCTGGCCCTCGAGCACGGCGAACAGCCCTCTGGGGGCCGCCCCGTCGCCGATGATGAACTGTCCCTTCTGGTACGAGCGGATGACCGAGCGCTGCAGGATGAGCATCTGCAAAGCCGGCGGGAAGCCGCCGAACCAGCTGCCTTGCCGCAGTAGTCCGGCAACCTGCGGACGAGCGTGGATGTCCAACGAACGCTTCGGTTCGGTTGTCGCCAATTGGACGGCATTGCACGCGCCGACTGGCTACCAGTTTCGTCAACAGACTTCGCCTGCTCGCCCTCGATCGACTCCCAAGGCCCGGCCGGCGTGCAGGAGCGAGCTCGACCGCGCCGCCAGCGCACCGCGTGCGAGGGCGAGTCGCTGCCGCTGGCCGCCGGAAAGGTTGAGGCCGCGCTCGGTGACGAGCGTCTCGAGCCCCTGGGGCAGCGCAGACACGATCCAGCGACGGCCGCTCGCCCCGCTGCCGCGCGTGCGTGAAGAGCAGATCGCGCACCTCGAGCCGGCGCCAGTCGGGCGGCGGCCCCATCCCCGGACCTGGACGCTCCTCGCCCTCCCAGATCGGCGCGGCGCTGACGTAGTCGGCTTGGTACGTGGCGAGCTGCTGGTAGTTCGCGGCGATCGACACGACGACACCACCGGCCTGCTGCGCGTACTGGTAGACCATCAGCACGTTGCCGAGGAGGAGCACGTCCAGCCGACTCCGGCATTCGCCGGATCGCACGGACCACGTCTGCAGGTTTGCCATCGCCGGCCACGCGGGTGAACACAATCACGCGTTCACAACGAAGCCGATCCCCAGCGCCCGAAGGTGCGCGCGTTGACCCTGGAGAATGGGAGCTATCAGGAAAGGACTGCGCCGCGTCAGTACCAGGGCACGCCCAGCGCCTTCGCAGTCAGCCGTCCAACCTCGCCGTCGACCGCGAGGCCCTTGCCTAGCTGAAACGCGCGTACCGCGCCCGCTGTCTGCCCGCCGTATTCGCCGTCGATCGGTCCGGGACTGAAGCCCGCGGCCGCGAGCGCACGTTGTACCTCTCGCACCAGCCGGCCGGTCATTCGCGGTGTCTTGACGCGCAACACGATGCCGGCGGCCGGCACCGGACTCGGCGCCGCGGGCAGGCGCACGTCGATGCCCGGCACGAGCACGCCGAGGTCCCAGCGACGCGCCATCGCACGGCCCTCGATCACGCCCTTCTTCCGCGAATGCGCCTCGACCGTCCTGCCCCTGCCGGCGCTGATCGCCACGTGGCCGACGGCGCTGCCGGGCAGCCGCAGCAGGAATGCGCCGGGCGTCGCCGCAGCCTGACCGATGGAGATGATGGTGCCGATGGTCCGAGCATCCTCGGCCCAGAAGCCGGAGTAGGCGTCGACACGATCGGGATCACCATCGCGTGGCCGGCAGCCGAACAGCGTGCCGCTGGCCTGGTATACGCACCACGAGGCGAACTCCGCGCAGTCCCAGGGGCCGTGCCAGTCGGAGTTGCCCTTGGGCGCGATCGATCCCAGCACGTATTCTTCGCCCACGTGTTTGCGGGCGATTCGCAGCAGAGTGGCGGCGGTCGTCATTGCGGTCTCCTCCGACTACAGCACGAGGTTGATGCCTTCGACCAGCGCATCCTCGATCACGCTGAATACCGTGTTGACGGCGTCCTGCGCCGCCTTCTTCACCATCACCCGAACGGCGAGAAACTCCATCTCGAGAATCTCGTGCTCCTCCTGCAGTTCCGCTTCGAGCGTCTGCTCGTCCAGCGCGCCGTCCGCCCAGGCCAGCATCAGCAGCTGCAGGCGTTGCTCTCGCGCCTGCATGATGCCGCGAACATACTTTTTCGCCGCCGGGGCCTTGGCCTTCACCACATCTTCGGCCGCAGTCACCGCGGATTCCCATACCTCGCCCCAGTCGATGCTCATGCGGATCTCCTAACCGTCTATCTCTTCGACACTTCGGCCACGACGGCGGCGGCAAACTGTGCCTCCAGCTGGCTGCGATCAAGCGCAATCAGCGAATCCGGGTACGGGTTGGATCGGTGCTCGGGCTCGCGGCTGCGCTGCTTGTGCCTCGCGCGCGTCTGCTCCCAGTTCTCGACTAGCCGGTCGATGATCTGCTGCGATTCGGCATTGCCGGGTCGCGCCTTCTGCCGCAGGGCGACCACCCGCAGGTCCGTCGCGATGTCGGTCCACCCCTTGACGAACTTGTCGTAGCCGCGCTCGGCCGGCGCGGTGTCGGCAAGGCTGTCGTAGAACCGATTGACGCGCTCGTACGTGGCGATCAGGCGTTCCTCAGTGGCCTCGTCGTATTCAGCGACCCACTGGACGGCGCAGCCTGAGAGGAACAGCGCCAGCATCGCCCATGAAGCGAGCAGCACACGCGGCACTGTTGCGGCCGGAGGCCATCGGTATCTTCGCTGCAGCATCGCACTCTCCCCAGGCTGTCAGGTGCGGCCCGCCCGGCTGCCGGCTGTTCGGCGCCTCGCCGCTCGACGACGTCCTAAGCATAGGCGATGCAGTCGCACCTTGGTAAAGGTGCGGTCGGCGCTGTCCGGATGGTGCCGAGCCGAGGTCCGACCCTGCGCTGGCGAAGGACACCGCCCCGGGGTTCATTTCAGTGACGAATTGCATGAATTCCGAACCCTTTACGCCGTGCGGCAGTACCGCCCCCGGAAGTCGATCCTCGCCGGCGCCCGGAAGTTCCCCGAGGCGCAGCCCATTCGGTAAGGAGGACTGAGAATCCCGATGAAGAGGTAAGGCTGTGACGCCATCTAACAAGAGCATGCGGCTGACGGCGCTAAGTGCCGCAGCTGATGGTGGGCGTTATGGGGGTGATTGAATGCCTGCCTTCATCAACGCTGCGTCTTCTTGAAGTTCTGAAAGCGGCCGACAAGAGCGGTAGGCCGTCTTTCAGCGCAACAAGCGCGGTCGGTGTCGCGGATGTTTACACTCGTCACCGACCGATCGAGCGTCGGGCGCGCCGACCCCTACGCCCCCAAAGTCCGGTGGCTGTGCCCAGCCGACATTGGCCAGATTTAGGATAGGTCCGGGTCGGGTCGACAAGCGCCCGTCGGGCACGCGATGGAGCCCAGCGCGGGTCGCGCGGACGGCAAACGCATCGTGGCCGCCGGTTGGCCCCGACCCAAGCGGCACCTGAAAAAAATCCCGACAGTAGCGACGAGGCTAGCGTGGTCTCTGCAGTCAGCCGGCGTCAGACGCTTGCCCGGCAACTGCGGGTAATCGCAGGCGGGGCAGCGTAACTGAACGGATCGGTGGTATCGCGGCGGGTGCGTGACCTGCCCCGTTGCGACCGCCACGTGGTCGCGGTAACGGGCCTAGCGGCTGAGACTACGCACCAGCGGATACAGGCGCTCGGTTTCATCCAGAATGCGCTGCAGCACGAGCTCGAACAGCTCGTCCGTGTCCTTCAGAAAGCGGGCATGGTCATTGATGTGCAGCGCCTTCGTCTTGTCGCACCAGGTTTTGGTGAACTCCTTCAGTATCCTCTTGATCTCGACCGAACCCGACATGAAGTTCTTCGCGACGTTGTTGAGTTTCTCGTCAGGGCTGATGAGCAGCTCTCTGTACATGTTCTTGTCCACCAGTTCGATGTGCTTCTTTACGAGCTCGATATAACGGTAGAACAGTTCGCAACAGGAACCGGTGTCACACATGGACCGGTCCTCAAACAGATAACGGAGCACGTTTGAGAGCTCGGTGATGCGGTGGACCTGCTCGTTCAGTTCGCTATAGGTAATCATCCAGGACTCCCGTGGTTATTCATTTCAGTATTGCTGTTCTGCTACGCGGTCGCGCTGTGCTTCAGACTACCAGGATCAGCCGCTACCCTGAACCGCAGGTCAGTCTCGCCGCTGCCACGGCCTATTCGACACGCACCGTGCCGCGCGTCTGCGCTCGCGGCCGAGGAGGCCGGGAGCAAGGCCCAGCGCCGGGGCACGATGACTGGGACGGAGCGAGGTCCGTAGCTGGTTCAAGAACGCCGCGCGAAACTCAACGGGAGCGGTCCGGCTCGCGCTTGGTTTGCAGGTGGCCGAGTGGATCATGAGTTCAGCAATCACGGTGGCACCCACGGTCGGCTGACCGGTGCCGGGGGGACCGCCCCAGGCGGGTCTGGACGACTGGGTTCTGGGTCGAACGGCCGGTCCGCCGCCGCGATGTAGGTCTAAAGTGGGTCGACAACTGCCCGTCGGTACCCACCGTCGAACATCCTGCGTCCTCGGCAACCACCGAGGCGACAGACCATGTCCGACGAACCAAGAACCGAGCAGAGCCGGAAGCCCAGGACGCGACGCGCTAGACCGCCCGTCGGCACGTCGCCAGCCGTCATGACTCGCGGACCGGCCAGGCCGAGGCATCGATGGTCGCGCGATAGGCATGCCAGGTCGCGTGGCCAAGCAGCGGGAAAATCACGACGAA
>Ga0079037_100000882_pt1 | contig 14778 bp, 12 predicted proteins | sample Mud3Dept4metaG_FD_71479 | JGI IMG/M metagenome (GOLD analysis project Ga0079037, IMG submission 71479) | Freshwater wetland microbial communities from Ohio, USA, analyzing the effect of biotic and abiotic controls - Mud 3 Core 4 Depth 4 metaG | ecosystem: Environmental > Aquatic > Freshwater >... | reverse complement strand
TCGCTCGTCTCCACCACCTACCCGCACCTGGCCGCCGACGTGCGCCCCGGCGACCGCCTGCTGGTGGACGACGGGCTCCTCGAGTTCCGGGTGGTCGAGTCCGACGGCGTCCGGGCCCGCTGCGAGGTGGTGGAGGGCGGGGTTCTCGGGGAGCACAAGGGCATCAACCTCCCCGGGGTGGCGCTGCGGACCGAGGCGCTCTCGGAGAAGGACCGCCGCGACCTGAGTTTCGGGGTGACCCACGGGGTGGACTACGTGGCCCTCTCCTTCGTGCGCGCCGCCGCCGACGTGGCGCTGTGCCGCTCGGAGATGGAGCGCGCCGGCCGGGTGGTGCCCATCATCGCCAAGATCGAGAAGCCCGAGGCGCTCGACGCCCTGGACGAGATCCTGGAGGCCGCCGACGGCCTGATGGTGGCCCGCGGCGACCTCGGGGTGGAGATCCTCCCCGAGCGCGTCCCCAGCCTGCAGAAGGAGATCGTCCGCAAGGGCAACGCCGCCGGCAAGCCGGTGATCATCGCCACCCAGATGCTCGACTCGATGATGGACCACCCGCGGCCCACCCGCGCCGAGGCGAGCGACGTCGCCAACGCCGTCTGGGACGGCGCCGACGCGGTGATGCTCTCCGGGGAGACCGCCAGCGGACGTTACCCGCTCCTGGCGGTGCAGATGATGGACCGCATCGTCCGCGAGGCGGAGGCCCACCCGGCCGCGGGCCACGGCCTCCGGCTCTCCCCGCCCGAGCTGCCGGCCCCCTTCAACGAGGTGGTGGCGGCGGCCGCCTGCCGGGCGGCCATGGAGAGCGGCGCCAAGGTGGTCTGCGCCTTCACGCTGGGGGGGACGACGGCGCGCCTGCTGGCGCAGTACCGGCCCCACGTCCCGGTGGTGGCCTTCTCCCCCGACCAGCACATCCGGAGGCGCCTGGCGCTGGTGTGGGGCGTCGTCCCCAAGGTGATGGAGCCCATCCGGAACCCAGACATCATGTGCCAGATGGTGAGCGACCGGCTGGTGGAGGAGGGCATGGCCCGGCCCGGCGACAACGTGGTGCTGGTGTACGGATCCCCGCTGGGAGTCTCGGGCCGCACCAACTCGGTCCGGCTTCACCAGATCCCGCAGCCCGACGAGCGCGAGAAGACCTACCGGGTGCCGATCTAGGCGGGGCGCACCGACAGCGCCGCCCCGAGCGCCCCCACCAGCTGCGGGTCGGGGAGCACCTTCACCGGGCGCCCCATCGCCTCCTGCAGGGCGGCCACCATGGCGGCGTTGAGGGCCACCCCGCCGCTCATGAAGACGTCGACGTCGATCGCCCCGGCCCGGGCCAGCGCCCCGACCCGCGAGGCGAGCGACTGGTGCAGCCCCTTCACGATCCCCTCGAGCGGCTGCCCCTCGGCCACGAGCGAGATCACCTCGCTCTCGGCGAAGACGGTGCAGGTGCTGGAGACCGGGACCGCACTCTCGGCGCGTGCCACCCGTTCGGCCACCTCGGCCAGCGGGACGTGGAGCCTCCCCAGGATGACCTCCAGGAAGCGGCCGGTGCCGGCGGCGCACTTGTCGTTCATGGCGAAATCCACCACGTCCCCGGCCGGCCCGATGCGGATCACCTTGGTGTCCTGCCCGCCCATGTCGATGAGCAGCCCGGCGCCCCGCATGTGCGCGTAGGCGCCGCGGGCGTGGCAGGTGATCTCGGTGAGCGTCCGGGCGGCCCGCACCCGCTTGCGGCCGTAGCCGGTGGCGCCCACCGGCAGGCCGGCGCCGACCTCCGCGGCGAGCTCGGCCAGCATGCGCTCGGTCTGGGCCTCGATGCGCGGATCGGCGGCCGCCAGGCGGCGGGCGATGATCGCCCCCCCCGCGTCCACCGCCACCGCCTTGCAGGTGGTGCTGCCCGCGTCGATGCCGACGGCCACCGCTGCGCTCACCCGAAGCTCTCCATGAAGGCGGTGAGCCGGTTCTCCCCCTGCTCGGACGCATAGGCGCGCGGATCGTTGTGGTCGGCCTCGAGCAGCAGCACCCGGATGCCGAGCTCCCGCGCCAGCCGCTCCTTCAGGTCGACCTGGCCGATGGAGTAGGGCTTGCACGAACGGTCGCTGTGCAGCACCGCGCCGTCGGCCTGGTACTCGCGGGCCAGGCGGGAGAGGATCCCCATCCGGTTGCGCAGGTCCTGGTTCAGGATGATGTGGGTGTAGGCCACCGCCGCCGAGCCGATGGGGTCGGCCGGGTCGGTGCGCATGCCGGCCTCGGCCCAGGCGTTGGTGTAGCTGGTGCACACGAAGTTGAAGCCCCGCTCGGCGAGGAGGGTGGAGATCTCCCGGGTGGCGAACCAGATGGGCAGGTTGTCCCACAGCAGGCGGTGGCGCTCCTCGCGGATCCCCCCGATGCCCCGGCGGGCCCGGTCCTCGAGCTCGTCGCGCAGGATCCGGTAGTAGGCGTTGCACTCCTCGGTGCCGCGCAGGGCCACGATGGGCGCCATGTGGAAGAAGCCGTCGATCCCGGTCCAGGGCGCGGGCCGGTGCTTCCCGGTCGCGAGGCAGGCAGCCCACAGCCGGGTGCCCTCCTTGGCGAGGCGGGTGGCCTCGGAGAGCTCGGCCGGGTCCACCTTGCGCCCGGCGACCCGCTCGGCCGCCTCGACGAGCTCCGCCAGCTGGTCCCGGACGTAGGCCAGGTGGTGCGGCTTCGACTCGCCGTACACGAAGGGCGTGTCGACCAGCACCAGCGGCACCTTCAGCCGCTCCGCCAGGGCCCGGTACCAGTAGAGCACCGTCTGGCAGATGTTGGTGCAGCAGGCGAGCAGGTCGGGCCGCGGCAGCCGGCCGGCCGGCGTCTCGCCGGTGGCGACGCTGCCGAGGTCGGTGCGCGCGTAGCTGCACAGGTCGCGCGAGTAACCCTCCTTCTCCACCGCGTCGGAAAGCCGGGTCACCATCCGGACCACGCCGCACATGGCCGCGTGGTTCTCGGGGTAGACCACGTGGAAGCCCAGGGGCCGCAGGATCTCCACCGGGAACCCGCTCGTCACCCACGCCACCGGGACCGCCCCGTCGGCGTAGCGTCCCTGAAGGTAGTGGAGGCTCATCAGCTCCTTGAGCTTGCGGGTGCACTCGAGCGGCGGCCCGAGCGGGCTCTCCTTGGGCTTCTTGCCGCGGCGCCGCTGCCGCCGCTGCCATTCCTCGAGGGCCAGCACCACCGGGCCGACCACCCGGCCCGCCATCTCGTACTGCAGCCGGCGCAGGATCATGCGGCCCTCCCCGCCGTCCCGAGCATCTCGACGAAGGCCTCGATGCGGGTGACGGTCTGGCCGGCCAGCTCGGCCTCGAGCTCGCCCTCCAGGTACAGGAGCGGGACGCCCTTCGCGGCGAAGGCGGCGCGGATGGCCGGGACGTCGAAGAGCTCCGGCTCGCAGAACTTGAGGACGTGGACCACCACCCCCCGGGCCCCGCTGCGCTCCAGCAGCCCGGAGAGGTACCGCATGCGCTGGCCCTGGTCGGCCGAGCGGGTCGAGCAGGGCGGGGCGGCCCAGTAGCGTTCGACGAGCTCGGCCCACGGGTCGCCGGGGCGCTCCGGCCCGCCGCGCACCACGCGCCGGCCCACCGCGGCGTAATCGTCCCCGGCCACGTAGGCGCCGGCCGCGCCGAGGGTCTGGAGCAGGCCGGCGGGCTCGGGAACGTAGCCGGTCACGAGCAGCGGGACCCCGGGCTGCACCGGCCCCTCGCGCAGGGTGGCGCGGGCGGCGCGCAGCTCGGCGAGGTGGTCCCCGGGCCAGAGCCACTCGCCTCGCCGGAGCAGCGCGTAGAGGGCCACGTCGTCCATGGGGAGCCGCGCCCGCCCGTCGAGCAGGGCGGCGCGGGCCTCGTCCACCTCCCGGTGCAGGCGGATGGCGGCGGCGAGCCGGGCGGGCTCGAGCGCCCGGCCGGCGAAGGGTTCGAGCTCCGCCGCCAGGCTGCGCATCTCCGCCTCCACGAAGGCCCGCGAGCTCGGGCGCGGCGGGCCGCGGGGGTGCTGGAAGACGAAGGCGCGCTTGCCCCATCCGCCGAAGTCGGTGGCCAGGGTGGCCAGGCCCTGGATCGAGTCGCAGGTGTGCGGGAAGAGCACGCCTTCCACCGCGTCGGCCTTCCCGGCGGCCAGGAAAGCGAGGGCGTTCCGCACCAGCGAGCAGACGTAGGTCTGCAGCCGGCCGGCCGCCTCGCCGCGCGGCGCGCCGGGAGGGCCCCACAGCTCCACCGCCAAGAGGTCGAGGGCGGTGAGGATCTCCTTGGGGTAGTGGACGGGCAGCACCGCCACCGCCTTGCGGCCGTGCGCCTCGCGCTGGCGGGCGATGTACTGGGTCCTCACGGTGGGTCGGCTCCGCGGGAGGGAGCGTACCCCCTTCCGGCGCCCCCGATCCGCCCTTTCGCCACCAGGGCCCCTCCGGGGCAGGCGCCCGAGGCCGGGGCCCGCGGGGACTTTCCGGGTTACAAGAGGGGTTGGTCCGCGTCGCCCGAGATCCGCATGAGCGAAGCCCTCCCAGGCCTGCCCGCCCCGCCCCCGCCCGCCAAGCCACGCCCCGCCTCGGCGGTCATCCTGTGGCGGGAGGGGCCTGAGGGCCGGGAGCTCTTCTGGGTGCGCCGCTACGAGGGGCTCTCCTTCGCCGCCGGCTTCCACGCCTTTCCGGGCGGGCGGCTCGATCGCGCCGACGCCGAGGTCCGGGTGGCCGGCCTCGCCGGCGAGGAGGCGGCCCACCTCGCCTGCGCCGCCCGCGAGCTCTTCGAGGAAACCGGGGTCCTCCTGGCCCGCGGTGCGGCCCGGCTCGCCCGGGCCGAGCGCGACGAGGCCCGCCGCGCCCTGCTCGAGCACCGCCTCTCCTTCGGCGAGATCCTGGGGCGGGCGGGCCTCGAGCTGGAGGGTGCCGCCCTCGAGTCCGCCGGCCGCTGGGTGACCCCGCCCTTTTCCCCCATCCGTTACGACGCCCGCTTCTACCTGACGCGCCTTCCGCCCGGGGAGGAGGCGGTGGTCTGGCCGGGAGAGCTCTCGGGCGGCGAGTTCGTGGCTGCGGCGCGGGCCCTGGCGATGTGGGAGCGGGGCGAGGTGGTGCTCCACCCACCCAACTACTGGGGCGTCGCCTGCCTGGCCAGGGCCGCTCCGCCGGAGTGCCTGCCCGCCCTGCGCAACCCGCCGCACCGGGACGAGCTCCCGGTGCCGCGGATCGAGTTCCAGCGGGGCGTCTTCATGTCGCCGCTGCGCACCCCCACCCTCCCGCCGGCCAGCCACACCAACGCCTGGCTCGTCGACGCGGGCGGAGGCCTGGCGGTGGTGGACCCGGGCTCTCCGGAGCCGGAGGAGCAGGGGCGCCTCGACGCGCTCCTCGACGTCCTCGCCGCCGAGGGCCTGCCGGCCCGCGAGGTGTGGCTCACCCACCACCACGTCGACCACGTGGGCGGGGTGGCCCACCTGCGGCGGAGCCGGGGCCTGCCGGTGCGGGCCCACCGGCTCACCGAGGAGCGGCTGCCGGGCCTGGGGCCGATGATCCCGGTCGCCGACGGGGAGCTCCTCGCCGGACGCTACCGGGCGCTCCACACTCCCGGCCACGCGCCCGGCCACCTGTGCTTCCTCGACGAGCGCACCGGAGCGCTCTTCGCCGGGGACATGGTGAGCACGCTCTCCACGGTGGTCATCGACCCGCCCGAGGGGGACATGGGCGAGTACCTGAGGCAGCTGGAGCGGCTCCGAGCGCTCGGGCCGAGGACGCTCTACCCGGCCCACGGCACCCCGGCGCCGAGCGCGGTCGCCGCGCTCGACGCCTACCTGGCGCACCGGCAGGAGCGGGAGGGCAAGATCCGGGCGGCGCTCGCCGGCGGGGGCACGCTCGCCGAGCTGACCCGGGAGGCCTACCAGGACACCCCGCCCTTCCTCCTCCCGGTGGCCGAGCGCAGCTGTCTCGCCACTCTCCTCGACCTCGAGCGGCGCGGGCTGGCCCGCCGGCAGGGTGAGCGCTGGGCAGCCGCCCGGTGACGGTGTGGCGGGAGGGCAACGGCCCCCGGACCGGACCCCCTCTGTTTTCAACGGCTTGGCGGCGGCAAAAGCCGGGCACGCGTCGTGCAGCCGTGTTAGAAGCTCGGGAGGACCCCCATGAACTCGAGCCGCGTCGTCGCCCTGCTCCTCCTGGCCTTCCTCTTCGGCGGCAGCTCCGCCGAGGTGGCGGTACAGACCAGCCGCGCCCTGGCCCGCGCCCGCGCCGAGAAGGAGACCGGCACGGCCGGCGACCTGGTGTCGCTGGAGGTGCAGGGCGAGGACGGCGAGACCATCGCCCACCCGCGGCTCATCGCCCCGCGCGGCCGCCCGGCGCACCTGGTGCTGCGCGACCCGGCCGACCCGTCGCGGGTGCGGCTCTCGCTGCGGGTCGAGACCGTGCGCGACCCGAGCGGCGACATTCACGTTGAGTACGCGCTGGAGATGCCGGCGTTCGACATCGTCCGCAGCGGGCGGCTGACGCTCTCGCCGGGCGTCGAGCAGACGGTGGAGCTGGGCGGGCAGATCACCGCCGTCCTGGTCGCCCTGCCGGTCCCCTCGGCGGCCTTCGACGCCTACCTCGAGTCCGAGGGCGCTCGCCGCCTGCCGGGCCGCGCCACCTAGCAGAACGTTCGCGACCGCACGCGTCGCGCCGCCGCCGCGCCCGGGAAGTCGCCTGGCCGGCCCTCCCCTCCGCCCGGAGCGGCGAGGAGCAGGGCGGCGGCGCGCGCGATCACCCGCCCCCCCGGCCGCTCCCGGCCGCGGCGCTGTGGGCGCGGAGCCACTCCTCCACCCGCGGGAAGACCTCCTCGGGGGCCCGGCGGCCGAAGAGCAGGTCGGTGTGGCCGTAGTCCACCGAGAAGCCGTCGCGGCGGCCGGCGTTCCAGTAGGCCCGCTCTCCCGACCAGCGATCGTAGGCGGCCTTCACCACCTCCGGCGGGGCGAGCCCGTCGAGGGTGGCCGAGACGAAGAGCGCCGGCTGTCGGCAGAGGGCGAGCCGCTCGAGGTAGTCCACCGCGCCGTCGACCGAGCGGGGGGCGTCCACCTCCACCCAGCCCTTGAGCTGGAGGAACACCGACCGCGGCACGTTCTCGATGTTGTTGGCGAGGAGCCTGCGGAAGACCGGCCGCTCGACGTTCCGGCCGGCGATGGCGATCTCGGTGGCCACCGGGTGGGTGAGCCCGGCGAAGGGCGCCACCAGGCGGGCGAGCCAGCGGTTCACCCGGCCGCCGAGGAGGAATCCGTGCCGAACGTAGCGCTTCAGGTCCCGGTTGGCGCCGAAGCGCACCGGGCCGGCCAGGCCGACCAGGCCCGCGAAGCGCTCGGGGTAGGTCGCGCAGGCGGCCATGCCGAGCACCGCCCCCAGGCTGTGGCCGACCCACAGCACCCGGTCGCTCCCGGTCTCGGCCCGGATCGCTTCCAGCGCGGCCGGGACATCCAGCTGGAGGTAGGTGTCGAAGGACCAGTCCCGCGGGGCACCGGGGGGAGCCGCCCGGGAGGCTCCGTGCCCGCGCAGGTCGAGCGAGAAGCAGTCGAAGCCGGCGCGGGAGAGGTGGGCGGCGAGCGAGTAGCGCTCGGTTCCGGCGTCGAGCGTGAAGCGGTTGGCCGAGAGCCCGTGGCAGAGCAGGACCGGCGGGAGCCGGGCGGGACCCCGGGGGCGGCGGCGGGCGAGCCCGATCCGCCAGCCATCGCCGGCGGTGGTGAAGATCAAGGCATCCTCCGCCCCGGGGACGCGCAGCCACCACGTCCAGAAGAGCAGGTGGAGGAGGGCGAGCAGCGCCACCGCGGCGGCGGCGAGCAGCACGGCGGCGAGCGGGCCCGGCATCCGCTGGCGACTCTACTGCAAATCCGGGATCTTGCTTTGAGCGTCGCCGCGGCTCCGCGCGGGTGCCGCCGTGGAGAGGCCCATGGCCCGCGCATTGCAGCCTGGAAGGGACAGCCGGGCGGATCCGGCGGGCAGGCTCTCCCTGTCCGCCGTACTCTCCCGGGTCAGGGCAGGAAAATGCACAGGCAAGTCGTCATCGGTGAATGGATTTTGGGCAGCGCCGCGCACGTTTCTTGGGCAGCCGGCGCCTCGCCCAGCGGGTCGAGCCCGGTTGCCTGCTCGTGCTTGACCGCTTGCATCATGGGAGCGTAGCGTCGCAGTCACTCTTCTCATCCATCGAGGTGAGCCGTGAAGAAGGTCGAGGCGATCATCAAGCCTTTCAAGCTGGACGAGGTGAAGCAGGCCCTGTCGGAGGTCGGCATCGCCGGCCTGACCGCGACCGAGGTGAAGGGCTTCGGCCGGCAGAAGGGCCATACCGAGCTCTACCGCGGCGCCGAGTACGTCGTGGACTTCCTCCCCAAGGTGAAGGTGGAGGTGGTGGTGTCCGACGCGCTGGTGACCAAGGTGGTGGAGGTGATCGAGCGCGCCGCCAAGACCGGGCGCATCGGCGACGGGAAGATCTTCGTGGTCCCGGTGGACGAGGTGATCCGCATCCGCACCGGCGAGCGCGGCGAGGACGCCCTCTAGGCCGGGGCAGGGACGCCGCGGCGGGGGACCATTCGTGTCCCGCATCTCCAGAATCCCCCCGCTGTCGGCGAACCTGGCGAGGGGCGCTCTCGACTCCGTCTCCGACGCGGTGGTGATCGTCGGCGCCGACGGCGGCGTGGAGCACCTCAACCCCGCGGCCGAGGAGCTCTTCGAGCGCAGCCGCGAGCGCGCGGTCGGGCTGCCGGCCCGGGCCCTGCCCGGGGGGGCGCAGCTCGAGGCCCTGGCCGAGCGGGTCCGCTCCGCGCAGGAGTCGACCAGCATCGACGTGCCGAGCCCCCGCGACCCGTCGGTGCTGATCACCGTGGAGGCGAGCCCCATCCTCGAGGGCGCGACCTGCATCGGGGCGGTCCTGGAGCTCCGGATCCCCCGGTCGAGCAACCACACCCTCGACTTCGAGGCGCTGGCCGCCGGCCTGGCGCACGAGATCAAGAATCCCCTCGCGGGCTTGCAGGGCTCGGCCGAGCTCCTGGCCCGCGAGGCGGAGGGCACGGCCCGCGAGTACGCCCGGGTGATCGCCCGGGAGGCCAAGCGGGTGGACGGGCTGGTGCGGGAGCTGCTCGACCTGGCGCGGCCGGCGGCCCTGCAGACCGGCCCGGTGAACGTGCACTCCATCCTGCGGGACGTCCTGCTCCTGGCGCGGGGAGTGCCGGGCGGCGACCGGGTGGCCTTCACCCAGCACTTCGACCCCTCGCTGCCGCCTGTGCTCGGCGACGCCGAGAAGCTCACCCAGGTGATGCTCAACCTGGTGCGCAACGCCGTGGAGGCGGTCCGCGACGCGCCGGACCCCGAGGTGACCTTCGAGAGCGGGGTGGCCTCGCTGCGGCTTCGGTCCGCGAGCGGCCGCAGCCGGCCGCTGGCCCGCATCGCCGTCCTCGACAACGGCCCGGGCATCGCCGAAACCATGCTCTCCCGCCTCTTCACGCCCTTCGCCACCTCCAAGGCCCACGGCACCGGGCTCGGGCTGGCCATCTCCCGGCGCATCGTCGAGGCTCACGGCGGGCGGATCGAGGTGAAGAACCGTCCCGGCGGCGGCGCCGAGGCGGTGGTCTTCGTCCCGCTCGACACCCGTTAGCCCGCGGCGCGTGCAGGCTGCCCGAATACCCGGCACAATAGGTGCATGGACGATCCGGCCGTGCGCAAGGTTCTCATCGTCGACGACGAGCCGTCGGTCCGCTTCGTGCTGGCCCGGACCTGCGAGCGGGCCGGGGTTCCGTTCGTCGAGGCCGGCAGCGCCGAGGAGGCCCGCGAGGAGCTGGCCCAGGGCGACACCGGGCGGCCGGGCGGCATCGGCCTGGTCCTCCTCGACGTCCGCCTCCCCGGCGACGACGGACTGAAGCTCCTCGGCGAGCTGGCCGGCCGGGCCGACGCCCCCTTCGTGGTGGTGATGACCGCCGAGGACACCATGCGGACGGCGGTCGAGGCCATGAAGCGCGGCGCGGCCGACTACCTCGCCAAGCCCTTCGACCTCGAGCGGGTGGAGAAGATCGTCCGCGACCTGGCCATCGGCCCCGATCTCCCGGAGCCGGCCGAGGAGCGCCGCGAGCGGCACGCGCCCGGGGCCCGCGGCGAGGGCGAGGCGCGGCGGAAGGAGACGCCGCTCTCGGAGATCCTGATCGGACGCTCGCCGGCGATGGTCGACGTCTTCAAGGAGATCGGGAGGGTGGCGCGGACCGAGATGACGGTGCTGCTCACCGGCGAGAGCGGGACCGGCAAGGAGCTGGTGGCCCGGGCCATCCACTCCAACTCGGCGCGCGCCCGGGGGCCGTTCATCACCGTGAACATGGCGGCCATCCCGCGCGATCTCATGGAGAGCGAGCTCTACGGCCACGAGCGCGGGGCCTTCACCGGGGCGGCCGAGCGCCGGCCCGGGAAGTTCGAGCTGGCGCACGGCGGCACGCTCTTCCTCGACGAGATCGGCGAGATGCCGGTGGAGCTGCAGGCCAAGCTCCTGCGGGTGCTGCAGGAGCGGGAGATCGACCGGGTGGGCGGCTCGCGCCCCCTGCCGGTGGACGTCCGCATCGTCGCCGCCACCAACGCCGACCTGGCCCGCGCGGTGGAGGAGGGCCGCTTCCGGCGCGACCTCTACTACCGGCTGGCGGTGGTGCCGCTGCGGCTGCCGCCGCTGCGGGAGCGGGACGGCGACGTGGTCCTGCTGGCCCGGCACTTCGTCCAGAAGTACGGCGAGCAGCTGAAGGGGCGGCCGGTCGCGCTGGCGCGCGACGCCGAGCCGCTGCTCTCCTCCCACCCCTGGCCCGGCAACGTGCGGGAGCTGCAGAACGTCCTCCAGCGGGCGCTCCTCAAGCTTCCCGGGACCCGGCTCACCGCCAAGGACCTGGCCGGGCTGCTGCCCGCCGCGGCGGCGGTGGAGCGGGGCCTCGGGGGCCTGGTCGAGTCGATGCTGGACGGGCCGGAGCCCGAGGGCGGCCGCTACACGGCGGCGCTGGCGGCGGTGGAGGCCCCGCTCATCGCTGCCGCCCTGGCCCGCACCAAGGGCAACCAGCTGCGCGCGGCCGAGCTGCTCGGGATGAACCGCAACACCCTGCGGGAGCGGATGCGGGTGCTGGGGATGAAGGCCCGGTAGCGGGCGCCGGAAAAGGCAGGAGCGGGCCACCATGGCCCGCTCCTGGTTTCCGCCGGTCTCGCGGAGGGCGGCGACGAGGTCCGGCGGAACGCTCGGGAAGGCGCGCCGCTACCGGCTGCCCTCGAGCTCGACCTCCTTGGCCGCCAGGGTGCTCCCGGAGAAGGCGGCCGCGTCCTTGCCGCGGGCCTTCACCACCGTCCCGGCCTGCACCGCCGAGAAGAAGGCGTCCGAGGAGACGGGCGCGTCCTGCTGGTTGCGGAACTCGGCGGCAGCGGCGTTCACGGTGATGCCGAGGATCGAGAGCGTCATGCCGGCGGCGCTGGCCGAGGAGACCGGCCCCTGGACGATGGGGCGATCGTCGCTGGTCAGCTCGACGCGCGTGGCCACCACGTCGGTCCCGTTCCGGTGGAGCGTTCCGCGGACCAGGGCCGGACCCGCACCCAGGCTGGCGAGGGTGATGGGATTGCCGCTCGAGTCCTTGAACTCGGTGTGGTCGCTGGTGTGGACGGTGATGCCGAGCATCTGGAAGGTGCCGTTGTGCGGGTCGACGGCGACGACGTTGGCAGGGGTTTCCTGGAGCCGGACGTTGGAGCGGAAGGAGACCTTGTGGGCCGACAGGGCGCCCTGGGAGTCGAGCGATCCCTCGGCCTCCACCTTGACGCCCGGCACGAGGTCGGACGGAAGGCCGTTGTCCCAGACCGTACCCGCGCCCGTCACCACCGTCACGCCGGCGACGACGAAGGAGGCGGAGCCGCCGCTGGTGACGATCCCCTCGACCTCGGCCTCGGAACCGGCCTCGCCGAGCTTGGCGTCCTCGAGCTCCACCGCGCTGGCGGTGATGGCGTTGCCCGCCGGAGGCGCGAGGCTCCGGACCTCGACGTAGGAGCCGTTGGCGACCCCGGCCGGCAGGGCGGCGCCGCCCGCCAGGGTGACGGCGTAGGAACCGGCGGCGTCGGGCGTCACCTTGAGCGTGAAGGCGGCGGGCGGACCGGCCACCAGCCCGGAGACGAATCCCTTGATCTCGAAGTCGTCGCTCGAGCCAGCCTCCCTCTCGATGCGCGTGGCGCGCGTGGCGCCGCTGGCCATGGGGAGGCCGTGGACCTTGACCCGGTCGCCGGGGGCCACCGAGCCGAGCCGCAGCAGGTTGTCCTCGAACTCGGTCGAGTCGTCCACCTCGACCCGGTGGCCCCCGACGTCGATGGAGCCGAGGGTCTCGGCGGTGATCTTGCCGCGGACGGCATCCTCCGCCTCCACCTCGCTGGCGGTTCCGTTCCGATCGTCGAAGGTGCCCTTCACCTTGACCACCATGCCGACCTTGAGCTCGCTCTCGGGGCGGTTGGGGTTGTCCTCGATCCGGACGTTCGCCTGGGACAGGTCGAAGCGGACGCCGTTCACGGTGATGCTGCCCTTGGCGCTGACGATCCCCTTCGAGACGGCGGGGGCGCCGGTCGGTGGAGGGGTGCCGGTCGGCGAGCTGTCGCCGCAGGCGGCGAGCGAGAGGGCGGCGGCGAGGGCGAGGATGCGGCTGCTGCGGGCAATGGCGGTCATGGGGTTCTCCCTGTGGATTCGGCTTCTGCCGGGAGAGACACCCGACCCCTCGGGCGCGGGACAAGATCCTTCTCCGCCAGCTGGGGCTCGCGGGCGGCGCGATGCCTACCTGCCGGAAACCCTCGTCGGATCGGGCCTGAAGGCGCTGACCGACCCGTCGCCGACCTGGCCACGGCCGTTCGCGCCCCAGCACCAGAGCGTCCCGTCGCCGAGGATGGCGCAGCTGTGGTCCCCTCCGGCGGCCACCTTCACCGGCCCGGCGGTGGCGCCGGCGAAAGCGACGTCGTTCTTGTCCGTGGCGAGTGCCGTTCCCAGCTGGCCCACCGCGTTCTCGCCGAAGCACTTCAGCGCGCCGGCCACGTCGGCCTTGAGCGCGCAGCTGTGAGCCCGGCCGGCCGCGACGGCCGCGGGCTTCGTCGAGACGTTGTCCTCCTGGGTCGGCGTCGGGTAGGTGCCCAGGGTCTTGATGCCGAGCTGCATCTGGGTGTCGTTTCCCCACCCCCACAGCGACTCCGAGCCGGCCGGCCCCACCGCTGCCACCGTGTGCCCCGCCCCTGCCGCCACCGCCAGCACGCTGCCCGGCAGGGCGCCGGCGATGGCGATCGGCGACGGCTCCGCGGTCGACAGCGCGCCCTTCCCGACCTGGCCGTTCGCGTTCGCGCCCCAGCACCTGGCCGTGCCACCCGTGAGGGCGCAGGCATGGAAGCCGCCCGCCGCGACGGCGGTCGCTCCGGAGAGGTTCGCCGGGGGGATGGCCACCGGGGTGCTGCTCTGCAGCGGCGTGCCGCCTGTGCCGAGCTGGCCGGAGGCGTTGTCGCCCCAGCAGTGGACCGCGCCCCCGGAGGTCAGCGCGCAGGTGTGCCTGGTGCCGGCGGCGACGGCGGTGACCCCGGCGAGGCCGGCGACCGCGACCGGAGTGCCTCGATCGGTGCTGGTCCCGTCCCCGAGCTGGCCGAAGGCGTTCGCGCCCCAGCAGTGGACCGCGCCCGCGGCGACCGCGCAGGTGTGCTGGCTTCCCGCCGACACGGCGATGACGCCGGAAAGGCCGGCGACGTCCACGGGAAGCGGCGACTGGGCCGCGGCCAGGCCCGCGCCCAGCTGGCCCGCGTCGTTCGAGCCCCAGCAGCGCACCCCGCCGCCGCTGGTGACGGCGCAGGTATGGGCGGCGCCCAGCGCCACCGAGGCCGCCGTGCAGCACCCCGAGCCGCAACGAAGCAGGCCCGGACTGCACTCGAAGTCACAACCGCCGCCGGCGCAGACGCGGAAGGCGTTGGCCGGCGCCGCCGGGCAAACCGCGCACTGGGACCCGCAGTGGTCGGCGTCCTCGGCGACGCAGGTGCTGGCTCCGCCCACCAGGCACGCAACCTGGCCCGCGCCGCACTGGCTGCCGCCCGGGGGCAGCAGCAGGTCGCCGCCGTCGTGGTCCACCAGGGTGTCGCCGCAGGCGGCGAGCAGCGCCGCCGCCGCCGCCGCGAGCCATCGATCCCGGTTGCCGAGCCTCTCCCGCACGACGCCTCCTAGAATCCCCACAGCACCAGGGCCAGGACCGAGGTCCCGAGCCGTACCGCGTTGGAGTCGTTCAGCTTGAAGGCCTGGGCGCCGATCGACGCGTCGAGTCCGACCCGCAGCGGTCCCACCGGCGCGGTGACCATCACCACCGCCCCGGCCCAGATCATCCCCGAGGCGAAGCTGCGGCGGTCGGGCAGCCGCTGGGTGGCGTAGCCGTAGCCCACCTCCGGCCCAGCCTCCACCAGGATGGCGCCGACGTTCACCGGGAACAGCGCCGCCAGCCCGCCGCCGACGTAGCTGAAGTCGTAGTGCAGCCCCTGGTCGTCGACCGAGTTCCACATGTAGTCGAGGCGCAGCCTCAGCCCCACCGGCCCGATCTCCTTGCGCAGGCCCAGGCGGGCGTCGAGTGCCACGCCGAAGTTCGGCAGCCCCACGGTGGCGATGCCGAAGCCCGCGTAGAGCAGGCCGGGCTTGGGGCCGCCCTTGGCGCGGGCGAGCTCGTAGCGGGTGGGCGTGAGCGGGGGAAGCTCCCGGGTCTCGCCCTTGGCCAGCACCACCTCGCCGGTGGCGCGGCCCTCGGGCGCGCGCCGCTCCACCACGTACTTGCCGGCCGGCAGCGCCAGCGTCACCGGCG
>Ga0079037_100000881_pt1 | contig 14797 bp, 15 predicted proteins | sample Mud3Dept4metaG_FD_71479 | JGI IMG/M metagenome (GOLD analysis project Ga0079037, IMG submission 71479) | Freshwater wetland microbial communities from Ohio, USA, analyzing the effect of biotic and abiotic controls - Mud 3 Core 4 Depth 4 metaG | ecosystem: Environmental > Aquatic > Freshwater >... | reverse complement strand
GACCAGCCGCTCCACCTCGGCCTGACGGAGGCCGGGATGGGGACGAAGGGGCTCGTCTGGTCCGCGGCCGCGATGGGCGTCCTTCTCCAGGAGGGGATTGGCGACACGATCCGCGTGTCGCTCACGCCCCGCCCCGGCGGCGACCGCCGCGAGGAGGTCTGGGCGGCCTGCGAACTCCTCCAGTCCCTCGGCCTCCGCTCCTTCGCTCCCTCCGTCACCGCCTGCCCCGGCTGCGGCCGGACCACCTCGACGACCTTCCAGGAGCTGGCCGAGCGGATCCAGGGCTATATCCGAGAGCGGATGCCGGAGTGGAAGGCGAGGCACGAAGGCGTCGAGACGATGACCCTCGCCGTCATGGGGTGCATCGTGAACGGGCCGGGGGAGTCGAAGGCGGCGAACATCGGCATCAGCCTCCCGGGGACGGGCGAGGCGCCGAGCTGCCCCGTCTACGTCGACGGCCAGAAGTTCACGACGCTGAAGGGAACGCACGACGAGCTGTCGGCAGCCTTCCAGGCTCTCGTCGAGGACTACGTGACGACGAAGTACCCGAGAAGGGACTCCTCGCCGGCCTGACGCCTCAGGCGGCGCCCGAAAGCCGCCGGAGGGCGGCGAGGCCCTCCCGGTCCCAGTCCCCTCCCTCGTCCTTGGGCGTCTCGAGGATCTTCGGGACCGTCTCGAAGGCGGGCTCGGTCATCAGGTTCGCGAAGCCTCTCTCGCCGATCGCGCCGAGCCCGATCCGCTCATGCCGGTCGACCCGACAACCCCGGCCCTTCTTCGAGTCGTTCGCGTGGACGACCCGGATCCGGGAGAGGCCGATGGTCCGGTCCGCTTCCGCCAGCGTCGCCCGCCAACCGTCCTTCGTGACGACGTCGTACCCCGCTGCGTGGACGTGGCAGGTGTCGAGGCAGAAGGCGATCCGGGCCTTCGACGCCGAGCGCCTCCGGATCTCCGCCAGCTGGGCGAAGGTGTGGCCGAGGCAGGCCCCCTGCCCTGCGGCCGTCTCGAGGAGGATCGTCGTTCCCGATCCGGGGGTCCTCTTCGCCGCGTCGTCGAGGCCGCGCGCGATCCGGTCCAACCCGGCCTCCTCGCCGTCCCCTCCGTGCGATCCCGGGTGGAGGACGAGGAAAGGGATTCCGGCGGCGTCGCAGCGCAGGACCTCGTCGGCGAGGGCGGCGACCGAGCGCCTCCGCGTGGCCGCGTCGGGCGAGGCGAGATTGATCAGGTAGGCCGAGTGCGAGACGGTCGGTGCGATCCCCGCGGCCCCGGCGGCCGCGCGAAACGCGGCCGAGTCGCCGGGGTCCAGCGCCTTTCCAGCCCACTGGTTCGAGTTCTTCGTGAAGACCTGGAGGGTGCGGCATCCGACGCCGACGGCCCTCTCGACGGCTCTCGCGAGGCCGCCGGCCGCGCTCATGTGCGCCCCGACGAGCGGGCCGTCCGTGTGGCGGGCCGCGGTCACGCCGGGGGGAGCCCGCGCCGCCGGAAGCGGGACTTCAGGCGCCGGGTCAGGGCCAGCTGCTTGGCGTAGTTGAGGGAGTAGATCGCGGCGGGGACCCCCGCGACGTTGAACGGGATCGAGGCGGCCGCGATGACGAAGTGGCGCGCCTTCTCGGCCGCCGTGTAGTCGGGGTTCCGGAACTTCGTCACCGACCGGTAGTACTTCCCGAGGTTCTGGTAGACGTCGCCGAGGACGCGCGTGAACCCCATCTCGGTCCCCCACGCCAGGCAGCGCCCCTGCCGGATCGAGGCGAGGAACTCCTTCCACGTCTTCCCGGGGGCGAGGGTGAAAACGGACGCGATCGGCGGGTAGGTGTGCGCGTCCGAGCCGCCGACGAGGGCGAGCGATCCCTTCTTCTGCTTCGCGACGGAGAGGAGGTCCGCCACGAGGGCGTTGTGCTGGTAGGCCATGGAGCCGTTCTTGACCTCGAAGACGTCGAAGAGCGTCAGCATCGTCGTGACGAAGTCCTCGGGGGCCTGCCGCATCCGGTACGACTGGAAAAGGTGGTTCGCCGAGAAGAGGAGGTCCTCCGCGCGGAGGTACTCGACGAGGTCGAAGATGTTCCGGCGCTTCTTCGAGATGACCTGGTGCTGCGCGAGCGTCAAATCGAAGACGTTCACGTGGATCCGGTGCCCCGTCTTCGGGAAGAAGGTCTCGACCTCCTCGGAGACGAAGAAGTCGGTCCGGTCGGGGTGGCGGTCGAGGAACCTCAGGCAGCCGTCGACCGTGTCGTGGTCGGAGAAGGTGACGAAGTCCATGCCGCGCGCTTTCGCGAGCCGGTAGGTCTCCTCCGGGTCGTTGTAGGAGTCGCGCGTGTTCGCGGCTCGGAAGTACTTGAAGATCGAGGCGTCGGTGTGGAGATGGAGATCGGCCCGGGCGAGCGGAAGCTCGGCGGGAGAGAGGTCGTGCGCGGCGCGCGGCGGGCGGGGCTCCGTCACAGGAGGAGGAGTCTGTGTCTCAACAAGACGCGAGTCAACCCGGACGGGCGGGAGGCTCCCGCCGGGCTGGTAAAGTCGGGCCGGGATGGGAGGCGTCTTCGCCCGCGTGATCTACGCGCTTCTCCTCGGGGGGGTCCTCGCCGCCGCGACGTGGATCTCCTTCAGCCGCTTCGTGGCCGGAAAGTCGACGCGCGTTCCCGACTTGACGAACCTGAGCGCCGAGGAGGCCACGGCCCGCGCGGCCGAGATGGGGCTCGTCGCCGTGGTCGACCCCGGTAAGGACGACTTCGACGAGCGGATTCCCGCCCGGAAGATCCGGGCGCACGTGCCGGCCGCGCAGACGGCGGTCAAGGCAGGGCAGACGATCCGGCTCTTTCTCTCGCTCGGGCCGAAGACGCTCCGGATGCCCGATCTGACCGGACAGTCGCCCCGGGCGGCGGCGGCCGCGCTCGTGAGGCAGGGCCTTCCCGAGCCGGTGCTCGCCACGGTCCGGCTTCCCGGCGGGGTCGGCGTGGTCGCGCAGAGCGTCTCGCCCGGCGGGCTCCTCGCTCCGGGCGCGGCAGCGGGCCTGCTCGTGAATCGCGGCCTCCCCGACGCGACCTGGATCATGCCCGACCTGATCGGACGGGACGTGGAGAAGGTCCGGGCCGCCTTCGAGTCGCGCGGGTTCCGGGTCGGGAGCGTGAAGAGCCAGGCGTACGAGGGGGCGGCCGGGGGGACGATCCTTCGCCAGTTCCCGCTGGCCGGGTATCCCGTGTCGCGAAGGGACGCCCTCTCGTTCGTCGTCGCTTCGGCGGAGGGATTGCCATGACCGAGGCCCGCGTGAAGATCGCCCCGTCGCTTCTCTCGGCCGACTTCGGCCGGCTCGCCGAGGCCGTCCAGGCCTGCGAGTCGGCGGGGGCCGACGCCATCCACTTCGACGTCATGGACGGGCGGTTCGTCCCCAACCTGACGGTCGGCCCGCTCGTCCTTCGGGCGCTGCGAGGCGCCACGCGGCTCCCCTTCGACGTCCATCTGATGATCGAGGAGCCTTTCCAGACGCTCGACCAGTACCTCGACGCGGGGGCCGCCCGGGTCGCGGTCCACGTCGAGGCCGAGCCCCACCTCCACCGCTTCGCGCAGTACGTCCGGGGACGCGGCGTCTCGCCGGGGATCGCGGTCAACCCGGGGACATCGCTCACGCTCCTCGACGAGGCGGTCCGGTTCGTCGACTTCGTCCTCGTCATGACGGTCAATCCCGGATGGGGCGGCCAGTCATTCCTCCCCGGCTCGGTCGAGCGGGTCCGCGGGCTCCGCGACCTCATCCGGAGCCGGGGCGTTTCGTGCGAGATCGCCGTCGACGGCGGGGTCGGCGCAGGGAACGCCGGGGCGCTCGCGTCGGCCGGCGCCCGGCATCTCGTCGCCGGCGCATCCGTCTTCGGAGGAGGCGACGTGCCGGCAGCCGTCGCAGCGCTCCGGGAAGCGGCCTCGAACCTCCGCGCATAGGGTAATCTCCGCCTCTTGACGATGCGTTTCCCCCCCTCCGGAAGAGGCCGTCTCCGCCTCGCCCTCCTCGCCGTTTCGCTCGGCTTCGTGCCGGGCTGCAAGTCGTCCGACCCGGTGGCGAAGCTGACGCGCGAGCTCCTGACGATGCCGAAGGAGGAGGCCTACGCGCGGGGCGAACAGCTCGTGGCGAAGAAGAAGTGGGAGACCGGGCGTCAGTACCTCCGCTTCGTCGCGGAAAACTACGCGAACGACGCGATCGGCAAGCAGGCGGCCCTGAAGCTCGCCGACTCGTACTTCGACGAAGGGACGGCCCTCTCCTATCTCGAGGCGCAGGCCCGTTACCGGGACTTCCGGAACCGCTACCCCTCCCACCCGCGGGCCGATTACGCCCTCTTCCGGCTGGCGCAGACCGCCGACAAGGAGGCCGAGAAACCCGACCGGGAGCAGACGAACACCCGCCTCGCGGCCTCGAGCTACCGGGAACTGATCCTCGGATACCCGGACTCCCCCTACTTGACCGAGGCGCGCACCCGGCTCCAGCGGATCCGGAACCTCCTCGCCGAGCACGAGTACCTCGTCGGCCGTTTCTACTACCGCCGGAAGGCCTGGACGGCGGCCCGGGGGCGTTTCGAGACGATCCTGGGCGCCTACCCCGACTACCAGAGCGCCGACCGCGTCCTCTACGAACTCGGCCTCGTGGAGCGCCGGCTGGGAAACGAGGAGAAGGCGAGGGCCAGCTGGCAGCGCCTGACACGGGATTTCCCGCAGAGCCAGTACGTGAAGAAGATCCCGGCGCCCAGGGCCGAGACGAAGACCGCAGCGCGGGCTGAAGCCTCCGGCTTTGACCAACCGATTCGGATGAGGTAACTTAGGGCGCTTCCAAAGTCGCGGCCAGGCGGCTCGGTTTCGAGTTCGTTCAGCCGGGAAACGGCGGGAGGTCGTCCATGCGCCAGCCTCTTCCGGTTCTCCTTGCTCTCGCGGCCCTTCTCGGGACCGGCGATGCCGGTGCGGTAGGCCCTCAATCGGCGCAGGCCAAGGCGGCGAACGCCCCGGCCGCCGCCCCGGCCATCTCCGGTCCGCAACCGATCGGCGTGGAGGCCGACGTCTACTGCACCGGCTGGGTGGACGAGGAGGGGGCGGTCTTTCCGACCTACATCGCCAGCGCCGAGCTGATCGACTCGAAGCAGGGCTTCATCGAGGGGGACATCATCTACCTCGACGCCGGGGCGAATGTCGGCCTCACGGCGGGGCAGGAGTTCTGGATCGTCCGCCCCGACCGCCGCGTCTACCGTTGGGGCTCGATCACGGACGTCCTCGGAGCCGTCTACCAGACGCCGGGACGCGCGCGGATCCTCTGCGTCCAGGAGACCGCCGCGATCGCGGAGATCGTCCTGTCGTGCTCGGATGTGAACATCGGCGACGGGCTCCTCCCGTTCGAGCCGGTCCCGGTTCCCCTCGTCCGCCGGACGGTTCCCGCCAGCTCCTGTGACCCGGAGTCGGGCAAGGTGACCGGACACATCATCGACGTCCGCGACGCGATCACGCCGATCCACAAGGACACCGTCGTGTACATCGACCGGGGCGAGGACGACGGCCTCGTGCCGGGCGACTTCTTCACGATCTACCGCGTTCCGGAGCGCGCCGGCGCGGTCCGCATCGTCCTGGGGGAGCTCTCGATCCTGACGACCCGGAAGAGAACCTCGGTCGCGATCGTCACTTCGATGCGCGACACGATGTATCTGGGCGACCGGATCGAGATGAAGTAGCCCGGAATTCTCTCCCGCGCCTCCCGGTCTTCACGGCGCGGCGCCTTGACGCACGTGCCCCCTTCCCGACGCGGGACGCCCGTGATAGCTTCTTCGACCTCGAAGGAAACCACGCGACCGGAAGGTTTCGTGGAGGAGAAGTCTCCGTGACGATCGACGGACAGCTGCAGCGGATCATCGATGAACTCGTGTCGAAGGGAATCCCGCTCGAGGCCGCCAAGAGGGAGTTCGAGCGGAAGTACGTCTCGGCCGCGGTGTCGAAGGCCGACGGCAACATGGGGCGGGCGGCCAAGTCGCTCGGCATCCACCGGAACACCCTCCGCGCGAAGATCTCGCTCCTGTCGGTCCGGACCTCCCGCCGCCACACCGACAACTCGTAAACGAAAAGGGGGAACCCGGCTTCGGGTTCCCCCTCGCTTCGCGACCCCCTCCGCAGCGGAACGGGGGCGGCGCCGGACTACTGGGGCTTCTTCGGCTCGTCCTTCTTCTCGCCGCCCTTCTCTCCGTCGCGCATCGACTCCCGGAAGTTCCGGATCCCCTCGCCGAGCCCTTTCCCGAGTTGGGGAAGCTTCCCGGCTCCGAAGATGAGGACGACGATGACGAGGATGATGAGAAGTTCCGGGAGTCCGATGTTCGGCACGGGTGCCTCCTAAAGCGGCGAAATCATACTCCGCCGGCTGAAGGCGGAAGGAACCGGAGGAGCTCCGTCCAGGGCCCGCCCGGCGTCGTACGCGACCGGAGGACGCGGAGAGCCCGGTCGCGGTGGGGCTTGTAGATCGGCCGTCCAAGGGTCAGCATCTTCTCGAAGGTGCCGAGCACTTTCCAGGCCCGCTGCAGGAGGACCGCCTCGACGTACGCCGCCGGGTCGGAGGGGACGCTCTCGCCGGCCCGCTCGAAGCGGAGCGAGACGGGGTCGTAGTCGGGCGGCCCGATCCGGAGGTCCTGGAAGTCGATCAGGGCGAGGCGCCCGTCGGGGGCCCGCATCAGGTTGTTCGCGTGGAAGTCGCGGTGCGTCGGTACGGGGTCCCCGGAGACCGCGGGGTCGGCGGCGGCCTCCGCGAGAGCCGTGGCCATCCGGTCCCACTCGGCGGCGTCGGTCTCCGGCATCGGCGCGGCTCCCCCCTTCTCGAAGGCCCAGTGGCGCGTCAGGGCCAGCTCGCGGTAGAAGAAGTCCCGGTCGAAAGGGGGATTCCGCCTCGCGGCCGCCGGGTCGATCGTCCGGATGGCGAGGAGAAGCTCCTCGGCCTCGTCGAGGAGGCGGGGGCGTCCGGCCGGCGGAAGGCTCTCGATCTCGGCGGCGAGGTCGCGGTCGCCGAGGTCCTCCACGAGGGCCGCACCCAGCTCCGGCGCGTCGTCGAGGAGGGCGGGGACCCGGAGGCCCGCCGCGGCGAGGCCGGCGCGGATGGCCGCCCAGTTCGCCTGCGCGGCCGAGGCCGCCTCGGGGTAGAGAACGACGAGGACCGTCGCCCCTCCGGGAGTCGACCGCCGGAAGTACCGGCGGGCGCCGACGTCCCCCGCGAGCGGGACCTCGGAATCGCCCGCCCCGAGACGGAAGCGCGTCCGGACCGTCGCGAGACGGACCCTTTCCTCGGGCGCCGGCGCCGGCGCGACGGGGGGCGGCGTCACGGGGCGGTCAGTTCTTGGCGGGCGCCGTGGCGGGCGCCTCCTCGACGAGCTGGACCTTGATCAGCTTCTGGGGGGCGCCGGGCTTCCCCTCGCCCCGCGCGGCGCTGGCCGGGTCGACGTTCGATTCCGAGACGATCTTGTCCACGGCCTCCATGCCGCTCACGACCTCGCCGAAGGCGGTGTACTGGCGGTCGAGGAAGGGGGCGTCCTTCACGACGATGAAGAACTGCGAAGAAGCGGAGTCGGGGCTCGAGGAGCGCGCCATCGAGAGAACGCCGCGGCGGTGCGGCGTGTCGTTGAACTCGGCCCTGAGGTTGACGGGCTTCCCGGACGCGTCGCGATTTCCCCCGGTTCCGTAACGCGTCTCGGGGGTCTCGGGCTTCTTCGTGTTCGGGTCGCCCCCCTGGATCATGAAGCCCGGAACGACGCGGTGGAAGAGAGTTCCGTCGTAGAACCCCGCCGCCGAGAGGTCGAGGAAGTTCTTCACGTGGTTCGGCGCCTTCTCGGCGAGGAACTTCACCGTCACGTCGCCCTGCGACGTCTTCAGGACCGCGAGGGTGTGGGCGTAGTCGCGGGGCTTCGTCACTTTCGTCTCCTTCTTCTGCGCGCCGGCCCGGGTCGCGACGGGAAGCGCCAGGGCGATGAGGGCCGCGGCGAGGACGAGGGCGCGACCGGGGGCGAAGTGATGACTCTTCACGGAAAGACCTCCTTGGCGGAACCGATCGCACCGGCTCCTTGTCGGCCGGCCGGCGCCGACGGATGATAGACCGAACGGACGCGAAGAAAGCCCGATGCTCTCCGAGACGTTCCTCGCCCTGGTCCGGAAGGCCACCCGGGAACTTGACCTGGACGACATCCGGGCCGAAGTGGCCGCTTTCTCGGCGCGGAACCCGGATCTGACGACCAAGGGGAAGGCCGAACGGATGATCGCGAGGGCCGCCCGTCGTGCCGCCGCCATCGGTGCCCTGGCGAGCCTGCCACCCGGGTGGGGAGCGATCGCCACGGTCGCACCGGAGCTTTCTGCCCTGATCGTCCTCCAGAGCCGGCTCATCCTCGGACTGCACCTCCTCTACGGCGGGACCCCGGAGCCCGACGAGCGGGCACTCGAGGTGCTGGCCGGGATCGGGGCCGGAGCGGGAGTCAACGTCTCGCGGAGGCTCACGGCACGCGCCGTGGAGGAGCTGGCGGGCCGGATCGCCATCCGGCTTCTGGGCCGGGAAGCGACCCGGTTCGTCCCGGTCGCGGGAGCCGCCGCTTCGGCGGCGCTCAACTATGCCGCCGTCCGGGCGGTGGGCCTGGCCGCGCTCCGCCGGGTGGCCCGTCTCTACGGACCGCCCGAGATTCCGGGAACGGGCGCCGTCCTGGACGCCGAGGGAGACGTCGCCTGACGGAGCGCGCGGCCGGGTCGCCCCTTCCGGAGCGTGCCGACGTCGTCGTGGCGGGCGCCGGGGTCCTCGGTCTCGCTCTCGGCCTCGAGCTGGCGCGGCGGGGGGTCGAGACGGTCGTCCTCGACCGGGGCGCCCCCGGGCCGGCGGCTGGCGCGCTCTCCGCGGCGGGAACGGGGCTCGTCGACCCTCAGAGCCGGCCCGGCCCGGCGCCGGAGTCGGTCCGCGATCTCTCGCTTCTGTCCCGGCACCTCTTCGGCGACTGGATCGAGGCGCTCGAGGAGGAGACAGGCCTGCCGTGCGAGTACGACGTCCGGGGAGGGCTCGCGGTGGCACTCGCGGATTCCGAGGAGGTGATCCTCGACCGCGCCCTCGACTGGCAGCGGGCCCGAGCCCTCGCGTTCGACGTCCTTCCGGGCGAGGAGGTCCGCTCCCGCGAGCCGGCCCTCTCGGAAGCCGTCCGTGCGGCCTTCTCCTTTCCCGAGGATGGACAGATCCACCCGTCGAGACTCGCCCGGGCGCTCCTTCTTGCCGCGCGGAGGGCCGGAACCCTCGTCGTCGGGCAGACGCCGGTCACGGGGGTCCGCGTCGGGAACGGCTTCGTCTCCGGCGTCGAGACGCCGGCGGGATCCGTCCGGGCCGAGGCGGTCGTCGACGCGGCCGGCGCCGGCGCCGGGCTCCTCGGCGGCGCCCCGCCGCTTCCGCTGACGCCCGTCCGGATCCCGCAGCTCCTTCTGGACGCCGCGGACGACCCCGACCGCCTGACGCGGTTCGTCCACGGTACCGGATGTGCCCTCGCACCGCGCCGCGACGGAACGCTTCTGGTGGCGGGGGAGAGCGGCCGCGGAGGTTTCGACCCGGACCTCTCCGCTCGGGAGGCGGCGGGGCTCCTCTCCTCTGCCGCGCGGATCGTCCCGGCGGCCGGAGGCTATCCTCTCCTCGCGGCCCGGGCCTTCTTCGCCGGCGCTTCACCCGACGGCGGCCCGATCGCGGGGGAGACGGCGACGGCAGGCCTCTTCGTCGCGGCGGGGGAGGGGCGGGATACGGTCCTCCTCGCTCCGGCCCTCGCCCTGCTCCTCGCGGACCTTCTGACCGGGCAGACGCCGCCCCTTTCCCCCGCTCCCTTTTCTCCCGCCCGGTTCGGTCTCTGAGATGGACCGGCATGCTAATGTTCCCGCCTTCCCGAAACGGTTCCTGACGTGCAGCTCGTGCCGGGAACGCACCGCGGGAGAGGGGAGTTCCGGAGAGAGCGGAAGATGAGGAAGACGGCCTTCTATCGGGCGATCCGCGGGACGGCGAACGCCGCCTGGAACGGGTTTCAGTGGGTGAACCGGCGGATCCCGGCCCGTTCCTTCCAGCCGGCGTGGTCGCCGGAGCCGCTTCCGAAGAGCTTCGAGCGGTCGAAACCTCCTCTCGGGTTCCCGCGGAGGACCGACTCCCTCTGTCCGGCCTGTACGAAGGAGGTCCGCGACGCCATCCTGAACGGGACGCGCGAGCTCCGGGAGCTGATCGACGGGCGCCCCGGCGAGATCCCGGCCGACATCGTCCAGCGCGGGAACGAGATCTGGATGGTCAAGACGTGCCCGAAGCACGGCACGTACGAGGACCTGATCTCGACCGACGCCGCCTTCTTCACACGGCTGGAGGAGAACTTCTTCGGCCGCGACGTGAAGATCGCGAAGGACACTCTGCACGACCACGGCTCCTCGTCGATGCGCCACGGCCGCGGCGCCGTCCTGACGGTCGACCTGACGAACCGCTGCAACATGATGTGCAACCCCTGCTTCATGGACGCCAACCAGGTCGGGTACGTCCACGAGCTGACGTGGGAGGACATCAAGGAGATCCTGGACAACGCGGCCTCCATCAAGCCGCGGCGGCAGATGTCGGTCCAGTTCTCCGGCGGAGAGCCCACTCTCTCGCCGCACTTCCTTCCGGCCATCCGGTACGCCCGCGAGCTCGGGTACTTCTCCGTCCAGTGCGCGACGAACGGCGTCCGCTTCGCGCAGGAGCCGGGCTTCGCGAAGGCCGCGGCCGACGCCGGGCTCCGTCTCGCCTATCTCCAGTTCGACGGGGTCGGGAACGAGCACAACGACCACCGGGGGGTCTCGAACCTCTACGACGTGAAGCTCGCCGCCCTCGAGGCGATGAAGGCCGCCGGGATCGACGCCACGCTGGTCATCACGGTCGTCAACGGCGTGAACAACGACCAGGTGGGGGAGATCGTCCGTTTCGCGATCCGGAACGTGGACAAGATCAACGCCCTCTCCTTCCAGCCCGTCTCCTTCACGGGACGCGACGAAGAGGTGGACGACGAGACGCGGATGCGCCAGCGCTACACGCTCTCCCACCTCGCGCGGGACGTGAAGGAGCAGGCCGGGATCGGCGAGCCGATGCGGGACTGGTTCCCCCTGTCGGCCTCGGGCCCCTTCAGCGACCTGCGCGACCTTCTCGGCGGGCTCGAGGCGGAGTGGGGATCGCTCAAGTGCGGCTGCCACCCGAACTGCGGCATCGCGGCGATGGTTCTCGTCCGGCCCGCGACGGGGCACGCGGTTCCCGTCACGCAGGTCCTCGACGCCGACCGGCTCCTCCGTGACCTGACCACGATCACGGACGCGGCACGGGGCAGGCTTCTGACGATCCTGCAGACGGCGCTGGCCGTCGCCCGGAACATCCGCCCCGAGGGGGTGCCGGAGAGCCTCGGCGTTCTCGAGACGCTGAGGGTCCTCGACGGACACACGGGGAAGTCGATGGGGCTCTCGAAGACGGGCCGGCACCCGTGGCGGGTCCTCCTCGTCGCCGGAATGTGGTTCCAGGACCTCTTCAACTACGACTTCCGGCGGACGGAGATGTGCATCATCCCGTATGGCACCCAGCTGGGCGAGATCTCCTTCTGCGCCTACAACACGGGAGCCGGCTGGCGGAAGATCGTCGAGGAGATGCACCAGAGCGCGACGCTGGCCCAGTGGTACAAGGAGAAGGGACGCCACCCGGTCTACGCGGGCGGCGCGCGGATTCCGCTTCCGGCCTACAGCCCCGCCGCGCCCCCCGTCGAACTGCCGGTCGCGGCGCGGACGTCCACGCCGGCGCCGCTGACGATGCTCCCGACCCTTACGCCGGCAACCGGGAAATAAGCCCCTCGATCGCGGCGGCCACCTCGCCCGGCTGCTCCAGCGGGGCCATGTGGCCTGCTTCCGGAACGGTGAAGAGCCGGACGAACGGCGCGTTCGTGCAGGCGGCGGCCATCGCCTCGGCGTCCGCGACCGGCGTGATCGCGTCATCCTCGCCGCAGACGACCAGGACCGGGCGGTCGAAGGCGCCGAGGACATCGAAGGAGTCGCTCCGGAGGGCGAGCCCCGCGAGGTCGGCCATGGCTGTCGCCGGCGGCGTCGCGAGGATCATGTCGCGGACGAGCGCCTCCGCCGTCGGCGCCTTCAGCGCGGGCGAGAGGAGCTTCGGCGCCATCGCCTCGAAGGCCGCGCCGATCCCGCTCCGCCGGATCGCCTCGATGGCCTCCTTCCGCTTCGCGCGCCCCGCGTCGTCGTCCGCGGTCGCCTTCGTGTCACAGAGGACGAGGCCCTTCAACCGGTTCTTCAGCCGCGCGCCGTGGCGGCGGAGGAATTCGAACGAGACGTAGCCCCCCATCGACAGACCGCCGAGGACGAACGGAGTGTCGTCCGGGACGAGCAGGGGGAGGTCGGCCGCGAGGTCGTCGGCGAACAGCGACATCGCGTGGACGTCGGCGGCGGGGCGCTTCGACGAGCCGCGTCCGCGCAGGTCGGGCGCGACCACCCGGAGCCTGCCGTCGCGCCCGAGCCGCTCGGTGAGCGGCCCCCACATCCGGCGGTCGAGCGGATATCCGTGGACACAGAGAAGAGTGAGGTCGCTCATGGCTTGTATGTGACCGAGTTTCTCGGACCCTCCCACACGGTGATCTCTTCCAGCCGGACACCCTCTTTCAGAATCCCGGCCTTCCGGATCTCGTCCGCCACCCAGAGGGCGACGTTCTCGGCGCTCGGGTTCCTCCGGTCGAAGGGAGGGACCGTGTTCAGGTCCCGGTCGTTCAGGCGCGCGGCGAGCGATTTCACGAAGTCCTCCGTCGGGACGAAGTCGACGGAGAGATCGTAGCCGCCCAGCCGGTCGACGCCGAGCGCCACCTCGATCTTCCACGAGTGGCCGTGTGCCGGCTCCGGCCCGCCCGCGTAGTCGACGAGGTGGTGCGCCGCCTCGAAGGTCGCGTGGCAGCGGACGGTCCAGCCCATGCGTCGAGTCTACGCGGTGAGGACGGTTTCCTCCCGGACGACGCGGATGGCGTGCTGGTCCTCGGGGGCGAGGCCGTACGTCGACTCGAGGAAGCGCTTCGGCGTCGTGGCGCCCTCTCCCGCGATCCGGAGCCGCTCGACGCGGGTCTCTCCATCGGGGAGGACGAAGCGGTAGACGGCCTCGGTAGCCGCCTTTCCGAGCGAGGGAGCCCCCCGGGGAAGCTCCGTCCAGCCGGTGACGCGGACGCCTTCGGGGAGGCGGGCGTTCAGGACGGACAGGTGCCCGTCCGTGAGGGCGTCGGACGTGTCGATGTCGAAGAGTTCGTGCCTCGACTCCTGCCCGAGCGGGAGCGCCGGACCCATGGAGAGCCGCAGGTGCGGGTTGTATCCCTCCGTATACCGGACCGGCGCGCGGGAAGCCCGGAAGCCGCGCTCGAGGAGGTCCATGACGTTCCGGTGCGAGAGATACCGCGCATCCCCCGTCTTCTCGAACGAGACCCGGTACGTCCGGGCGGACTCGGGTAGGGGCGCGGCGGTGCCGTCGCCGATCCTTCGCCGCTCATGGAGCGGCGGGAGATCGGGAATCGTCTTGGTCCGGTACGCGGCGGCCGTTGCCGGAGCGTCCGCCGACGGGGCGAGAGCCGGAACGTGGCTCTTCCCTTCGAAGGAGAAACCGGCGGGCAGAGGGCGGGCGAGAACGGTGTCCTCGCCGTTTCCGGGGACGCCGCAGGCGTAGCAATGCCCCCACTTGCAGTCCTCCGTCTCGCCTTCCGCGAGAGCCTTCTTCCACTCGACGACGAGGAAGGGCTTCCGGATGAAGGCGTCGACGATGTCCCACGGAAGCGTCTCCTTCAGGTCCTTCGCGCGGAGGTGGCGCTGCTTCGGGATCCCGGCCGCCTCAAGCGCCTCGTTCCACCTCTCCCACGAGAAGTGCTCGGACCAGCCGTCGAACCTCCCGCCGCGTCTCCAGACTTCGAGAAGGGCCTTCGACATCCGGCGGTCTCCGAGGGAGAGAAGCGCCTCGATCTCGGCCTCCTTCGGAGCGTGCCACTTCAGTTTCGCCCCCCTGACCGTCCGGAACTTCTCTTTCAGGTACGAGAGCTTCCGTTCCAGCCTCTCGACGCCGTCGAAGGGGGACCACTGGAACGGCGTGAAGCTCTTCGGGACGAACGATCCGATGGAGACGTGGACGGTGGGGCGGATGCCGTGCTTCCGCCCCCGGGCGAGGAGGTCGCGGACGAGCGTCACCAGCTCGTCGAGGTCCGCGTCGGTCTCCGTCGGGAGGCCGATCATCGTGTAGACCTTGATCAGGTCCCAGCCGCGGGAGAAGGCGACGTCGGCGGCCTGCACCATGTCGGCGTTCGTAAAGGTCTTGTTGATGACGCGGCGAAGGCGGTCGGAGCCCGTCTCCGGAGCGAAGGTGAAGCCCGACTTCCTCACTTCCGAGACCGCGTCGGCCAGGGCGACGGAGAACGCCTCGGCGCGGAGAGAGGGAAGCGAGATGGAGACCTTCGTCTTCGCCAGCTCCGGCGCGAGGCAGGCGACGAGCGGCTCGATCTGCGAATAGTCGGCGGACGAGAGAGAGAGGAGCCCGACCTCGCTCCAGCCGGCCTCGTCGATGAAGGCCTTCGTGGCGCGGGCCACGTCGGCCGGATCGAGCTCGCGGACCGGGCGGTACCAGTAGCCGGCCTGACAGAAGCGGCACCCCTGCGTGCAGCCCCGCATGATCTCGAGGCCGAGCCGGTCCTGGACGATCTCGACCGACGGGACCATCGGCTTCTCGGCGTAGACGCCGGCCGAGAGCCTCTCGACCCAGACGCGCGAGGCCCGCTCCGGAACG
>Ga0079037_100000880_pt1 | contig 14797 bp, 14 predicted proteins | sample Mud3Dept4metaG_FD_71479 | JGI IMG/M metagenome (GOLD analysis project Ga0079037, IMG submission 71479) | Freshwater wetland microbial communities from Ohio, USA, analyzing the effect of biotic and abiotic controls - Mud 3 Core 4 Depth 4 metaG | ecosystem: Environmental > Aquatic > Freshwater >... | reverse complement strand
CGGATGCTGTCCACGTACTTCTCGAGCAATTTCCAGTCTGCCACGGTCGCAAACTGGCCGAGCAGCATGGCCTGGTAAAAGATGGAGTCCTGCCCCATGACAAAGCTTGCTTCGATCTGGTTCTTGGCCTTCTGAAGCTCTTCATCCGTAACCGGGTCGGTCTTGAGCTTATTGACCTCGGCGTAAAGGGCCTGCTCAACCTCTTCGGTTTTCTTGCCGGGCATTATTCCGGCATAGACATAAAAAAGGTTCGGGTCTGTTGAAATGTTGTCGTATTCACCACCGGCATAGAGGGCCATCTGTTTTTCATACACCAAGGACCTGTACAGTCGTGAGCTCTTCCCCGATGAGAGTATCCCCTGCAGGACCTCGAGGGCATACGAGTCAGGATGCTTCAGGGTCGGCACATTGTACCCGGCAAAGACCGCGGGCAGCTCGGCCTGCTGCTTGACAATGACTCTCCGTTCTCCAAGATGCTTCGGTTCCACAGCACTCACCGCGGGCACCATCGGCCCCCGGGGTATGGAGCTGAAATATTTCTCGATCTGGGGAAACAACGTCTTTGCATCAAAATCTCCGACCACGACGATCGTTGCATTGTTCGGCGCATAGTAGGTGCGGTAGTGGTTATACAGGTCATCACGGGCAATGCCATTGAGGTCCGCCATCCAACCGATCACCGGCCACTGGTACGGATGGGCGCTGAACGCTATCGCCATCATCTGCTCCACCATCGTATTGACCGGGTCGTCCTCAGTCCGCAGGCGGCGCTCTTCCTTCACCACGTCGCGCTCCGACAGGAACTCTTTCGGCTCGACAAGCAGGTTCTGCATGCGGTCCGACTCGAGATCGAGGGAGATTCCTATGCGGTCCGCGGCAAACGTCTCAAAATAGGCGGTATAATCCTTGGACGTAAAGGCATTGTCGTTCCCGCCATTCCGCTGCACGGTTTGTGAGAAGGTCTTCGGTCCGTGATTTTTTGTGCCCTTGAACATCATATGCTCAAGCAGGTGCGACATCCCGGTGGCACCGAGCCGTTCATTCCGCGAACCGACCTTGTACCAGATCTGGAACGTGACCACCGGCGCCTTGTGCTCTTCCTTGAGAAGAACCTTCAGCCCGTTCGGCAGGACCTTCTCAATGACCTTGAGGTCCTGGGCAACGGACGTTGTGGCAATAACAGCCACTGCAATCGCTGACATGAATATTCGCACAATAGTTATCATCATAGATTTCTCCGCACTCCACACTCCGAACTCCGCACTTTATTTCACTCCCGTATGCCCGAACCCGCCGGCGCCTCGCCTGGTCCCTTCCAGGGCATCCACCGCGACAAACTTTGCTTTCTCGATCCTGGCAAAAACCAGCTGTGCGATCCGATCGCCACGATTGATCGTGAACGGCTTATCACTGAAATTGAACAGGATGATCCCTATCTCGCCTCGATAGTCAGCGTCGATCGTGCCGGGGCTGTTCAGCATGCCAATGCCGTGCTTGAGCGCGAGCCCGCTCCGCGGCCGCACCTGTCCCTCATGTCCCTCAGGGATGGCAACAGCAACCCCGGTGGGGATGAGCTTCCACGTTCCCGCATTGAGTACGACCTCACCTTCCACGGCGGCATAGAGATCGACGCCCGCGGAATGCTCTGTCTGGTAATGAGGAACAGGAAGGCCTTCAGAATTATTCAGCTGCGTAAGGTGAACAATAAGATGATCGGGCATTTTTATTTATAAAATCGCAAAGCGCATAGGGCATGGGGCATAGCGTGACATATCACCTGCACTCTGCTCCATGCCCCGTGCGCTCTGCACTTTGCTCTATGCGGAATCAAACCTCCAGGACCCCATCCGGCACGTCTGCCTTGTTCAGCGGACCAAGGATGGTGAGCGACATGTTCTCCCGGGTGAAGAGCTGTTGGGCCAGATGCTGCACCTGCTCAGCGGTCACCTTCTCCACTCCCTTGATGATGTCATCCATGGATAGGTACTTGCCGAAATAGATCTCCTGCCGAGCGAGCCGGCTCATGTGACTATTGCTGCTTTCAAGCGAAAGGACGAGGCTTCCCTTGATCTGGTTCCGCACCCGTGTTTCTTCGGCCTGCGTGATCCCCTCCTCCTTGATCTTTCTTAATTCTTTGGTCACCAGCCGCACCACCTCGAGGGTGTTTGACGGGTCCGTCCCTGCATATACCGTGAGCAGGCCGGTATCCCGGTAGGAGGTCACATACGAATAAATGGAATACGCAAGTGCGTTCTGTTCGCGGATCTCCTGAAACAGCCTCGAGCTCATGCTGTTGCCGAGCACGGTGTTGAGCGCTGAGATGACAAAGCGGTCTTCATGGGTATAGTGCAGTCCCTTACACCCGATACAGACCTGCACCTGCTCAAGCTGTTTTTTCTTCACCCCAATAGCATGCACAAAGGCGGGCGTGACCTCTTTCTTGGCCACCCCTGTCCTGGCGAGTTTCCCAAAGCTCGCGTTCAAGAGCTCGATCAGCCGGGCATGCTCGAAATTGCCGGCCACGGAAATAACGATTTCTTTCGGGCTGTAGTAGTGCTCGATGTAGGAGATAATGTCCTTGTGCTTGAGCCCCTTGATAGTCTCTTTGGTCCCGAGGATGGGTCGGCCGAGCGAGTTGTCAGGCCAGACGGTGTTCGTTATCAGTTCGTGGATGTAGTCGTCAGGCGTGTCCTCCACGCCCTTGATCTCTTCGAGGATGACTTTGCGCTCCTTTTCCATCTCAACGGGATCGAACTTGGAGCCGAGAAGGATATCCGACAGGATTTCGATGGCCACGGGCAGATGCTCATCCACAACCTTGGCGTAATAGGTGGTCGTTTCCTGCGATGTGAAGGCATTCATCTCTCCGCCGATGGAATCCATCTCGATCGCGATGTCCTTGGCGGTCCTCTTTTCCGTGCCTTTAAAGAAGAGGTGTTCGATGAAATGCGAAACTCCGCCGATCTCCTCAGGCTCATGGCGGGACCCCACCTTCACCCAGACGCCGATGGATACGGAGCGTGACTTGGGAAGAGTTTCGGACACGACCCGGATGCCGTTGGAAAGAGTATCTTTTCTGTACATATTATTATCTTTCCATTACCACAAAGGCACCAAGACACGAAGTTTCACGAATGCAAAATGCAGAGTGCAAAATGCAAAAGTCAAAATGAAGGTATAGAAAACAGGGCCATAGGCCATACCGCAATTATGCAATTTGCACTTTGAAATTTGACTTTTCTTTCTTTGTGTCTTCGTGCCTCAGAGTGGCCCTCTTCTTGGCCATCGTGGCAAAATTATGTTCCCGCTGGATTATTTTTCTTTCTGGTTCTGATGCCCATGCGCATGCTGCGCCGCCCGTTCCTGGGTTATCTTTTGCGAAAGGTGGCTCGGGACGTCCTCGTAGCTGGAAAACTCCATGGTATACATGCCCCTTCCGCTCGTAAGGGAGTTGAGCGTGGGGGCGTAGGAGAGCATCTCGGACATCGGCACGAGCGCCTTGATCGACTGGCCGCTGGCCTGGGGAACAACGCCCTGCACCTTGCCGCGCCGCGAGTTCAGGTCTCCGATAACAGCGCCGAGCGAATCGTCCGGAGCAACCACTTCCACGCTCATGATCGGTTCGAGGAGCACCGGCTTGGCAGATTCCATTGCCTTTTTGAAGCCCATGGATGCGGCGACCTTAAACGCCATTTCCGAAGAGTCAACCGTGTGATAGGACCCGTCGAACAACGTCACCCGGACATCCACCATGGGATACCCGGCAAGAGTGCCTTCATGCATGGCTTCGATCACGCCTTTTTCCACCGCAGGGACATACTGCCGCGGGATCACTCCGCCGACGATCTTGTCGACGAACTCGAATCCGACGCCGCGCGGGAGCGGTTCTATCTCTATCCAGGCATCCCCGTATTGGCCATGGCCGCCGGACTGCTTTTTATACTTGCCCTGCGCCTTGGCCTTTGCCCGGATGGTCTCCTTGTACGGGACCTTCGGCGTCTTCATTGTTACATCGGCGCCGAACTTCCGTTTGAGTTTCTCGAGCGTCACTTCAAGATGGACCTGCCCCATCCCGGAGAGCACCATTTCCTTGGTCTGCTCGTCAAAAGCGAATTTGAGCGTCGGGTCCTCTTCGAGGAGTTTATGAATGCCGGTGCCCACCTTGTCCTCGTCCAAGCGGGTCTTCGGCACAATGGCATAGGAAAGGACCGGGTCGGCAAACTTCGCAAAATTCATCACGATGGGGTGGCTCTCAGAACACAACGTGTCGCCGGTGAGCGTCTCCTTCATTTTCGCAATGGCCCCGATCTGTCCGGCTGTAAGCGCCTGCGTGGTTATCTGCTTTTTCCCCTGGACATGGAACAGGGACCCCACTTTTTCCTTTAGTTGTTTCGAGGCGTTATACACGCTCGAGTCCGCTTTGAGCGTACCCGAGAAGACCCGGACCAGGGAAAGCTTTCCGGCAAATGGATCATTAATGGTTTTAAACACCATGGCGGCAAGTTGCTCATCCGCAGCCGGCTTGCGAATAGTCTCATTGCCGGTCTTGGGGTCGATCCCTTTGATCTGCACGACGCGGGCATGCTCCACCGGCGACGGGAGGCACATGAGGACCATATCCAGGAGCGGCTGGATCCCCATGTTCTTGACCGGAGAACCACAGAGCACCGGCAGCAGTCCGCCTCCGATCGTCCCATGCTTGAGCCCGGCAATAATGTCTTCCTGGGAAAGGTCTCCCTTGTCCAGATACTTCTCAAGAAGGCTGTCCTCGGTCTCCGCAATCTGCTCCACCATTTTTTTCCGGTAGGCAGCGGCATCATCCTGCATGTTCGCGGGAATGTCCTTTTCCTCGAACTTGCCGCTTCCGTCCCGGGCAAACAGCAGCGCCTTCATTTTGATGAGATCAACGACGCCGCTGAAATTCGCCTCAAGGCCGATCGGCAGCTGGAGAACGAGGGAGTTTTTGCAGAAATACTTCTCCATATCACCCACAGCGCGGAAAAAGTCCGCCCGCTCCTTATCGAGTTTGCTGACAAAAGCCACGCGCGGGATCTCGTAATCGCAGGCGAACTTGTAGATCTTTTCGGTTTCGGCCTTTACACCGGAAATAGCGGAAATAATGAGGACCGCGCCGTCAACGGCACGAAGGGTCCCTCGCGCTTCTTCGAGAAAATTGATGTATCCGGGGGTATCGATGATATTGATACGGACGCCCTTCCAATCGGCGAACCCGAGGGCGGAGGTAACGGTTATCTTCCGGGCGATTTCCTCGGGCTCATGCATGAATACGGAGTTTCCCGCATCCACGCTTCCCATGAGGTCAACAGCGCCGGCAGTGAACAACATGGCATCGGCCAGCGAGGTTTTCCCGGCTGCTCCGTGAGAGAGGATCGCGACATTGCGGACTTCCTTGACATCGGCATTCGGCATGGACAACTCCCTCCCTGATAAAGAATTTTTTTTATTTAACGGGGATACAATGCTCTGTCATAGTGTTTGCAGCAGAACTACCAGATCTCGGACTTGATTTTTCCCGCCTGTTTAATCAGGATATCAACAACCGCCTCGTTGAACAGGTTGGAGTCTTTGCGGATCTCTTCATCCACCATGCTTTCGTAATATTTCTTACCTTCCGCAAGTTCTTCTGTCAGTATGTCAAACAGGCTGTCCTTCTCGATCCCCTCCTTAACCTTGGCCTGGTTATACAGGAGAATGTCCGAGAGGATGGTCCGTGCAAGTCGTTTCGCTTCATCGGGCTTTTTGATCAATCTCATACTGAACGCCTCATCATACGATAAAATGCTAATGACCAAATTCAACTACATCAAACACCATCCGGACAAAGGTCATCCTACTCTGGTGCTTGGGTCGTTTCCGTCCAGTATCTCAACGATAACAGGTTTATACTGCTCCGTTTTTTCCACTTTTTTATTATACATCCTAATAAAGAGAAAAGATACTGCCATGCACACCATACCGGCGATGAATGCCCAGAGATCTGAATTGGCTTCAGTCCCGTACCGCAAACCAAGGTTTTTCCCCAGAATGGCCGCAGCTACGAAAACCGTCATCGGGATACCGTAGAGGATGATGGATGCCTTCAGATAGATTTGCGGGGCAAGCACCACTTTCACCTTCTGGCCCTTTTTTGCTCCGAGCGGATTCGAAGCTTCCATGTACTCCTGCTCCCCGGGATGACACACTTCGGACGCGGAACATTTCTCGCAGGCGCTCTTCGCCAGGATCGACACCTTTGCGATATCACCTGTTACTTCAACGACGATGCCGTCCTCTTCGATCATGTTCACCCGAAATCTGCAGAGCGCATGCAGCATGGCGCATAGTGTTTAAATCCTATGCCCTATGCCATTACTCAGCTTTTCCTCTTCGCCCGTAAAAGCTTATACTCGATACTGTCCACCAGCGCCTGCCAGCTGGCTTCGATCACATTCTCCGACACGCCCACGGTACCCCACTTGTTTTTGCCGTCGCCGGACTCGATCAGGACCCGCACACGCGCGGCCGTCCCCTCCGCCGCTGTCAAAACACGCACTTTATAATCAAGGAGCCGGACATTCTCCAGGCCCTTGCCCGGGAAGTACTTGGGCAGGACCTCTCGAAGCGCCATGTCGAGCGCATTCACCGGGCCGTTCCCCCATGCAGCGGTGTGTTCCACCTTCCCTCCAACCTCGATAGTTATCGCGGCCTCACTCACCGGATCGGGATCGACCTTTCGTTTTTCTGTAAAGATACGATAGTCGATACGGTCGAACATGGCGAACACCGACTCGTAGCTGCGGCCCGCCCGCAGCATGAGAAGTTCAAGCGATCCTTCCGCTCCTTCGAACTCGTATCCCTCGTTCTCGAGCTCTTTGATCTTCCTGAGTATTTCGCCCAGTTCCGGGCTGTCCTTGGTGAGCCGGATCCCGAGTTCCGCCGCTTTCTGGAGGATATTGCTCTTCCCCGCCATGTCGGAAACCAGGATGCGCCTCCTGTTCCCTACCAGTTCGGGCATGATATGCTCATAGGTAAGGGGGTTCTTCGCCATAGCATCGACATGCACACCCCCCTTGTGGGCAAAAGCGCTTTCGCCGATATAGGGCTGTCGCTTACGGTGCTGCATATTCGCGATCTCGTCCACATACCGGGACACGTCACGCAGCTTCGCCAGATTGGAATCTGAGATGCAATCGATGCCCAGCTTGAGCTTCAGGGTCGGGATAAGGGAGCAGAGGTTTGCATTCCCGCAGCGCTCGCCATAGCCGTTGATGGTCCCGTGGACCTGGACCGCCCCCATCCTGATCGCCGTCAGCGAGTTCGCCACCGCGACTTCGGCATCGTTGTGCGCATGGATCCCGAACGGAACAGCGATCAACTTCTTCACCCGGCTGATGATCTCCTCGACCTCATGAGGCAGGGTACCGCCGTTTGTGTCACACAGAACGAGACAGTCCGCGCCTGCTCCCTCCGCGGCGAGGAGCGTCTGCACGGCATAGTCAGGGTTTGCCTTATACCCGTCAAAGAAATGCTCGGCATCATAGACAACCTCATCCATGCGTTTCCTGAGGAATGCCACAGATTCTTCGATCATGTCCAGGTTTTCGCCGAGGGTGGTCCTGAGCGCCTTCAGTACGTGCAGGTCCCACGTCTTGCCGAAAATGGTCGCAACCGGCGCGCCGGATGAGACCAGTGCCTTCATGCTCGGGTCATCGGAAACCTTGAGCTTCGCGCGGCGGGTCGAACCGAAAGCCGCAAGTTTTGCCTTCCCCAGCTTGACTCGCCGCATCTCCTTGAAGAACTCGATATCGCGCGGGTTCGAGCCGGGCCAGCCGCCCTCGATATAATGGACACCGAACTGGTCCAGCTTCCGCGCAACACGGATCTTGTCCTCGACGGAGAAGTTCACGTCCTCGGCCTGCGCTCCGTCACGGAGCGTGGTGTCGTAGATTTGTACAAATGGTTTCATATCGATTTTTGATTTACCCTGCGATATTTCTATTATCCCCAATGCGGAATTCGGAATTCGGAGTGCGGAATGAAAACCCTTGAATCATGATTGTCCGTATACTCCGCATTCCACACTCGCCACTCCGCATTTGCTACGCCGCCTTGTCCATCTCGAAGGTCTCATGCAGCACCCGGACGGCAAGCTCGGTATACTTCGCGTCGATCACGATAGAGATCTTGATCTCCGATGTGCTGATCATCATGATATTGATCCCCTCTTTGGCCATGGCGGAGAACATTTTCGCGGCAACACCCGAGTGGGAGCGCATGCCAACGCCGACAATCGATATCTTGGCGATGTCCTCTTTCACGGTCACTCCCTTGGCACCGATCTCGGCAACAACCTTCTTCATGAGCTCGGATATTTTTTTGGAATCGGTCTTCGGGACGGTAAAGGACATGTCGGTGAGCCCGCCCTCCCCGATGTTCTGGATAATCATGTCAACGATGATATTGTTTGTCGATATCTCATTGAAGATCTGTGCCGCCACGCCGGGCTTGTCCGGTACGCCGGTTACCGTCACTTTTACCTGGTTCTTGTCGTATGCCACACCGGACACCACTACTCTTTCCATTTCAGAATCCTCCTTGGTCACGAGAGTGCCCGGGTTGTCGTTGAAACTCGAGAGCACCCTTACCGGAACATTATATTTTTTTGCGAACTCGACAGAGCGGGTCTGAAGCACCTTCGCCCCGAGGCTCGCCAGTTCGAGCATTTCGTCATACGAGATCTTGTCCAGCTTCCTGGCCTGCGGCACCATGTTCGGGTCCGTGGTATACACGCCATCCACGTCCGTATAGATGTCGCACAGGTCCGCCTTGAGAGCGGCGGCAACTGCCACGGCGGAAAGGTCGGACCCGCCCCTGCCCAGCGTCGTCACGTCGTCGGACGTCTCGGTGATTCCCTGAAACCCTGCCACCACGGCGATCTTGCCTTCCTTGATCGCCTGCTTGACCCGCTCACCGGAGATCCTCTCGATCCGCGCCTTGGTATGGACCTGGTCGGAGATGATCCCCGCCTGCCTGCCGGTAAAGGACTGCGCCTTGTGTCCCAGCGATTGGATGGCCATTGCCAGCAGCGCGATGGTCACGCGCTCACCCGTTGACACCAGCATGTCCATCTCCCGGGGGTCCGGGTTGTCACTCACCTGATTGGCAAGGTTGATCAGCTTGTCGGTCTCACCGCTCATGGCCGAGACGACCACCACGACATCATGTCCTTCTTCCTTAGTCCGGACAACACGCTTTGCCACGTTCCTGATCCGCTCGGGATTCCCGACGGACGTACCTCCGTATTTCTGCACAATAAGCACTTACTTCCCTCCGTTTTATGCTGCATGGAGCACAGCACATAGAGCACGCCTTTTGCCTCTCTGCTCTATGCCCTTTGCTTTAGGAAATAATCCATCAAGGTGTAGCCGTCTTTGAAAATCAACGCATCTGGGCGGTCCGCTATCTTCTCATCGTACGTAACGGGACCGCCCTGGCGCTCCCTGGTATTATCATAGATAACGAACGGAACGGGGTCCGCTGTATGGGTCCTGAGCTCGATCGGCGTTGGGTGGTCTGGAAGCGCAAGGATCCGGTATTCATCGAACTGCTTCATTCCGTGGATGATGTTCCCGACGATGAACTCATCAAAATCCTCTATGGCCTTGAGCTTGTTCTTGAGGTCGCCTGTATGACCGGCTTCGTCGGGCGCCTCCACGTGGATGTACACAATATCCTTGGTCTTGAGCGCCCAGAGCGCATGCTCGGCTTTGCCCACATAGTTCGTATCGATCCAGCCCGTGGCGCCGGGCACATTGATCACCTCGAACCCCGCGCAGATGCCAAGACCCTTTGTAAGGTCGACCGCTGAGATCATGGCCCCTTCAAGGCCGTACTTCTCCTTAAAGGTCGGCATGCTGGGCCGTCTTCCCTGCCCCCAGAGCCAGATGCTGTTCGCCTGCCGTTTCCCGCTCGCCTGGCGGGTTTTGTTCACCGGGTGAGCGAGGAGCAGGTCAATGGACTCCTCCATCAGGGTGTTGATGATATCATCGCCTTCACCGCGCGGAAGATAGTCCTGGATGTCCTTGTCAAGAATATCGTGGGGAGGAGTACATTCGATCTTGTCCTTGCCGCCCTTCCATACCATGAGGTGGCGATAGCTCACGCCGGGATAGAAGCGGATGCGGTCGCTGCCGAGCTTGCTGTCGATCTCCTCGATGAGCAAGCGCCCCTCCTGCGTCGAAATGTGGCCGGCGCTGAAATCTTCCATGATCGCACGCCGCCCCTTGTCCTTAGCGGATGACTTGCCGCCGGTGATACGCAAGGTCACGAGGTTGCAGCGATACGCGATATCATCAGGCGCAAGGTCCACTCCTATGCTTGCCGCTTCGAGCGGTGACCGGCCGGTATAGTACTTCCGCGGGTCATAGCCCATTACCGAGAGGTTGGCCACGTCGCTGCCCGGCGGGAATCCGTCCGGCACGGTTTGCGCCATGCCCACCTGTCCAAGCGTCGCGAGCTGGTCAAGGTTCGGCGTATTCGCCGCCTGCAGGCATGTCTTGCCGCCAAGCTCAGCATGCGGCCTGTCTGACATCCCATCTCCAAGGAGAATGATATATTTCATAGATTCGTCACTGTTTATTCTTCGCCGGTCAGTCGTCAACACCTTCGTGGCTTTCGACTGATGACGCTGCTGGTCTTCGGCTGCATTCCTGCCGTGTTTGACTACCCCGGAAAGCCGACTTCAACGGCCTCAACCTTGACGCCGCGTTCCTTAAGATAGGCGATCCCATCTTCGAGGTTCTTATCCGATCCTTCGAGCTCCAGCACCACCTCGCCCTCCGATTCGGCTATCCTGGCGCTCCGGATATTCGGCATCACGTCGAACTTCTTTGCCATGGTGAAGATCACGGGCTCCCTGATCAGGTCCTTCGGAAAGGTCAGCTTCATCCTCTTCGTTGCCATAGGCCCCTCCATAACGATGCTGCCGAGATTGAGCACGTGGGAAGAGAGGAGGATGAGCAATATAAAATCAACTCAGACGGGCCATTTCAACAACTCACCTTCGCACCTTCTCACCTTCTGGCTTTCCTACGCACGGCCACCCGCAATGGCCGGGACGATCGAGATCGTGTCTCCGTCCTTCAGCGCAGTCTCTTCCTTATTCAGAAAGCGGATGTCCTCGTCGTTCACATAGACATTGATGAATCTTCGGATCTTGCCGCTTTCCGACAGACGCTCCTGCATCCCCGGATAGTCCTTCTCGAGCGCGTCGATAAGTTGTTTGATGTCCTTTACGCTGCACTCCACTTCGGCATTCCCGTTCGTCAGCTTCTGCAACGGCGTTGGAATTCTAACTTTGATGGCCATGTATCGCTCCTCCTGGTCTCACTCTTCATCGGAAAATAGAAATATTAAAAATACGTGAATGTGCCTTCTTCAGCAGATCCTCGCCTGATGAGACGGCCGGCGTCGGCCCGTGCCGTTACACCACGTTTAACGTAACTTCGGTCACTTTTCCTTCTTCGATCGAAAAACCCCTGGCAACCGGCTTCGCGCGGTCCATCAGAGTAACGATGACATACACGGCATCGGGATAGTTCGGCAGCTGTGTCCCGGGCCAGTATGCCTGATTCACATCCACGCTTGACGGATAGGCCTGGCTGTGCGGATGGGAATGGAACAGGCCGATCAGTTTGAGTCCTGAATCCCTGATGTCTTTCATCACGCGAAACTGCTCGTCCGGGTCCATTTCATAATAGTCCGTGCCCGGCTTCGCGTTCTTCATGCAGTAGGCCTTTTCCACACTGCCGTCCTTGCCGCCCAGCATCCCGCAGGCTTCGTTCGGAACTGCCGCAAGACAGTGGTCGACAACGACTTGAAGATCGGACTTTTTTATGTTCAGCATAGAGCTACACACCCCCCAAGCCGGACGAACCGGAACTAAAAAACTCTTTTTAACAGACCTACACGATAACAGCGGAAAACAGCGGGTTGTTTACATCCTGTTAATCCTGGCACCCTGTCTGAGATCGGGCCCGTCCAGCATCAATGGCTCATCGAGCAGAACTGCTCATAATCGATCAGCTCTGTGATCGTCGGATGTTCTCCGCATACGGGACACTCTTTATTCCGCGGCACCTTCACCGTGCGGAAATTCATATCGAGCGCGTTCCATAGGAGCAGTTTACCCTTCAAGGGCTGCCCGATGCCGAGGATGGCCTTGATCACCTCGGTGGCCTGGAGCGTCCCCACTACGCCGGTGACCACACCAAGGATGCCTGCCTCCTGACAGGACGGCACCATGCCCGCCGGTGGAGGAATCTCGAACAAACAGCGGTAGCACGGCCCGTCACCCGGGTAAATACTCATCACCTGGCCTTCGAACCGGAAGACTGCCGCGCTGATAAGAGTTTTCTTTAACATTACGCAGGCATCGTTCACCAGGTAGCGGGTCGGGAAATTGTCACTCCCGTCCACGACGATATCATAGTCTTTGATAATACCCATGATGTTCTTTGACGACAGCCGCTCCTTGTGCGTCACAACCTTCACATCATGGTTCAGCGTTTCGAACGTCTCTTTTGCCGAATCGGCCTTCGATACGCCGATGCGGCTGGTGTTATGAGCGATCTGGCGCTGCAGATTCGAGAGTTCCACATGGTCATTATCGATCACGCCGATGGTGCCGACGCCTGCCGCGGCAAGATAGTACCCCACCGGCGAACCAAGGCCGCCGGCGCCCACGAGCACTACCTTGGCGTTCAGTATCTTTTCCTGGCCGTCCCCCCCGACCTCGGGAAGCAGAATGTGCCTGCTGTAGCGCAGTATCTGGTCTTCTGTGAAATCCATGGCTCCCTGTTTCGAATTGCGGTTTTTAAATTTCGGATTTCAAGATATCTTGCATTAATAAATCCGCTCTCCGCAATTATTACTTCGCTTTTTCCTTGTCCTTGCGGACGAACACATGCCACTCTTTATCGCCGGTCTGATCGATCCTCAGGACCTTCTGTCCTTCGTTCTCCATGCTTTTGGGTACGTTCTCGATCGCCGGTTTGTGGTCAAAAAGGATCTCGAGCACCTCTCCGAGGTTCATCTTCTCGAGCGCCAGCTTGGACCGTACAAAGGTGTACGGACAAACCTGTCCTTTGAGGTCAATTGTTTTATCTACTTTGATGTCGTCTGCCATGGTCACCCTGATACAAGTGCGAAGTTGCGATTTGAGAGGAACACTCCGAACTCCACACTATCCTTGCTTCCCCTCTTCCACCCTGATCACCATCGTTGGCCCTGCCACGCAGTCCATCGTATTGATCTCCTCAAGCGCCCTGCGTACATCGCGTTCAACGGCCTCGTGGCTCATCATCACCAGCGGTACGGCCTCTGCGGCGCCGCGGCCTTTCTGGATGACCGATGCAATACTGATGTTGTTCTTCCCGAGCACACCCGAGACACGCGATAGAACACCGGGTCTATCCAGCACCGAAAAGCGTAAATAATAACATGATGTAATATCGTCCATCCTGCGGATCTTCAGCAGCGATCGGTCCCTGAAGGCTGTCATGGGCGAACGATGCATGCTGCCCGACAGGATGTCCCTGCCGATGTCGATGATATCGCCCACCACGGCGCTGCCGGTAGGCATGTCGCCTGCGCCGCGGCCATAGAACATCGTAGAGCCGACAGCGTCGCCCACGACCGAAAGGGCGTTGAAAACGCCGTCCACTTCGGCAATGGGGTACTCCTCGGGAAGCATGGTCGGGTGCACCCGCGCCTCGACCTCGCCATTCACCATCTTGGTGATCGCCAGGAGCTTGATCTTGTAACCGAGCTCTTTGGCGAAATCAATATCCAGCGGCGTTATCTTCGAGATTCCCTCGGTATAGATATCGTCGAACTTCACCGGTGTGCCGTAGGCAAGCATGGTGAGCACCGCAAGCTTATGCGCTGAATCGATGCCCTCGATATCGAAGGTGGGGTCGGCCTCGGCATACCCCTTGGCCTGGGCCTCTTTCAAGACCTCATCGAACTTCCTGCCTTCGTTCGTCATGAGCGTCAGGATATAATTGCAGGTGCCGTTCACAATGCCGTAGATGGACTTGATGTTGTTCGCTGCGAGCCCGCTCCTGATGGACGCAAGGATCGGGATCCCCCCGGCAACGGATGCCTCGAAGCCGACCGTGACGCCGGCCTTTTCCGCCTCAGCGTAGATCTCCTCGCCATGCACGGCAAGGAGCGCTTTGTTGGCCGTTACCACATGCTTCCTTTTCCTGAGCGCCTCGAGAATGAACTCCTTGGCAGGCTTGTACCCGCCGATCAACTCGACCACGATATCGATGTCAGGATCGTTGATCAGTTCCTTTGCATCGGTCGTAAGCTTCACTCCGCCCAGGGTGATGCCCCGGTCGCGTTTGATATCGAGGTCCGAGATCTTTTTCAGGATCACGGGGGCGCCGAGACGACGCCTGATGATCTCTGCATTGTCGATCAGAATGCGCGCCGTGCCTGTGCCTACGGTGCCGAAACCGATGATGCCTACGTTGATTGAATTCTTCGCCAAATTCCAGCCCACCTTTTATAGCAGGATCATACGGCATGCGGCAAGGGTCGTGGTTGACACTTTACAATCCGACGTGATCCCCTACCTCACACTGCCGTGACCGATGATTTCCCCGTCCCTACGGGGTGCCTCGATCTTCCTTAGTATTCAGAATAGTGAAAAACAGAGGGGCAACGGTCGCTTGACAGTGCCGAATTGACCGGACCCCGCTAACCCATTCTTTTTCAAAGAATTTCTTCT
>Ga0079037_100000878_pt1 | contig 14802 bp, 10 predicted proteins | sample Mud3Dept4metaG_FD_71479 | JGI IMG/M metagenome (GOLD analysis project Ga0079037, IMG submission 71479) | Freshwater wetland microbial communities from Ohio, USA, analyzing the effect of biotic and abiotic controls - Mud 3 Core 4 Depth 4 metaG | ecosystem: Environmental > Aquatic > Freshwater >... | reverse complement strand
GAGGTTGTCGAAGATGCGGCGCCCGGTCCTGACCGCCCGGACGATCGATCCGAAGGCGTCGTCGAGGAGGACGAGCGCGGCCGACTCGCGCGCGACGTCGGTCCCGCGGCCGCCCATGGCGATTCCGATGTGCGCCGCCTTCAGCGCGGGGGCGTCGTTGACGCCGTCCCCGGTCATCGCCACGACCTCGCCGTTCGCCTTCAGGGCCGAGACGAGGCGGAGCTTCTGCTCGGGCACCATCCGGGCGAAGAGGTTGACCTCCCTCACGCGCGCGGCGAGCGTGGCGTCGTCCATCCGCTCGAGCTCCGGTCCGGTGAGGACGTTCTCCGGCGCCGTCAGCCCGATCTCGCGGCCGATGCTCTGGGCCGTCCCCGGGTAGTCGCCCGTGATCATGAGGACCCGGATCCCGGCCCTGCGGCACTCGGCGATCGCCTCGGGAACGCCCGGCCGCACAGGGTCGGAGAGGCCGAGGAGGCCCACCAGCCGGAATGTGAAGTCGTGCTGTCCGCCGGGGAGCTCCTCGCCGGAACCGAATCGGGCTTCGGCGACGCCCAGGACCCGCCGCCCCATCGCGGCGAGCATCGCGATGCGGCGCCCGAGCGCTGCGGTCTCCTCCTCCGACAGGTGGCAAAGGTCGGCGATCGCCTCCGGCGCCCCCTTTGCGGCGATGACGTGCTCGCTCCGGTCCGGCGAGCGCCAGACGCGGGACATCGCGAGCAGCTCGCGCGACAGCGGGTACTCGCGCAGGAGCTCCCAAGCGTGGTGAAGGTGCTCCGTCCCGGCGAGCGTCCTGACGCCCAGTTCCCACATCGCCTTCTCCATCGGGTCGAAGGGATCGACGGGGCTGGCGAGGATCGCGTACTCGACGAGCTCGTGGAAGGATTCCGGGAGCGAGGTTCCCGACGGCTCGACGGCGAGCACTTCGTCGCCGACGGCGAGGTCGGCAACCGTCATCCGGTTCATCGTCAGCGTTCCGGTCTTGTCCACGCAGAGGACGGACGCCGATCCGAGCGTCTCAACGGCCGGGATGCGGCGGGTCAGGACCTGGTGTTTCGAGATCCGCCACGCTCCCAGTGCGAGGAAGACCGTCAGGACGACCGGAAACTCCTCAGGAAGCATCGCCATCCCGAGGGTGAGGCCCGCGAGCAGCCCCTTCACGAAGTCACCCCGGGTGGCCGTGTAGACGGCGACGACCGTCACGCAGAGCCCGAGCCCGATGAAGGCGAAGAGCCTTACCAGGCGCGCCGTCTGGCGCTGGAGAGGGGTGTCCTCCGACTCCAGAGTCGAGAGCGCCCGGCCGATCTTCCCCATCTCCGTCGCCACGCCGATCGCCCGGACCTCGGCCACGCCCTGGCCCTTCACGACAAGTGTTCCCGAATAGACGAAGGGGGTGTCGTCCCCGCCGGGCGGCCCCGGCTCCGCCGGCCCTTCGGCCGCCGACTTTCCGACCGGGACCGACTCGCCCGTCAGGAGTGACTCGTCGGCCGAAAGGTTCGTGGCGCTCCGCACGACCGCGTCTGCCGGGACGCGGTCCCCCTCGGAGAGAAGGAGCACGTCGCCGCGCACGACCTCGCGGCCCGCGATCCTCCGCTTCTCGCCCGAGCGCACCACGAGCGCGCGCGGGCTCGAAAGGTCGCGAAGCGCGTCCAGCGCCCGTTCGGTCTTCCGCTCCTGAACGAACGTAATGCCGACGACGACGAAGACGAACCCGAGGAGGAGGAGCGCCTCATTCACGTCGCCGAGAAGGAGGTAGAGCGATCCGCAGGCGATCAGGAGGAGGAACATCGGCTCCTTGACCACCTCCAGGGCGATGGCGAACGGACCCCGCTTCTTCGCGGAAGGCAGCTCGTTCGGCCCCTCCGCGGCGAGCCGGCGCGCAGCCTCCTCGTTCGTGAGCCCGCCGGGGTCACCGAGGTCGAAGTCCTTTGGCAGTTTCATCCCGGCGAGTGTAGGGCTTCCGGGCAGGCCAGCGGCCTCACACCCTCCGGCCGAGCACCGCCTTCCCCATGATCTTCGCCGTCCCGAGGATTCCGAACCGCTCGACGAGGATCTTCCGGTAGAGCGCGGCGTGGTCCTGCGGCGGAACGTGCGGCCGCTCCTTCTCGACGAGACGGAGGGCGTCCGACGGACACGTCCCGACGCAGGCGCCGCACCCGATGCAGCGCCCCTCGTCCACCGCCGTCCGGCCGTCCGATTCCGAGAGCGCCTCCATCGGGCAGCGGTCCCGGCAGGCGGCGCAGTCGGCGCAGAGGTCTCTCTCCACCGCGACGCGGTAGTTCGACTCGACGACGTCCGCCGGTCTCGGAAACTGCTTCGCCATCCGGAGGACGCCGCAGCAGCACCCGCAGCAGAAGCAGACGAACATCGGGTCCTGCGAGTTCTGCGGCTGGAGGACGAGCCCCTCCTCCGCCGCCCGGTCGAGGAGGGCGAGGGCCTCTTCCCTCGTCAGCTCCTCCCCCGCTCCCGACTCGACGACCGAGCGCGCGGCCCCCTTCATCGCGAGGCAGGTTCGCCGGACGGCGCTCTGACGGCACGGCTCGCCGGCCAGGTCCTTTCCCTGCCGACAGACGCAGTTCAGGACGGCCCACGGTCCGCGGCTGTCGCCGATGAGCGACCGGACGTCGTCGTATCGTCCCGGACTCCGGTCGGGGACGATCCGGACGTCGACGGGAACCGTCCGCATCTGCTTCGTCTTCGGGCCGAAGAAGGCGGCCGCGAACCCCTCGGCGAGGTACTGTTCGAGGTCCCGCTGCAGCTCCGGGGTGAGCCGGTCGACCTGCATCTCGTACATCCCGATCGCGAGCATCGCCCTGCTGTAGCGCCGGACGGCGCCCGAGGACGCCGGAGAGCGGCCCCCCATGATGGCGCCCTTCTCCACGAGGCCGGCGAGGAGCGCCTCGAAGCTCTCGCGCGTCCATTTCCCTCTCGGCGCGCGCGCGAAGATCTTCTCGAGAGGTTCCGGAAGGGCGGAGAGAAGGAGGGCGGCCTCGGCCTCCTCCTCGGTGAAGAGCCTCTTCAGAACACGGATCTCGACGCCGCTCTCCGTGGCCGGAAAGCCGACCGGCATCCGGTCGATCTGTTCTCGCAGCTTCCGGTAGACGTCGGGCCCGTCTTTCACGTCGGAGTTCCTCACGCCGAAAGAAGCTCGGCCAGACCGCGGGGCCCAATGACGAAGACCGGGCACGTGATGGCCTCGGCGAGCGCCACGAGAAGCTCGTGGCCGGCGGTGCCTTCGGGACGAACGAGGACGACCGAGCTGGCGATGGCAACCTCGCGAAGCGCCCTCACGCCTCCGGACGAGATCGACGGGAAGCTGCGGCGGCGAACGGGAAGGCCCTCCAGCTCCGCGCGGGACGGTTCCGTCCCGCCTTCGCCCGCGATGACGACGATCTCCGGGGCGCGGAACGCCCCGGCCAGGAGCGAAGCGAAGCGGAGAACCACGTCCGGCACGCGGGAGGAAGCCGTGATGACGACGGCCGGCCCGGGCGCCAGGCCCCGGACGCCGCCGACGAGGATCGGCGACGGAACGTGCGCGATCAGGCCGCGGGCCGTCCCGCCGAGCCGCCGCCCGGCGGGACCGCGGCCGCTCCTCTTTCCCGTCGCGACGACGTCGGCCTCCCCGGCCGCGGAGAGGAGCTCGGGGACGACGCGGCCGCGCGCCACCCGGAAGCGGGAGGGAAGCCCCGACGCGGCCGCCGCCTCGCGGAGCGCCTCGCGCGCCTCCTCCGCGGCGAGGCGGAATCTCCGCTCGACGTCCGACGGGTCGAGCGGGTGCGGTCCGGCGGAAGCAAAGCCAACCTCGACCGTGAAGGGCAGGGCGGCGAGGCGGAGAAGCTCGACGTCCTCGACAAAGAGCCCGGAAAGCTCGGCCCCGGTCGGGATCCCGAGCCGCGCGGCCGCCGCGAGAGCGGCCCGGCTCTCGGGCGAGCCGTCGAGCGCGACGAGGATCCGTCGGGTTCTCACGACTCCTCCTTGCTGCCGTCCGCCTTCCCGGCGGCCCGTGCGGCTTTCGCGAAGGCGAGGAGGCGCGCCTCGACGCGCTCGTTGACGCTTCCTTTCGGGAATCGGCCGTCCGCACCCCGCTCCCCGGCCGGGAGGCCCGTGAGCCGCTCGACCGCCTCGTCCACCGTCGCGACCGGGTAGACGAAGAAGCGCCCCTCTTCCGCCGCCGCGACGACCTCCTTGCGGAGCATCAGGTGCGGGATGTTCGACTTCGGGATCAGGACCCCCTGCGCCCCCGACAGTCCCCGGCGTGCGCAGAGGGCGAAGAAACCCTCGATCTTCTCGTTGACGCCTCCGATGGCCTGCACCTCGCCGTGCTGGTTCACCGAGCCGGTGACGGCGAGCGACTGAAGGACCGGGGCCCCGGCCAGCGCGGAGAGGAGAGCGCACAGCTCCGCCACCGAGGCACTGTCCCCTTCGACGCCCGCGTAGCTCTGCTCCAGGACGAGGCTCGCGGCGAGCGACAGCGGGCGGTCGGGGAGATAGCGCCCCGCGAGGAAGCCCCCGAGGATGAGGACCCCCTTCGTGTGGTTCGGCCCTCCCATCTCGACCTCGCGGAGGATGTCGACGACCTTTCCGCTCCCCTGCCGGACCCGGGCCGTGACCCGGGTCGGGTGGCCGAACGACGTCTCGCCGAGCCGGACGACGGTCAGCGCGTTCACGAGCCCCGTCCGGGTCCCCTCCGTGTCGACGAGGAGGGTTCCGCGCTCCATCTCGTGGAGGATCCGGGTCCGCATCCGGTCCGCGCGCCGTTCGCGCCCCTCGAGAGCCCGCTCCACGTCGGCGGCCGAGACGGCCGGCCGCCCTCCCCCTCGCGCGAAGAGGTCCGACTCGTGGAGGAGGTCGACGAGGTCGCGGATCCGGAGCGAGAGCCGCTCTCCGTCCTCCGCCGTCCGGGAGCCGTGCTCCACGAGGCGCGCCACCGCGTCGCGGTCGAAGGGGAGCAGCTCCTCCCGCCGCGCCACCGACCCGATCAGCCGGGCGTAAGCCTCGACCCCGGCGGCGTCGCGCGGGACGTCCTCGTCGAAGTCGGCCACCACCTTGAAGAGGTCGGCGAACTCGGGATCCCAGTTCGAGAGGAGGTAGTAGAGAGAGCGGTCGCCCAGGAGGACGACCTTCACGTCGAGCGGGACCGGCTCGGGCTCGAGGAAGCCCGCCGTCACGAGGCCGACCGACTGCGCCGGCAGCTCGATCCGGATCGAGCCCGACGCGAGGGCGCGCTTCAGGGCGCTGAAGGCGAGCGGCTGCGACAGGACGTCGTGCGCGTCGATCAGCAGGTAGCCCCCGTTCGCCTCGTGGAGGGCGCCGGGACGGATAAGAGTGAAGTCGGTGACGAGGGTCCCCAACTGCGAGAGGTGCTCGACGCGCCCGACGAGATTCGGAAAGATGGCGTGGTCGAGGCGGACGACGGGTGCCCCCGTTCCCGCGGCGTGGCTCACGAGAACGTTGACCCGGTAGCGGCGAAGCTTCTCCTCCGTGCCGTCGGGCCCCGCGGGCGGAGGCGCGGACGCGGCCTCGCCCTCCTTCGAGGGCCGGAAGACCTCGGCGTGCGACAGGACGTCCTCCTCGACGGCCGACAGGTACGCCTGCACGTCGGGCAGGTCCTCGAAGCCCTGCCGCGCCTCGAGGACGAGGTCGTGGACCGCCGTCCGGGTGACGGTCCGGTTCAGCTCGCGAACCTTCTCCCCCGCCTCGCGCCGCCAGCGGGGGATCTCCTGGATCACCTTCTCCAGCTCCTTCTGCATCTCGCTCATTGCGGCGGCGATCCGGTCCTGGTCCGCGACCGGCATCTTCCGGTAGGTCTCGGGGTCCATCACCTCGCCGTCCTGGAACGGCGCGAGGGCCATCCCGACCGGCATCCGGACGAGGTCGAGGCCCTTCTCCCGCGCCCGCACCCGGACCTCGTCGAAGGCCTTGTCCTGCCGCTCCGAGAACTCCGCCTCGATCTCCCGCCGGCGCGCCCGGTACTCGTCCGTCTCGAACGCCGCCGGGATCGCCGAGCGGAGCTCGAGGACGAAGTGATCCATCGCGCGGACGAGCCCCGGCGCCCGGCCGGGGGGAAGCTTCAGAGCCTTCGGCTTCTGTCCGCTCGCGAAGTCGTGGACGTAGCACCAGTCGGGCGGAGTCTCCTCGTCCTTCGCCCGGGCCTTCAGGATCCGGCGCACCGTCTCGTGTTTGCCGAGGCCGGGGGAGCCCATCGCGAAGAGGTTGAAGCCGCGCTGCCGGAGCCCGACGGCGAACCGGATCGCCTCCTCCGCGCGCTCCTGCCCGAGCGCCCCCTCCACCTCGGGGAGTTCGGCGGTCGTGCTGAAGCGGAGAACCGACGGGTCGCAGGAGTTCCGGAGACGGCCGGGAGCCAGCGCTTCGCCCATGCCGTCAATCTGGCCCTCGCGGAAGTCCCCGCCTATGGTGCCGATGCCCTACGACGCCTCAGACCGGCTCGAGGTACGCCTGAAGCCCGTGGAGCCCGCCCTCTCTCCCGAAGCCCGACTCCTTGTAGCCGCCGAAGGGGGAGGTGGGGTCGAACTTGTTGTATGTGTTCGCCCAGACGACGCCGGCGCGGAGCTTCCGCGAGACGTGGAAGATCTTCGACCCCTTGTCGGTCCAGACCCCCGCCGAGAGGCCGTACATCGTGTTGTTCGCCTTCTCGACCGCCTCCTCGGGTGTCCGGAAGGTCTGGATGGCGAGGACGGGGCCGAAGATCTCCTCGCTCGCGATCCGCATGCTCTGGGCCACGTTCGTGAAGAACGACGGCGGGAACCAGAAGCCCTTCACGGGGAGGCGGCAGGGGGCCTGCGTCAGGACCGCGCCGTCGGCCACCCCCGAGTCGACCAGCTCGCGGATCTTCTCGAGCTGCGCCTTCGAGTTGATCGCGCCGACATCGGTGTTCTTGTCGAGCGGGTCGCCGAGGCGGAGGGTCCGGATCCGGTGAGCGAGCTTCCTCACGACGAGGTCGTGGACCGACTCCTCGACCAGGAGGCGCGACCCCGCGCAGCAGACGTGCCCCTGGTTGAAGTAGATCCCGTTCACGATCCCCTCGACCGCCTGGTCGATCGGGGCGTCCGCGAAGACGATGTTCGCGGCCTTCCCGCCCAGCTCGAGGGTCAGCCTCTTTCCGGTCCCGGCGAGGGCGCGCTGGATTCTCTTCCCGACTTCCGTCGAGCCCGTGAAGGCGACCTTTCTCACCTTCGGGTGCGAGACGAGCGCGGCGCCCGTCGCGCCGGCTCCCGTCACGACGTTCACGACGCCGGGAGGGAGATCCGCCTCCTCGACGAGCTTCGCGAGGTGGAGCGCCGTCAAGGGCGTCGTCTCGGCCGGCTTCAGGACGCAGGTGTTCCCGGCGGCGAGGGCCGGCGCCACCTTCCAGGCCGCCATCAGGAGAGGGAAGTTCCACGGGATCACCTGTCCCGCCACCCCGAGCGGCCGCGCCTTCCGGCCGGGGAAGGCGTAGTCGAGCTTGTCGGCCCACCCCGCGTAATAGAAGAAGTGCGCCGCCGCGAGCGGCACGTCGAGGTCGCGCGACTCCTTGATCGGCTTGCCGCCGTTCCTCGTCTCGAGGACGGCGAACTCGCGCGCCTTCTCCTGCAGCATCCGGGCGAGGCGGTAGACGTACTTCCCCCGCTCCTTCCCCGGCATCCGCCGCCAGACCTTCTCGTACGCCCGCTCCGCCGCGCGGACGGCGGCGTCGACGTCCGCCTCCCCGGCCTCCGCCACCTCGGCCAGCTTCTGCTCCGTCGCCGGCTCGATCGTGTCGAACGTCTTCCCGCTCTTCGCCGGGACGAAGCGCCCGCCGATGAAGAGGCCGTACCGCGGCTCGATGCGGACGTGGGACGTCGACTCCGGCGCCGGGACGTACTCCCACACGCCCTCGAAATCGGGAGTGACGCCCCCCGGGGGGTGTGCGCGGCTCCTTGAGGTCTCTTTCGCCATTTCAGTCCTTCGTGAATTCCTCGTCGGAACGATACCGTCCCGTCCGCTCCTTCCGAAGCTGCATCAGGAGGTCGTTGAGGAGCGCAGAGGCGCCGAAGCGGAAGAGATCGGGGGTGAGCCAGTCGGCCCCGAGCGTCTCCTTGACGATCACGAGGTAGTGGAGCGCCTGCTTCGACGTCCGGATCCCCCCGGCCGGCTTCATCCCGACCTTCACGCCGGTCGCGAGCCAGTGGTCGCGGATCGCCTCCAGCATGCAGAGCGTCACGGCCGGCGTGGCCGCCGGAGAGACCTTCCCGGTCGACGTCTTGATGAAGTCGGCCCCTGCGGCGATGGCGAGGTCCGAGGCGCGCCGGACGTTGTCGTACGTCTCCAGCTCCCCCGTCTCGAGAATCACCTTGAGACGGACTGGCGGACCGTTCCGCCGCGTGCAGGCCTCCTTCGTCGCCGCGATCTCGTCCGAGACGCGGCGGTACGCCCCCGCGAGGAACGCCCCGCGGTCGATGACCATGTCGATCTCGTCGGCCCCGGCCCCGACCGCGCGGCGGACGTCGGCGAGCTTCACCGGGAGCGGCGACCGGCCGGAGGGGAACGCCGTCGAGACGCTCGCCACCTTCACGTCCGACCCGGCGAGGGCCCCCTTCGCCGCCGCGACGAGGTCGGAGTAGACGCAGACGGCCGCGACGGAGGGAACCGACGGGTCCTCCGGGTCGGGGCGGAGCGCCTTGGCGCATAGCTGCCGCACCTTTCCGGGAGAGTCCTTCCCCTCCAGCGTCGTCAGGTCGCACATCGAGATGGCGAGGCGGATCCCCGCCACCTTCGCGTCCTTCTTGATCGACCGCTTTCCGAGCGCGGCCGCCCGCTCCTCGAGGGCGACCTGGTCAACGGCCGGCGAGCGAAGGACGCCCATGCGCGGAAAGTCTACGCTCGCCTACTCGTATCTCAGGGCGTCGGCCACGTTCAGCTTTGACGCCCGCCGGGCCGGAAGGGCCGACGCAAGGAGCACGAGGAGCATCCCCACCGCGAAGATCGCGAGGAGGTGGAGCGGCTCGGGGCGGAAGGGCATCCAGGAGAGGTAGTAGACCTTCGCGATCTCGGGGGGGAAGCGGACGAGCCGGAACTCCGTCAGGACGAAGCAGGCGGCGACGCCGAAGAGGATCCCGCCGAGGAGCCCTGCGCCGCCGAGGAGGGCGCCCGCCAGCCGGAAGGTCCGATGGACGACGCGCGGCGGAGCCCCGACCGCCGCGAGGACCCCCACGTCACGCGTCTTCTCCGCGAGGAGGACGACGAGGGAGGAGACGACGGTCCCGGCCGCGACGGCGACGATGAGGGCGAGGACGACGAAGAGGAGCGTCTGCTGGATGGCGAGGGCCGCGAAGAGGTCCCGGTTCATCGCCTTCCAGTCGAGGATCGTCGCGGAGGGCCCGAGCGCCTTCCGCGCCGCCTCCACCGTCCGGTCCGACTCCGTGGGCCGGGCGAGCTTCAGCTCCCAGATGCCGGTCCGGGCGTCGGGCGGGGCAAAGCGCGAGAAGACCTCGAGGGAGACGACGGCCCAGTTGTCGTCCACCTCGGAGAAGCCCGTCTCGACGACCGCGGCGACGGCGAGGGGGGTCCGCCGCGGCGGGGCGATCCCCTTCGCGAGGGCGAGCGACGAGGTCTCGAGGACGACGAGCGAGCCCTCCGACGCGCCGAGCCTTCGTGCGAGGCCGGCGCCGAGGACGACGGGGGTCCGGCCGTCCGTCCGGATTCCCGAGAGCTTCTCCGCGAGGCCGGGGACCCGGGAGAGGAGCGGCGTCGTCTTCGTCCCCTCGCGGGGGTCGAGCGCCTTCACGAGGGCGTCGGTCCCCTGCGGTGCCGCGGGGGAGAGGAGGATCCCCGGGGCGAAACCCGTCTCCGACACCGCGGCCACGCCTGGGAGCTTCGGCAGGTCCCGGAGGAGCGCCCCGCGGTCGCTTCCCGGGTCGACCATCACGAGGACCTCGGCGTTGGTCCCGGCGAGCTTCTCGGCGAGGTCGTGCCGGTAGCCCGACATCAGCCCCATCGCGACGACGAGCGCGGCGGCCCCGAGAGCCACGCCCGAGAGCGCGAGCGTCGAGACGGTGCCGAGGAGCCCTCCCCTGCGGCCGCCGAGGAAGCGCCGGGCGAGGAACGCCGGGACGTTCACAGGAGCCGCGCGAACTCGTCGAAGAGGGCGGCCGAGTCGTGCGGGCCCGGCGCCGACTCCGGGTGGTATTGCACCGCGAAGACGGGGGCGCCCTTCACCCGGAACCCCTCGCACGTACCGTCGTTCAGGTTGACGTGCGTCTGCTCGACCTCGGCCGGCAGCGAGTCGGCCGCGACCGCGAAGCCGTGGTTCTGCGAGGTGATCGCCACCGTGCCGTCCACGAGGCTCTTCACCGGGTGGTTGGCGCCCCGGTGGCCGAACTTCAGCTTGTAGGTCGTGCCGCCGAGGGCGAGGCCGAGGAGCTGGTGGCCGAGGCAGATCCCGAAGACGGGCTTCCCCGAGGCCACGAGCGCCCTCACGACCGCGACGCACCCCGGGAGCGCGTCGGGGTCGCCGGGCCCGTTCGAGAGGAAGAAGCCGTCGAAGCCGCCGGAAAGAAGCTCCTCCGCCGTCGCCGCGGCCGGGAAGACGGTCGGGGCGAGGCCGCGGGCCGCGAGCATCCGGAGGATGTTCCGCTTCACCCCGTAGTCGATCGCCGCGATCCGTCTCCGCGCGCTCTCCGGAGGGAGCCCCGTCGTCCAGTCGTACCGCGTCTTCGTCCCGACCGTCAGGGCGAGAGCCGCGCCCGCCATCGTCGGCTGCCGGCGGATCCTCTCGACGAGGGCGTCGAGGGCCGCCCCGTCCGCCGCGTCCGTCGAGATCGCGCCGCGCATCACGCCGATCGTCCGGAGATGCCTCACGAGAGCCCGCGTGTCGATCCCGTCGATGCCGACGATCCGGGCGTCCGAAAGGCCTTCGGCGATCGTCCGCTTCCCGCGATGCGACGAGAAGCGGTCGGGAAAGTGGCGGGCGGCGAAGCCGGCGACCTGGATCCGCTCCGACTCGACGTCCTCGTCGTTCAGGCCGTAGTTGCCGACGTGCGAGGCCGTCATCACGACGATCTGGCCGGAGTAGGACGGGTCGGTTAGCGTCTCCTGGTATCCCGCCATCCCCGTGTTGAAGACGACCTCGCCGAAGGCCGTCCCCTCCGCACCGACGCTCCGTCCCGCGAAGCTCCGGCCGTCCTCGAGGACGAGGGCCGCTCCCTTCATGCCGAGCGACCGACGGCCGCGGCGATCGGCCGGATCCGTCCCATCAGCTCGCCGAAGAGAGCCGGGGTCAGCGCCTGCGGCCCGTCGGAGAGCGCCTCCTCGGGCTTGCCGTGGACCTCCACGATCAGGCCGTCGGCCCCGGCCGCCACGGCGGCGCACGACATCGGGATGACCTGGTCGCGCCGTCCCGTGCCGTGCGACGGGTCGACGACGATCGGAAGGTGCGAGAGACGCTCGACGGCCGGGACGACGGAGAGGTCGAGCGTGTTCCGCGTGTGCTCGGCGAAGGTCCGGACTCCCCGCTCGCAGAGGACGACGTTCGGATTCCCTTCCGCCAGCACGTACTCGGCCGCGAGGAGGAACTCCTCCAGCGTGGCCGACATCCCCCGCTTCAGGAGGACCGGCTTCCCCGTCCGCCCCACCCTCTTCAGGAGCTCGAAGTTCTGCATGTTCCGGGCCCCGATCTGGAGGCCGTCCGCATACCGGGCGACGAGGTCGATACTCCCCGTGTCGAGCACCTCCGTCACGACCGGAAGCCCCGTCTCCTTCCGCGCCGCGGCGAGGATGGCGAGCCCCTCCTCTCCCAGCCCCTGGAAGGAGTAGGGGGAGGTCCGAGGCTTGAAGGCACCTCCCCGGAGGACCTCCGCTCCCAGCCGCTTCACCTCGCGCGCGACGGCGATGGTCTGCTCCGGCGTCTCCACGGCGCACGGGCCGGCCATCACGACGATTCGCCCGCCGCCGATCTCGACGCCGCCGACCGAGACGATCGTGTCCTCCGGATGGAACTCGCGCGAGACGAGCTTGTAGGGGTGCGAGACCCGGATGACCTCGAAGACCCCGGGGAGGTTCTCGAAGGCGGCGGGGCCGATCGCCCCCTTGTTCCCGGTCAGGCCGATGGCCGTCCGCTGCGCCCCCGGGATCGGGTGGGCCTTCAGCCCCAGCCGCTCGGCGGCGCGAACGACGCGGCCGACGTCCTCGCCGGTCGCGCTGCGGTCCATGACGATGAGCACGCGTCCTCCCGCGCGTGTTTATACTTCAAGAAGAGGACTCCCATGGCATCCATCCGCCGCATCGCCCCGGCCCTCGTCGCCGCCCTCCTCCTGCCGGCCCTTCTCCAGGCGGCCGACTTCGTCATCTACACCAAGGACGGACAGAGAATCCTGGCCCGCGAGAAGCCGGTCCAGCAGGGAAACCGGCTCATCTTCCGGACCCCCCTCGGCGCCCAGCAGTCGATGGCCGTGGACGACTTCGACCCCGTCCGGACCGAGGCCGCGAACAAGGAAGGGCTCGGCGGCGCCTACGTCCTCGGCGACACGAAGCAGGCGACGCCGATCGCCGACACCGCGGGCAAGAAGCCCTCTCTCTCCGAGTACATCCGGCAGAACAAGGGAATCATGAAGGCCCCGTCGGCCGAGGCCCCGACACGCGAGAGCACCGGGTCCGTCGGCGACATCCTCTCCGTCGGCCCGAAGAGCCCGGACGGCGGGGGCGGGTTCGGGGTCGACCTCCAGATGATGAACGCCTTCATGCAGTCCTTCGAAGGGGCGGGGCTGCGCGGCGTGCGCCTCACCTCCATCCCGCAGGGGGTCCAGCTGCGCGTCATCACCGAGACCGAGCAGCAGGTCTTCGGCGCCATCGCGGCGGCCGCGCGTGGCCTGAAGGAGTCCCGCGCCCTCGGCAAGCCGCTCGACAAGGTCGACATGTACCTCGCCACCTCGGCGGGCGAGTCGGCCGGCCGATTCGAGATCTCCCCCGAGGACGCCGAGTCCCTCGTCACGGGGCGGACGACCCCGTCGAAGTTCTTCATCCAGCACGTCATCTTCTGAGCCCGGGCTTCCCGTGGACGCCGGCGCGCTCGTCCTCCTTCACCTCGTCGATCCCAAGGAGAAGTACTGGGGCCTCCTCGTCGCGATGAGCCCGGCCGGCGTCACCCTGCGCGGCATCGACGTGGCCCTCTTCGACGACTGGGCGCGGCAGAGCCGGGCGGGGGGCGAGGAAGAGCTGGGGATCTCGACCCTTTTCGTCCCGATGCACCGCGTCGAGAAGATCTTCGAGGACATCCGCGTCGGCAGCGTCGCCAGCTACGCCGAGCGGTTCCTCGACATCGTCGGCCGCGACGTCCGCAATTTCCTGACCCGCCCCCCGCTCCCCGGCGAGGGAACGCGGCCGAACTGATTCGTTCCCTACCCCTTCTTCCTTTCCGACAACTCCAGCAGGATTCCGCCCGTGGCGGAGGGGTGGACGAAAGCGACGCGGCAGCCGTGGGCGCCGTCGAACGGGGTTTCGTGGATCAGCTTCACGCCGGCCGCCTTCAGCTCTGCAAGAGTCGCGTCGATGTCGGCCACGTCGAGGCAGAGGTGATGGATTCCGGGCCCCTTCTTCTCCAGGAACTTCGCAATCGGGCTTTCCGGCGACGTCGGCTCGAGAAGCTCGACGTGCGACTCGCCCGCCGGCCGGAAGGAAGTCGCGACCTTCTGCGACTCCACGACCTCGCGGTGCTCCTCGGGAAGACCGAGCAGCTCCCAGAAGGCGCCCCCCTCGGCCAGCGACGTCACCGCGACGCCGAGGTGGGAGATCCGGAGAACCCTGCCGGGGGTTTTCCCGGAAGGTGACTCGGGTGAGGGCTGGCGACTCTCCCCCGCGTGAAGATGCAAGGCCAGCTCGCGAGCCGCGGAGAGCGGGTCTGTCCGGCGCGCTTCCACCCGCGCCGCCATCTCCTCGAGCGCCCCGTTGTCGCCCCGGAGGCTCTCCACCTTTCGGAGAAGGCCTTCCTTGATCAACCCCTCGATCCGCATCTTCGTCCGCTTGCGGCGCCTCTCGGAGCCCTCCGGCCCGTCGAGGAAGGCCCGGTGCTCGCGCAGCTTCGCCTCGAGGGAATCCAGGCCCTCTCCCTTCGTCGCCACCGTCTTCACGACAGGGGGGATCCACGCGCCGTGCTCCCCCAGCTCGAGCATCTGGAGGATCTCCTGGACGACTCGGTCGGCCCCGTCGCGGTCGGCCTTGTTGACGACGAAGAGGTCGGCCACCTCCATGAGCCCCGCCTTGATCGCCTGGATGTCGTCCCCCATCCCGGGCGTCAGGACGACGACGCAGCTCTCGGCGAGGCGGAAGACCTCGACCTCGTCCTGCCCGACGCCGACCGTCTCGACGAGAACCTCCTCGTACCCCGCCGCGTCCAGGACGTCGACGGCGTCGGCCGTCGCCCGGGCGAGACCGCCGAGATGGCCGCGCGTCGCCATGGAGCGGATCAGGACGCCGGGGTCCGTGTAGAGGTCCTGCATCCGGATCCGGTCGCCCAGGATCGCCCCGCCGCTGAAGGGAGAGGACGGGTCGACGGCGACGATGCCGACGCGCCGCCCCTCCTTCCGGAAGCTCCGCGCGAGGGCGGCCGTCAGCGTCGACTTCCCCGCGCCGGGAGAGCCGGTCAGCCCCGTGACGTGAGCGCGCCCCGTCCGCGGATGGACGAGCGCGAGAAGCTCCGGAAAGCGCGGGTCGTTCCCCTCGGCCCACGAGATCGCGCGGGCCACCGAGGGGACCTTCCCCGCGAGAACGCCTCGGGCCAGCTCGTCGATCGGTCCGCCGTCCGCCATCGGCGGCGAGTCTAGCGTGGGAGAGAAT